>Ga0316605_10000487_pt1 | contig 27693 bp, 24 predicted proteins | sample OWC_soil_day20_n_FD_207666 | JGI IMG/M metagenome (GOLD analysis project Ga0316605, IMG submission 207666) | Wetland soil microbial communities from Old Woman Creek delta, Ohio, United States - OWC_soil_day20_noCT | ecosystem: Environmental > Terrestrial > Soil > Wetlands | place: USA: Ohio...
GGCATTCAGCCCCCTGCCGTATCAGATCGTTTTTCGAACTTAACATCATGGACTTAGGGCGGCAAGCTTAGAAAAAGCCGTAAGTCACGCCTTTATGTGAGAAATGGGACACTGCCGCAACATGCGGCCGAAGCCCCGTTTCTGCCCAGCGACTACAGCTTGCCGAGCACAATCCGCAACATGCGACGCAGCGGCTCCGCGGCGCCCCACAGCAGCTGGTCACCGACCGTGAACGCTCCGAGGTAATCGGCACCGAGCGCCAGCTTGCGCAGCCGCCCGACGGGTATTGACATCGTGCCGGTCACTGCCGCGGGAGTGAGTTCGCGGATGCTTGCGTCCTTCGTGTTGGGTACGAGCTTCACCCACTCGTTGTCGCTGCGAATCATGGCTTCGATGTCCGCCAGCGCCACGTCACGCCGCAGCTTCATCGTCAACGACTGCGAGTGGCAGCGCATCGCGCCGATGCGCACGCAGATCGAGTCGATCGGCGTCGCGGCAGCGCCGAAACCCGGGCCACGACCGAGGATCTTGTTGGTCTCGGCGCCGCCCTTCCACTCTTCAAGGCTGGTGCCGTCGCCCCGATCGGCATCGATCCACGGAATCAGGTTGCCTGCCAGCGGCACGATGAAGTTCTGGGTCTCGTCGTCGCCCAGCGCACGCTGGCGGCCGATGATGCGGCGGTCGATCTCGAGGATCGCGCTGGCCGGATCGGCCAGCAGGTCGCGCACCTCGGCGTTCAAGGTGCCGAACTGCGTCAGCAGTTCACGCATGTGCGGCGCGCCGCCGCCGGAAGCGGCCTGGTACGTGGTGCACGTCATCCATTCGACGAGGTCGTGCTTGAACAACGCCCCCACCCCCATCAGCATGCAACTCACTGTGCAGTTGCCGCCGATGTAGTTCTTGACGCCACGCGCCAATGCCGCATCGATGACCGGGCGATTGACCGGATCGAGGATGATCACTGCGTCGTCCTGCATGCGCAGCGTCTTCGCAGCATCGATCCAGTAGCCGTTCCAGCCGGTCGCCCGCAGTTTCGAATACACGGCCTTGGTGTAGTCGCTGCCCTGGCACGTGATGATCGTGTCCAGGTCCGAGAGCGCGGCGATGTCGTCGGCCTGCTTCAGTTTCCCGCTCGACCGTGGCACCGATGGCGCCGCACCGCCGGCGTTGGAAGTGCTGAAGAACGTCGTGTCGATCAGGTCGAAGTCCCGCTCGGTGCTCATGCGGTCCATCAGGACCGAACCCACCATGCCGCGCCACCCTACGATGCCTACCTTCATGTCTTCCTCTTGCCGGTCAATTCATCATGCCAGCGCGGCCACAACCGCTTCGCCCATCGCAATCGTTCCCACCGTGGCCGAGCCCGGCGCGGCAATGTCGGCGGTTCGCAGGCCCTGCGCGAGCACCCTGCGCACGGCAGCTTCGATCCGGTCCGCCTGCTCGGCCCGATTCAGCGAGTAACGCAGCATCATCGCCGCGGAGAGGATGGTGGCCAGCGGGTTGGCGACGCCCTTTCCGGCGATGTCCGGGGCGCTGCCGTGGGACGGCTCATACAGCCCCTGGCTGCGCTCGTTCAGCGATGCCGACGGCAGCATGCCGATCGAACCGGTCAGCATGGCCGCTTCGTCCGAGAGTATGTCGCCGAACATGTTGCCGGTCACGATCACGTCAAACTTCTTCGGCGCCTTGACGAGCTGCATCGCCGCGTTGTCGACGTACATGTGCTCGAGTTCGACGTCAGGGTATCCGGCCGCGATCTCGGTGACGACGTCCTTCCAGAACTGGAAGGTCTCGAGCACGTTGGCCTTGTCGACGCTGGTAACCTTTTTGCCGCGCTTGCGTGCGGCCTGGAATGCGACGTGCGCGATGCGCTCGATCTCCGGCCGGCTGTAGCGCATCGTGTCGAACGCTTCGGGCGCGCCGGCAAAGGGACCATCGGGTGCGCTGCGACGTCCGCGCGGCTGGCCGAAGTAGATGTCGCCGGTGAGCTCTCGCACGATGAGGATGTCGAGTCCCGCGATCAGTTCGGGCTTCAGGCTCGACGCGTCGGTCAGCTCCGCGTAGCAGATCGCCGGCCGGAAGTTGGCGAACAGTCCCAGGTGCTTGCGCAGTCCGAGGATGGCCTGTTCCGGGCGCAATGCGCGCTCGAGCTTGTCGTACTTCCAGTCGCCGACCGCACCGAACAGCACCGCGTCGGCCGACTGTGCGAGCTTGAGCGTGGCTTCGGGCAACGGGTGGCCGCAGGCATCGTAGGCTGCGCCGCCGACGTCGGCGAACTCGAACTCGAAGCGCTCACCGAGCGCGCGCAGGACCTTGACCGCCTCGGCGACGATTTCCTTGCCGATGCCGTCGCCCGGCAATACCGCGATTTTCATGCGTTCCTCGTACGGGGCCGTGCTCACCCACCCCGCTCCTCCACGACGATCGGAACAGAGTGCGCGCTCAGGCCGTTTTTACCAGCCACGGCTGCTGCGCCAGCCGCCGTTTTTCGAACGCCTCGATCTTGTCCTTGTGCCGCAGCGTCAGTCCAATGTCATCGAGCCCATTGACCATGCAGTACTTGCGAAACGCCGCGATCTCGAACGGCTGTTCGCGGCCATCAGCCTCGATCACCACCTGGCGCGGCAGGTCGACCGTCAGGCGGTACCCCACGTACGCGGCGACCTCATGAAACAGCCGATCGATGACGAGTTCCGGCAACACGACCGGAAGCAATCCGTTCTTCAGGCTGTTGTTCTGGAAGATGTCGGCGTAACTCGGCGCGATGACCACACGAAAGCCGTATTGCGTCAGCGCCCACGGCGCATGCTCACGCGACGAACCACAGCCGAAATTCTTGCGCGCCAGCAGGATCGAGGCGCCCTGGTAGCGCGACTGGTTCAGCACGAAGTCCGGATTGAGCGGCCGACGGGCGTGATCCATGCCCGGCTCGCCATGATCCAGATAGCGCCACTCGTCGAACAGGTTGGGGCCGAAGCCGGTCCGCCTGATCGACTTCAGGAACTGCTTCGGAATGATCGCGTCGGTATCGACGTTGGCGCGATCGAGCGGTGCGACCAGCCCGGCGTGGATCGTGAAGGCGTCCATCGATGCCCCCTAGTTCTTCTTTCCTCGATTGGCGGCCTTTTCAACTGCGCCGCCCGCTGCTTCCATATCCTTGCCAAGGCCCGCGACGGTGTTACAACCTGCGACCACGAGGACAGCAGCGATCAACGTCACCAGCCTGCTCATTGGAGTCTCCTGATGTCGGCGAAGTGTCCTTCAATGGCCGCTGCAGCCGCCATCGCCGGGGATACGAGATGGGTGCGGCCGCCGGCACCCTGCCGGCCCTCGAAGTTTCGATTGCTGGTCGAGGCGCAGCGCTCACCCGGTTCCAACCTGTCGGCGTTCATCGCCAGACACATTGAACACCCCGGTTCGCGCCACTCGAAGCCGGCGGCCCGAAACACCTCATGCAAGCCTTCGCGCTCGGCCTGCGCCTTCACCAGCCCCGAGCCGGGAACCACCATCGCCAGCTTGACGCTGGAAGCCACGCGCTTGCCAAGCCGCTTCACGACCCAGGCCGCCTCGCGCAGGTCTTCAATGCGCGAATTGGTGCAGGAGCCGATGAACACCTTGTCGATGCGGATGTCGGCGATGGGGGTCTTCGGCGTCAGGCCCATGTAGCGAAGCGCCCGCTCGATGCCCTCGCGCTTGACCGGATCTTTTTCCGCCTCAGGATCCGGGACAATTCCATCGATCGTGGTCACCATTTCCGGCGATGTGCCCCACGTGACCTGCGGCTTGATCTCCTCCGCACGCAACTCCACGACGCGATCAAAGTGCGCGCCGGGATCGGACCGCAGCGCGCGCCAGACAGCGGCGGCCTGCTCGAACATCGGGCCCTGAGGGGAGAACGGCCGGCCACGTGTGTACTCGATTGTCTTCTCATCGACCGCGACCAGGCCCGAGCGCGCGCCGGCCTCGATCGCCATGTTGCAGACGGTCATGCGGCCCTCGATCGACAGTGCCTCGATCGCGCTGCCGCCGAACTCGATCGCAAAGCCGGTCCCGCCGGCCGTGCCGATGCGACCGATGATCGCCAGCACGATGTCCTTCGCGGTGCAGCCGGCCGGCAGCTTGCCTTCGACGCGCACCAGCATGTTCTGCGCCTTCTTCATCAGCAGCGTCTGCGTGGCGAGCACATGCTCGACCTCGCTCGTGCCGATGCCGAAGGCAAGGGCACCGAACGCACCGTGCGTGCTGGTGTGCGAGTCGCCGCAGACGACGGTCATGCCGGGCAGTGTGGCGCCCTGCTCCGGCCCCATCACGTGCACGATGCCCTGGCGCTTGTCGAGGAAAGGAAAGTACGCGGCGGCCCCGAACTGGCGCATGTTGCTGTCGAGAGTGACGACCTGCTCCTTGGAGATCGGATCGGTGATGCCGTCATAGCCGCGCTCCCATCCGGTCGTGGGAGTGTTGTGGTCCGCGGTGGCAACGATTGAACTGATGCGCCAGGGAGTGCGGCCGGCGACGCGCAGGCCTTCGTACGCTTGCGGACTCGTGACTTCATGCACGAGGTGACGATCGATGTAGAGCACCGTGGTCCCGTCGTCTTCGACGTGGACCACGTGATCGTCCCACAGCTTGTCGTACAGGGTGCGAGCTGACATGGATCTGGCCGCACTCGGAAGGGCGCGGCGGGAGCGCCCGGGAAGAGGCGCACAGAGCGTTGAATTATGCCATCCGATCACGGCGTGCCGGGCGCTCTCCGCTTGCGACGTACATCCTCAAGTGACGGCGGAACGCGGTCGCGGGTTGCGCGGTCTCACGCTACGCTGTCAAAGCCTTCGCGGAGGAACACGTGGACCGTCCCGATAATCGATCGACCCTGGCACGGCGTCTTTTCGTCGCTGGTCTGGCCGGCGCATCGCTGGCGCCACTGGCACCGCTGAGCCACGCACAGGGCGCCAACCGGCCGTCACCGACACAGACGCTGGGTCCGTTTTATCCACGTAACTCCGGCGAGCGGCCGCGCAACATCGATGCCGACCTGATTACGGTCGACGGCGATCGGGTTGTCACCAAGGGGACGCCCCTGTTTCTGATCGGTCGCGTGACAGCCCGCAACGGCGAGGTTATCGCCGGGGCGGCGGTCGAGATCTGGCAGTGCGACGCAAACGCCGTCTACCACCATCCCGCCGGTGGAGCCGAGGGTGAGCGGGACACCCACTTTCAGGGTTACGGCGTCGACCGCACTGACTCGAATGGCGAGTTCCGCTTCCGCACGATCGTCCCGGTTGCGTACCCGGGCCGGACCCCGCACATCCATATACGTCTCCAGCCATCCAGTGGCCGCGCGTTCGCGACCCAGCTCTATCTGCCGGGCGATGCAGGCAATGCGAGAGACTTCCTGTTCAGCCGGCTGAGCGCGGAGGAGCAGCGGGCGCTCCTGCTCGTGATCGAACCGACGCGGAACCCGACACACCCGCTTGCGCGAGCCACTCGCCTCACCGGCCGCACCGAACTCGTGCTGGCCTGAAGGGTCCTACTTGGCCGGGCCGGAGGTGTGGGCCTTTTCGTAAAGTGGCGTGACTTTCTGCACGTAGGCCTGCAGTTCACGCAGCCGGGTTTCGTTGCTCGGGTGTGTCGACAGCCATTCCGGCGGTCCGCCGGCGGACGCCTGCCCCATCTTTTGCCACAGCGTGAGGGCGGCGCGAGGGTCATAGCCTCCGCGGGCGGCGAGCTCGACGCCGATGAAGTCGGCCTCCTGCTCGTTTTCGCGGCTGTTGGGCAGCACGAACATCGCTGTCGAGAAGGCCCCCGCCACCTGCGGATCGAGACGCACGCCGGTGAAGATTTCGAGTGCGACCGCCCCGACCGCCGTCGCCGTCTCGGTCGCCATCTGCCGCCCCATGCGTTCGCGCGCATGCTCACGCAGCGCGTGGGCGATCTCATGTCCCATGACGGCCGCCAGTTCGTCATCGGTGAGCTTGAGCCGCTCGATCAGGCCGGTATAAACAGCAATCTTGCCGCCCGGCATGCACCAGGCGTTGATGTCCTTGGACGTGAGCACGTTGGCCTCCCACTTCCAGTTGACCGCGTCCTTGCGGAACACGGCGACTTGGGGGACCAGCCGGGCGGCGACCGTTCGTACGCGCTGAACCTGCTGCGGGTTCTGGTTGAGCAGGCCCTTTTTCTGGGCCTCAGCGAGCACTTGCGCATACTCCTGGGCTGCCTGCCGTTCGACCTGCTCGCTGGTGACCAGCGACGTCATTGTCTGCTTCCGGTCGACCCCCACTTCACCGCCCTGCGTCGTCTGCACCGTCTGGCAGGCGGCAAGCAATAAAGCGGCTGCCGCGATGGCAAGTGCCTGCAGCCACTGACTCGTGGAAGCGAGTTTCATCGTTCGAGACTCCGATTCGAGGTGAGGTCCACGGCATGTGGGCCAATGGCGTCGCCATCGTGGTGCTGCGCTCTTCGCACCGCCCAGCCGCCGAGCAGCGCTGCAATGCTGCCGGTGCCGAAGGCCCACGCAGGCCCTGCTAGCGTCCACAAGTAGGCCGCGCTCAGACTACCTGCCGTACCGCCGAGGCCATAGGCGGCACTGATATATACCGCCTGCCCGCGCGCCGCGGCGCGACCCGGAAACCATCGCTGGATCGTAAGCACCGAAGCGCTGTGGTGAACGGCAAAAGTCATTGCATGCAGGACCTGCGCAATCGCCAGCACCCACCATAGGGTCGCCAGTTCAGCAATCAGCAAGAACCGTACCGCGGCGACGATGAAACTCGCGAACAACAATCGATAGATTCCGAAACGCGCGAACCAGCGGCCTTGGGTAAAGAAGAAAGCGATCTCGAAGACAACGCTCATGACCCAGAAGACGCCAATGGCGGTCTTGCTGTACCCCAGTTGCGCCAGGTAGATCGACAGGTAGGTGTACAGCGCGCCATGCGCGAAGACCATCAGCGCAGCCGAGAGCAGGAACCAGCGTACCCGCGGCTCGCGAAGGCGGCTCCTGACCGATACGTGCGGGTGAACGGACTCCGCCGGCCCGCGCTCCGGCACCCGCCACGCCACGACGACGAGGAACGCTGCCAGCGCCAGCCCAGCCCACACTGCGATGCCGATTCCCCATGCATCAAAGACCGGGCCCGCGGCCAGCACGACCGCGACGAAGGCCATCGAACCCCACGCCCGCAGGCGGCCGTAGCGCGTCGCCGCATCGGATCGACCCCGCATCGAAGCCGACGCCAGTGCCTCCGCAATCGGCATCTGCGCGGTCTGGAAGAGGTTCACCAGCAGCATCACGGCAAAGACCCAAAGGAAAGCGCCAGGAACCAGCAGTAGCGCAAAAGACAGCAGCAAGGCGATGCTCGTGGCGCGCAGGATCGGCGTGCGCCGGCTGGCATGGTCCGCGAGATAGCCCCAGAGGTTCGGCCCGATCACCCGCATGGCCTGTCCGAGCGCGATCAGCACGCCGACCTGGAATGCAGTGAGGCCCCGCGACTCGAGATACAGCGGGAAGTACGGCGCCAGGATGCCGACGAAGCCGAAGTAGGCGGCAAACAGGCCGCCGAGTCGCCAGGCGTCCCGGTCGGTGCCCTCCTGAGAAGGCATCAGCGGGACGTGGAGCGCGCTGCGATGGCCGCGACCGCGTGATGAACGTCGGCGTTCTGCGCGCGATGCACAAGTGCATGGTCCATCAGAACCAGCGCCAGCATCGCCTCGGCGATCGGTGTCGCGCGGATGCCGACGCAGGGATCGTGGCGGCCGTGAGTTTCCACTGTCGTCGCCGTACCCGAGCGGGTAATCGAACGGCGCGGCAGTCGGATGCTCGAGGTCGGCTTGATCGCGATCGAGACTTCGAGGTCCTGCCCGCTGGAGATGCCACCGAGCACGCCACCGGAGTGGTTGCTGGCAAAGCCGTCCGGCAGCAGTTCGTCGCCATGTTCCGAACCGTTCTGCACCACACAGCCAAACCCGGCACCGATCTCCACACCCTTGACGGCATTGATGCCCATCATCGCGTACGCGATATCCGCGTCAAGCTTGTCGAACAGCGGCGCCCCGAGTCCGACCGGCACGTTGCTGGCCACGACGCGAAGCCGGGCGCCCACCGAATCGCCGCTCTTGCGCAACTGATCCAACGCCGCCTCCAGGTCGGCGACGATCGCTGCATTCGGAGCAAAGAACGGATTGCGCTCGGCCTCTTCCCACGAGTCAAATGGGATCGCAATGCTGCCAATCTGCTGCATGCAGCCGCGGATCCTCGTGCCGTACTTCTCGTGCAGCCACTTCTTGGCCACCGCGCCGGCGGCCACCATGGGCGCGGTCAGTCGCGCCGAAGAACGGCCACCGCCACGCGGATCGCGCACACCGTACTTGCGCCAGTACGTGTAGTCCGCGTGGCCGGGGCGGAACGTATCGACGATGTCCGCGTAGTCCTTGCTCTTCGCGTCCTCGTTGCGGATCAGCAGCGCGATCGGCGTACCAGTTGTGCGTCCTTCGAACACACCCGAGAGGATCTCGACCTGGTCGGACTCCCGGCGCTGCGTGACATGCCGCGACGTCCCGGGCTTGCGTCGGTCGAGATCCGGCTGCAGGTCCGAGGCTGACAGTGCCAGCCCCGGCGGGACACCGTCGATCACGCAGCCGATAGCCGGACCGTGTGACTCACCGAAGTTGGTGACCTGAAGGAGGTGCCCGAAGCTGGAGCCGGCCATGAGGCGTGTATGCGTCTTCAGTTGACGCGAAGCAGTACGAAGCGTCGATTGTAAGTGCGACCGCCGCCCTCAGCGTTCGTCGCCGCGCAGTGCCGCCACGCGCTCCATCAGGAGGTCCGGAGTCACCTGTTCCGGAGGCACCGGATCGCCGACGATCAGTTCGAGTTTCGAGCGCAGGCCGCGCCGCAGGCGCGCCTCGACCGGTCGCGTGAAGGCGGCGCCGCCATAGCGCGAGAAGAAGGAACCCCACAGGCCGCGCAGCGCCATCGGATAGACCGGCACCGGGACCCGCTCGACGATCTTTTGCACGCCCTGCTTGAACGGGCTCAGCTCGCCGTCGTAGGTGATCTTGCCTTCCGGGAAGATGCAGACGAGGTTGCCATCGGCCAGTGCGGCATCGATGCGCTGGTTGGCGGCCTCCAGCATCTTCGGGTCCTCGCGCGCCGGCGCGATCGCGATCGCCTTGGCGTTCCTGAAGAACCAGTTCATCAGCGGCACCTTGAAGATGCGATGGTCCATCACGAAACGGATCGGCCGCGGGCTCTCGCCCATGATGACCACCGCATCGACGAAGCTGACGTGGTTGCACGCGAGAACCGCCGCGCCGTCGACCGGAAGGCTGTCGGTGTTGATCGAGCGGATGCGATAGATCGTGTGCGCCAGTATCCAGGCCAGAAAACGCAGCAGGAACTCGGGCACCAGCCGGTAGATGTAGAGCGCCACCGCGGCGTTCATCAGCGCGGTGACCAGGAAAAGTTGCGGGATGCTGAGCCCGGACGCGAGCAGCGCGGTCGCGATTAGCGACGCCGCCACCATGAACACGGCATTCAGTATGTTGTTCGCCGCAACGATGCGCGCGACCCGCGACTTGTCCGAACGCGTCTGGATCAGCGCATACAGCGGCACCGAATACAGGCCGGCGAACAGGGCCAGCAGCGCCAGGTCAAGCACGATGCGCCACGCGCCGGGCTGCGCCAGGAACTGCCGCAGCGTGCCGTCGGTCATCGGCGTGAACGCGACCGAGGCGAAGTACAGATCGATGGCAAACACGGTCATGCCGATCGAACCGAACGGGACCAGTCCGATCTCGACCCGTCGCTTCGACAGCTTCTCGCAGGCCAGGGAACCGACGCCGATACCGATCGAGAAGACCGCGAGCAGGAACGTCACCACGCCTTCGTTACCGCCGAGGTTCGAGCGTGCAAATGGCGTGAAACTCGTCAGGAAGATCGAGCCGAAGAACCACAACCACGAAATGCCGATGATCGAGTTGAAGACCGCGGCATCGCGGTGCGCGATTTTCAGGTTGGCCCAGGTCTCGGTGAACGGGTTCCAGTTGATCGTCAGGCCCGCGTCGGCTGGCGGCGAGTGCGGCACGAACTGCGCGGCGAGCCGTCCGAGCATGGCGACGATCAGCCCCGCCGCGGCCGTCGCCTGCGCCCCCTTGTCGCCCAGTTCGCCGATCAGCAGTCCGCCGCCCATCGTGCCAAGGAGGATCGCTACGAAGGTACCCATCTCGACCATGCCGTTGCCACCCGTGACTTCATGCGCGTCCAGATGCTGCGGCAGGTACGAATACTTGACCGGGCCAAACACCGTGGACTGCAGGCCGAGCAGGAAGATCGCGACGTAGACCAGCGCCGCCGACTGCAACGCCAGGCCCGTGCCGCCGATCAGCATGACGACGATTTCAGCGTCCTTGATGCGGCGAATGAACCAGGACTTCTCGAGCTTGTCAGCCAGCTGGCCGCTGGTGGCCGAAAAAAGCATGAAGGGCGCGATGAAGAGCGCGCCGATCAGGAACCCGGCGAAATGCGGATCGATCCCGCCCCAGCGCCCTGCCGCGTAGGTGGCCAGCAGCGTGAAGGAAAACTTGAAGATGTTGTCGTTGGCTGCACCGAGAAACTGCACCCAGAACAGCGGTGCGAAGCGGCGCTCGCGCAGCAGGGCAAACTGGTTCCGTGCGCTCACACGGGGCCCGTCTCAGGGGTGGTTGATGTCACGCGGGTGGCGGACCGGGGCAGGCGACACGGCCATTATGTCAGCCGGCTCACCGGCCCGACCGCCGGCCCGAAACACGTCAAGCCGCCGTGCGCGCGTGGTGGTGCCGCCAACGCGGCGAGTGTGGTGCGCCTGCGCGGACGCCGTCGCCCTCCTCCGCGCCGTGAGGCGGGATCACGGCGCTCGGCCGATCAGAGCTGCTCGATGGCAGGTCCCTTGGCTCCACCCAACCAGGCTTTCGCATAGGCGCGCCGCGCCGCCTTCTCGCCTGCCAGGTCGCCTTTGCGCTTGTACGTTTCGGCGAGACCGGCGAGCGCCCAGCCGTTGTTGCGCACGCGCCCCAGCGAATCGCGGAATGCTTTCTCGGCCTCGTCCAGCTTGCCCTGTCGCAGCCGCACTGCGCCGAGCGATTGCCGCACCGGGTAGTACCAGTACGGTGGCTCGGTATACGCCAGAGCGTCCTCGATGAAGACGGCGTCTTCATACGCGCGCGCCGCGCCCTCGAGGTCACCCTTCGCGTCGGCCATCCGGCCGGCAGCCACCAGGCGTGCCGTCTGCACGATCTCCTTCGCCGGGATGCCGTACTCGGCGAACGGCTTGAAGTCGCCATCCTTCTCGATGCCCGCAAGCGTGTCTATCTCCTTCTGTGCCGATGCGAAGTCCTTCTTCTGCGCGAATGCCACCGCCCGCGCGTAGTGGTACATCGTCTGAACCAGCACGAGACCCGGCACGGGTGCAGGCAGCGCAAGGATCGTGTCAGGTGTGCTGAACTGCGCGTGGGTCGTATATGGCGCGGCTTTCACTGGCTGCATGATCGCGAACTGCGCCACGACTTCCGGCGTCATCGAGGCGTCGAGCTTCTGCGCCGCCGCGATCGAAGCCTGGCCGTCCCCGCCCATCTGCGCGGAGACCATGAGGAAGTGGATGTTGTGCGGGTAGTACGCGGCCTTGTAGAGCGGATCCGACGGCGACGAAGCAAAGTAGCGTTCGTCCACCGCCATTGCTCGCTTGTTGGTCTCGAGCGACTCACGATACTGGCCGACCCGGTAATAGATGTGCGCCGGCATATGCACGATGTGCCCGGCGCCCGGCATCAGGGCCCCGAGTCGGTTGGCATATGGCAGTGCCCGCTCCGGCGTGGTCGAGGCCTCGACCGCGTGGATGTACAGGTGGATCGCGCCCGGATGATTCGGACTGCGCTTGAGCAGCGTTTCCAGCACCGAGATGATCTCTGCGCCGTGGCCCTTGGGCTTCGTGCCCCCCGCCTCCCAGTAGTCCCACGGCTGCGTGTCCATCATCGCTTCGACATACAGCACCTGGACCGTGTTCTCCGCCGGGTAGCGCGCGGCGACCTGCTTCATCGCCTCGGCGTACGCCGCGTCGAGCGCGGGGCGTTCGGCCTTCGGGTCCGCCGAATAGCGCTTGGCCAGTGCTGCGATGAGATCACGGTCGCGCGGCGGTGCCGACGGTGCGAGTTCGACGGCCTTCGCCAGTGCGGCGAGCGCCGGCGCGTTCGCCTCCGGCATCATCGGCACGTTGATGTTGGGTCCGTAGGACAGGGACTCACCCCAGTAGCACAGGGCACAGCGAGGATCGAGCTTCTGGGCCTCGCGGAACGCGCGGATCGCCTCCGCGTGGTTGAACCCGAACATCAGCCGCACGCCCTGGTCGAACCACGCCTGGGCCTTGGCGTTACCGGTGCCGGCCTTCAGCGTGACCGTCCCCAGGTTGCCGTAGAGCACCGGCGTGTCGGCCAGCGCCGGCTTCGCCGGCACAGGCTGGAAGGGCGCCGTCTCGGCCGCCGCTATCACCAGGTTCCGGAACAGGGCCGGGGGTCCGCCCGCGCCGGGTACGCAGGTGGCGCCGGCATCGAGCAGTGGATCGAAACTCGTGTCGCCACCGACGCTGGACGAAGGCGGGAGGGCGATCGCGCAGGCCGCGGCGACGGCGAGCGCAAGGCGAAGGCGTTGTGGCTTCATGACACTCCCAAGCGGCGCTCCGGCATGCAGCGCGTCGCATCCAAGATGTTGCCGCTGGAAGGGGGCACGCACCGCGGCCGCGGCGCGGATCCGCTCGCCCAGGGGAAGGCGCGTAAATCTGATCGCGTGCCCCATCGCTGTCAAGCACCATGGTCGCTATCGGGGACAGGCCGCCGCCCGGGATCCGGCGACCGGTCACCCCTCCCCGTGCGGCGGATCAACGCTGCGATTGGCGTGCGGGCCGCAAGGCCGTAACCTTGGCCGAACGACGAATAACAGAACAGCGCGCGCTCGCGGTCAAGGCGAGAATCGTGCGCAACCCGAGGAGACCACCATGTCCGACAACCTGCGCGATGCAGCGCTCGAGTATCACCGCCAGCCCACCCACGGCAAGATCTCGGTGGTGCCCACCAAGGCGATGGTGACGCAGCGCGACCTCTCGCTTGCGTATTCGCCCGGCGTAGCCGAGGCCTGCAACGAGATCGTGCGCGACCCGCGCGAGGCACACACGCTGACGGCGCGCGGCAACCTGGTCGGCGTGGTGACTAACGGCACCGCGGTGCTGGGCCTGGGAAACATTGGTCCGCTGGCCGGCAAGCCGGTGATGGAAGGCAAGGGGTGCCTCTTCAAGAAGTTCGCCGGCATCGACGTCTTCGACATCGAACTCAACGAGCACGATCCGGACAAGCTGGTCGACATCATCGCCGCGCTCGAGCCGACCTTTGGCGGCATCAATCTCGAGGACATCAAGGCGCCCGAGTGCTTCTACATCGAGCGCAAGCTGCGCGAGCGGCTGAAGATCCCCGTATTCCACGACGACCAGCACGGCACCGCGATCGTCGCCGCCGCAGCGGTGATCAATGGCCTGCGCTTTGTCGGCAAGGACATCGCGAAGGCGAAGCTGGTGTGCTCCGGCGCGGGTGCCGCCGCGATCGCCTGCCTCGACCTGCTCGTGAGCCTCGGCGTACGGCGCGATAACATCCTCGTCGCCGACAGCAAGGGCGTCGTGTACACCGGCCGCAGCGGGCTCGACGAGAGCAAAGCGCGCTACGCACGTGAAACCAAGGCGCGCACGCTGGCCGATGCGATGCCCGGCGCCGACATCTTCCTGGGGCTGTCCGGACCCGGCGCGCTGACGGCGGAGATGGTCAAGGACATGGGGACCCAGCCGATCATCCTGGCGATGGCCAACCCGACGCCGGAGATCATGCCGGAACTGGCGAAGGCCGCGCGCCCCGACGCCATCATCGGCACCGGGCGCTCCGACTACCCGAACCAGGTCAACAACGTCCTCTGCTTCCCCTTCATCTTCCGCGGCGCGCTTGACGTCGGCGCGACGACCATCAACGAAGAGATGAAGCTCGCCACCGTGCGTGCGCTGGCGGATCTGACGCACGCCGAGATCCCGGATGAAGTGGCGAGCGCCTATGGCGCCGAGGGCCTGCGCTTTGGCTCCGAGTACCTGATTCCGAAGCCGTTCGATCCGCGGCTGATCGACCGCATCGCACCCGCCGTCGCAAAAGCGGCGATGGAAAGCGGTGTGGCTACGCGCCCGATCCAGGACCTCGACGCCTACCGCGCGCAGCTGCGACGCTTCGTCTACCAGTCCGGCAGCACGATGGAGCCGGTGTTTGCCGCGGCGAAGAAGGCCTCCAAGCGCCTGATCTACGCCGAGGGCGAAGAAGAGCGGGTGCTGCGCGCCGCACAGGTGGTGGTCGATGAGGGCATCGCGCGGCCGATCCTGATCGGTCGACCGGACGTCATTGCGACGCGCATCGAGCGCTATGGACTGCGGCTCAAGCTCGGCACCAACGTCGAGTGCGTCAACGTGCTCGACGATCCGCGCTACCGCGACACCTGGATGGAGTACTACCAGCTTGCCAAGCGCAAAGGCGTGACGCGATCGCTTGCGCAGGCCGAGATCCGCACCCGCACCACGCTGATCGGCACGATGCTGATAAGAAAGGGCGACGCCGACGCGATGCTGTGCGGCACCGTCGGCGCCTACTCCGACCACCTCCGCTATGTGCGTACGACAATCGGTCTGCGGCCGGGGGTGCAGACCTTCGCGGCAATGCAGCTCCTGATCCTGCCCAACCGGCACCTCTTCATCTGCGACACGCATGTCAATCCCGACCCGACGGCCGAGCAGGTCGCCGAAATGACGATGCTCGCCGCCGATGCCGTGCGCCGCTTCGGCATCGCGCCCAGCGTGGCGCTGCTGTCGCACTCGAATTTCGGCAGCTCCGAACTGCCCTCGGCGCAGAAGATGCGCACGGCTCTCGAACTCGTACGCGCGCGCAATCCGGATTTCGAGGTCGACGGCGAGATGCAGGCCGACACCGCGCTGTCGCACGTCGTGCTGGAGGGCTCGATGCCCGATTCGACGCTCACCCAGGAAGCCAACCTGCTGATCATGCCGAACGTCGATGCTGCCAACATCACCTACAACGCACTGCGCGTCACGGCCGGTGGCGGCATCACGATCGGCGCGGTGCTGCTCGGCGCCGCCCAGCCGGTCCATATCCTGACGCCGGCGTCGACAGTCCGGCGCATCATCAACATGTCGGCGGTGGCCGTCGTCGACGCCGCCGAGCAACGCTGAATCAGCGCCGGAGCGCTCGCCAGGTCCACAGCGCTCCGGCCGCGTCCACCAGGGCGAACAGCAGAAGCACGGGCGGTGCGAGGCCCAGCAGCACGAACGCGCCGAAAAAGCCGACCACTGACAGTCGCACCGGAATCGTCCAGGCGAAGAACGGCGTGAAGCGGGCCGCGGCGGCGCGCACGTAGTACGTCCCCAGGAAGCCGACCAGCATGCCGACGACGCGTATCCAGAACTCTTCCGTCGCAGCCATACCAAAGAGTCGCAGCAGCACGTTCGGCGCGAGCAGTAGCCAGGCGCCGAGGACGATGAGGTAGATGCCGAACACCCGTACGCTGAGCGCCGCCTTGTTCATATCCACTGCTCCGCAACGAAAAAGCCCCGCCGCAGCGGGGCTTTCCTGAACAAGCTCGATCTACGTGCGGCGACGCCGCGCGGCCGCGAGACCGGCGAAGCCAAGGCCGAGTAATGCTAGGCCGGCCGGCTCAGGGACGGGTGTGATCGGCTCGTAGTTGTCTCTCAACTGCCACGACAGGATGTCGTGATTGGCGAACGCTGCGCCTGTGCCCGAGGTGAAGCCGACGTAAGCATCGGTGCTGCCCAGCACTGTGGCGAGATCCACATTCCAGGTCAGCAACGCGGCAGCGGGCCGCACTGCCGAACGGGTCAGGCGAACCTCGAGCAGATCGGTCACGCTGTTGTAGTCGACCCAGGCGTTCCAGATGTCCCCGTCGTTCAAGTCGGCTTCGGCGATATTGATCGAGGTAACGGAATTGACACTGCCGTTCAGATCGATGCCGACATGGTTGCTGTTGATGTCGATGCCGCTATTAAACCAGTTGTCGAACTCGACGCCGACGCTGTTGGGGATCCCGTCAAAGCCGATGCCACCGCCACCGCCGCCGACGCTGTTCGACACCGTCTGAACCGCAAACACGATGCCGTCCGCTCCGCACCCGAACCCATCGCAGGCGCCACCCGGATTGGTGAAGCGGAACCGGAAGTACGTGCTGAACGCGGCGCCGCTCGTCAGGGCCACGGTATTGGTTGAAAACGCGCTGCCGGCCTGGCTGAACGTGTCACGCGTGACACGCAGTACGTTGCCTACCTGCGCGGCATTGCCATTGATCGTCAGCCCGGTCGTGTCCGAAAAGTCCGGGTAGTTGATGACCAGCGCGGCCTGCGCCAGCGTAGCTACAGACGCCGTTGCGACGAAAAGCGACGCGCTGCCAAGAACTCTCGATAACGCCATAAACCTTCTCCCCGTTTGGACCGACCTCATGACGCACGTGAGCGGCTGTCGCATGCTTCAGGATCGCGCTGTCGCTTAAGCATTCTTCGCGCCCGTCGAGCAAGCTCATGATCTGACAGGGAAACTTCCCCGCCTCGCCAACGGGATGTAAGGAATGTCGACAGGGTGTTGATGCTCTGACCCGGCGTTATCGGACCGAACGGAAAGAAAAGAGCCCGGCCGAAGCCGGGCTCTTGAGGCAGGCGCGATTGACCTGCCGGGGGAGTTCGCTGCCGCGCTGTCGGCGCCGCGGGACCGGACGCTGTCCGCCGCGCGCGGCGCGATTCAGTTCAACGGTGTCGCACGGATGGTGATGCGGTCCAGCGCGATCAACTGCGTGCTCGCGGCTTCTTCGCGCGGCTGCATACCGGCGAGCGTACTACCCAGGACGACGGCGCTGGTCAGGACAGCGACGGCGAAAGCGGTCAGGCGGGTCGGCAGGCTGGTCGTGAAGTTGGCGTTCATGGTTCGGTCCTTTCGGTAAGTCGTTTTGCGTTGTCGATGGCTGCACTGTAGGCAGCGGCAAGCGGCGTCGCGAGCGACTTGCGACAAGATGCTGAAATCGTGGAATGAACCGCAAACGGCTATTCGTCGTCGTCAAGTCGTCTTCTGCAGTTCATCCGTCGCAGGCGCATTTCGTCGCGCCCGGCGACCGTTCACGCTGCATTTCGTCGGAGAGTCGGCCCGGAAGTCTTGAAGGGCCGGGGTGGCCCAGCAGGCGAAGAGTCCTACCGGTGCGATGCCGCCCGAAGGGCTAACACAGCACCTCGCCTCGCGATGCGAGTCACTGCGGCCGACGGCGGACCTGTCTGTGGCGGGCGGGCAAAACCCCCGCGCGCGTATCGCTAGTTGGTGCGGGCCGTGCCTTCTTCCGGCTCAGGCCAGTCGCGGATATAGGCCTTGAGCATGCGGTTCTCGAAGCTCTGTTCCTCGAGCACCGCCCTGGCCACGTCGTAAAACGAGATGACGCCGACCAGCGTGCGGCCATCGAGCACGGGGAGATAACGTGCGTGACGCTCCAGCATCAGGCGCCGCACTTCCATGACCTCGGTCTCCGGGGTCACCGTGAGCGGCGAGTCGTCCATCACCTTGCGCACGCTGATCTCGCCGACGCTGCCGGCATTGGCGTGGATGCGGTTGATGACCTCGCGAAAGGTGAGCATGCCCACCAGATCACCGTACTCCATGATCACGACCGAGCCGATGTCCTGTTCGGCCATCAGCGCAACCGCCCGGGCCAGGGGCGCGTCCGGGTTAACGGTGTAAAGCACGCTGCCCTTGACGCGCAGGATGTCGCTGACCTTCATGCTGTCCTCCGGCACGTCGGCTCATCGACGCGCGATCGAGGCCATGCTAGCTGCGCGCCTCGCGCCGAACAAGCGGAATTCAGAGCCGGCGCAGCCAGCCCAATCCCGCGGATGTGCCACCCGGTCGCGGATCCGCGGGACGGTACTCACAACCGACCCAGCCGGCATACCGCAAGCGGTCCAGTTCCCTGAAGATCGCGGTGCAGTTCACTTCCCCCGTGTCGGGCTCATTCCGGTCAGGCACGCCGGCCACCTGCACGTGGCCAATCACTTCGAAATGCTGCCGCAGGTGCCGGATCAGGTCCCCTTGCAGGATCTGCAGGTGGTAGATGTCGAACTGCAGCGCCAGCGCGGGATTCGCCAGTCGCTCGATGGTCGAGACGGCCAGTGGGAGGCGGTTGAGAAAGTAGCCGGGGAAGTCATGCGGGTTGATCGGCTCGATCATGACCGCGATCCCGTGCGGCGCGAGAACGTCGCAGGCCCTGGCAATGTTGCGTTCGTAGGCGGCCAGCGCATCGGCGTGCGCCACGTCGGCGCCCGGTGTGCCGGCCATCACATGAACCCGTGGCGCACCAACCGTGCGCGCGTAGTCGAGCGCGCGATCGATCGAGGCGTCGAACTCCGCTTCGCGCCCAGGCAGCGCAGCGAGGCCTCGCTCGCCGCCGGCGAAGTCACCGACCGGCGCGTTGATCAGCACCACCTCGGCACGTGCCGAATCAAGTCCACGGCGAAACTCGGCGGCATCCACTGCGTACGCCGACTGGACCTCGATGGCTGCAAAGCCGTCGCGCGCCGCGGCATCAATGCGCTGGACCAGCGCATGCTCCGGATACAGGAGGCTGATGTTGGCGGCGAAGCGAGGCATGTCCGCGGTCAGACCAGCACGGTCTTGAATCGTTCGAGTTCCGCCATGACCGCCGCACGAACTGCGGGCTCCCACACCGAGTGCCCGGCATCGGGCACGATCGTGTAGCGCGCGGACGGCCAGGCGTGTGCTAGATCATCGGCGCTCACGATCGGGCAGACCATGTCATAGCGCGCGTGCACGATCGAGGCAGGGTGAGTGCGGATGCGGTCGATGTTCTGCAGCAGCTGATCCGCCCCGAGGAAGCAGCGATGAGCAAAATAGTGCGCTTCCAGCCGCGCCAGCCCGAGCGCCTCGGCGGCGAAATGGCGCACGAGCTCCGGGTTGGGCAGCAAGGTCGAACACGCGCCCTCGTATTCGCTCCAGGCGCGCGCAAAGGTCACATGCACGCGAGGGTCCGGATCAAACAGGCGCCGGAGATACCCCCCGAGAAGATCACCCCGTTCGGCCTCGGGCAGCATGCCGGCAAACTTCTGCCAGGCCTCGGGAAAGACCTGGCGCAACCCGTAGAGAAACCAGTCGATTTCGGTTTGGCGTCCAAGGAAGATGCCGCGCAGCAGGAAGCCGGTGCAGCGCTGCGGATGCGCCTGCCCGTACGCAAGGCCGAGCGTGCTGCCCCAGGAACCACCGAACACCAGCCAGCGCTCGATGCCGAGGTACTCGCGCAGCAACTCGATGTCGGAGATCAGTTGCTGGGTGGTGTTGGAGTCCACCTCGCCCACCGGGATCGAGGCCCCGGCCCCGCGCTGGTCGAACAGGACCGCCCGATAGAACTCTGGGTCGAAAAAGCGCCGGTGTTCCGGGGAGCAGCCGCCGCCCGGCCCGCCGTGCAGAAAGAGCACCGGTACACCGGTGGGATTTCCGACCGACTCCCAATACATCGTGTGCAGGTCGTCGAGCACCAGCATGCCGCTGTCGTTCGGCTCGATCGGCGGGTAGAGGACGGCGCGCTGGTCCATGGCTGGGCCGCAGTTTACGAGTGTCTGCCGGTCGCCCCGCGATGCGATCAATCACGGCCCCGCACCCCCTTGCTTCGCCGGGGCTTAGTCAGTGACGGTAACTTCTTAAGCCCCCGCCCGCTTTGCCGGGGTCGAGAACATGTCAACCACCTGCAGCCGCGTCGACTGCAGGCGCCCCGCCACGACCGCCAGCAGCCTGCGCATCAGCGCATAACCGAACGCGGTATCTTCGTCGCAGAGCGCGCGCAGGCCGGCTGCGTCCAACGACAGCACCTGCACCGCGTCCAGTGCCCGCGCCTGGAAGTACCGCCCGGCGCCGAGCAGCATCGCGGTCCAGCCGAACTCGCCTCCGGGCACGACCGTCTCGACGCGCAGCACCTCGTGATTCCCGGCCATTTCAATCGCGACGTGTCCGCGCACGACCAGGTACAGCTGCGAGCACTCATCGCCCTCCCGGTGGATGATCTCGCCGGGCTCGAAGTCGACCACGTCCGCGAGACGCGACACGCGCTCGAACTGCTGCGCAGTCAATTCCTTGACCAGAGGCTGCCGGCGGAGCAATACATCCACGTCTTCCATCGTCATAGCCGTCATATGTTTCCCCCCACGAGCGGTGCGCCGTTCTTCAAATTAGTCCGCGTCAGCGTCGATTACAAGGGCGCATTCGCCTGGCTGCACATGTGCGAGTGCAGCACGGAAATCGTCGATTTGGCATCATCGCACTCCGACCCGTTCTCGGATTTCCCGCCGGCGCAATGACCGTCCGCTACCCAGGCTTCGACACGCTCGCACTGCACGCCGGCCAGCCCCCGGATCCGGCCACCGGCGCGCGCGCCGTGCCGATCTACGCGACCACCTCGTTCGTGTTCGAGGACTCCGACCATGCGGCGGCGCTGTTCAACATGGAGCGCGCCGGGCATGTCTACTCGCGCATCTCCAACCCGACGGTTGCGGTGTTCGAAGAACGCATGGCCGCGCTCGAAAAAGGCGTCGGCGCGATTGCGACGGCCAGCGGTCAGGCCGCATTGCATCTGGCAATTGCGACGCTGATGGGCGCGGGCGGCCATATCGTTGCCAGCCGCGCGCTCTACGGTGGCTCGCACAACCTCCTTGCCTACACGCTCGCACGCTTCGGCATCGAGACCACATTCGTCACCCCACGTGACCTTGAGGCATGGAGCGCCGCTGTCCGGCCGAACACGCGGCTGCTCTTCGGCGAAACGCTGGGCAATCCGGGGCTCGATGTCCTCGACATCCCCGCGGTGAGCAGCATCGCGCACGAACACGGCGTGCCGCTGCTGGTCGATTCGACGTTCACCACGCCGTGGCTGATGACGCCTTTCGACCATGGTGCCGACCTCGTCTATCACTCGGCGACCAAGTTCCTCGGCGGCCATGGCGTCGCGATCGGCGGAGTGCTGGTGGACGGCGGCACGTTCGACTGGCTCGCCAGCGGGAAATTCCCGACGCTCACCGAGCCCTACGCCGGCTTTCACGGCATGAACTTCGCCGAGGAAAGCACCGTCGCGCCTTTCCTGCTGCGCGCACGACGTGAAGGGCTGCGCGACTTCGGCGCCTGCATGGCCGCGCACACCGCCTTCCTCCTTTTGCAGGGGATCGAGACCCTGCCGCTGCGCATGCAGCGCCACGTTGACAACGCCCGTGCGGTGGTGAAGTTCCTCAGCACGCATGCCGCCGTCGAGTCGGTCGCGTATCCCGAACTGGAATCGCATCCGGACCGGGCACTCGCACAGCGCCTCCTGCCGCGCGGCTGCGGCGCGGTGTTCAGCTTCAACCTGAAGGGGTCGCGCGCCGCCGGGCGCGCCTTTGTCGAGGCGCTGCGCGTGTTCTCGCACCTCGCCAACGTCGGCGATGCCAAGTCACTGGTAATCCATCCCGCTTCCACCACGCACTTTCGCGTACCGGACGACGAACTGGTCGCGGCCGGCATCACGCAGGGCACGATCCGGCTTTCGGTCGGGCTCGAGGACCCGACCGACCTGCTTGAAGACCTCGCTCAGGCGCTGAAGCGCGCGCAGAAGGTCGGCTGATCATGCACCTCGCCACCTCACCGCGCCTGTACGCCTATACCGGCGGCCGGCCGTTCGATGCCGCGCGCTCGACCCTCGTGTTCCTGCACGGCGCGCAGCACGATCACAGCGTGTGGATCCTGCAAAGCCGTTACTTCGCGCATCACGGCTTCAGCGTGCTCGCTTTCGATCTGCCGGGACACATGCGCAGCGAAGGTCCGGCGCTCGCCAGCGTCGAAGCGATGGCCGATCGCCTGCGCGACGGCATTGTCGCGGCCGGCGTCACGAAGGTGCTACTGGTCGGCCACAGCATGGGATCGCTGATCGCGCTCGAGCTGGCGCGGCGCGTACCCGACCGCGCTGTGGGCGTGGCGCTGGTCGCGGCCGCCTTCCCGATGCGCGTGTCGGATGCCCTGCTCGGCGCAACGCGCAGCGACGTGCCGCAGGCAATGGACATGATCAATGTCTGGTCGCACAGTGCCGCGACGGCCGCCTTCGAGCGCAAGCCCTGCAATCCGGCCCCCGGCTTCTCGAACGTGTGGCAGAACCTGCGGCTGATGCAGCGCATCGCCCGGCGCGATGGGCCGGAGGTGCTGCCGCTCGACTTTGCCGCGTGCAACAGCTACGCCGGCGGCCTCGAAGCGGCCCGCGCCCTGCCCTGCCCCGCGCTCTTCGTTCTCGGCAACCAGGACGTGATGACACCGCCGCGCGCCGCCGAGGCGCTGATCGCCGCCTGCCCCGACGCGACCGTTGTGCAGTTGGACGGCGGCGGTCACTCGCTGATGGCGGAGCGTCCGGACCAGGTCCTCACGGCGCTGAAGGACTTTGCCGCCCGCACGATCGCACCCTCGGCAGCTCCAGCAGGCTGAGGCCGGGACTCGCGCGTTGCTCGACGCCGTCAACTGGGACACGTACTGGCTGTACGTGCTCACCGAAATGGCGCTGTCCCTGTCGCCGGGGCCGGCGGTCATGCTGATCATCGCCTGCGGCCTGGCGCACGGCGCGCGACGCTCCACATGGGCGAGCCTCGGCATCCTCAGCGCGAATGCGATCTACTTTGCGATCTCGGCAACGGCGCTGGGTGCGGTGCTGGCCGCATCGCGCGAGTTCTTCACCGCGGTGAAGTGGCTCGGCGCAGCCTACCTGGTGTACGTCGGACTGTCGGCACTGTTCGGGCGGCCGTCGCCGATCACGATGTCGAAAGCAACAGCGCGCAGCAGCGCCCGCCGTGACCTCTATCTCGCCGGGCTCACGTTGCAGCTGGCGAATCCGAAGACGCTGATCTTCTTCGTCGCGATCCTGCCGCAGTTCGTCGATGCGCGGTTGCCGATCGCCGCGCAGATGGCCTGGCTCGCCGCAGGATCGATCATTCCGGAATTTTTCATCCTGGCCGGCTATGGGTGGCTCGCGTCACGCGCGCGGCGCATCGCGACCGATCCGCGCTACGCGCGCTGGACGGACCGCATCGCCGGTGCGCTCGTGCTCGGAGCCGCCGCGCTGGTGATCAGCGTCACCTCGTGACGCGCGCGCCTGCAACGGCCTGTCCGGGCAGGCCTGCTGTGTCCCAGTAGATGTAGACAGATTCCGTTGCGAGCCTGAAGATCAGACCACGACTTCCCAGGCCGCTTTGCCGATACGCCGGCTTGCCGGCCTGGTCGACATAGTTGCCCGGCCGGTCGCCCCTGGGCTCCAACTCGTGCCGCACGCCGTCGGCACGGTCGATCGCGACATGGCCCCGGCGCTGCGAGAACGTGCACGGCAGCACCGCCGAGGCCTTGTCCGCCCCGTTCGGGTAGATTTCGCAGCGTGCGTTGACGGTGTCTGCATGCGCCGCCGTGTCCATCAGCAACAGCACGGCCGCGACGCATCGAACGCGCACTCCGCTACTCAGGCCCATGCCACGACGTCCCTCGAATTCTTCGTTCGTTCACTTCCCGCCGTGGCTATTCACGATCAACTGCTGCAGCCGCGTCGCCAGCGCCTGGTGCTCGGCCGCGGAGTTCTTGCGCAGCACGTTCGAGATCAGCGTCACCATGTAGTGCAGTTTCCGCTCACCGGCCGGGTACTCGATGATCGCGATCGAGTTCATGTAGTTCTTCACGTTGCCCATGTACTGCCCGCAGCTGAATCCGGGCTCCTTCGTGCACTCGTAGAGCGACCCGGACTTGAAATACACCGCCGCGTCAGCGAGTGACGGCGCACTCGCGTAGCGGATGCGGCGTTCGGTCACGTACATCAGCCGCTTGATCTCGCGGCTCGACCACTCGTCCACGAGGCGCCCCTCCTCCATGCGCAGCAGGTAGCGCATCAGTTCGCGCGCGGTGCCGTAGCTGTCGCCCGGCCCCGGCACGATCCGCTTGCCGGTCGCAGTGAAGAAACTGCCCTGTCGCAGTTGCTCAAGATCCAGCCCGCTGCGAGTGATCGGCTCAAAGAAGGTCTTCTCGTAGAGAGCCGTCAGTTCACTCTTCGGCGTCTGGGTGAAGAACCGCTTGATCTCGGCTTCGGGCACCGGATACGCGGTGCCGTACTGGCGCAGTAGCATCGCTTCGCGCATCACCATGCCGGCGGCCGAGTTGGAACTGGGCGACATCATCCAGTCGACGAATTCCCACAGGGTCGCCTTGTCTCCGACCTGGATTGCACGCCGCGTGAGGGCTTTGGTCTCGACATTGAACATGCGCACCGTATGGTGGTCGTACTGCGAGAAACCGTCGGCCGTCACGATCGCGCCTTTCAGAACGCGTTGCCTCGCGGTGATGTCCTTCGGGTAGACATCGGCGAGCGCCTGGAACAACGCGAGCGCCACGACGATCTTGCCGACGCTGCCGACGTTCTGGCGGTAGTTGCCGTTGTGCTCGGCGTAGCGCGGCTTCGCAGGCTCGGTCAGGTCGAGCACCGCGACGCCATAGCCGCCGAGGCCGCCACCGAGAATTCCGGCGAGTTGGCGGTTGAACTCCGGGTCCGGCGGCGGCAGCTCGAACGTCGAGCCGACGAGCCTGAGGTCGACTGCCTTGAGCGGCAACATGGCCCCCTTGGGCTGCTTGACGTCGGCCACTTTGCCTTCATTCGCGAGTCGCAACCCTTCGAGTCGCCGAATGCCGGTTTCCGGAAACGCGTCGAGCGGATAGGCCTCGGCGGTCGCCGCGAGCAACGCGGTTGAAACAATGCCCAGTGCAAGGCCCGCCTGACGGCACAGCGCATTCACGCGTTTCATTTGATCGACTCCCGCAGGTTTACTGTTCGATCGAGGTTCTTTTCCAGCGCCCTGTCCATGTTCGCCAGGTAGGCACTCGCCTGCGCCTGCCGGCTTTCGTTGAATGGACGGATCTGCAGCAGCCAGAGTCGACCGTTGACGAACGCGAACTCAACGTCCGCTGCAGCGGGCTGGCCGCGATCGTCGAGCTGCTGAAAGCGCTTGCTGATCTCGTCGGAGAACGCGATCAGTTGCTTGACCTCGCCCTCCTTCAGCAGCGTCTCGGCGCCGGAGGCCGGGAGCTTCGCAATGCCGCCTGTCGCCTGCGGCACGAGGCGCCGTGGCGCAGTAGCGGCGGCCATCAGGCGCACGCTGCCGGTGCGCTTGTCGATGCGCACCGACTCGGCGGCCTGTCCATCGACTGCCCCGCCCACGCCTTCATTGACTGCCACCGACAGGATGTTGCGGTCGCCGCTGTCGACGTCCTGCGTAATCATCACGCCGGAGATGTCGGACGGCACCGTCCGCAGCAGCAGCACCGCAGGATAGATGTGCTCGGGCCCTTTCATGTGCGCCTGGCGCCAAGCCCAGGCCCGCTGCGTATACGGCGAGGCCCAGACCTCGAGGAGGCCCTTCACAATGTTGTCGAGGCCGACGATGTTGAAGAGCGTCAGGTTGAGCCCTGCCCCGGTGAAACCCGGCAGGTCCTCGACGTTGGTGTCGGAGCGGATGAACACGCCGCCGCGGAAGTCGGCGCCGAACTCCTTGGCCATGGCGGCGCGCAGCTGCTCGCGGAACTGCGGGCCGGGATCGGTCTTCATGATCGTCGCGTAGATCTCGGCGCGCAGTTGCTCGGCAGCCCGCGCCGCTTCCTTCGAGCCGGCCGGCATCGCTTCGAGCCTGCGGAAACTCTCGACCATCCACTGGAACACGGTCTTCCCGGTGCTTTTGTAAGGACGATCGAGCACGGTTGCGCGATACAGGCCGAACGGAATGCCGACGCCCGGTGCCACGCGGTCCGGGAAGTTGGCCCTCAGCTCCCCGAGCTTGGCCGCCTTCGGCCCGACGATGCGGCCGGAGTCCTTCGCACGCAGCGAGTCCAGGCTGACGAAGCTGCGCACCGAGAGATCGAGCTTTTTCAGATCCGGTTCGAACATCACGTTCGCGGCCGGCTGCTCCACCTTGCCGAGCACCGCGTCCCACTGCGGGCCGTCATCCGCAATCTCGACGAGTCCGAGAGAGCTCACCGCCATCACGGCGCGCCGTCCGTTGCCCTGCTGCAGCGTTGGCAGCACCGACTGATCCACCGATACGTTCGGGATACCGAGGTTGCGAGCGAGCAGCTGCACATGGGAAAGCGGATTGCCGGCGCCGGCGGTGAGGATGCCGGCGATCGGCGGCAGATCGGCAACGGTTTCGGGCAAGACGTAGATGCCGTCCGCGCGGAACTGATCGGTACGCCGCATATCCGGGCTCGTGTTCAGCACACCGCGCGCGATGCCGGGATTGAGCGCGTTGAAGCCGACGGCGACTTCCTTGCCGAACACTGTGTTGCGTACGCCGGCCAGTCGGTTGGCATCGCGGTTCAGCGCGTCCAGAACCTGCGAGTAGAACAGCAGCGGGCTGCCGCGCAGCTGGTCCTGCACGAAGAGCTCTGCCTTCGACTCGATTTCCGCCAGCTTGTCCATCGCCTCGCCAAAATGGAAAAGCAGCTGCTGTGTTCCCCAGCCGGGTACCAGACCGAGGTAGCGCAGTTCCGCCATGTAGGTGCGCAGCGGCACCTCGGGCACGCTCAGGGTTTCGAACGACGGCTGCAGGGCGCCGCGCTCGCGCTCGTTCAGCAGGCCGGTGCCGTAAGCCGCGTCCGCCGCCGCGCGCATCAGGATCAGGTCACCGCCGCGGGGCGCCTTGTCGATTGCAGCGCGGATTGTGTTGCCGAGGCGCAGGTTCTCCTCTTCGACGGCGATCGAAAGGTCGAGCGCCCGCAGGCGATCCGTCGCGGACTTGATCGTGGGCACACTGCGCCGCAACGACATCAGCACGTCGGCGGTGAGGCGATAACGGCTGACGACATCGGTGTCGCGCACGTAGGTCGCGCGCGCCTCGTTCAGCGACTTCTGCACGGCCGGCTCGCGGCCGAACGCGCGCGCAGCGCTTTCCAGCGTCTGATCGAGCGGCTTCGGCTGATAAACGCGATCGATCTCGGCCGCGAGTTCCTCGTAGCTGGCGCGCAGCTCGGGCTTCGCGGCGGCGGCATAGGCGCGAACGCGTTCGGCATCGCTGGCTTCCGGTGTGCCATGGATCTTCGCGCGCAGCGAGGCAAAGCCTGCATCGCGGTCCGAGAGCGTCGCGGCCATCTGTCGCACCTTCTGCGCCGACGCCGTGTCCTGTCCGTGCGGCAGCATGCGTACACCGGTGCGCAGCGCGACGAAGCGGAGGCCGATCCACTCGGGCCGCGCCGCCATGGCCTGCAGCAGGTTGCGCGCACCTTCACGTTCGTCTTCCTCCTGCAGCGCGCCGCGGTAGAACTGCGCGCGCCGCATGATCCAGCCGTTGTCGGTGGCGACCAGGAATTTCTCGACCAGCAGCTGCGCATAGCTGTCGGCAAAGTCCGCCGCCGCCACTGCCTTTGACGCATCGATGCCGGCCAGCAGCGTCGCGACCCGGTAGCCATGCGATCTCAACTCCTTGGTGCGGTCGCTCCATTCGCCGTGCTGGACGCCGCCGCCGCGCTTGGCGCAGGCGTACTCGGTCGGCG
>Ga0316605_10000488_pt1 | contig 27685 bp, 21 predicted proteins | sample OWC_soil_day20_n_FD_207666 | JGI IMG/M metagenome (GOLD analysis project Ga0316605, IMG submission 207666) | Wetland soil microbial communities from Old Woman Creek delta, Ohio, United States - OWC_soil_day20_noCT | ecosystem: Environmental > Terrestrial > Soil > Wetlands | place: USA: Ohio...
TTTTGCTTGACGTCAACCGACGAAGCCTTTAAGATGCGCGCCTTCACCGATCCTCGATAGCTCAGTCGGTAGAGCGCCGGACTGTTAATCCGTAGGTCCCTGGTTCGAGCCCAGGTCGAGGAGCCAAGAAATTGTTGGAAGGTCATCGCAAGGTAACCTTTTGACTGCAACAAAAATGCGCCCGTAGCTCATCTGGATAGAGTACTTGGCTACGAACCAAGGGGTAGGGAGTTCGAATCTCTCCGGGCGCGCCAAGCTGAAAACAAAAAGGGCAACCTGAATCAGGTTGCCCTTTTTGCGTTTTTACGACCCTAGCCAATCCGCTCGCTACCAAACGCTGATAGCGCCACCGCCCAACCACCAAGCCAGTTCCCCCACACGAGGCACGAAAATGCAGCCCAGGTGCGTTATCGACATGTTGTCCTCTTGAATCACCGGCTAAGCGACCAGTACCAATATTCATGGGATCCCGCAGAATGCCCGCATAATAAAAAAGCCAGCCGAATCGGCTGGCTAATTTTATTTGCATATGCCATTCAAAGCAAATTAGCTTTTATTGGCGGAGACGGAGAGATTCGAACTCTCGATCCAGCTTATAACCGGATGCTCCCTTAGCAGGGGAGTAATAATTGCCTATTTTACGCGGCTTAACTAGATGCTATAGAATTGTTGCCACACCAGTGCCACAACGGGGTCTAAATTGGCAACCATTCGCAAACGCAGTGAATATTCGTGGGAAGCGCAAATTCGTCGCAAAGGCCAACCATCGATCACAAAGACTTTCCTGTACCGAAAAGACGCTGAAACGTGGGCTAGACAAACTGAAGCTGAAATCGACAAAGGGTCGTTTGTATCCGCTACGCGAGCCACTAGAACTACATTCGAAGATCTTGCAAAAGACTTTGAGAATGACTTCGCCCCACACCATTACAGAGGGACAGCCTGGAAGCACAAGCTAACTCATCTTCGTGCACGGCTGGACAAATATTCCCTGCTGGCCATCACTCCCCAGGTTGTTACCAAATATCGCGATGCCAGACTGAGCGATCCAGATCCCCGCTACAAAGATTCCGAAAAAGCCCCCCGTGTTTCGGGAGCAACGGTAAAGACAGAGCTAGATCTGCTCTCTAAGATGATTGATGTTGGAAGTAAGGAATTCGGTATTGCGCTGCCAGCAGGAAACCCAGTGCTAGGAGTCAGAAAGCCTAAAGGCGGCGTCCCTCGAGAACGGCGCCTTCAGGGCAACGAGGAGAAGAAGGTACTAGATGAGTGTGACCGCTCAAAAAATCCGTGGCTCGGATCGATCGTCAGAATAGCCATCGAGTCAGCCATGCGCCAAGGGGAGATACTAGCGTTGGCATGGTCCCGAATTGATCTAAAGAATCGAATTGCTATCCTTCCAGTGCTTGAAGGAGCAAGCAAGAGCGGAGAAACCAGGGCAGCCCCACTTTCCAGCGGTGCTGCGTCGATCCTAAAGTCACTCAAAGCCAAGCGCCTTGAAGGAGATAATGAGGATCGGGTTTTTCCTATTGGCAAGCCCACGTTAATTCATGCCTGGCAGGCAGCAGTAAAGCGTGCCGGAGCGAAAGATCTAACATTCCATGACCTCCGGCACGAGGCATTGAGCCGACTGGCAGAGCGCGGAGATTTCAACGTGTTAGAGCTAGCTGCGGTATCCGGCCATAAGACCCTCCAAGTCTTAAAGCGTTACACCCACCTTCAAGCTGCCAAGCTAGCAGCAAAGATGGGCTAGACCGATCCAGACAGGACTCGCCCCCTCCCGGAAAGCCGTGTTAACGCTGGGGATATGCTTCGCATCTTAGGATGTTCGACCTATTTTGCATGGCAATTGCCTCCATCCGCCATGGTCGTTTCGGGACCCTTTGCGCCCCCTTCCCTCCGAGCACCAGCATGTCTGAATTAGTGAAATGCCAAATGGCGAATTTCGGCATTGGGAGCATGTCCAAAAGGATGTCCAAGATCCGACTGGATACTCCCATCTGGACTAATCCCTGCCCCGGCGCGTCCGCAGGACGTCCCCTCCTCCACGCCGCAGGCGTGTCCCAAAAGCGCGAAGCGCTTCCCCCTTTGCGGCGGCCTGAGGCCGGCACGTCCCCCAGGTGCTGAAAGCACCTCCCGATGTCGGTCGCTTTAGCGGCCGACTCCCCCAAGCCCCCTGCGGGGGCGTGTTTCCAACGCCGGGGCAAAGGAATATTTATTCCCCCAATGCCCCTCTATCGGACGAAATCCACGTAGTGGTAGCCGACCCACGTAACCTACCTGTTAGATGTCCTTAGCCATCGCACGTCGCCACTCCCAGACATCTATTCACCTAGTTTCTGAAACGCCGGTTCCATGTCATTAGGAATCCGTTGCGACGATAATAGGATGAGATACTGTCCCGCTCGTGTCATCGCCATATACAGTTTCCTTGCGCATTCTTCTTGAGTAGCTATCTGTTCCTCATGGTCTTGCCCAGAAGCACCCTCCTCAAACAGATTCTCCACTCCAATAAGAAAGACGATACCGGCTTCCAATCCTGTAGCAGTCTCCAGATTGGCAAGGCGTAGATAGTCGCGCTGGCATCCACTTGGAGGTTCCTTCTTATCTTTGTTGAACCACCAGATGCTGTCTGATCCAAAACTCTTGCATAGCCGATCATAGAGAAGCGACTTCTGGACCTTTTCTCCGTAAATCACCAGAACATCGCCTAATGCTAGGGTGCCCTCTTGAATGTTGGCACTCAATTCGTTCACCAGCCGGTCCACTGAATCCTGGGGGGAATCGGTATAAATGAGCATCGGTGACGTACCCGGTTCCATGCCCGAAAAGTCTGGGGTCAAGAAATCATCGGCATCAACCTGGGTCAATTGAGAAAGAACGCCGCCTGCGGCGGCAAGAATTGCTTGCGTAGTTCGGTAGGATTTACGCAACTTCTTGGTTCGGCCCGACACATCGAGGCCAACACTCTTCCAGCTAAGTCGATTCTTCATGAACCCCTGATTAGGATCGGCACAGAGAAAAAGACTGGCCTGCGGGGCCATGGCCAATCGGATGGTTTGGAACCAGGACGGCGCAAAGAATTGCGCCTCATCAATAAGGATGTGATCGTACTTCTCGAGACGCGCATGATCCGCTGCCAGGCAGATATCAAAAGGAACCGCACTCCAGAGTTTCAAGCCGCTTTTGAGTAGAGCCGAACTTACGGCTTGATAAAGTTCCCAGACGCCAGCTCGCTCCTTCGACCTCAGTGCAAATCCGCGGCCAGTGCGGTTGGCGTTGAAATACTGATCCGCATCCGTAATCAACGCCTCGTTAATGAAATCGAACTCCTCCCGAAGGTGGGATTCAGACTGCTTAAGTTCCGGCCAGCGGACACGATAGTGCGCAATGAGATCTTCTACGTCACGAATCGTTTTGGTCATCATCAGACGTTGCTGATGGATATTCCGCCATTGACGATGTGCCCAAGCGGAGAATGTATTGATTTCCAGATTGGCAGACAAGGCGCCTCGCGTACGGAGAAGTTTTGCCTTGATATCAGCGACCACCGGCGTGTTATGAATTACCACCAGAATTTTCTGATCTGGATAGAGTTCCGATAACAGCACGGCACGTGAAAGTGCAATCAGGGTCTTTCCGCTGCCGGCGACACCATTCACGAGGCGAATGGAAAAGTCCTTCGTTACCTCAACCTGCTCTTGTGGCGGATCAAGGTCCAGCTTTGCCGCCCACTCCTGTTGGTGGTCAAGGAAGAATCTCTGAAGTCCTGCCGAGTTATCCCGAAGGAAGTAGCGACGCGTCGTGCATACTGAGCTAATTTCCGCCTCGGGGAAATAACGTTGCATCAAGGTATGCTCTGCCCCGCCGCTGATGGGCTCAAGCAAACGCGGTACTAGCCGGGATCCAAGATCCGAGAACTGTCCCTTTGAAAGCAGTCGAATACCGTAGCGGACAAGGTATTGCTCCGAAATTTTCCGAACCTCTTCCGGGCTGCACGTCCACATCAGGATTAGCCGCCCTGGGGGCTCTGCTCCTCTATCGTCGCCAATATCCTCGGGGAATGCCGAGAACCTTTCAAGCAGGCTTTCGAATTCACTCCGCTCATCGTTGGCAAAAAGCTGGTCAGAAGCCAGTGCAGAATACGGCGTATCAGAAACGGTAATTGCCAACCAACCATCCGCCGGATGCTGAATAAAGAAATCCGGCCTCCATTCATTCTGTCGGACGGGGGTACGCACTACGTAGGCATCATCCAGCGCGTTGAGTGTGCGCTTGATATGAATGCTTCGGGCTCCCGACAGGCCGACCCGTTCCGGAATAAATGTCGCCATGCTTACACCAGCACCTTTCGGCATTGGGCGATCATGTCCTGATAAAAGGCCACCCATTGCCGGATGTCGGTATTGCCGTTGTCCGGGATGTCCCCGACTTCAGGTCCAATGATGATCAGCTTCGTCATCGCACGGGTAATTGACACATTGAGCCGTTCCGGCTGGAAGAAGAATTCTGCTACCGCGCCCAGAAACGCTGTATCGCCCGTCGCCAACGAAAGAATAATCAATTCACGCTCCTGGCCTTGCATCCGCTCCACCGTATCGGCGATCACCTGACGGGCCGCGTCACGACCAAAGCGCCCAGACAACAATGTGCGTATCGCTCGCCCCTGCGCACGATAGGGGGACACGATGCCAATCTCCTCCAGCGGAAGACCTCCGGCGACAATTGCTTCGCAGAGGTCCGCCACTAACTCGGCTTCCCGCCAATTCTTGGTACGGGCGGTGGTATCAGGGGTCGGTATAAAAACGATAGGATCACTACCGTTAAGCACCTCAGAAAACCGGTCTGGCACACGGGGAAGTTCTAAACACCGCTCGCGGTTCTTCCCCGCGGCACGGAGGGCACCATCATAGAAAGTCTGGCTCGGCCATTCCGTCAGCCACCGATTCATGCGGTAGGTCTCGTCTAGCATCACCAAGTGATCAGCTTCCTGGGAGGTCAGGCGAGAAAAGACGGAATGGATATTCTTATCGAGAACCGACCGTGATAAAAGAACAGGCGGTAATTGCCTCTGGTCACCAATAAAAATGAACCGCTTACCTTTTCGCATGGCCATCAAGGCAAGCGGTGCCGTAATCTGGCTCGCCTCGTCAAACAGGATGGTGTCAAAAGTGTAGTTCTCTAGGCGGGCAGTACAGGTTGCAAAAGGCGTTGCTCCAACGACGTACCCGTTGGTTGGGCGATCCTCCCAGCCGTCGAGCCCGTCAAAATTTGAAATCTGCTCGTCGAGTCCCTTGCGTTGCGTAGCGCGCCCCACCTTAACCACAGGTACGCCCTGAGCGTGAATCTTGTTAAGGGCATTATTGATGGCCATATGGGTATGGGAGGTCATCAATATCCGCTCTCCCCGCTCTACGGCCAGCCGGGCTATCAGCGACAGGACACGGGTTTTTCCCGTGCCGGGCGGCCCCTGAATACAGGAAATATGTTGTGCGCCATGGGCCCAGCCCACGGCATCGGCCTGCTTTGGGTTGCAACCTTCATTGAGGGCGATCCGCGTACCCTCTGCCATTTCTTCCTCGTTGAACTCTATGTCCAGGTCACCAGAAAGTAGTGGCAACAGGATTTCTTTGCCAATTTCAGAGTTGGCGACATCTTCGAGCGCCTGGTTGTAGAAGCTCGTGAGGTCCATGGCGTCCGGGTCGACATAACATGCGCCACCCTTATAGTCATCGAACGCAGCCACAACACGATTCCCTCGTAGCAGCCAGCGACTATCGTCTTCCCATTCAAATGTGAGCCCCCGGCACAAAGGCTCCGTTGCCTTGCCTTCGTGAAGGCAGAGCAGGTCTCCCTCCCGAAACCGTGATTCCGTGTCGTCGGGATAGGCCCATAGCGTCGTTGGTTCGGGGCCGCGTTCAATGAAGCGGAATCCCTGTGTGACCCCTTTCTGAAGTTTCTCCGACAAGGGGCGTTCCCAAGTGCTCAAGAGTTGATAGCTAGCGGCCTGTTGTTCATCATGAACAAGTTGGTGTAAATCTGCGAGTAGCGAGTTACCGACTGACATGTGTTCCTCTTTAAGGGATATCGCGCGCTGTGCCCGCTTTCCTCCCCTACAACCGCCATATATTGGCGTTGCCAAGCAGCAATGAAAACGAGGCAAAAGAATACCATGGCATTTCTTCAAGCGTCTGTATGGGCTCTATCTAAAGACCAACAACGACAGTAAATCTGGATGCTTTTACAACGAGTGCATTAGTCGTCATAATGATGTTCATCGCATTTTTACGATAACTAGGAATTATCAATGGACTTCAATGTTCTTTCTCAAAGCGAGTTGGTCGCCACTCTGTTTGCGCGCCTTGAGCAGGAACAAAGCGTCGGGCTAGTTGGATTACCGGGATCTGGCAAGTCGGTAAGTTGCACTGCCCTTGTCCAGCGCTGGGGCAAGGGCGGGAATGTCGCCATTAGCCTTCTTGGCGATGAGTTCCAGCGAGCACGTCGTTACTTCCCCTTTCAAGACGCGATAAGCCAGTCGAATATCACAAAAGACCTTCTGCTCAAGAATGCGTCTAGCGCTGTCGCAAAAGGGGCGACGGCTATTCCGTTCGCCGGTCCGCTTGCAGGTTTTGTCCTAGAAAAGCTATTTGCACATTCGACTGACAGCGCGAAAGCTCGCTACCAATACCTGTCCCCTGACGAGCAGAATGTCCTCTACCACTTACAGAGGATTGCCGGAAAAAATCCTCTGCTATTGATCTGCGATGATCTTCAATTCTGGGACGAAGGCTCGATGTCTCTTCTCAGGATTATGGTGGAGGGACGACTTAACGATGCCTATCCATTCCTGGCAGACGCGCGTTACGTATTTGTCCAAACAATTCGATCCGCTGACGATCCTGCGCCGATTGATTTCAACACCCTCAGTGAAGCTCCAATCTCCTTAAGTCGGCTCACGTATGTGAGCAGAGACGAAGTTCCCGCTGTCCTAAGTCTACTAGGGCTAAAGCACAAAGTTCCTCATGAAGTCATTCTGGCCATCCACGGGGTTTGTGGCGGTCATCTCCATGTCCTTCAACAGTTAGTCACCTATCTGCAAGCGAATGACTGCGCAATGGCAGATGACTGGGCTGGACGGGCTGAGGCCGACTTTCTGTCGGGGCTTGTGGTGTCGCGACTCAAGGAGCTTGGAACAGCGGGAGACGAGATTCTTGAGTTGTTGAAAACTGCGTCAGTAATCGGAACGATTTTTTCCGATCAGGAGTTGGCCTGCTTGTGCGATAGGGATCCGCGACAGGTAAGGAAGTTGCTGACCACTGGCGAGAACTTGAATCTGGTTCGCCGAGGACGTCAGTCGTCGCACTTCGCACACGGAATTGTTCATCAGAGTCTGCAATGCGTACGTTCAGCAAACAAAGAGGAGCTGCATGGTCAATTCGCATCATGTCTGCAGAGACTCAGACCTGGGGATTATCGATCACGGGTACGGCACCTTCTCGCCGCAGGTGAAATAGAGCATGCCGCAGAAGTAGCCGCGTGTGCATTGCTCCAGGACACTCGTAATGGCGTTGTTTCGCTTGATGAGACCACCTTGCGTGCTCTCGTCACAGACAATGGACTAATGGACGTGCTCGACTGCTTGTGTCGAGCACAAGAGCGAATACAGGCCTACGACTTTCATGGCGCCATCTCTCTCTTGTCCTGCATTGATCCCGTAGCGCCAAGTCGCTTACAGGCAGAAGCGGCCTACATTCGCGCAATAGCATGGATCAAGGAGTATCGATATGGTGCAAGAGACAAGGCCATAAAGGACCTTCAAGCCTGGATCCCAAAGATAGCGGATGAAGGAGAGCTAGCGGTTCGAATGCTTTCCACTCAGCTCGTTGCATTAGTTCATCAGCGACGCGAGGATGACGCCCGCCATGTCGAACGGGAAATCGTTGAATCTCTGTCGCTACGCGCCGCGTTCGATCCTGACGCCCTAGACGCATTAAGAGTCCTTGATCGTAAAGCTGATCTACTATATCCGGCAGAGCAGTCCTATCCACGATTGGCTAGATCAAAAAGTCATTTCATGCCGCAAGACGGTGGGCAGCCACGAAACTTCTACCAGTATTGCGCATCATCACTGAATCTCGCAGCCAATCGGATTGTGTGTGGGGAGTACGACTCGGCGCTCACGAATCTTCGAGAGCTGACATCATTTTTGAATGCGAGTCCCGATCATCGATTCACGCGCTTCGAGGTGCTCACGAACAACCTGATTGTCGCCGAACTCCTTGCTGGCCTCTATGATGCAGCTACCGCTACCACTTGCTTCGAACGTCTTGCGAACGGGAAGCGGGACACCATGGACTTCTGCCTGATTCAATCAAACTATGGTGCATGCGCCGCCATGGCCGGCGATTCGGCGCGCGCACGATCGATTCTTCAACCGCTTGTCGAGAGGTTGAAGGCGGATACCGAGGCTGATGATCTTCACGTATATCTCGCAGGAACCAACCTCGCATCCACGCTTTACCTTGGCGGAGAGTGTGCGAGCGCACTTAAATTATCATGCGAGTTGGCAAACATAGTGGATACAGCGATGCCTCCCCATCGGTCCTACTTCCGAAAGAGGCACGATATTCTGCAAGAGGCTATGGAGTCAGGGAAACAATTCAGCGTCGCCGATTGGCATGACCTACCTAGGCAAGCAACTCTTTCCGGACCAGGGCCAAGCTGGAAGCACTATGGCTGCGGTTTCCTTTTTACGGACTTGCAGATATTCACTGAAAGCTAAATATCCCGAGTTGCCTACAATTAATGGCAATCAGAGCGGGATACACCTCACTCGGATTGACCATCGTTGATGCCAACGAGTAATACACCGAACTCTGACTAAAGATGTCTGGCATGGTCTGCATGTCGATGAGATAGGCGGTGCCAGACTCATCGACACGGAAGTCAATCCTACCGTAGCCCCTGACTCCGAGAATCTCGGCAGCTCGCTCTGCGGCTTTACAAGCCGCCTCTGATACCACTGGTGATATCTCCGAAAATGGGAAGAACGCATAGCTACGACTATCAAGCATGTCGTAGTCTAGGAAGTCGTTTCCAAGCATTCGTTTCCCCGACACACTAACGCCGACAGCCATCGGGGCGAAGGCCCTTGGCACACAATAAACTGGCACATCGATTTCGTAACCTGGCACGAATTCTTGAACGGTGAGTGGTTGCCGCATCGTGGCTGCCATGCGGCGAGCAAATCCATCCAGTGACTCATCGGTAACTCGAACACTCTCGCGCGAAAGCCCTATACACGCAGCCTCGTAGCTTGGCTTCACAATGACTTTGCCCCCAGGCGGGGGCCGCTTACCGTCCAACCACTCACCGCATTCTTCGAAGAGCCAAGTACCGGGTACTCGGATACCGTGATCGCGGAGAATCGACGTTGCATGGTACTTGTGTCTTAGTAGCGCCACAACATGACCGTCTGAATTGCAGTAGGGCAGGCAGTGCAGATTGCTGAAGCAGGGAACCAATGACTTTCGAGCTGGACCTGTTCCACTTTGGGCTAGATTGAGCACCAACTTGTGCGGGCGATCGATCTGGTCGATGGTGCCATCGAGAACGGCCTTGATGAAGGCGTCTTCCCCGACAAACAGCTGAACGTAGCTGCCGAAATCACGGAGCGATTGGATGACCTCACGAATTACCTGTTCCGTCATGTAATCGTTCTGAACAGAAAATCCCACGTAGTCATTCTCAGCGACGGTCACGTACTTGATATTTGCAACGACAAGTAGCGCGAGATTTTCTGCATTCGACCGCAGTTGTGCGAGAGCGTCGGTGAGCCATTTTCGGGCTTCCTCAAGCATGGATAATTCCTAGTTATCGCATTTTGCCTCCAGCTGTCCTTAACAACGCTTCTCGAAGGCCTTTATCCGATACATGCGTATAAATCTCAGTTGTCGAAATACTTTGGTGCCCAAGAAGCTTTTGAACGTATCGGATATCGAGCCCCGCCTCCAACCACAGGGTTGCACAGGTATGGCGGAGCATATGGGGCGTAAGTCTTCGCTCTATCCCGGCGTTGGCAGCTATTCGATGAAGGGAAGCGCGAATTCTCGGTGGGGTCAGTTCCAACCCACCACTCGTAATGAACAGCCTTTCGCTACCCGTCAACAACTTTTGCCTCATGGATAAGTAGCGATTTAGAGTACGAAATAGCGTCGAAGAAAGGAGATAGACAAGACGCTGTCGATTTCCCTTTCCATGGATGGTCAAACAACGATTGGGAAGCGATACATCTTCAATCCGAATATTCGAGAGTTCGCTAACCCGTATCCCAGTATCAAGCAATAGGTGAATTGCCACTTTATTGCCCAGCAAATCAAAATCATCGCTCTTACCAACAGAAACAATCGACTTTCGAAGCAACATCACATGCCCCCGGTCAAGTGCGCGCGGCAATCGCTTAGGCAATCGGATTCTTTCGTCTAATGTGTCAAATGGATTTACGGCTAGCTTCTTTTCCCGCAGTGACCATCGAAACAGGAGCTTGAGACTTGCTAATCGACGCTTAATAGAGCTTTCCTTAAACTTAAGCTCATCGCGAAGGTAACAAATATATGATCGAAGTTCCTCCTTCTGGATGGTGGGTAGCTGCTTTCGTCCCCCGAAATACTTCATGAAGAGGTTTAGGTCACCCTCGTACGCACGAAGCGTATGCGGCGATAAACTTATTGCCGACTTACAGTGAACTAGAAACTGTGCACATGCGTTAGAAATATTCATTTTCCCCCCCGCTTCTAAAAAGCTGGGGAGTCTCTACCTGCTATGCAATTGATTCAAGGTGAGCCAGCTACGACCATAGCCCCATCAACCAAAGCGAACAATCACACGTCCCTGTATCGTGTATCGATGAGCAGCACCGAGCGGATTCAACACTCTGGAAGAAATCCGCCGAAACACAACGTACCTCTCGTATGACGCGTTAAAGCATCCCTTTTGGGGATCGACCAATAGCCAGGCACCATCCACATACACCTCCGCCCAGTTATGGTAATCAGATGCGCGAAGCGTGGAGTCCTGCTCTAGGACATACCCCCCCACCGCTCGCGCCGGAACTCCCGCTGCCCGCGCTAAGGCAACGGTTAGATAGGCGTACTCGGTACAGTCGCCCCGTCGCTCCCTGAGGGCGTAAGCGGCGCCAAGGTCATCTGCTATAAATCCAGCGTATCGAATATTCTGCTTTACCCAGTCATATATAGACTTTACCGTCTCGGCTACAGACTCTCCCCTTAACTGACCAGATAGCGCTCGAATATCAGGCGAATCGCTCTCGATATAGTTCTCACTCGTGAGCCACGGATTTCCATTATTAAGCAGCTCGGCAGTTGATCTGGCAGCCATATCTAGCAGAGCATCGAATGTAACAACCCGTGTGGAGAAGGCTGGTACGCTCGGGAAGTCCATTTGAACAATACAGTTCCCAATTTGATCTATCTGCCTTCCGTGCTCAGTAGACACATCGAAGGACACTAACCTCTGAGCTGAACCAGACTCCAGAGGTACGTAAATCCACACCTTCTGGTCCGAAAGCAATTCAGCGGTAGGATTTTCTATGGTCAGGGACCAACGCAGACGGCGTAGTTTTTCGCCTCCCCGCGCACTGCTCCATCCACTCAGCACCCCGGCAAGAGTTACTAACAATACAAACCGACGACGGTCCATAAATACGGCCTTACATTGGGCAACCGCCCTGACGCGGGCCTTTAGCTTGAGCTGCCCACATCGATCGCTGAGCGACCAAGAATTCATCGTACGCACCTGATGTACCGTTATGGACCATCAACGGAACGTCGCCAAGAGCACTCTGAATCTTCGCCCACTGCTCCGCCTGAATCCCGCTGTCCCCGATCAGGATCACCGCTGCAAGTTTTCTGCTTCTGGCACTTCGTTGCCAGCGCTCGATAGCCTTGCGAATCACATCGGGGTTTGCTTCGGATATCTCCAGACCCTTGGGGAAATGAGCCAGGAATCCTCTTGTTGGTGTCGTCACCAAAACGACATTGCCTTCAAAACCTCCCTCACGGAACAGTTCTGACGGTGTCAATATCGAAAGCTGGTATGGATCGGGGGAATTCCCTACGCTTGGTAGGCCTTGCCGCAACCATGCAGGCACTCCTCCTTGAAGAATCTGTATGTCTTTAAATCCAGATGCTCTTAACTCTGCGCACGCCATATAAAGGTCCCGGTCCGCTTTACCGCTCCCCATCAGAATGAGCTTTTTGCCACGAAGAAATGTCTTCGTACGTAGTGATGACACCGACAGATTCAATGCACCATCAATATGAAATCCATTGAACTCAGTAGTCGACCTCGTATCGACCAAGGTAACGCCAGAATTTCTGAGAGCTACCGCAACATCGGCAGCTCTCACGCCACACCCTAGATCGGGAACAACTATTGGCCGACGGGACGAAACGCGGCGAGATCCATCATCGTTAACCACGACGCACTGCGCCACGGATTTATCCGTTAATGAAGTCACCGAAGCAGGCAATCGGGTCTGTGCCTCAGACTGAACACCAACCACAACCAAGCCGATTGCCATAACTAGAGAACCTGCCTTCATTTCATCTCATGTCCCATTGTGAGCCGTTGACTACTCGCAACTGTCCTTGCGCCCCTACCGGAGGTGAAGGTGTTTGCGGGCTAAAAATGTTGGGCTCCTTTTGAATCAGCAAATTTGAGGGGTATACAAAAACCCATTCGCTCAATTTTTCCTTGCCTGAAAACGACGCTTCGTCCAACTCGAAGCCTCCTTGCTTGATAGGTAGTCGTTCAGACAACGAATGAACACCCACAATACGTCCACCAACTCGTAGTAATCCCCAATCCGACTTGCCCGTTGCTGGATCTACAAACACCTTTCGCAGATGACGCCTCATTCCAGGAAAGCGGCTATCCCTGAGTAAGTCGTCCAAACTCACCGGGTACTCGCGTTTTCCTGCCACCAGCTGTGTTTCGTAGTAATCCCCAATGGCCTTACGAAACTGTCTCCCTATCGAAAGCAGTTCTCGTTCTTGTTCCCGATATATCGCAGTCTGATATACCTCTGCCGCAACGGTCAGTCCGAGGCCCAGAATCGCAACAAGAACAAGCGTCCACAGAAATGCATAGCCATCACTCGATGACCGATAGCTACAATTTCTCATATGGAATGCCGTTTTGCGTTTTTCCCTGCGCCCCACTAATCACGTTACCAATGCCCTTTTGGCTAGCATCGGCTGCGGGGAGTTCAATCCAGGTGGTGGCAGATTCGGTCATCGGATCAACCGGGACCGCGCGCAGGTACTTCTGAGTCACCAGTTCATCCAGGGACTGGGGATATCGTCCCTTATCCGCATAGAACTTATCCAGGGTATCCCGCAGGACGCGCAGGTTCTGCTGCAGCGTTACGTCCTTGGATCGCTCCAGCGAACCAAAATAGCGCGGCACCGCAATAGACAACAGCAGCGCAACGATGGACATCACCACCAGCAATTCAATAAGAGTAAATGCCCTCAATGCAATTGGTGTACGCCTCATACGCATCACCATTGCTTCAGTGGTACACCATTGAGACCGACCATATCAGACTTGGTATAGACATCAAACACATCGTCGCCTTCTGCCGGATCATCTGGCGGAGATGCATATGAGCGCTTTCCCCACGTTTCCGCAGCGGAGATACGGTCATCCTCCGTGAACGGGTCCCTTGGCAAATGCCGTAAAAAGTACATGTTCTGCCGCGCCGGACTTTTCTGATCAACCACGCCGTCAACAAGATCCTCCAAGCGTTTTGGGTACCCTGAGTCCCCAATTTTCATGGCTATGCGCCCTTGGTCTGTCGCACGCTTGTAGGCGTCAATTGCTTCTCTGATCTGCCCGAGGGCCGTCCGCAATTCCGCTTCTCTCTGCCGTTGCGCGGACACCTGAGCCATGGGAGCCGCCATTAACAGCAGTACGCCGAGAATCGCCAGCGTAATCATCAGTTCAATGAAGGTGAAACCCCGCTGGCGATACAAACAGAATGCTCTCATCACGGAAGGATATTGATGCTGGCAGGCGCCGGAAAGATTGGGGTTCCCGCACTTGCGGGTTCCGGCGTGGCCGACAGCAACTCGACCTTGGCTGGACCGGGTTTAACCGCCATAAAGGTGACAGTAGCAACATTCCCAGCCCCGCTGGCCCCATTGGAACTTCCCGCCTCCTGACGTACGCCCGCAATGAATATCCGCCCCTGTACCGGATCCACACGTTGGCTGAAATTGGTTTGAGCCCCTCCCTGCTTAAGGAAGTCCCCCTCCTGCACCCCAGCGACCTGGAGCGCGACGGGATCGAAAGCCAGCAGCAAGGGAAGGCCAGCGATCGAATCAGAACTGGTCAATCGCACTGCAACGCTGAATTGCTCACCGGCCTTTACCTGGGGCGGCGCCTGCAAGGCGAACTGCAACACCCCACCGCTAGCCCCTGGAGTAGGCACGGAGGAAGGCTGACTCGACGGTACAGGAGTTACTGCCACTGCGGGTTTGACTTCTGGCTTCGCCCCACTCCTGTCGTCACCTTTGCCATCACCCCCATCCACCGTACCCAGAGTCAAGGCCCGCGAACCAATTGCCCCCTCCGTACCCGACTCAAATTGCGCCATTAGTAGATCGGGGCGACGAATGGAACGAACCACGCGAGGTGTGATTGACAACACAATCTCATTGCGCAAAGTGTCGTCCTTCTGGCTACCGAAGAGTCGGCCCAATATTGGAATATCTCCTAATCCAGGCACCTTGTTCGCTGTTGCTCGGTCCTCATCGCTAATCAAACCTGCAAGAATTTGGGTTTCTCCATCTTTCAGGCGAAGAACGGTTGTAGCACTACGCGTACCAATCTGATATGAAAGGGAACCCGACTTGCTTAGAACCTCCTTGATCAGGTTCGATACTTCCAAGCTCACCTTGATGGCCACATCCTCGTCCAGATAGATATTGGGTTCCACTTCCAGCTTCAAACCCACGTCCACGTAGCTCACCGACTCAGACACAAATCCGGTTGCAGTCGATGTTGTAGTAATTACCGGCACCCGATTGCCGATCATGACCTTGGCTTTTTCCTTGTTGCGTACCCGGATGCGAGGATTCGCCAGAATATTGCTATTGGTGTGCTCACCCCGGAGGTTAACGAGCGTGTTGCCCAGCGTCGCTTGAAGGGTCGAGCTATTCAACCCCTTCAAATCTTCCAACGTAATTGCGGTACCGCCCACAGTTAGCGGTGCCAACGTCAATTGGGAAGGCCATTGGATACCAAGCTCAATTAGGCGAGTGCGTTGAACTTCAAGAATTTCGACCTCTAACATCACTTCAGGATCCGAAATGTCCTGTAGAGCAACCAACTTCTCGGCGAGCCGAAGAGCATCCGGCGTATCGCGCATGATGATGAGTCCTAAGCGCTCATCAATCACCATATCCTTGGTCTTCAGGATGGTTTTCAGCGTCGTCGATACATTCTTCACGTCAGCGTTCGCGAGATAAAAGGTACGGACAGCCAAGGGCTGATAATCTTTAAGCTTCTGCGGGTTATTGGGATAGATCAGGATTGAGTTCTCATTGAGAACTTTTTGTTCAAGCTGATTGGTCACCAAGATCATCCGTACCGCATCTTCCACCGAAGTGTTCTTGGCGAGGATGGTGGCCTTGGCATCTGGCCGAATGTCCTTGTCAAAGAAGAAGTTGATCCCAGCCACCCGAGAGATAACGTCAAACACGGACTTCAACGGCGCATCGCGAAACTCAAGGGTGATAGGCTTCCGGAACGTCGCGGCAAGTCTCGCTTCCGGCGTCTTCTCCTTGGCGCGAACATCGTCAATCCGGGCCTTCAGCGTTTGCGCCTCCTTCTGCTTTGGATTTTGCGAAAGAACCTCACGAAGCTTCTCATCGGCTTCCGCAAGATTAGCCATCCCTCCCTTTTTGACGAGTGTTTCTGCTTCCGACACCGCCAGCTTATGGCGGCGTTCCGTTACCAACGCATCTAATCCTTGGCGAGCCATGGTGTGATTCGGATCGATCGCCAAAACTTGCCTGTACGCCTTTTCAGCGTCAGTAAGGCGCCCTTCTCGTCTAGCCACCTCAGCACCCGCAAGGATCTTATTGACGACGGAAGCCTGACGACTCAGGGCAGAAATCCGGTATTCGGCGTTTCCAGGTTCTAGAGCAACAGCCTCGGTCAGTCTTGCTAACCCCTCCTCAACCTTTCCTTCCGTAATCAGCTGGTTCCCCTCTCGGTGCGCCATATATCCAGCACACCCGGAAAGGAGCAGTACATACGCAATAGAAACGAGCCATCGAATCAAGAATGAACGCAACAACAACTGAGCAGGCAAGGTCAATTCGAGTCTCCGAGAGCGAGTGTTTGTTTCTGTTCGAGCGGTAAATAAATAAAAGTCATGGCGCCTCCATTGATGTCATCAACCTGATAGATACCGTCGATCACGTCACCAACTTTTGTCACAACACTACGGTCACCCTGAAGCAGAAAGACCATGATCTGCCCCCCATCGACGTAACGCCCCATGAATTTGAAGGGCAGTGGCGGTGCGACAGGGGCCGGAGCCTCCACTTTGGGTGTAATCACCGCCTTGGAGGCTGGTGGCGACCAGCTATGGGTAACGAACGCAGGAGCCAACTCCTCATCAGGAGTTCGGGAACGAATCCCCAGCACACGTCCTCCATCCTCTGAACGCACCAGGCTATTCCCGCCAGCAGGATTGCGGGAACCATCCGCCCGAGCCATTGCCGTCGGAGCAACCACCCCTGGCTCCATCGGTGGCGCAAACCACGCGGCAATAAGCGATCCGGCGAGAACGAGCCCCAGAATCGCGTGACGCTTATTCATCTTCATTTGTTTTTCACCTGCACCACCCCATCGGGCAGACGGGTCATCAAAGTGAGATGCAGTCGTGCCTCGACATCATTCGATTCGATCTTCTCACGGCGAAAAGTGGCTGTTTCAAGCGCGAGGGTGGGATGTTGGCGGAGCGCCAAGATCAGGAATGTCTGAACCGCTCCCGCCTCGCCCTTGATGGGAAGAGACATCCGATAAGCGACATAGCCGTTTTCCATTTTTACTTGATATTCACCAGAAGCTACGGCCACCCCCTGATCCTCCGCAAGGATTAACAGCCGCTTCACCGTTTCCGGAATGTCGTCATGGGCCGGCAGATAGGCTTGGAAAGCTGCAAGGCCATCGGCAGCGCTGGCAACAACCGGGCGGGCCTCTTTGGCTTTGTCTATTTGGTCGAGTTGGCGCCGCATGGTCGCCCCCTTGGCTATCAAGGTCTGGCTGACAAGCAGGGCGCTAATCGCTATTGCAACGGCCACCACAACACCAGCGCCTTCCCATCCCACCCTGCGCAGTAAGGCCATTGTCAGACGGCGAGACTCCCAAGAGAGGCGCGCCACAAGACCGTTCGTCAATCCTTCCACGGCGCCTCCACGCTAAATCGATAAGGCCGGGACTCCCCCGAACCCGTGCGCTCGTGACGAACCAGATAGGCACCAAAAAAGGGGCGCGTATCACCCAAATACCCCACGTAAGACGCCATATCCGCACTGGAATGCGCCTCGGCAGTGATCCGAAGTACAGGCTTCTCGGCCGTTGCTTCGGAAAAATCCAAGCCCAATAGTGCAATTCTCAAATCTTTGGGCGGCTGAACCGCGCGCAACAAGCGTGTTACCGGAACGTTAAGCTTACGAATGGCCTCATTCGCTCCGTCAACGCGCGCATCCTCGGACCGCTGATCCGATGCCGATGGAGCCGACGCAATCACCACCCGTCGGGCCGCTAATTCGGCCTCCAAGTGCTCCATCTTCGATTGATTCCGGAAAACCATCCCCACCATGACGAACGCCAGCAAAACGCTTAACGCCAGCACCCCTCGGCGCATCAGGCTTCGGGGGCGCAAGCGAGAAACAAAATCCAGCGAAGATGGCGCCGCCGTGGCGGCCAAAGACAAAGCACGGGGAAAACCATTTCCTTCATCACCCGGCGCAACGACCGCCTCCCAGGAAAGCGCGCTGACATCCCAGCGAGACATCCCACCCAAGTCCAGGTAACAGCCCCGATCCACTTCAGCCCAGACTGGATCCCTGAGCGCATGCCGCCGCAAGACCGTCTCTGGAGATAATCCCGGGCCACCCGACACCTCAGCGACTCGCAAGCGCCCTGCCTCGGCAAGAAACATGGTCATCTCACCTTCTTCAGCCACCGTAAAGATGACGTTCTGATGCCCATAGAATCGCCTAGCCCAATGCCAGGAAGCCACCGCCAAGGGTTGTACAAGTACCAACCTGCCCCCCATATCTCTGGCCAGACTGGAAAGTCCATCCATCAGGCTCAGATCCATTGCAACGGAAAGCCTGGCTTCGCCGTAAGGCGCATCGTCCAAGGCAAACACAGACTCCATGGACTCGGCGCCCCACGCTACGGCGAACTGCTGGCGGCAATGCACTGCTGCGGATTGCGCCTGACTCAGGTTGCTGCTCCATGGTAGGGAAAGCCAACGCAACCACCGGTCAGAAATCAAGACGACCCAGTCTTCCTGATGGGCGGCACCGGAGGCAGCAATCTCTACCGGCCACATTGCCCGGACGTGCCCTAACACGTCATCAATCGACTCATCGGTGGGACTTAAGGACCGTTCGACCAAGGAGCCAGATGCAATACTCCCCCGTTCGGTCACCGCCATTTCAATGCGCTGGGCTCCCAATACCAGCAGGCGCGTCACCTTAGCCTGCCACACGTTCTACCTCCGCCAACGTAGTCTCGCCGCGTGCGACCCACCCCATCACGGTATCGCGCAACGGCACCAGCCCGGCCTCTGCCGCCGCCTCCTTAAGTCGTGACGCCGTGGCACGCTCCGCAATCAGTTCACGCAGATGGTCGTTGAGCACCAAGACTTCCGCCGCCGCACGGCGCCCCCGGTAACCGGTGCCACGACAATGACCGCATCCCTTTCCTTGACGAAATTTCCATCCCAGTATTTGCTGCTGATCGAGCCCCGCCCGAGCCACCTCCTCGTCATCGGGAGCAACATCCGATACGCAATGAGGGCAATTCAGGCGCAACAGACGCTGCGCCACAATCCCGTTGAGCGCGGCGGAAAAGCTGTATGGGTCTACGCCCATATGGAGAAAGCGGCCAAGAACATCAAAGACATTGTTGGCGTGGACCGTGGTGAAAACAAGATGACCTGTCAGTGCCGCCTGGACGGCAATCTGGGCCGTTTCCTCGTCACGAATCTCTCCCACCAGTATCTTGTCCGGATCGTGACGCAAGATGGAGCGCAAGCCTCGTGCAAACGTCAGCCCTTTTTTTTCATTGACGGGAATCTGTAACACCCTGGGCAAGCGGTACTCCACCGGATCCTCAATCGTCACGATCTTGTCACGGCCGTTATTGATCTCGGTGATCGCGGCATACAGGGTGGTAGTTTTTCCGGATCCCGTGGGTCCCGTCACCAGCAACATACCGTGGGGCCGCCCGGCGAGACGACGGATCGACGCCATGGCCCCGGCATCCAGCCCCAGATCATCAAGCCGTAACGTCTGAGCCTGGGCCGTCAATGCCTGACGATCCAGCAGGCGAAGTACCGCGTCTTCACCAAACAAATTGGGCATGATGGACACACGGAAATCGATCTCCCGTCCGCCTATCCGTACCTTGAAGCGGCCATCCTGGGGAATGCGCCGCTCGGCGATATCCAGTTCCGCCATGACCTTCACTCGCGAAACCACCTGCTCCGCCATCTCCAAACCACTCACTTGGCCAACCTGTACCAAGACACCGTCAATGCGGTACTTGATGTACAAACCGCTGGCATCGCATTCCAGGTGAATGTCACTGGCTTGAAGCTTCAAGGCATCGTAAATCGTGGAATTGACCAACTTGACCACAGGGCTGGCATCTTCCTCAATCCGCGCCAAGGAAATATCTTCGGTCGTCTCGATCCCGACGTCTCCGTCCTGTCCATTCCCAACTATGTCCTGCATCGCCCGCATGCGCTCTTCCTGACGAGCCAAGTAAGCCGACAAGTCTTTAGCGTGAGCAAGAACAATCCTGTTTGGCTTCAAGCGTCGCCGCGCCCATGCCTCGGTCTGGGCATCAAAGGGATCGGCAAGGACCAAAAGTGGTTCTCCCTGACCATCCTCACCTGCTAGCACCCGGCGCTGAATAGACTCCGAATAGCCAATCACGTCAAAACGCGCTTCGACCCCATGCAAATCCGTCATGGAAAACACCGGATAGTCGAAAAGATGACCAAGAGCCACCATGAAGTCCGACGACGCCAAGCCACATTCGGTCTCCAAGGCATCCACCAATAGACAGCCTTCTGCCAACGCCCTCCGACGAGCCTGATTCACCAGGTGCGGCGTCAAGCTTGCGAACCCCTCCTTGGGATGATTCATCGCAAACTCCCGGCCAGCTCAAAAATTGGGAAGTACATTAGAACCACGACAGCACCCACCACCAGACCGATTACCATCATCAAAATGGGCTCAAGGAGGCGGGATGCCCAATCAAGCCAGCGAGCAAAATCGTCATCATGGAATCTGGCCGCCCGCTCCATCATTTCCGCGAGACGACCTGACCGCTCCCCCACCTTGACGAGGGATTCCGCCACAGGTCCGGCAAGCCCATGGGCGACCAAGGCTCCCGAAAAAGAACCGCCTTCTTCAACCTCGCGCCGCGCTAAAGCCAGTCGCGCCTGTTGCCCCGGCCCCAAGAGGCCCTCGGACATGGACATGGCACGCACCAGCGGCACCCCAGCCGTCAGCAGAAGACTCAGTGCTCCGTAAAGGCGCGCAAGCCGAAACTCTGCCGCCCGATCCGCCAACCAGGGCAGACGCAACAGACCATCCAGAACACGCAAACGCCAAGCCTCCTGCCGAAATACCGCATACAGACCAGCAATCGCTGCAAGTGCAATTAGTGCGAAGGCGATCCAATGGGCATGCAATGTGCGGCCCATGGCCAGCAGCAGTTCCGAGGCCCACGGCAGCTCGCGCCCAGCTGACTGGTAAGCAACGCTAAAGCGCGGCACCACATAACCCACCAGAAACAGCACAACCAGACTTCCCACAGCCAGAAGCATTAAGGGATAAATCATCGCCGCCACCAGTTTCTTGCGCATGGCGTCGAATTGAAGGCGGTACCCAATATAACGGGACAGGGCCATGGACAAGTCGCCGGTCCGTTCCGCCGCCCTTACAGTGGCCACGTAAACATCGGGGAAGTGCATAGGAAACGCACCAATAGCAACCGAAAAACTCTTACCCTCCCGCAGGGCAGAAAGTATTCCGGCCAACACCGTCTTCGTTGCCACGCGCCTCTCCTTGGCCTCAAGCGTGGTCAATGCCTCATTGAGATTGAGGCCGGCCTCCAGCAACGCCAGCAACTCCTGATTGAACAGCAATAACGGAAACGCGCCGGCCGTCGGAACACGAGCTGCTGCCGACGCATCGGAGTCCACCGCCAATACGCGCGCGCCCCGTCCCGCTGCAAGACGGATGGCCTCCGTCTCGCTTGGCGCCTCAATATCGATGACAACAGGACGACCTTCCGTGCCCTGAATACGTAGCCGCACCAGCATAAGAATCCCGTTTAACGGTAGCTGATGTCGGCGTTCTCCGCCTCACCGCCGGGCTGACCATCCTTGCCCAGTGACAGCAAATCAAATTCCGCACTCTGCCCGGGTGACCGATAGACATATAGGTTCCCCCAGGGATCCGGCGGCACTTGTTTCTGGAGATAGGGTCCGTGCCACTTGGCCTCACCCTGCGGTTGAACCACCAAGGCATTCAGTCCCTGCTCGGTACGGGGGTAGTGCCCCGTATCCAGCCGATAGGTGTCCAGCGCCCGCCCGAAGGCTTCAATCTGCGCTTTCGCCGTCTGTTGTTCCGATTTGCCCAATTGAGCAAAATATCGCGGTCCAACATAGGCCGCCAATAGACCGATGATGACGATAACTACCAACAGTTCAAGCAACGTAAATCCCCGTAACTTCCGACGGGGCAGCCCTGCGCAATAGTGGATCATCATCGTTTTGTTACGCTCCAACGTAGCCATACACCATGGTCCATAAAGGATGCCGGCAACTGGCGCTTAGTCCTGACCCGGATCGTATCGGTGCTCTTTACCGTTTCCCCGGATGCGACGGCGCCGAACTCCAGTACAGCGTCGTCAAGCTCCATACCGAACAGCGACCTCAAAATAGGCAGCACCCATTGCGCCGAGACCTTTACGCCACCGACATCGGAGCCCGTATTCGTTAGCTCGGCGGAGAAGGCGTATTGCCACTCCCGTTTCCCCATCTTCCTCTCGGAAACCCGAGCTAGTCGGCAGACATGAATTACCGGGTCGTTCGTGGTGCTGCGCCAAGTCCAATCTCCCGCATCAATGACATCAATTGAATGTCCGGAAAGCCCGATGTAATTTGGATCAAAGGTCTGGGCCTTGCCAATCAAGGCATGATAGCGGTTCAACGACGGGCTACAACTATTCCCGCCCGTCACTGTCACCGCTTGGGCAACGTTCCAATTCTTCGACGTAAAGGTGAGGCTGTTCGGCGAAATGGAAGGCCCCCTCGGGGCACTAAGGGACAGCGGGACCACAACATCCACAACCGGTCTTGTTCCCAGCCGAACCCAGAACGTCCCCTTCTCGCCATTGGCTTCCGTCAACCGAATATCCCGCTCCGGATGAACCACCAACCGCCCTTCCTGATGAGGATACGGCACCACAACAGCCCCTGGGGCATATGCCCTGCCCATTCCTTTCGGATCATAAATCATGGCATAGACGTAATAAGCGCCCGGTGCCAGGCGCGACACATCCCAAACATAACTGCCCGTCTGGGACCCCGCCGGCTGCCTTAGTCCGTCCACTATCAATGTGCCGTTGTAGCCGCTCTTCGACGTGCCGTAGTAAAGCGCCACATTGGATTCAATATTGGGCGCGGTTCCCGTCCAGATTAATGTCACCTTCTTGGCCCTGTCCGGTGCCACCGGCACTGCAGGGGAGGTCAATTGGATGACCGGATCCTGATAAGGCCCAGTGCTGACATACAAGATTGTTCCAGGCGACCAGGCCGACGCCTCTCCTTTTCCATCCTCCGCCCGAATTCGCCACCAGTAGGTCGTCTTATCGGCCAAGGATGGCGTCGCAGTCCAGGCCCCCACGGACGAAACCCCTTCGGACACGCGGTTCGCGAGTGCCGCGTCGCGGTACACCTCAAACCGATAATTGACCGCATCACCTTCCGGATCAACCACCGGATTGGCCTCCAGCGTAGGTTGCAGCGTTGGCGTCCAGGCAGCATTCCCCGGATTCTTTACCGTCGGCGTCGGCGGCGCCTCATTCACCGCATTCATCAGAAAACCACCTACCGCCCAGTCCGACTCGCTGCGGCCATCCTGAGCCTTCACACGCCACCAATAGCGCTGGTTCTCCACCAGACCGCCCACCATCCAGGATGTCGTCGCTCCGCCCCCTTGAGCCAGAGGACCCGAGGACTGCTTGGCACCGGAATCGAAGGTGTTCACCTTGTCGATTTCGAACACATAGGTGATCGAGTCATTCTCCGCATCGGTACTATTGGCAATCGTCAGGTTGGTGGACGTGTTTACCGACTCCCCGCCCACCAGGGGTGAAACAATGCTCGGAACCGAGGGCGGCGTGTTCCCGGTATTGATGACGAAAAGCCGTGCCGCGGTTGCCGTCTCCGCACCGTTGGCGTCACGAGCCACCACTTTCCAGAAATACGCCGTGTGATTGACCAGAGGCACATCCACCGTCCAGCCGGTAGACCCCGTCGGCGATCCGCCATCTCCGGGAGGAATATCTGTCGCCGAGGTAACCAGATCGGTCAACGCCGCATCGCGATAGACCATCACCTTGTAGGTAATGGCGTCACCATCCTTGTCCGAACTGTTAGTCCACGTCAGTCGTGGCTGCAGCTCGGCCACTTCGGCGGCAGGCGCCGGGGCCGTCGGGTTGAAAGTCTCCGGAGCGTCGTTAGACAGGTTGGCGAAGAAGCTGCCATTAACCCAGGAGCTGAACAGCTTGCTGCCATCGTAAGCCCGAGCCCGCCACCAATACCAAGTGTTGTCCTGAAGCTCGGCGGACGGAATAAATTCCGTAGTCCCCACGTCGCCCGTCGTCACTCCTTTGCCAACAGCACCGGAAGCCACCAGTTGAGTCATCGCTTCGTCGGCATACACCTCAAATTGAATTTGTGTCGTCGGGTCTTTCGCCACCGTGCTGGCCCGCACCTGCAAGGATGGCAAGGTACTCGGCACCTGGGCGCCAGGTAGCGGAAGCTCCAAAGCAGGTATCCCTGGCCCCGGAGGAGGCGCATCCACCTCGACCTTGATAGTCGCCGAGCGAGTTGCCGACAAGGTGCCATCGCTGGCGGTATAAACGATCAGATAGCTCCCGGCCTGCCCCTTCGCTGGCGTCCAATCAAACAGCGAACGCGACGTTCCGGGGGTTGCGGGGTCCACCGGCTGGGCCAGGAATTGGGCACTGGCCGGCAATGGGGCAGCCGAGAGGGTCACGGCCCGACCCGAAGCGCTGGAAGCTTCCACCAGGAATGCCACCTGCTGCCCTTCCTTTACCGTCCGGTCTGGAATGAACTGTATTGCCGGCGGCAAAACCGCCACGGGCGGCGCCATGTATTCAGCATCGTAAACGCCAACGGTATTGGCATCGAAGAGATTGACCCAATACTCCCACTGCTTGGTATCCGGATTCTTGTTGCGGGAAAGCCAGACGTTCTCACTGGCCATTACTTTTCCGTCGGCCCGCGTAACAGCCCCCAGCGCCTTGGTTCCCGCGAACGGGTCAGGGAGCTTGACATAAACAAACCCCTGCGTCGCCGGCATGGCAAAGCGGTAGATAGCATTCCCTCCCGTCCCCGTATTGGCCGCGAGACTTGCCTGAGCCGAGAGGTTCTGCACTATCGTGTCGGTGCCTTCCGATTCATAGACCCGGAGTACATCTCCATCCCGTGCCAGGAAATCGCGAATCACATCCCGTCCCGGCAAGTCGACCCGCACATCACGAACCAGGAAATGAGCATTGGTCGCCTGCATCAGCGAGGTCACCATGCCCCCCAACTCGTCAGCGTGACTAAAGCGCGCTGTGAACTCCACGAAACGCCCGGCCAGGGTGCTTTCCATCACCCAGCGCCCCATCTTGCTCGTATTGCCCGCCACGTCACCAAAGTTGATCAACAGGGTATTCTGCGTCGGGGCGTCGTTCAGGTAGCTGCCGGTCAGTTTGAAGTTGATCTGCAAGCCTTGGTTGTTTTCGACAATCTTCGGTTGCGCCGAATCAATCTTGAGGTTCGCCGCCGTGGCCAGCCCCGTGTTTTTCACGCGGACCCCAAGGGTAAAAGGAATCACCGGTTCAATTTCAGGCGTCAGGGGGTCGTCGCCCAGTACGTCCTCCGTCAGAAAATAGTCCAGCGTCAGCAGCGGCATTGGTTTCACGGTAATCACGTCCGGGGATACATCCAGGGTATGCACCTCGCCACCGAACTTGTATTGCAGCGTCGCTCCCACCAGATATTTCTTGCCCGTAGGCAGGGTACCCGCCGCTCCCGGGGCGGGAATCAATAGCCAATTCGCAATCGCCGTGGTCTTGGGCGCCACGCTGCCGTTGCCCGACACGTCGCTAATCCCCTGAATGCTAGACAGACGGACAAAGAACCGGGCGCTGGTATCCGCCGGGTCGGTCGTAATCAGGACCGGTGTGCCGTTCTCCTCCGTCACCTTCACCGTCACGCTCACGTCCGTGAGCGAAGCCCCCTCCAAGGCATTGTTGATCGTCATCTGCGCATCGAAGGCCTGGCGCTCCAGCGTCAGCTGCTGCTTCAGCTCGATCTTGACCTGGGCGCAGACGGTCTCCTGGGCCACAGCAGCTCCCCAGCCCATCGCTAGGAGAACAGCGGTAACCACCCCAATAGCGTAGTTATATGCACGAACCAGACTTGTCAATTTCATAACAAAAACCCTTAACAGGAGCCGATCGATATTGAGGTTTTAAAGGTCGTCACATGGACGACTGACAAGCGGTGGCATTGCGCCGCGTTCCACCACATTTCTTGACGCGCTAGGGTTGAGTCCCCTGAAGCGACTGTTTCGTGCGGCGGCGGGAGGAGATAACGAGGCTTGGAGGAGAGCCGGCCTGCAAGCGCCGTGGAATGGGCTTCCCCGCCCTGCCCTGGCTGGGATAGCCGTGGGATGGGCGTTCCAAGGCATGCCTGCCGCGAAGGGCGGCGGGATGCGGTGGAGGGGTGGGGGAGGACGGACATGGAAAGGAAGTGGTGAGTTTGGTGGGTGGGTTATGCTGGGTTAATTTGAGTCTAGCCCGTTTCAACACTGATCGTCATAGTTGGAAGTGATGCGATGGAACGGTCCCGGACTTTTCCAGACTGGTTAAGCATTAGGAACACAATTAGACCAGCGCCGACAAGTGCCACGATGACTAGGCCAATTCCTCTGGAAACCCATCGTTTTAGCGAAGCAACTGAGAATCCTGCTAGTCCGATGCCTGCGGACAAATAGGAGAGCCAAATAACATCGGTACCAACTGACGTCTCATGGCTTCCATATCCAGTCCTAGTCAGCAGGACCAACAAATATGAAAGGAAAGCAATTGTCGCAATCAAGCTGACAAGAACTGTGGAAATTTGAATTAGCTTTTGGCTATTCACAGATGCCGTCCTATTTTGGTTGTGGACTATAGGTTTTGAATCCACCTGGCCGCCACCATCTGACAAACGGTTTTCCATTTTCTTCAAAATTAAGCACCTGAGTTGTCCCAATTACTGGACGGCCCGACGCATTTGCGATGGATTGCGCGATCGATGGTGAGCCTACGCCGGTATTGCATCCCCATAATTCAATGGACGCTTTCTGACTCAGATTCGACCAGTTGATATCTGACGGTGAAATGTTGTTCGGTCCAGGTCGCGTCGATATGTTTGTGCCTGGAGCAGAGGATGAGCCAACATAGATTCCTCTGATTCCAGAATGACCAATGATAATTATCTTGCTAATGTCGCCATTGCTCGATAGCGCGGCGTTGAGCTGGGCAACCGAGTTAACGTTGTACTGCTTGATATCGCTATCTTTGCAGTCACAAGACTCCTTAATCTTGTTGCGCGCATACTGTGCCGACTTGCCCCACGGGTTTTGTCCTTCACTAGATTTCGGTTCTGTCGTGAAAATTAGGAAGCTTGCAAGCCCAAGCGGATCAATAAACGACAGAGGATCCCCATTGACATAGCTGTAGGTATTGATTCCGCCCTCAAGTCCAATCGGATCCTTCTCCCGATACCTTCCGGCTCTCTGGTCGTAGGTTCTATGCCAGTTGTAATGGGTATTCGTCTCTTGGTCGTAATAGTGCCCCGGCAACCTCAGATTGTTCTCAATCTGGTTCCCCGCCTGAACCTGAGCCTCCCCAAACGCCGTCGCCCTGCCCTCCCAAACGACATTCCCCGCTTGGTCAATCACCTTCCGCGGTGTGCCCAAGTGATCGTTGAGGTAGTAGAACGTCTCCAAACTTGAAGCCGGATCGGCACCGCTCCTGCGCGTCGCCA
>Ga0316605_10000489_pt1 | contig 27632 bp, 24 predicted proteins | sample OWC_soil_day20_n_FD_207666 | JGI IMG/M metagenome (GOLD analysis project Ga0316605, IMG submission 207666) | Wetland soil microbial communities from Old Woman Creek delta, Ohio, United States - OWC_soil_day20_noCT | ecosystem: Environmental > Terrestrial > Soil > Wetlands | place: USA: Ohio...
GGATGAGCCGAGCATAGGGCTGCACCAGCGAGACAACCGCAGACTGATCTCGTCGCTCCAGAAACTCCGTGATCTGGGGAACACGCTCATTGTCGTCGAGCACGACCGCGACATGATCGAAAGCGCGGATTTCGTCATCGATCTCGGACCGGGCGCCGGTGAGCATGGCGGCTCGCTGGTCACGTCCGGACCTCCGGCATCATTGCAGCTCCGCAACGATACGCTGGCCATGGTGGAAAACGGATTTGAGCCGATCTCCTATACCGCCCATTACCTGCAGGGCAAGAAGTCAATTCCGGTTCCTGAAATCCGTCGCACCGGCAGCGGGAAGATGCTCATCCTGGAGAAAGCCACGGGGAACAACCTGGCCGGCGTGACTCTGAAGCTCCCGCTGGGCACGTTCATTACGGTGACGGGAGTCAGCGGCTCCGGCAAGTCCACATTGATCGGAGAAACACTGTACCGGATTCTGGCGCGGAAGTTCTACAAAGCGAAAGCCGTTCCACTCCCTCACAAAGGCATCCGCGGCCTGGAACATATCGACAAGGTCATCGACATTGATCAAAGCCCGATCGGCCGCACACCGCGATCCAACCCCGCGACGTACACCGGATTGTTCGGCCTGGTGCGTGATCTCTTTGCCCAGCTGCCGGAGTCGCAGATCCGCGGGTACAAGCCGGGCAGATTCAGCTTCAATGTCGCGGGTGGACGATGTGATCAGTGCGAAGGGGACGGGCTGCGCAAGATCGAGATGAATTTCCTTCCGGATGTGTATGTGGAGTGCGACGTCTGCAAAGGCCGGCGCTACAACCGGGAGACGCTGCAAGTGGTGTACAAGGGGAAATCCATTGCAGACGTCCTCGATATGACCGTCGGCGAGGCGGTGGAGTTCTTTAGCGAGATCCCTGCGCTCCAGCGCAAGCTCCGTACTCTGTACGACGTCGGGCTGGGGTACATACGTATCGGTCAGCAGGCAACCACACTCAGCGGTGGAGAAGCACAGCGCATTAAGCTCTCGACCGAACTGTCCAAAGTGGGAACCGGGAATACACTGTACATTCTGGATGAACCGACTACCGGCCTGCATTTCGAGGACGTGCGGATGCTTCTGGCGGTTCTCAACCAGCTCGTGGACAAGGGGAACACCGTGGTGGTGATCGAGCACAATCTGGATGTCATCAAAGCGGCAGACTGGGTGATTGATCTGGGACCGGGCGGCGGGAAGGATGGCGGCAAAATCGTCGCGGAAGGTCCCCCTGAACGCGTGGCCCGGGTGCCGGCGTCAGTGACGGGCGAATATCTCCGGCACGTCGTAAAGGCCGGCTAAGTTCGGGTAAGGCCGGGCAAACCTGGGAAAAGTCGGGCACACCTGCGCAAAGGGAACCTAACCGGGAGAAGTCAGGCACACCCCGCTCAAAGGGGTGATACCTTGTGTATATCATGGAGAATTGCTACTCTTACAGGCACAGACACGCAAAGGACGGAGACCATGCGAAAGATCATGCCCATGCTTTTTGCTGTGACAGTAGCCCTGAGTTGTTCGGGACCGGGATTGAGCGTGGAAGATCGCGCGAAGCTTGATCCCATGCTGCAGGAACTCGTGTCCGGCCAGACCGTATCGGAGCAGCGGTACGATGTGACTGTCCGACCTGACGGTACGAAAGAATTTGGCGTTATCGTCCGCACTGACGCTCCCGATGACGTGCGGGCGCTGGGCGTTGCCGTCGGAAGTGTCTTCGGGGACGTCGTCACTGTCCGGGTGACACCCGATGAGCTCAAGCGCATCGCCGCCCTGAAAACAGTAAAGAGCGTGCAGAACAGCGGGAAGAATGTTCCCCATTGAAGCACGCGTCAGCAGCAGGCCTGTCCAGGCCAGCCCGTTCGCGTGACCGGGCCGACAACTCTTTCCCGGTTGTGTCCTGGTCCGAGCGGATGGGTATGTCAATCCCCTCAATCGCATGTGACTCACAGATGGTACGGGATACTCTCTCAAGCACAAACCAAAGGCGACCAGTATGAAGAGTTTTCTACGTGTGATTCTGGCGGTTCTGGCTCTTTCCACGGCACTGTCCGTGGCGTCAGCAGGTACGCTGACCGGCGCAGAGATGGAGAAGCTTCATCCGTTCTTCAAACAGCTTATGGTCGAGAGGAATGAACGCGGTGCTGTGACAGCGCAGAGTGCACATCCCGTGATCTATGATGCGATCGTCTATACGTCATCGCCTGATGCAATCCGTACCGCGGGAGTCCACGTGAACTCCGCTATCCAAAATTTTGTGACCGTCCAGCTGACGGGGGACGACATCGAGCGTCTGGCCCGGATTGCAGAGGTGACGTATATCGATCCGGGGAATACGAACACGATCAACAACGACATCAGTGTGCCTGAAATCGGTGCGTCCCTCCTGCACAGTGGATTCGTCAACGCCACGCCGTACAAGGGCCAGGGGGCGATTGTCGTGATCTACGATACCGGCATAGACTGGAAGCATCTGGATTTCCGGAATCCATCGGATCCCACCAAATCCCGCATACTGGCGATCTGGGATCAGACGCTGACAGCAAGCGGGTCGGAAACACCGCCGACAGGATTCTCCTACGGTGTAGAGTACACCCAGACGCATATCAACAACGAGTTGGATGGCTCGCCAGCGGGGTTCATCCGAACGAAGGATGTCAACGGACACGGAAGCCATGTTGCAGGTACAGCGGCCGGAAACGGGGGCACTTTCGATGGGAAATACAAGGGTATCGCACCTCTTGCAGATATCATTGTTGTGAAGGGCGGTGACAACTCATTTCCCGAGTCACGGATTATCGACGGTGTGACATATGCTGCTGCGAAAGCCACGGCTCTGGGGAAACCCGCCGTTGTCAACTTCAGCCTGGGTGGTCAGATCGGCCCGCACGACGGCACACGCGCGTATGAGATCGCAATGTCATCTTTCACCGCAACACCGGGGAGGATTGTGATTGTCTCTGCAGGAAATGATGGCAATGTGAACATACATCTTTCCGGAACTCTGGCTGCCAGCGGAACGCAGACCTTCACCTTCACCGTGCCCACATACACGCCAACGAGCGGGACGGAGAACGACGAATTCTTCCTGGATTTCTGGCTCGATAGGAACACGGCCGTGTCCTCCACGGTGACCTCGCCGAACGGGGTTGTGTACACGCGTGCGGCAGGAGAGACCGGCGAGAGCCCGACCACCACAGATGGGACCATTGCACTCTACAACTATACCAGCAGTCTCAATGGAAACCGGAACGTCCAGTGCTGGGTACACGACAAGACAACAAGCACGCCGGCATCGGGCACATGGACTCTGGCAGTGACCAACACCACCGCCATTGCGACAGCGTTCGATGCCTGGCTGACGGACTATTCGGTGGGGAGCAACGTTGTGACCGTTGCCGGCGGCAACACCCAGAAGACCCTGAGTATGCCGGGAACGGCGGAAGGCGTGATCACCGTTGCGTCGTATGTCAGCAAATGGGGATGGCCCTCGTACACAGGATCCAACCGGGCATACTCCGGGACAGACCGGACGGCAAACATCTCCACGTTCAGCAGCATCGGGCCTACGGCGGATGGCCGCGAGAAGCCGGAAATAGCAGCACCCGGACAGGGGATCTCATCTGTGATGTCGGAGAACGCTGACACGGCAGGCTCCGCCGTATGGATTCACCCGGGTGAGAAACACTGGTTGATGCAGGGTACCAGCCAGGCGGCGCCGCACGTGACCGGCGCTGCAGCGCTTCTGCTGGGGATCGCTCCGACCATGACGCTGACTCAGGCCCGTACGCTTTTGACAATCACGGCAAACACCGACGCCTTTACAGGTTCTGTGTGGAATGCAACCTGGGGTGCAGGAAAACTGGACATCCTGGAAGCGGTGGCACGGTATTTCACACCGGGTGCGACGATTGCGAGGAAGACCTTCAGCAATGATCTTCCGGGAACCAATGCGACCGTACGCCTGACAGGAAGCACTAAACTGGCTGTCCGCTTTTCTCCGGACGTCACCGGAAGGTTGACGGGGCTGCTGGTCAATGCGACTACGATCAATAACCGTCCGATTATCGGACCGGGTCCGCTGAAATGCGACGTGTACAACAATAATGCAGGTGTCCCGGGAGCCAAGGTGGGGAATACGGTGCTTCACCCGCTCCAGCTCATGAACGCGGGAACCCTGAACTACGTGCAGATGTCAGATGCCGGAGCAGCCGTGACAAGCAGCACCGACTACTTTGTCGTCATGCAGCAGACAAATGCGACGGATACGCTGATCATACGGGGTGACACGGCAACGGCGGCAACACGCTCACTCTCCAACGACGGAAGCGGCTGGCTGACACTCAGCACTAATCTGCGCGTTCGCTCAATTGTCTCGTACGGCTCGGGCGTGAGCGATGTCGAGAGCGGAGAAGGTCTTCCTGAAACCTATGCACTGGAGCAGAACTATCCTAACCCGTTCAACCCAAGCACCACGATCCGCTTCAGCATTCCTGTTCAGCAGCATGTTACGCTGAAGATCTACAACGTGCTGGGCCAGGAAATCGCCACGCTCGTCGATGACAATGTTGTCGCCGGGAAGCATGTCGTCCAGTGGCAGCCGGAGCAGATCGCCAGCGGGACCTACTTCTACCGGTTGGAGGCAGGGAGCTTCCGGGACAGCAGGAAGGTAGTCTATCTGAAATAGGGACATCCGTCCCCCCGTTGGGGAACGGGAAGACTCAGGGACATGATGCAGAGCCAGACCGGGATGCCGGGCAGGCTCTGCATCGTTGTTTTTTTCAGGGGCGTCTTATGACGAAGGCTCGCGGTCGAGGAGCACAAACCGCAGCCGCCTGTCTCTTCCCGCCGAAATACCGATGCGCGGAGTCGACGCGATGGTGAACGAGCGCGGAAGTTCAGGCCGCTCTTCGATCCAGATATCGCCTGTGCAGAGATCATTCCCGTTCTCGCCCCGCCCGATCCCGAATGCCTGACAGATCTTCGCCGGACCGCTGCAGAGTGCCCCGACCTCGGAGACATCCCGGTTTCTGTGTGCGGCCATCGTCCGAATGCCCTCAAGCGGTTCAAGGGAACGCAGCAGGACCGCATTGCCGGTTCCTTCCTCGCGCGTGACGACATTTGCGCAGAAATGCATGCCGTACGTGAAGTAGACGTACAGATGCCCGCCCTGCCAGAACATCACATCATTTCTGGGTGTGCGTCCCCGGTATGCGTGGCTGGCCGGATCATGTGCCCCGAGATAGGCCTCAACCTCGACGATTCGCCCGGCAAGCCGGGTCCCTCCCGTCTGCCGGACGAGGACTTTGCCGAGCAGCTGCCGCGCGACCTGAACGGTTGGCTGGAGATAGAATGTGCGCGGGAGCGGAGTGTGAGTGCTGGTCTTCATGTGTTCTAGGAGGCGGATACCGTGGACTCGTTGGACACGCGCGTCACATGCCGTCGGCATTGCCGGGGCGTCGACGGTATTGTCAGCTTTTTCGGGTCCTCTCGGATGCCATCGGCTTCGCCGGGTCCCGCCGAGACTGTCGCGTATCACAAGATACTTCAGCGGTCACCGGTGTCTCACCCTCTCACCGGCATCGATCGCGCCGTACCGCACAAAAGGCGATGGCAGAACAAAAAAAGGTGTCGTACAGACACCCTTGTCCCATGACTCTGGAATCTCCTCCGTCCCGCGCTGTTGTTTACAGGAACGAATAACTTAGTCCGAGCGCCAGCGTTTCCTTCACCTGCGTCCTCGGGCTGATGGCTTTTTCGTTCAGGAGTTGCACATTGAGGAGGACGGTGACATACTTGCTGATCTTTGCCGCAAGCGTATTGTCGCTCCGGACGATAACCTCGTCCAGGTTCTTGAACGTGCTGAACATCTCGAGTTTCGAGGAGAACCCGATGTTCTCATCCAGTTTCCACGCGAACTCTGTCACCGATTCAAGTCCGCCGGCCACACGGATCTTCTCCACTTTGTCTTTCGTCTCAGGGTCATCAGCATAGCCCGGGAAATCGGAAGTGACGATTTCTCTGAGGCCCACGCCAAACCGGGTCTTCAGTTCAGGCATCGGCTGATAGACTGCGCCGACGCTCTGGGTCAGGTATGCAGGATCAAAGAATTGTGATACCATGGTGGATGCACCATTGGAATCGTACTTGTATCCCTTGGCGAATTGTGTCTTCAGCGTGGCCGCGGCATACGGATTGATCTTTTCGGCGATCTTGTACGTGAGCATGCTTTCCAGGTCAATCCGGTCGTCCGTTTTGCGAATACCCTGGTCGCCGAGGCGTGTTTGGCCAAAGCCGACCTTGTAGCTGTTGGCCCAGCTGGTCTTTTCCTGCTCATTGGTCGATTTGCCGTCTCCTGCCAATCCCCAGGCGAGGGCATTGTCACCGCCCTGAGTCCAGTCTGTGAACGCCACCTGGGTTGCTGTGAGAGTTCCCACGAGCGAGTGGACCCAGCCATATTTTGGAGCGGCGACGGTATCCTGTTGTGCCCACGTCTGACTGGGAACGGCGCTGACGAATAGCAGAACGAGAATGAGCGTAGAGAGAGGGTGAACCATGGCAACAATCCTTTGAAGGTTTCTGCAATCGGACGACGGTGAAGATCCGGACAGCTCCCTGATCAGCGCTTGCCCGCTTTCAGCAGATCGCGGATCTCCTCAAGCAGCACTTCCTGTCTAGGCGGTGCTGGCGGAGCTGCCGGGGCCTCTTCTTTCTTCCTTTTCAGCGAATTCATGGCGCGCACAAGGAAAAATATGGCCAGCGCGACAATCACAAAATCGATGACCGTATTGATGAAGACGCCATACTTGAGCATCACCGCTTCCGCCGTTTCGGTGGCCTGACGGAGGGGAATGCCCAGTTTGCTGAAATCCACCCCACCGAGCAGCAAGCCAATCGGCGGCATGATCACATCGTTCACAAGCGACGTGATGATTTTTCCGAATGCTCCCCCGATGATGATGCCGACGGCCATATCGACGACATTGCCACGCATGGCAAATGCCTTGAACTCCTGGATCATTGACATATGGATATCTCCCGGAAGGGAACGTGATGGATCACTCCGGCTGCCGCGGGTTTGCGGAAACGGAGACAGACGCCGAGGCGCAGTGAGAGAACACGCATGTGCTGGTTCCTCCCTGCGCCTCGCCGGTAATCTTGCCTGCCTGCTGGTCCGTCAGATCGGCAGCACCGACTCTCCGGAACGATTACTTCGTACGGAAGAATTCGATGCGGCGGTTCTGCTGCCTGCCGGCTGCTGTCGTGTTCGGGGCAATCGGATTTTCCGGTCCGAATCCCTTCGCGGTAATGCGCTCTGCAGCGATACCCTTGGAGACGAGGTGGTCCCGGACGGAATCTGCACGGCGCTGGGAGAGCTTAATGTTCGAGCTCTTCTTGCCGACATTGTCAGTGTAGCCGCGGATCTCGACCGTGATCTCGGGGTTCTGCGCGAGGGTGTTGTATGCGGTCTCGAGGCGCATAGCCGCTTCCTCGGAGACGTCTGCCTTGCCAGTCGCGAATACGATGCCTTCGAGGATGATGGCCTTGCCTACCTCTACCTTCAACTCTTCTTTCTTCGGCACGTCATCCGAAGCATCCAGTGGATTGGATCCACGCGCGACTTCCGCGCCGTCGGTGACGGTGCCATCGTCAGTGTCGGCCTTGAGAGGGTTGGTCTTGTACCGGTTGACTTCTTCGCCGTCATTGAGACCGTCGCCGTCAGTATCCGCTTTCAGCGGATCGGTCTTCGTCGTATTGACTTCCTGGCCGTCTTTCAGTCCATCGCCGTCTGTGTCTGCCTTCAGCGGGTCGGTCTTGAACTTCTGGATTTCCTCTCCGTCTCCGAGCCCATCACCATCGGTATCCATCTTGCCCGGATCGGTCTTCTCGAGGCGCACTTCGTCTCCGTCCTTCAACCCGTCGCCGTCGGTGTCCATCTTGAGAGGGTCGATCTTGTATGTCTTCACCTCTTCACCATCCTTCAGCCCGTCCGCATCCGAGTCGGCGATCTTTTTGTTGGTGCCGAGCTGCTTCTCTTCGGCATTCGTGAGGCCGTCGCCGTCGGGATCCGCATTGGGGCTTTCCGAAACGAGCGTCAGGCCGGCAACCGCAGTCGCATAGGCGTCCTTCTTCGTCTCGATGATGCCGTTGAGGTGCTGGCTGAACACATAGGTGTAGCCGCCGCTGATTTCAAACAGAATGCCGTCTGTAATCAGAGCCTGCACGCCGATCCCGGCGGGGATCCCTGCGGTCCACGCTTTGAGTTTCGTTGACGTGGGATTCTCAGGCTTCGACTCTACCGTGTAATGCAGTGCCGCGCCACCGGCGTACAGAAAGGGGTTCACTTTCTCCGCTTTAAAGGGACTGACGACCAGCCGGTATTCGATTGGGATAATCTGGGTCTTGTAGTCGCTGCTCCCGATACGTCCGACGCCGAATCCGAGTTCTCCCTGCAGAGCTTTGACAATGGGATGGCGGAAAAACCCGCGCGCGAAAAACTGCGCGTCGTTAGCAGTAACGGCATCAGTGATCCCGAGTGCTGCGCCTGCGCCGACTCCCATGCTGAGGCCCTGATCGCGCAGCTGACCGAATGCCGTCAGCGAGAACACGATCCCCAGCACGACCAACAACGTCAATGTGGTACGAGGTTTCATGTGATGGACTCCTGTGATTGTGAGTGGTTGAACGTTAACGCAAGAATAGTGAAACCATTATGCTCTGACAACGATGAACCGTCGACCGGCAGCGCATGTCCGGTCACAGGATGCTCGCCTGCTCCTTGCACGATGGGACGAACGCTGAGTGCAGGTGGACCGGATCCCCCCCCGGTGCTACCGCAGCTCGCGCATGAATCTGCCCGCGATCTGATCAACCTCGTCAGCCGAGAGGCTGGTGCCAAATGCCTGTACGGCACGCGGCTGCTCCACGGCCGGAGTACTGATCTGCTGGTCGACCTTGTCCATCCAGCTCTTGCCGGACGACGAGGGCGTTCGGGCATGATGCAGAGGCCGTGTTTCAAAAGCGAGGCGCTTGATGTTGAGAAGATGCCTGGCTGTCACATTGTCTGAAACGATGGAACCGCCCCAGGTGCCTGCCCCAAGAGTCAACGACGGGTCAAGCCCATTTGTATATCCCACGGCTCCCAGGGCCGATTGTGTGTTCACAAGAATCCGGAACGCCGGCTTCTCCATCGCGAACTTCATGATGATGTCGCGGTCGTTGGAGTGAATCACCAGCGTGTGCCCGACCCCGCCGAATTCCAGAAGCTCGATGCACCGGTGGCAGGCTTCCCGCCACCCATCAGCCGTATAGAATGAGAGCACCGGCGAGAGCTTCTCCCGCGAAAGGGGATACCGGGCTCCCACGCCTTCCAGCTCTGCGATGAGAACAGAGACCTGCTCGGGTGCCTGGATGCCGGCCGACCGGGCAATGAACAGCGGTGATTTCCCGACCATTGCCGGATTCAGCATGCCCCGTTCATCGAACAGGAGCCGGGAAAGCTTCTCACGCTCCTCTCCCGTCACAAAATATGCGCCGAGTCCGAGGCATGCCTGAACAACCTGCTGTTTCACCGGCGCATCGCATACCAGCGCCGATTCCGTGGAACAGAGCGTCCCGTAGTCGAACTGCTTTCCGGAAATGATATCCGCGACTGCCTTGGGCACGTCTGCTGTGCGTTCAATGAACGATGGAACATTTCCCGATCCCACGCCATATGCCGGTTTGCCGGCGCTGTACGCGGCGCGGACCATTGCGTGGCTTCCTGTTGCGAGGATGACAGATGTCAGCCTGTGACGCATTAACTCCTGGGTCCCCTCAGCGGTCGGGAGAGAGAGACACGCCATCAGTCCCCGAGGTGCCCCCGCACGCTCGGCCGCGTCCCGAACCACGTGCATCGCTTCCCGCGTGCATCGTGCTGCTTTGGGGTGCGGACTTGCAACGATGCCGTTCCGTGCTTTGACGGAAATCAATGCTTTGAACATCACCGTCGACGTCGGATTCGTCGATGGGATAAGCGCAGCAACGATGCCCATCGGTTCCGCAATGCTCAGGACCTGGCGTTCCCGGTCTTCGTGGATGACACCCACCGTCTTGAGTTGTGCGATGGACTCCCAGACGCGCTGTGTCGCAAAGAGGTTTTTCAGCTCCTTGTCTTCGGGCTTGCCGTAACCAGTCTCCTCGCACGCAAGCCGGCCCAGCCGCGCCGCCTGTGATGCGCCTGCCTCGGCCATGGCTCTGCAAATTTGATCCACCTGACTCTGCGAGTAGGATCGGTACTCCTGCTGGGCCTGATGCGCCGTGGTCAGCAGGTCCCGGATTTCCTGAACTGATTGAAGGTCGTTGTCCATGGAGATCCGTCAGGAGAACAGCGTTGCCTGTGTCTGTCGGCGCGGTGTCTGGCCGAAGTGCCGGTACGCGATTCCAGTGACCTCCCGGCCACGTGGAGTGCGTTTCACAAAACCCTCCTGGATGAGGTACGGCTCATACACTTCTTCGATTGTGCCGGGTTCTTCTCCGACGGCAACGGCGAGTGTATTGATGCCGACCGGTCCGCCGTCGTATTTCTCCATGATGCACAGGAGGATCCGTTTGTCCATCTCGTCAAGGCCGAGCTGGTCGACCTCCAGGGCGCGGAGCGCATGATCTGCAACCGCGCGGGAGATGACGCCATCGTGTGCGGCCAGCGCAGGATCTGCCTGTGCAAAATCCCTGCAACGCCGCAGCAGGCGATTGGCAATGCGGGGTGTTCCGCGTGAACGGCGAGCGATTTCCCCGGCACCGTCGCGATCTATGGTCACCTGTAGCAACCGGGCCGAACGCTGTATAATAGTGAACAGCGTCTCGCTGCCGTAGTAATCCAATCGATTGCTCACACCGAACCGTGCTCGCAAGGGTGCGGTGAGAAGCCCTGCACGCGTAGTGGCACCGATCAGTGTAAAGCGCGGAAGCGTCAGTTGCACGCTGCGTGCATTCGGACCGGCATCGATCATGATGTCGAGCCGGAAATCCTCCATCGCAGCGTAGAGATATTCTTCCACGACAGGGTTCAAACGATGAATTTCGTCGATAAAAAGGACTTCACCCTCGCCGAGATTCGTCAGGAGTCCTGCCAGATCACCAGGTTTGTCCAGCACAGGCCCCGAAGTGCTCTTGATTCCGCTCCCCATTTCATTAGCGATGACGTGCGCAAGCGTCGTCTTCCCCAGCCCCGGAGGTCCGGTCAACAGGACATGATCCAGAGGTTCATTGCGTTGGCGCGCAGCCGCAATGAAGACACGCAGGTTTTCAACGATTTTCTGCTGACCGTGAAAATCGTCGAAACTCAGGGGTCGCAGAGCCTGGTCGAGCTCGCGATCCGCGTCCATGCGTTCAGGATCAGTGTTGTCTGACTTCCGTTTCACGGAGACCTGTGCTGAGGGGGATGCCTGTTTCTGATGAGTACAAGAAGGTAAGGGAATCAAGTCAGAATATCAAACAGTGGGCCTGGAGGATCTGCTTCCTCCCCGATTCACGATCCTGCATGCCGAAGAGCACTTTTGACAAGGAGTTCCAGAATTCCGGCCTTTTCGCCCAATTCCTGGACCGCCAGCCGTATCGCCCGCTCAGCTGTGGCCCGGTTGTACCCGAGGGATGTCAGAGCAAGCAGGGCCTCGTTGCGCACGATCCCTTGCGGATCCGAGGCGAGGGGTGCACCATCGCCGTGTGGGCCAGTCTTAGAGACTTTTTCGCGGAGTTCTACGACGAGGCGCTCTGCAAGCTTCCGGCCGATGCCCGGGATGGTGGTCAGAGCTCCTGTATTCCCCGCCACAATGTACGTGCGGAGATCAGAAGCCGGTATCCCCGAGAGGATACCCTGGGCCATCCTTGGCCCGATTCCGGTGACGGAGAGCAACAGCCTGAACAGCGACCGCTCATCGTCGGTGAAAAATCCGTACAGAAGCATCGCATCCTCACGAACATGAAGATACGTGTACAGGGAAACCTCCGTGCCGACATTCCCCAGTTTTTCGAACGTCGAAAGGGGAATACTCAACCCGTACCCGACACCGGCGACATCCAGGACGATCTCAGTGGGAGTTTTGGAGATGAGCGTGCCGCGCAGAGAGGCGATCATTGGCGGACGCGCTCCGGATGGGCTTCAACATACGACTTCCAGCTTCGGGGACGCGCGGTCCCGTGGGGAGTGCGTTCGATGTGACAGAGTGCCACTGCGAGGGCGTCGGACGTGTCGTGCGCCATGGTCTTGCCAGGCAGATGAAGCAGCGCTTTCACCATGAATTGCACCTGCTGTTTGGACGCGTTCCCGTTGCCGACGACTGCCTTCTTGACTTCGCGCGGAGCATATTCAGAAAGGGGGAGCCGGTGATGGATTGCCGCCAGTATGCTCACGCCCCTGGCCTGCCCGAGTGTGAGCGCAGAGCGTGCATTCTTGCCGTAGAACGCAGTTTCGATGGCCACTTCGGTCGGGCGGTATGTCGCGATAATATCGATGAGTCCGTCGTAGATGGTCCTCAGCCGTTCCGCGATAGGTGAGCCGGCACGATTCGGAATCGTTCCTGACGCGAGGTGCCGCCGTACCGAACCGCTCTGTGCAATGATCCCGTACCCGGTCACCAATGTGCCGGGGTCAATACCCAGGACGATTGACGCAGGCCGTCTGCTAATTGCTGAGAGAGGCAAGTTCCTTGTCGTCGATGTCGAAGTTGGAAGAGACATTCTGGACGTCATCATGTTCCTCGAGGGCGTCCATGAGCTTCATCAGGTTCTCCGCATCCTTGCCGGTCACCTTGACCGTGTTCTGGGGAATCATCTGGAGGGAAGCAGATTCAAGCAGGATGTTGTTCTCCTCGAGAGCCTTCTTGACGGCTTCGAAGGCTTGCGGAGCGGTCGTGACCGCGAACGTGCCCGCGTCTGTCTGCAAGTCGTCTGCTCCCGCGTCAAGAATAATACCCAGGATGTCGTCTTCGGACATCGGTTTTTTCTGGCCTGCGGTCGGGATGACAATGTGTCCCTTCTTATGAAACATCCATGCCACACTTCCCGATTGACCAAGGTTGCCGTTGTTGCGCGAGAAGATGTGCCGGATTTCCGACACGGTGCGGTTTGCGTTGTCGGTGACGACATCGACGAGAATCGCTGCACCGGCAGGTCCATAGCCTTCGTACGTAATTTCCTCGTAGGCAACGCCGGGGAGTTCGCCGGTGCCCTTCTGGACAGCCCGCTTGATGTTGTCGGCGGGCATGTTGTTCGTCTTGGCGGTCTGTATGGCGAGACGCAGACGGGGGTTGCCGTCAGGATTTCCTCCGCCATTTCGTGCGGCGATGGTGATTTCCTTGATCAGGCGTGTGAACAGGCGGCCGCGGGCTGAATCCGTCGCAGCTTTTTTCCGCTTAATGGTAGCCCACTTCGAATGGCCGGACATGGTCTGTGTCTCCTTATCGTAGATCCTTGATTTTCAGCTGCGGAACCGGATCAGCTGGTTTGGAGGCAGCCGGAGAGGAGTATTCGTTCTCCTCAACGGTATAGACGCACTCGAGATCCTTGCGTCCCTGAGACACCCGCGGAAGAAGCTCGCCGAGTCCGAATCCGATGGCATCGAAGCTCGTGCCGTTTTGCCGCACGCGAAAGCGGAGATGATTCCGCCCGACGACGCGCGGTGTTCCTGCAACTTCGAGCTGCCGAGTGAGGAATGTCGGCCGCGAATTGTTCGGGCCGAACGGTGCAAACTCACGCAGCATCCGGATGAACCGCGGCGTAATGTCCAGCAACGAGAGCTCCATGTCGATGCGGATTTCCGGCGTCTTCATTTCTTCTGTCATCAGGTCCTTGACCGCGGCCTTGAATGCGTCGCGGAACTCACTGAGACGCTCGAGATCCACCGTCAGTCCCGCGGCATACTTGTGTCCGCCAAACTGAAGGATCTTGTCTTCGCACCGCTTGAGCGCCTCATAGATGTCAAATCCCGAAACGCTCCGGGCTGATCCCTTGGCAACACCGTCCACAGTGGCCATCATGATGGAAGGCTTGTAGTAGCGTTCGACCATGCGGGACGCCACGATGCCGACTACGCCGGGGTGCCAGTGTTCCTGGTGGAGGACGATCGCAGAATCGGATTCAACATTGAAGCACTCCTCAAAGAGCTGCTGTGCGTCGGCGAATGTGTCTTCGTCGATCTTTCTCCGGTTCCGGTTCTCTTCCTCCAGCTCCTGGGCTAGGGCGCGCGCTTCGTCGGGGTCGCTGGACGTGAGCAGCCGCACTGCCCTCATCGCGTCTCCGAGCCTGCCGGCAGCATTCAGCCGGGGGGCGAGCGCGAACACAATCTGTCCGGTCGTGATATGCCCGGGCTTCAGGCCCGCACTCTCGATGAGAGCCCTGATCCCCGGCCGCGGCGAGGTGTTGATGAGCTGGAGCCCGATCTTGACGAGGATGCGGTTCTCACCGGTGAGAGGGACGATGTCCGCAATACTGGCGAGCGTGACGAAATCGAGGTAGGACTGGAGAAGATCTTCCTTCCCCGTCTTCTGCGCGATGCCGTGAATCAGCTTGAACCCGACGCCGCACCCGCTCAGGGGTTTGAAGGGGTAGGCATCTCCGGGTTTGATCGGATCCAGGACGGCGAGTGCAGGGGGGAGTGTGGACCCGGCCTCGTGGTGATCGCAGATGATCACATCGAGTCCGCACGTGTTGGCGTACTCCACCTGCTCGACAGCCGTTATGCCGCAATCGATGGCAATGAACAGGTTGACGCCCAGCTCGACGGCATGGTCGATGCCGGCACGGGAGATCCCGTATCCCTCCTTCATGCGGTCGGGGATGTAGTACTGGACGCGGGCCCCCAGCTCTTTGAGGAAGAGATAGAGCATGGCAGCGCCGTTGGTCCCGTCAACATCATAGTCGCCGAAGACGAAGAAGGAGTCTCCGGATTCAAGGCCGCCGAGGATGCGATTGACCGCCAGGTCCATCCCGTCGAGGAGAAACGGGTCATGGAGCAGGTCCATACTGGGCCTGAAGTACACCTTGGCCGTGTCGTAGTCTGCTATGCCCCTGAAGACGAGGATTCTCGCGATGCTCTCGGGGACATTGATATCTTTTGCCAGGGCCGCGACAATCCCTTCATCCGGAGGATCTGCAAGGATCCAGCGGTGATCCCTTACGGTAGTCCGCACAAGGAACTCCAATTCGAATGTCCATGTGCGTGCATCCGGGCGGGCCGGAGAACACACATGGTGCAGGTCTGTAAGCCGAATTCTGTCTTCTCTGCTTTCTCAAGCAGAGGAGGCAGCCATTTCTCTGGGCCTTGGATTGCTCCTTGGCTCTAGCGGCCTACCCGAGAGGTACTCCGTTCCCCCCGAGGGGGAGACGGAACGAAGCGAGCAGCTTCTTCTCTCATATTTGGCCTTGCTCCGGGGGGGTTTGTCGTGCCCCCGGGATTGCTCCCGGGGCGGTGAGCTCTTGCCTCGCCTTTGCACCCTTACCCGTACGACGGACCGGGAATCCGATCCGTATCGGGGCGGTATATTTTCTGTGACACTCTCCGTTCCCATCCGCTTACGCGGCTAGGACCCCCGCTATTCACGGGGCACCCTGCTCTCTGGAGTTCGGACTTTCCTCATCCGTCCGCCAGAGGCGGACGGACGCGGCTGCCCGACCTGCATGTGAGTTATTGTTTGTCGTTGTTTTTAGTATATAGAGTAAATTAACACAATCCTGCCGAGAGAAGCAAAGAGCCCTTTAGGGGGCAACCGGCTCTCTCGTTTCAATCCCCCGGTTTGCAAGCGCATCGGCATCCCGGTTCTGCTCGCGGGGGACGTAGCGTAAGACAAATTCGTACGGCGCTTCTGTGCGGAGCCGGTGTACTTCCGCGCAGCATTTTTTCAGTTTGGGGTCTTTGACGCGATAGGTTCCGTTGACCTGGCGCACCATCAACTCGCTATCAGATTGCACCTCGAGGCGTGTACAGGGCACTGACGCCATCCGGTTGAGCAGCGCGATCAGCGCCGTATACTCCGCACTATTGTTCGTCGCCTTCCCGATGTATCCGGAGATTTCCAGGAGTGTCCGGCCCTCGCCGTCTTTCACGATGACACCGATACCGCTTTCCCCCGGGTTTCCACGTGATGCGCCGTCGGTGGCCGCATACAACGTCATTGGGGCTTCTTCGCCAGTTCGACGATCTCATCGGACACGATGATGCGGCCGCATCGCTCGCATGTGTACATCCGCTCATTCTGACGGAGTTCCAGAAGCTTCTGCGGCGGAACCTTGTTGAAGCATCCTCCGCATGCGCCCTTCTTCACGGGTACGACGGCCATTCCTTTCTTCGCCCTCCGGATGCGTTCATACGCAACCAGATCCGACTTGCTGATCCGGGCGACGGCCTTCTGGCGTTCATGCTGGAAGTGCAATTCCTCGTCTTCCGTCAACCGGGACACCTCTGCAAGCGCCGTCCGCTTCTCCTCGAGATTCTTTTTTGCCGTCTCGATGACCAGCTGGATCTCCGCGAGCTCGGCGCGGGCAGCTGTGGCCTGACCCTCCAGTTGCTCCATCTCCTTTTCCAGCCGCTGGATGGTCTCGCTGGCTGCATCCATTTCGCGCGTCAGCGCATCGTACTCGCGGTTCGTTCTGACGGCAAACTGCTGGCTTTTATACTTCTCCAGTTTCTGTTTGAGTGTAAGGATTTCATTGTCTGCATTGTCGCGCAATGAAAACGCCTGACGCATTGATTGCTCGACTGCGGCATGGTGATCCTGCTGAGCGGCCAGGTCCTCTTCGAGTTTCTGGACCTCGGCAGGCAGATCACCTTTTTGCTGTTGAAGCTCGTCCAGGTTTGTATCGATCACTTGAAGCGCATAGAGGTATTGCAGCTTGCTTTTCACTTCGTGCTCCTCATTTGGAATGTCCTACAAAGTCATCATCGCTGACGTCCGTGTCGTGGCCGGAATCACATCGACATCCATCCGGGATTGCGCGAGCATAATCCGCAGATAGCGTACGACGGCATTCACGACCGGCAATTCCGTTTCAAAATGGCCGGCGTCGATCAGGACAATCTTCCCCGCCGCGTCCTGATAGTCATGGTAGTGAACATCCGCCGTGACAAACGCATCGGCTCCCGAGGCGATGGCTTCCTGCAGTAGCCTTCTTCCCGCGCCGCCGCACACCGCAACGGTGCGGATGCGCGCCGCGCGTCCGCGTGTGTACCGGAGCGGACCCGCATGCACTCTCTTGCGCACGTGCCGCAGGAATGCGGCGCGTGAGAGTGGCATTCGCAGGGTGCCGATAACTCCCATCCCGGTGCCGGGATGGATGTTCTCCAACGGATAGACATCGTACGCGACTTCTTCATATGGGTGAGCGCGACGCATGGCGTCGAGGACAGCCGGAAGGTTCCGCTGGTCCACCAGCATCTCCAGTCGGATCTCTTCCACATGCTCGATCCGTCCGCGCTTTCCCACGCTGGGAGAAGAGGCCGCATTCCCGCGGAATGTTCCGGTTCCCCGTGTGCGGAACGAACAGGTGTCATAGTTGCCGATTGCGCCGCCTCCCGCCGTGGCCATTGCACCGGCAACGGCGTCTGCGGCATCGGCGGGAACAAACGTCACCACCTTCCGGTATGTCCGCGTCTGCTGAGCGAGGAACCGCATCTCCCGGAGTCCCAGGAGCTCGCCAAGTGCGAAGCTTGTCCCCCCGGGCGCGAAATCCAGATTTGTGTGAGCCGAGTAGAGTGTGCGCCCGCTTCTGATCAGCGCAGCCAGAAGGCGGCCCTGCGCTGTTGAGGTATTCAGGTTTCGTAAGGGGGTGAAGAGAAGGGGGTGGTGGGTGATGATCAGGTCAGAGCGTCTGCGGGATGCTTCGCGTACGAGAGCTTCTGTAGGGTCCAAACCAACCAGGACCCGGCGGACGCGGGCTTCAGGACTGCCCACCTGAAGCCCCACATTGTCTTTTTCCAGGGCAAGGTCCCGTGGGACCCATCGTTCCATCAATGCAGTGATATCCTTCACCCGCACCATGGCAGACCCCTGCAGAAAAAAAGGAATCCCGCCGGTGGGCGGGATTCAGGTTTTTTGTTATCTGTACCTGTTTCAGTTCTTAGGAGTTTCCGATCGGTATACGGTGTGTGATTCACGTGTGACAGGCAGACAACGTTTGGATTCAAGTTCGGCCTGAACATGCTGCATCAGGATCTATAATATACTCAGATGGCGGGAGAGAAGCAAGGCCGCGTTAGAGCTGGGCGTACTCAATTTTCTCGAAATTCAGGTCGCGCAGCCTGGAAATCTCCCGCTCTACCAGCCCGATTTGCGCGTCAATGGCCTGGATCAGCTTCCGGTCCTCTTCACTCAGAGTCTGGCGGAGAAGGATGTCCGTGCTTATTTTGATGGCAGCAAGAGGGTTGTTGAATTCGTGACAGACCGTCACCACCAGCTCATGGATGGCATCCGTCCTTTTTCGCGCAATCAGGTCGGTTTTTGCCTGTTTTCCGATCCGTTGTTTCAGGTGCACGCGCTCAAGAATGTTGATGATGGCGCGCGGGAGAACCGAGTCGACTGCCTCATCCTTGATCAGATAATCTTCCACCCCGTATTTCATGACTTCAATGGCGAGGCGGAAGTCTCTGTTTGCAGTCAGGAAAATGATGGGAATGTCGATCTGGCGGGCCCGTATTTCCCTCGTGAGCTCAAGCCCGTTCATCTCAGGGAGGTAGTAATCCAGCACGAGCATGTCGAGCGGGGGCCGGGTTTCAAGGAATGCCAATCCTGACCGGGGATCCTGCTTCCAGATGGTAAGGAACCGGCGAGCCTGATATTTCGACAAGAGATGACGCGCCACTGCCATGTAGCTGGCATCATCATCGATGAACAGCAGATTGATCGGTGGCAGTGTGTCGACGGGCAATTCCATGACGAATAAAGTATACAATTTGCCTCCCTGACATGCAATGCCCCGCTTTCCGGTTGATTTTGTGACCTTCTTTCTCTATACTGCCCATCAGCGCGGTCAGGGTGACCGCGTGGAGGGGTGAAATCAGCGGGGACTGGTCTTCGCCTACAATCTGCGGGAGTGCCACTCGATGGGAAAAAAAAGCTCCGTTCTTGTTGTCGATGATGAAGAGGCGCTCCGCAGTGTCCTCAGCAACGAGCTGATCAATGAGGGGTATGATGTCCAGACGGCGTCTGATGGGGATGATGCCATGGCGGAGATAGACAAGACACCTTTTGACCTCGTCCTGCTGGACATCAAGATGCCCCGCGTGAGCGGGTTTGAGGTGTTGAAGCACATCAAAGAGCACGCGGGGGGGACGAAAGTGGTAATGTTGACAGGATTCGCAGATCTGAAGAACGCGATTGAATCCAAAAAGCTGGGGGCCGATGACTTCGTCAGCAAACCCTATGATCTCGTGGATCTGCTGACGACCATTGAACGTGTGCTGAATGAGTAGGTGCCATCGTCTCCCACGCTGTGCACCGTAACCGCGGCGGGAGTATGGCCAAAAAGTACAACCTCCTTGTCGTAGACGACGAAGCCCCGCTCCGGCTCCTTCTGGAAAGCGAGCTCTCTGAAGCCGAGGAATTCGCAGTCGCTGTGGCCGCGGACGGCGGAGAGGCAATCAATCTCATCCAGAGCAATGTCTACGACGTCATCCTCCTCGATGTCCGCATGCCCCGCGTCAGCGGCATTGAAGTCCTGAAGTTCGTCCAGGAATACTCTCCGACCACCCAGGTCATCATTCTCACCAACTACGCGGACATCAAGACCGCCATCGAAACGATCAAACTTGGGGCGTACGATTTCCTGGCCAAACCGTACGACATCGAGGAAATCTTCAATACCATTCACCGGGCTCTTGAACGCCGAGCGCTCTTCATCGACAACAAGCTGATGAAGAGCGAGCTCTCAAGGAGGGCCGGCGCCCACGAGCTGATCGGCCAGAGTCCCGTGTTCCTGCAGGTCATTGAAAGCGCGACACGCTTCGCCGAGAGCGAGTCGTTCGTGATGATCCAGGGGGCGAGCGGGACAGGCAAGGAACTGATCGCCAACCTCATCCATCGCCGCAGCGCGCGGAACAACCGGCCATTCGTTGCGGTGAACTGTGCATCGATCCCGGATGCCCTCCTGGAAAGCGAGCTCTTCGGACACGAGAAGGGGGCTTTCACTAACGCCTTCTCTACGAAACAGGGTCTGGTGGAAGTGGCGAATGGCGGTACACTGTTCCTCGACGAAGTGGGTGATATCAGTCCGGCCATACAGCCGAAACTCCTGCGGTTCCTGGAAACCGGTGAATTCCGCCGGGTCGGCGGGACAAACCTCCTCACCGTCGATGTGCGCGTCGTGAGCGCCTCCAACAAGGATCTCAGGGAAGAGGTGCGTGCCGGACGATTCCGGGAGGATCTGCTCTATCGCCTGAATGTGGTGTCCCTGATCATGCCTCCGCTGCGTGACCGTCCTGAAGACATCCCCCTTCTGGCAGAGTACTTCCTCCAGCGCAAGGGATCGTCAAAGAACAGCAAGCGTCTCTCACCGGGCGCCCTTGAGCTTCTGCGCTCCCACAACTGGCCGGGGAACGTGCGCGAACTGGAACATATGATCGAGGGTGCGATCCTCCTCTCCTCTGGCGATATCATCGAAGAGTCTGACCTCCATATGTATTTCCAGCGCGGGGATCAGTTGCAGGCCGCGCCGCTTCCGGGTTCGTCGGCCGCCACAGTCTCGCTGGAAGATCTGGAACGGCAGCACATCGAACGGACGCTGCGCGAGCAGAAATTCAACCGTGCCCGCACAGCCCAGCTGCTCGGCATCAGCAAGAAAACACTCTACCTGAAGATCAAGCGGTACGGACTGAAGGTGGAGGAGTAGAGAGCCCTTCTTGATTTTCGCGGGTGTTTTTCGTTGTTTAATAGTATTTCCCACGTGAGTGCGACCACACAGATGCAGAAATTCCAGGGCGTCGACTACTACAATGCTGATCAGCTGCTGAGCGAAGAGGAAATCCTCGTCAGAAACACCGTCCGGCAATTTGTGGATGACCGCGTCCTGCCGGTCATCGAAGAGCACTACCGCGCCGGAACCTTTCCTGTGGCTCTCATCCAGTCAATGGCTGAACTCGGCCTCTTCGGCGCAACGCTGCCTGCGCAGTACGGATGCGCCGGGATGAACAACGTCGCCTACGGCCTGGCGATGCAGGAACTGGAGCGGGGCGACAGCGCTGTCCGGAGTTTCGCGTCGGTCCAAAGTGCCCTCGTCATGTATCCGATCTTTGCGTTTGGATCTGAGGCACAGAAGGACTTCTGGCTGCCGCGGCTTGCACGGGGCGAGAAGATCGGTTGCTTTGGTCTCACAGAACCGGACTACGGATCGAATCCCGGGGGCATGATCACGCGCGCTGAGCGAAGAAACGACGGGTACCTGCTCAACGGCGCGAAGATGTGGATCACGAACGGGACCGTTGCGGACGTGGCGGTGGTCTGGGCGAAGCTCGACGGCGTGGTCCACGGGTTCCTGGTGGAAAAGGGAACACAAGGGTTTTCGGCGCCGGAGATGAAGGGGAAGCACTCCCTCCGGGCTTCCGTGACATCCGAGCTTGTCTTTCAAGATGTCCTGATCCCCGCAGAAAATCTGCTGCCGAATGGCAGCGGTCTCCGGCTTCCCCTGTCGTGTCTTTCCCAGGCGCGCTACGGTATTGCCTGGGGTGCCATCGGTTCGGCGATGGCCTGCTATGATGCGGCGCTGCAATACGCCCGGAGCCGCGTCCAGTTTTCCAGACCCATAGCCGGCTATCAGCTCACACAGGCCAAGCTGGTGGAGATGCTCACAGAAATCACCAAGGCCCAACTGCTGTGCATTCAGCTGGGACGACTCAAAGACCAGGGGAAGGTCAGGTTTCAGCAGATCTCCATGGCCAAACGCAACAATGTGCATCAGGCGCTTGCGATTGCCCGCGAAGCCCGCTCCATTCTCGGGGCAAACGGCATTCTGGACGAATACCCGGTCATGCGCCATGCGGCAAACCTGGAATCCGTGATCACGTACGAAGGCACGCACGAGATGCATACGCTTATCGTGGGTGAGGACATCACCGGACTCCCGGCGTACACGTAAGCACTCCGCAATACCACAGCGTCCAAGAGGGAGAGTCCGTGCCCACACAGAAGATCATCGGCGAAGCACTCACGTATGACGATGTCCTCCTTGTCCCCCAGAAATCCTCCGTTCTCCCGCGCGAAGTAGACGTTCGCACACGGCTGACTCGCCACATCACGCTGAACATCCCGTTGCTCAGCGCTGCGATGGACACCGTCACGGAATCGGAAATGGCCATCGCCATGGCCCGTGAGGGCGGGATCGGCATCCTACACAAAAACATGACCATTCACCGTCAGGCCGAAGAGGTTGACCGGGTGAAGCGTTCGGAAAGCGGCATGATCCTGAACCCGGTCACAGTGCGCGCCGACCAGCGTGTCCGCGATGTGCTGGCGCTCATGGGGAAGTACAAGATCTCGGGGATACCCGTCGTGGACGATTCGTACCGGCTCATCGGCATCATTACCAACCGCGACCTGCGGTTTGAACCCGATGAGGACCAGCGTGTGTCTGCGATCATGACGCACGAGAATCTCATCACGGCTCCGGTCGGAACCCGCTTGGAGCAGGCGAAGCTCATCCTGTTGAAACACAAGATCGAGAAGCTCCCCGTGGTCGACAAGCACGGCGTGCTGAAAGGACTGATCACCTTCAAGGATATCCAGAAGAGAATCAGGCACCCCAACGCATGCAAGGATGAACATGGAAGGCTCCGTGTGGGAGCGGCGGTAGGGGTGACTGCTGAAACGGTGGACCGCGTTGCCGCGCTGGTGAAAGCCAATGTGGATGCGGTCATCATTGACACCGCACACGGCCATTCGCGCGGCGTCATAGAGATGGTGCGGCTTGTGCGCAAGAAGTTCCCTGAACTCGAGTTGATTGCCGGCAATGTCGGCACGGCGGAAGCGACGCGTGACCTGATCAGGGCCGGGGCGGACGGAATCAAGGTGGGAATTGGACCGGGATCCATATGTACCACCCGGGTCGTCGCAGGCATCGGAGTCCCCCAGATCACAGCGATCATGCAGTGTTCCCGCGCCGCCGCGCGCTCGCGTGTGCCCGTCATTGCCGACGGTGGAATCAAACAGACCGGCGATATTGCAAAGGCCCTTGCGGCCGGGGCAGATGCGGTGATGATCGGCGGACTCTTTGCCGGTGTGGACGAGAGCCCGGGCGAGAAAGTGCTCTACGAAGGACGCAGCTACAAGATGTACAGGGGAATGGGGTCGATCGAAGCGATGCGTGCGGGAAGCAAGGACCGGTACTTTCAGGATGCGGAAGATGACATCCAGAAACTCGTGCCCGAAGGGATCGAAGGCCGTGTCCCGTACAAAGGACCGCTGGGCGATACGGTCTACCAGATGATCGGCGGCCTGCGCGCAGCAATGGGCTATTGCGGTTCCCGCACGGTCCGTGAGCTTCACCTGAAAGGACGCTTTATCAAGATGAGCGAGGCTGGACTTCGCGAGAGCCATCCGCACGACGTCACGATCACCAAAGAGGCGCCGAACTATCATCTCCGCTGAGCCAGGCCGCATGAGTAGATACGCGAACAGAGCTGCCCGGCTGTGCACGCACCTGGCCGGTCAGCAGCTCGATGCCTTCATCGTCACGTCGCCTACCCATCTCCGCTATCTCACAGGCTTCACCGGTTCCAATGGCCTTGGCGTTGTCACGCGCCGTGACACATACTTCCTCACTGATCCCCGCTATCGGGGGCAGGCGGCGAAGCAGGTCCGCAGTGCCCGGCGGATTTTCACCCACCGGCCGCTTCTGGAGGCGATGGAAGAGAATCGCTGCCTTTCGTATTGCCGGCGCATCGGCTTTGAATCCCATGTACTGACCTACCAGCAGTATCGTGTGCTGCGCAAGGCCTTTCCCCGGAAGCTGTTCATCCCGACATCCGGTGTTGTCGAGAAACTCCTGCTCGTCAAGGATTCCGCCGAGCTCGAAGCGATGCGTGCGGCAATGCGCATCACGGACAGCGTGTACACTGAAGTGATCGGGCTTCTGCGTCCGGGCATGCGCGAACACGATGTGGCTGCGGAGATTTCATACCGGCAGCGACGTCTTGGAGCCGAAGGCGACGCCTTTGACCCGATTGTGGCGAGCGGGGAACGCGGGTCGCTTCCCCATGCCCGGGCATCCGAGAAAGTGATCCGGAAGGGCGACCTGGTGACACTGGATTTCGGCTGTACGGTTGCCGGATACCATTCAGATCTGACGCGCACTGTGGCGATTGGCCATGCCACGCGGCGTGCCCGTGAGATCCATCGCCTCGTCCTCATGGCGCAGGAAGCTGCTCTCGCTGCCGCGCGGGCCGGAATCCGTGCCAGCGAGCTGGATGCCGTGGCCCGGCGGGTGATCACGGACGGAGGATACGGTCCTGCGTTCTCGCATTCGCTCGGACACGGTCTCGGACTTCACATTCATGAACGCCCGCGTGTCTCTGCCCTGAGCACCGACACACTCATCGCTGGCAGCGTGATCACCGTGGAACCGGGGATCTATATCGCCGGATGGGGCGGGGTGCGCATTGAAGACGATATCCTCTTGACACAAACAGGGAGCACGGTCCTGACGGCTGCTCCCAAAGACCTTATGGTTCTCTGACATGACTCTCGATCTCCCCCGGCGCCGCGTCCTCGTCGTTGCATATTACTTTCCACCGATGGGGCTCAGCGGTGTCCAGCGCACACTCAAATTCGTCAAGTACCTCCCCCAATTCGGATGGCAACCCACAGTGCTCACGGTCCAGCCCCGCGGCTATCTTGCCTCTGATGACTCGTTGCTGGATGACATCGGAGGGCGGGACGTTCTGATCGAGCGCACGGCCGCTGCAGGGCCGGGCAAATGGCTCTCGCAGAAGGCCGTGGTCGACTTCCCCGCAGAATGGAAACGGAAGCTGGCGAGCAGAGTGAGCGATACGCTGTTCGTGCCGGACAACAAGATCAGCTGGAAACGCGAGGCGGTGAAACATGGCCTGAAGGTTGCCCAGTCTCGTCACTTTGACCTTATCTTCGCTACCGCGCCTCCCTTCACGGATTTCCTCATCGGGAAAGAACTCAAGCGGGTCCTGAATGTGCCCCTTGTCCTGGATTACCGCGATCCGTGGGTCGAGTATCCCTTCAAGTTCTATCCGACACCGGTGCACAAGCTGCTCAATGTGCAGGCAGAGCGCTCGGCGCTCCGTGCAAGCAGCTATGTCGTCACCACAAACCGGCGCGTAAAGGAGTTGCTCCTCCGGAGGCACCGCTTCCTGACATATCACGACATCGAGATCCTCTCCCAGGGATTCGACCCGGATGATTTCGTCCGCGCCGCGGCACTGCCGGGCAGTGCGGCGCCCAGGCGCGCGGGGACAATGCGGATCACGTACGCGGGGGTCTTTTGGGAAGACCGGAAGCCGGACTACTTCCTCCGGGCACTCCACGACATGTTCAAGGACAGCCCGAAACTCCGGGGGCGGATCGAAGCGGTCTTCGTCGGCCACTTCCGGGAGGAAAACGAGAGGCTCGTCGCCCGGCTTGGCTTGCAGGACTCCGTTACGCGGCTTGGCTATCTCCCTCACCTGGCCTGCATACGGGAACTGATGGCTTCCGATCTGCTCTGGATGATCGTCGGCGATGATCTCGGATCACCGGGGAAGACCTACGAATACATCGGCGCGCGCAAACCCATTCTTGCCTGTGCCCCGGAAGGATTCATCAAATCGACCGTGCTGGAAGCTGGTGGCACCGTGGTGAGCCCGGATGACGTCGCGGGAATACGGAACGCCATCGAAAAATACTTTGCGCTATGGGAACATCACAGACTCAGCGGGCCCGATGAGGAGGTGGTGCAGAAATACAACCGCGTCAGCCTCACGGGGGCGCTGGTAAAATCGTTCGAAGCATTGCTGGACGGATGACATGAACATACTCGTCATTGGATCGGGAGGTCGTGAACATGCCCTCGTCTGGGCGCTGCGCAAGAGCCCGGAAGTCCGGAAGCTCCTGTGCGCGCCGGGAAATCCCGGCATTGCTGGACTGGCGGAAATCCTGCCGGTCAAAGCCGACGACATCTCTGGACTGATGGAAGCTGCCCGGCGCGAGAAGATCGATCTGACTGTCGTCGGCCCGGAGCTTCCCCTCGCCAGCGGCATCGTGGATCACTTTCACAAAAACGGGCTTGTCATTTTCGGCCCGACACAGCGTGCCGCGGCGCTGGAATGGAGCAAGGCCTTCGCCAAGGAGTTCATGGCGCGACACAACATCCCGACAGCCAGATACGCTGTGGTCGGCGATCAGCCCGGCGACGAGGTGCGTGCAATACTGGAGAGCTTCGCCCCGCCCGTTGTGCTCAAAGCAGACGGTCTCGCCGCCGGAAAGGGCGTTGTCATCTGCGAGAATCATGCCGAAGCCCACGCAGTGCTCGGACAAATGCTCAGTGGTGCGAGTTTTGGCGAGGCCGGCAGGCACGTCGTTATTGAAGAGTTCCTGCGCGGACAGGAGGCATCGGTCTTTGCCATCACCGACTGGAAGGACTACGTCCTGCTTGCCCCGGCGCAAGACCACAAACGGGCGCTGGATGGCGACAGGGGGAAAAATACCGGCGGCATGGGGGCGTATGCACCGGCTCCCGTAGTAACAGAGGAGCTTCTCCGCGTTGTGGAAGAGACCATTCTCCGCCCCACACTTGCAGGGATGGCGTCAGAAGGCCGCCCCTATTCAGGCTGCCTCTACATTGGTCTCATGCTGACCGACCGCGGTCCGCAGGTAGTGGAGTACAATTGCCGGTTCGGAGATCCGGAGAGCCAGGTCGTGCTTCCTCTGTTCAGGGGCGATCTGGCCACGACCCTCTTCAACGCAGCCACAGGCAGGCTCGCCGGCAAGGCCTCGCTCGGCTGGAATCCGGCCGATCCTGCAACCGCTGCCTGCGTGGTGCTGGCGGCAGGTGGTTATCCAGATCATTACGAGACCGGTCACCGCATCGACGGCCTGGAGATACTCGCCGGGCTCGAAGGTGTGGTCGCATTCCATGCCGGCACGCGCATGGCAGACTCCGGGATCGTCACCGCGGGGGGAAGAGTGCTCGGAATCTCCGCGATGAGTGAAACAGGGGGTCTCGCACGAACGCTCCAGCTCTGCTACCGGGCTGTGGCCCGGATATCATTCAAAGACATGCACTACCGGCGCGACATCGGACACCGGGTGCTCACAGCCCTCCCACTATCGGATCATAGAGACCCATGAACATCCTCCTCACCGGCGGAGCCGGCTTCATCGGTTCCCACATTGCTGATGCCTATCTCGCATCCGGACACAACGTCACGATCATCGACAACCTCTCCACCGGGCGCCGGAAGAACATCCCGGCGGGCGCGACGTTTGTCGAGGCGGACATCCGTGACCCTGATGCTGTGCGTGGCGTGTTCACCTCCAGCCGGTTCGACCTGGTCAATCATCATGCAGCACAGATGGATATCCGCCGTTCGGTCGCTGATCCTGTGTATGACGCGTCTGTAAACATCCTGGGCGTGCTGACCATACTC
>Ga0316605_10000490_pt1 | contig 27569 bp, 25 predicted proteins | sample OWC_soil_day20_n_FD_207666 | JGI IMG/M metagenome (GOLD analysis project Ga0316605, IMG submission 207666) | Wetland soil microbial communities from Old Woman Creek delta, Ohio, United States - OWC_soil_day20_noCT | ecosystem: Environmental > Terrestrial > Soil > Wetlands | place: USA: Ohio...
TCAGCCTGTTGTACAGGTTACAGCAGACAGACAGCAAAATTGACAAAATCCACCTTCTGAGGGGAGAGTTGCCTTTAGAGGTTAAAGACCTTGAAGATGATATCGAAGGTTTGAAGACAAGAGTAGATAATCTGCAGGCCGAGATAAAGGACGTTGATAAATTGTTGTTCCAGAAGAAAATGGATCTCGATAACGCAAAACTGCTAATTGAGAAATATACAACTCAGCAAAACAATGTCAAAAATAACCGGGAATTTGATTCTCTTACAAAAGAGATTGAGTATCAAGGTCTGGTAATTGAGCTTGAAGATAAAAGAATTAAGGAAAATACAATCCTGCAGGTAGAAAAGAAAGCTGCTCTCACTGTAGCAATCTCTGCTTTGGACGAAAGGAAAAAAGACCTCGAAAACAAGCAGAAAGAACTTGATTCAATTGTTGCAGAAACTGCAAAGGAAGAAGAGGAACTTGTTAAAGAGTCAGAATTGATTCAGGTTCAGATAGACTTCAGGATGCTTGCTGCATACAAGAAGGTAAGATCAAATGCGAGAAATGGTCTGGCTGTGGTTACTGTCAGAAGAGATGCCTGTGCAGGCTGCTTCAACAAAATTCCGCCTCAAAGACAAATGGATATTGCGTCAAGCAAAAAAATAATTGTTTGCGAATACTGCGGAAGAATTTTAGTTAACGCAGATTTTGAAAAAGAATAATGCTAAATAGGCCCTATAGATTAAGGGAACTATTTTTCAGGCATGTAGGTCAAACTTCCCCCTCACCTTTGGGATTAGAAATTCAAAGGGCAGAGGGGGTGTTTATTTATACACCTGAACCGGATTCAAAAAAATACATTGATCTCGTTTCAGGGGTGTCGGTTTCAAATGTGGGTCACTCCAACAGGGAGGTGATAGATGCAGTCAAAGAGCAGGCAGAGAGGCACATGCATCTCATGGTATATGGCGAGATAATTCAGGCTCCACAGGTTGAGCTTGCTCAGCTTCTCGCTTCCCAACTGCCGGATCCACTTGATGTAATATATTTTGTTAACTCCGGAAGTGAAGCAAATGAAGCTGCAATTAAACTGGCAAAAAGACACACCGGCAGAAGAGAAATCATCAGCTGCTATAACTGTTACCACGGAAGCACTCATGGGGTTCTGAGTCTTATGGGGGATGAGTATTACAAGAATTCATTCCGGCCGTTGCTTCCGGATATAAATCATATATCATTCAACTCTTTGGATGATTTGGAGAAAATTTCCGAAAAGACAGCTGCTGTTATAATTGAACCTGTTCAGGGCGAAGGAGGGGTAGTAGTTCCTACTCAAGAATACCTTGCTGCATTACGCGAAAAGTGTAATAAAACAGGAGCCATTCTTATATTTGATGAGATACAGACAGGGTTTGGCCGTTGTGGAAAACTTTTTGCCTGCCTGAAGTATAAAGTTACTCCGGATATTATTACCTTAGCAAAGGCGTTGGGAGGAGGCATGCCACTTGGTGCATTTGCTGCATCGGCAGTGTTAATGAGTGACTGGCAGACAAATCCGGTGCTCGGACACATTACTACGTTCGGTGGGCATCCTGTTTCTTGTGCAGCAGCACAGGCTTCGCTTAAGATTCTTTTGAGGGAGAATTGGATAGAAGATGCAGAGAGAAAAAGCAAAATTTACAAACGGGCACTTGAGAGCCATTCTCTCGTAAAAGAAGTGAGAGCGGCTGGTTTGTTGATTGCGGTAGACCTGGGAAAGAGAGAGTCTGCCGAAAAAATTCTTCCGCTTTTGCTGGAAGAGGGGGTAATGAGCGACTGGTTTCTTTTTGCGCCGTCGTCTTTCAGAATTGCGCCGCCACTATCTATAACCGACGAAGAGATAGAGTGGTCTTTGGTTAGAATTAAAAGAGCGTTGGACAGAATATAAAAGTTTAATATGGCAAAAGTATACAACAAACCTAAACAGGGAACAGACAAAAATATTGATTCACTGGCCATGGACATGGGAAAAAAACCACCTCAGGCTGTTGATATCGAGGAGGCTGTTCTTGGTGCATTAATGCTTGAGCCGCATGCTGTCCCGGATACGCTCGAAATTGTAAATGCCGAATGTTTTTACAAAGAGACGCACAGGAAGATATTCAGTGCCATAAAAACGCTTTCGGACAATCATAACCCTGTAGACTTTCTTACTGTATCGGACGAATTAAAGAGAACCGGCGACCTCGAATTTATAGGAGGAGTTGCGTTTCTTACTCAGCTGAGCATGAAGATAAGTTCCGCTGCTCACGTTGAGTACCATGCCAAAATATTACTTCAGAAGTATATTCAGAGAGAACTCATCAGCATTTCGTATGAAGTGCAGAAAGACTCTTTCGACGATAATATTCCTGTAGACGACCTTCTGGATGCTACACAGCAAAAAATATTTACACTTTCGGACAGAAATATAAAAAGAGAAACAAGACCGGTACGCTCTATTATAGAAGATGCCATTGAGGAACTTCATACTAATCAGCTCCGTTCAGACGGACTTTCGGGCGTTCGTTCCGGATATACATCTGTGGACAGAGTTACCCTGGGCTGGCAACCTTCCGATCTTGTCATTCTTGCAGCAAGGCCCTCAATGGGTAAAACTGCATTTGTGCTCACAATGGCCAGAAATATGTCTGTTGAACACCAGATTCCTGTAGCTTTCTTCTCTCTTGAAATGTCTTCACTACAACTTGTAAAAAGGCTGATGATAAGTGAAACAGGGCTCTCTTCCGATAAAATCAAAGGAGGGAAAAAACTGGAAGAGTACGAGTGGACCCAGATAAACACAAGGCTTACTCAGCTTATTAAAGCACCGCTTTATATAGATGATACACCGTCACTTTCAATATATGAGTTTCGTTCAAAGGCACGCAGGCTGGTTTCAAATGCAGGGGTAAAGGCAATTATTATTGACTACCTTCAGCTCATGAGCGGCCCGCCGGAACTTCGCGGAATGCGTGAACAGGAGGTGTCATCAATTTCCAGATCGCTAAAAGCAATCGCCAAAGAACTCAATATTCCAATAATTGCACTTTCTCAACTTAGCCGTGCAGTAGAGACAAGGGGCGGGTCAAAACGCCCTCAGCTGAGTGACCTGAGGGAGTCCGGTGCAATTGAACAGGATGCGGATATAGTTATTTTCATTCACCGCCAGGACTACTATGGTTTAACGGAAGATCCCGCAATGACAGGTGTTTCGGACATTATTATTGCAAAACACCGTAATGGTGCAGTGTGCGATGTTCAGATGCGATTCAGGAGTTCCGAGGTGAGATTTGTGGATATGACCGATCCGGATCTCTCGGGAGGAAACCATTCGGGAGTTGTGCAGACATTCGGGTCCAAGCTAAACAGCAGTGAGTTCAAACCAAATTCGGACTTTGACTTCTAAAGAATTAACATGAGACTAAGACTTTCAATTATTCTTGGCATTATTCTTTTACCTGTGATTTCCCTTTCACAGGAACTACAATGCAATTCTATAAGAGATATTGCCGAGAAGGACCTCTCATTTAAAGACGGAGAGTCACTCACTTATGCCTTAACATATAAATGGGGATCAGTATTGACCGATGTAGGTGAGGGCGTGACTACTCTCAGGCGCATTGGCGGAGGTGCACAGCCTGCACATTTTCATGCCTCTGTTACAGGAAAGACATATAAATTTTATGATATTTTTTTCAAAGTAAGAGATGTCTATGAATCAAAATTCTATGCATCCAGCATTCGCCCGTTTTATTTTTACAGGAACGTCGAGGAAGGGAAATACAGAATGAAAAACACCTATTCCTTCTCCCAGGATAATACAATAAGAGCAAAGGTTCAAAAATATGACAATCCTGTTACCGATACTGTTTTAAAAGGTAACAACTGCACTTTCGATATTCTTACTCTGTTTTATTATGCCAGAAACCTGGATTTTACAAAATTGCAGCCGGGAGACAAACAACCAATGACGTTTACCATTGACGGCGAATTATATGATATTTATTATCGTTTTATTGGAAGAGAGGTTAAAAAGATTCCAGGAACAGGTACATACCGGACTATGAAATTTGCTGCAAAACTCGTTGCAGGGAAAGTTTTCAAAGGCGATAAGGAGATGATAATATGGATAACGGAAGATTCCAACAAGATTCCGTTGTTATTTGAAATGGAGATTGTAATCGGGAAAGTTTATGGAAGACTGACAAAATTTGAGAATCTCAAATTCCCACAGACAAGTAAATTAAAATAAATGAAAAATTCAGGCGATATTATTGAACACCAGGGAGAGATTATCGAAATAGGTATCGATTATATTATGGTTGAGATAATCAGCCAGTCTGCCTGTTCTTCATGCAATGCAAAATCGATGTGCTCAATGAGTGAGGCGGAATCAAAGGTTGTAGAGGTAGAAAACAAAGGTTATGAGATGTTTGAGGTTGGAGAAACAGTAAATGTCATTCTCAGAAAGAGTCTTGGATTTAAAGCACTGTATATTTCTTACCTCATTCCGCTTTTAATTTTAATTCTAATATTATTATCTTTGTCATCCTTCGGAATTGGAGAACTGACTACCGGACTCTCTATAATTATAGCTCTTGCAGTTTATTACATTGGAGTATACCTTCTCAGGGACAGATTCAAAAGAGAGTTTGTTTTTACGATTGAAAAATTGAACAAATAATGACGACTACAATTATTTTTACAATTGTCTGTCTGAGTCTTCTTGGTCTCGGACTGGCTTTAATCCTCTATTTTACTGCGCAAAAATTCAAAGTAGAAGAAGATCCGAGAATTGACGATGTTGAAGCCATACTTCCCGGTGCAAACTGCGGAGGCTGCGGTTTCGCAGGATGCCGGGCTTTTGCGGAGGGATGCGTTAAGGCAGAAAGCCTTGACACTATGTATTGCCCCGTTGGAGGAAACGATGTAATGAAAAATGTTGCTGTTTATCTGGGCCGGACTATTGCAGAAAAGGCTCCTCAGGTTGCTGTTGTGAAGTGCAATGGCAATTGTGACAGCAGGCCAAAGACCAGCAATTACGACGGTTACCCTTCATGTGCTGTTATGTCGACTCTTTATTCGGGAGACACCGGATGCCGTTATGGCTGCCTTGGTCAGGGAGACTGTGAATTATCCTGCAAATTCGATGCATTAAAGATGGATCCGAGAACAGGGCTTCCCGAGATAGATGCCGATAAATGCACTGCTTGCGGAGCTTGTATTAAGGCCTGTCCAAAAATATTAATAGAGTTTCGTAATAAAGGACCAAAAGGAAAGAGAATATTCGTTTCATGTATGAACAAGGACAAAGGAGGGATTGCAAGAAAATCCTGTTCAGTTGCATGTATCGGATGTACAAAATGCCAGAAGGTATGTGCATATGATGCAATTACAATATCGTCAAACCTTGCTTATATAGATTACAATAAATGCAAACTCTGCCGTAAATGTGTGGTTGAGTGCCCTACAAATGCAATATGGGAGGTTAACTTCCCTGTAAGGGTGCCTAAGAAAGAGGTATTAACAGCAGAAGAACAGTAATAGTGTTTAATTATGAGTAAAACATTCTCAATAGGGGGTATTCACCCCAGTGATAACAAAATATCGGTAAAAGCGGCAATAGAGAACTTTCCGTTAATGGAAATGGCTTATATTTCGTTGTCCCAGCATTTGGGAGCTCCTGCCGAACCTGTTGTGGCCAAAGGAGACAAGGTCAAAACCGGTCAGCTTATTGCGAAGGCAAACGGATTTATTTCGGCAAATGTACACTCTTCGGTTTCCGGTACAGTTTCTTCGATTGAACTCTTGCCGGATCTTGCGGGAAACCCTGTTCAACACATAGTAATTAAAGTAGAAGGTGACGATTGGCTTGAAAACATCAACCGCTCAAGCGAAATTGAACGAGAGATAAAGCTGAGCGGCCCGGAAATACTTGTAAAAATTGCTGAATGCGGTATCGTTGGGCTTGGAGGCGCTGCATTTCCCACTCATATTAAGTTGTCTCCTCCTCCGGGTAAAAAGGCAGAATATCTAATCATTAATGGTGCTGAGTGCGAGCCGTATCTAACTTCGGACTACAGAATAATGCTGGAGCAGCCTGAGGAGATCCTTATCGGAGCTAAGATAATGATGAAGGCGCTGAATGTAAATAAATGCTTTCTTGGAATCGAGGACAATAAGCCAAAGGCAATTAAGAAAATGAAAGGACTCTGCTCGAAGAGTTATCCGCAGATAAAGGTTGTGTCTCTGTTGAAAAAATATCCGCAGGGAGGAGAAAAACAACTGATTGATGCAATCGTAAAAAGACAGGTCCCTTCTATGGGGTTGCCTATCGATACAGGAGTTGTAGTGCAGAATGTGGGAACAGCTCTTGCCGTTTATGAAGCAGTTCAGAAGAATAAACCTCTTTTCGAAGGAATCGTTACTGTTACCGGCAAGTGTATGACAGAACAAAGGAATTTCCGCATGAGAGTGGGAACGACATTTGAATCAATGATATTTGCAGTTGGCGGGTTTCCTAAAGATGCAGAAAAACTTATTAGCGGGGGCCCCATGATGGGGAAAGCCGTTTCGAGAATTGATGCCTCTTCCGTTAAGAGTACTTCTGCTCTTTTGCTTCTTACAGAAAAGGAGACAAAAAGAGGAGAGGAGGGCAACTGTATTCGTTGTGCCAAATGTGTCGAGGCCTGCCCGATGGGATTGGAGCCATTCCTTCTCAACAGACTCTCGAGAGCCGGGAAAATCGAGGAACTGGAGGCCAATATGGTGCAGGACTGCATTGAATGTGGAAGCTGCATTTATACTTGCCCTGCAAACATCCCTCTTCTTGATACCATTCGCCTGTCAAAGGCTCAGGTGTTGAAAATTCTCAGATCCAGACCTAAAAAGTAATCAGATAATCAGATATGAAAAAACTCATCGTTTCACCCGCCCCCCATTTGCACGGAGAGAAGACCACAAGAAATTTGATGCGAGATGTGATCATTGCATTGTCGCCATCGCTTCTTGTATCGGTTTACTACTTCGGGTTTTCGGCGGTTAAGCTGGCACTTGTGGGTGCGGTTACAGCAGTATTGGTAGAATTTGTTATTCAACGGTATATCATTAAGGGCAAGATTACTATAAATGATTATTCAGCAGCTCTCACAGGTTTGCTGCTTGCTTTGAACCTTCCTCCTAACTCACCATGGTGGATAGTATTTATTGGCTCCGTGGTGGCAATTGGGATTGCAAAGATGACTTATGGCGGAATTGGCCAGAATCTGTTCAATCCTGCTCTTGTGGGCCGGGTTTTTCTTTTGGTCTCCTTTCCGGCGATTATGACAGACTGGACCATTCCTGCTTCATGGTTCCGCGAAGGTATTGATGCAAACACTGGTGCAACGGCTCTCTCGATAGTCAAGGAGGGTCTTGCCAAGGGAATACCTATGGATCAGATTTTTTCCGAGAACAACTTTTCATATACCCAAATGCTGTTTAGTAAAATAGGAGGTTCTGTGGGAGAGGTTTCGGCATTTGCGTTGATTCTCGGATTTGTGTACCTGCTGATAAGAAAAGTAATAAAACCTCATATTCCTGTTGCGATAATTGCAACCGTAATGGTTTTTTCCGGAATTTTCTGGTTAATTGACCCGGGTCACTACACCGACCCTCTTTTCAATGTTCTCACCGGTGGTATTTTAATTGGCTCAGTTTTCATGGCTACGGATTATGTTACCTCGCCAATGAGCACAAGAGGAATGGTGTTCTATGGAGTTGGAATAGGGATAATTACTATGCTGATAAGAAATTTTGGTTCGTATCCGGAGGGAATTTCATTTGCGATACTTATTATGAATGCATGCGTGCCACTCATAAATACATACTTTAAACCTAAGAGATTCGGAAGGGAGGTGAATAATGGCTAAGGTTTCATCACTTAAAAATATGGTTATGACCCTGCTTGCAATTTGCTTTGTTGCATCTGCATTATTGGCCGGAGTGTATGCCATAACCAAGGAACCTATTGATGCTGCACAAATTGCAAAAACAAATAATGCAATTGCCAAGGTTGTTCCTAAGTTTGACAATGATCCAAGTGCAGATATGTTCTCAAAAGAGATAGACGGCAAATCATTTAACGTCTATCCGGCAAAACAGGGGGGAGCTATTGTTGGATATGCCATTGAAACATTTTCGACACGAGGGTTCGGCGGCCGGATTATCTTAATGGTAGGCTTTAATGCCGATGGGACAATTAATAATACAGCCGTTCTGTCCCATACGGAAACACCGGGTCTGGGAGACAAAATGGTTGAAGGTAAAAGCAATTTCAGCGTTCAGTTTAAAGGAAAGAACCCCGCAGATTTTAAACTCGTAGTAAAAAAAGACGGAGGAGATGTTGATGCAATAACTGCTTCCACAATTTCATCAAGAGCTTTTTGTGATGCTGTGAGCAAGGCGTATGAAGTTTATAAGATTTGTGCGAAGGATGTTGAAAAAAAGGAGGTACCAAATGAGTAAACTAAGTTTGATTACTAAAGGAATTATTAAGGAGAACCCTACATTTGTCCTTGTTCTGGGGATGTGTCCCACACTTGGAACCACCACCTCTGCAATGAACGGGTTGGGCATGGGTCTCGCAACATTGTTTGTATTAACAATGTCCAATATTGTAGTATCTGCCGTTTCCGGATTCATACCCGGGAAGGTTAGAATTCCTTCATTTATTGTGATAATTGCAACATTTGTAACTGTACTGCAGTTTGTTATGCAGGCTTTTACCCCGGGGCTATATGCGACTCTGGGTATATTTATCCCGCTTATAGTAGTAAACTGTATTGTTCTTGGAAGAGCCGAGGCTTTTGCATCCAAAAACAGTGTGGCAGACTCGGCACTTGATGGTATTGGCATTGGACTTGGCTTTACACTTTCGCTCACAGTATTGGGTATGGTTAGGGAACTTCTGGGCAGCGCCTCAATTTTTGGAATTAAGCTCATCGAAGGAGACGGAATACTTGTTTTTATACTCGCTCCGGGAGCATTTATCGCTTTAGGCTATCTGCTTGTTCTGTTCAACAAACTAAAAGCAAAAATCTCTTAATAAACAGATATTATGGAATATATTATAATTCTTATATCAGCGGTATTTGTTAATAACATTGTTTTATCGCAATTCCTTGGAGTTTGTCCGTTTTTAGGAGTATCAAACAAAGTTGGCACAGCTGCCGGTATGGCCGGTGCTGTAACTTTTGTGATGGCTCTTTCGACACTCGCCACTTATCTGTTGCAATACTATGTGCTGGTTCCTCTCGGGATAGAGTTTATGCAAACAATTGTCTTTATCCTGGTTATTGCGGCACTTGTGCAAATGGTAGAAATAATCTTAAAGAAAATAAGTCCTTCCCTTTATCAGGCATTAGGAATTTATCTCCCTCTAATTTCAACAAACTGTGCCGTTCTTGGCGTTGCTATCCTTGTTGTTGCTAAAGAATTTACCTTTGGCAGTGACCCGCATATGCTAAACCTGGCTCAGTCTATTGTCTTTACGATTGCTACTGCTCTCGGCTTTGGCCTTGCACTTATTCTTTTTGCCGGCCTGAGAGAACAAATGGAGCTTTCAAACATTCCTAAACCATTTAAAGGTACACCTATTGCGCTCATAACAGCAGGCATCCTTGCACTTGCGTTCATGGGTTTTGCCGGATTAGTTTAAATTTTACTCAAACAGTAATTTATGGCTTTAAATTTATTGGAGATAGATCAACTTCTCCGCGTTGGAGAGTTAGAAAAGGCACATTTGGAGCTTATGGAATTCCTAAAGAGAGAACCAGAGAACTCCGAAGCATGGTATTTGATGGGAAGCATCTTAAGAAGACAACAGCTATGGGGAGAAGCAATAAATGCTCTCAACAAGGCAAAATTTCTTAATCCGGAGGGACCGGCAGCCCATGCAATCGATTCAATATACGAAATACTCCGATTTCAGAACACAGATTTAATGAATCCTTAACAGGGTCATTTAATTTGTCCATCTGACAAATTCAGATTTCTTGTTGCAAGTGTTCCCACTTCGTTGCGATTGTGGGTAACGTGAATTATTGTCTGGCCGGCTCTTTTAAGTGAGGCCAGTGTCTCAACGGCCTCTAATCTAAGATCTTCGTCGAGGGCAGAAAGGGGTTCATCCAGTAACAGAATCAGCGGATCGTATGCAATTGCCCTGGCAAGGGCTACTCTCTGTTTCTCTCCCCCGGAAAGACCTTCAATTTCCCTTTTAAGCAGATTGCCAATGGAGAAATATTCTGATAACTCCTTTACTCTCTTCTCTATCGTACTCCTGTTTGTTTTCTTAAGTTTGAGTGAATATGCGATGTTTTCAAAGACAGATAAATGCGGGAAAAGTGCGTAATCCTGAAACAGCATTCCCACCGGACGGTTCTGAGCGCCTGTATTTATATACTCTCTGGAATCAATGCAAATTGAACCCGATGAAGGGAATCGTAAACCTGCAATTAATTCCATAAGCAGCGACTTACCTGCGCCTGAAGGTCCAAAAACGGCAAGATAGTCTCCCTTTTCCATTGAAAATGAAACCGGGCCAAGTTTGAAGTCGCCTATTGAGTAAACAAGATTTTCAATCTTTAACATTTTCTTTTCTGATATATTCTTAAAAGTATGAAAAGAATAAGCGTGACAGTTACAAAAATTACTGCAACTGGTCTTGCATATGAGAGCCCGAATGAATTAAACCTGTCGAATATGAGCACAGGTGTTGTCATAGGATGGTAAGCCACAATAACAACGGCCCCAAACTCACTCATCCCTCTGGCAAACATTAACAGTAACCCGGACACGACAGACCTCTTTGCAAGCGGCAGGCTGATTTGCGTAAAAATCCGGAATTTTGTAGCCCCCAAAGTTTCAGCTGCCTGTTCCAGCCTCACCGGAACAGCTGCAAACCCGTCTTTTGCGGAATTTATAAGGAAAGGAAGGCTCACAAATGCCATAGCCATGGCTATGGCAACATTTGAACCTACTAGATTTAATCCGAAAGAGGAGGCAAGCGAACCCAGTGCCGAATCTCTTGATATAAACCCAAGGAGCGCTATCCCTGCCGCTGAATGGGGAATCATAACCGGCAAGTCGATAATAGCCTCCAAAAGACCTTTTAACGGAAATTTTTTCCTTGCCAGAATATATGAGAGCGGTAGTGCGAATATTGCTGCAATTCCTGTGGCAAGAGCGGAAATGGCAAGTGTGCGGAAAATGCTTTCACTTACCTCCCGGTCTTCGAGCGTGGCAAAAAGTTCAGGTGCTTTGACGGAAAGGAACATTCCTGCGAGTGGCGCAATGAGAAATAATAGAATTACTCCGCCAAGCAGGATGAAAAGTGAATGGGTATAATTAAAGTTGTTCCTTATCTTCATTCAAATATTTTTAATGAATGTCAAGTCCCATTTTCATATAAATCATATGCTCAAGAAGTGGGCAAATTTCCGACATATACTCCCGCACGGCCTTAACGCTCCCCGGTAAAGCAAATATGAGGCTATCCCCTGCAAGACCGGCGACACTTCTGCTTAAAAGGGCATTAGGCTTGCTCGCTCCGTATTTTTGACGGATATATTCCATAATCCCCGGAATCTCCTTGTCAATAAAAGAAATAACTACTTCCGGAGTAATATCCTGCGGTCCGATGCCTGTACCACCTGTAGTGATGATAATTTCCACGCCTGAATTTATCATCTCCTTTATGGAAATCCCAAGCAATTCCTTACTATCAGGTATAAGCCGGTATTCTGTTGAAATTGCAAAACCTTTTTCTTTTGAAAAGAGGTCAAGAGCAGATATAATTTCGGGACCGCTAAGGTCTTCATAAATACCCTCAGAGGCACGGGTACTTAATGTAATAACTCCTGTTTTTATGACTTTTTGGATATACTCCAGTTTATCTCCGGCCCTGAGAGTTCCCGGAGTAATAACTTTTGCGAAAATACCCTCCTTAGGCATAACGCATGCACCGCTTTCCCGGAAGATTGCGCAACCGTCGCCATGGCATTTTTTGCCAATCTGAGTCACCATGAGTTCAACCTCGGAATTCTTAAATATATCTCCCGGTTTGCAACTATTTAGCTGCAATCCTTTTGTTGTTATGTTTTCGGCAAATTCGCCGTAATTGTAATTTCTGTCGGTAATTGCAGAAAACTTGTCAATACTCTCAACCCCAAGAAGACTAACCTGCCTGTGCCATTTTCCTGCATGAGCATCACCGGTTATACCCTCCTTTGTAAGAACTGTTTTTTCTGCGGGAAGTTTTATCTCTCCTTTTTTCTCGGAGATGTTAACTGATATAATTTCTATTGATTTCATCCGGTCCACTTTTTAAATAACCTTTTTGCTCTTTTCCAGCAGTTCAATTCTGTCAATTACCATTTTTTTGTCTACTGCCTTACACATATCGTAAACAGTAAGTAAGGCCGCGCTTACGGCCGTAAGGGCTTCCATTTCCACGCCTGTTGTGCCTGTGCAGCTTACATAGCTCTCTGCCTCAACTCCATTAGTGTCTATAGTAAGATAAACACCCACCTTGGTAAGAAGCAAAGGATGGCACAGAGGAATTAGTTCCGAAGTCTTCTTTGCGGCCATTATTCCCGCAATTTCTGCAGTCGCAAGCAAATCTCCCTTTTTAAGAGAATTATCCTTAATGAGAGAAATCGTTTCAGCGGCAAGAGATATATGACCTTTTGCCCTGGCAGATCTTTTTGATAGAGGCTTCTCACCTACATCTACCATATTTACTCTACCTCCGGCATCGGTATGACTTAGTTTTGCCTTATTTTCCATAACTATCCTCCAATATTGTAAAAATTACCTGAACTGTTGCAACCCCCTTTTGCGGGTTTATTTTGAACTGCCAGCTTAATAGCTGTTTCCGCACCAAGCTCCTTAATATCAAATCCTAAATCGTTGAAAAGGCACGGTTTCAATATTCCGGTTGCGGTTAATCTTAAACGATTGCAAATGGCGCAATTCCCGCCGTCTCCACCGTCAACAATTCCAAATTCGCCTTTTTTCAAATCCATCATCCGGATGAATCTTACAGAAAGCCCTTCCCTCTTTGCAAACCCGGCAACCGCAGTGGCATCTGCCTCGCTGCTGTTTTGCTCAACAACACAGTTTATCTTGACTGGACTAAGTCCAACCCTTTTTGCTTCTGAGATGCCCTCGAATACCCGTTCAATGTTGCCGCCACGGGTAATATTCATATATCTCTCTTTGTCAATCGTGTCAAGACTGATATTGACTCTTTGCAGGCCGGCATCCTTAAGCTCCTGCGCCATAGGAGCAAGTAGCTGTCCATTTGTTGTTAATGACAAATCGGTTATCCCCTCAATCTTTGCTATCTCTTTAATCAGAGTGGAAATTTCTTTTCTCACCAAAGGCTCTCCTCCGGTGAGACGCACCTTTGTTATCCCATAAGAAACGGCAGTTTTTGTGAAATCCACAATTTGTGAATACGAGAGAATCCCGTTATGGTCCAGCAGTTTTATTCCCTCTTCCGGCATACAGTAGGTGCACCGGAGGTTACATCTGTCGGTAACAGATATCCTCAAGTATGTAAGTTTTCTTCCGGCTTTATCAATCAACATTTCAAATTTCTTTTAGCAAACGGGCAATCTCCCATAAAACAATTCCAATACTCACCGATACATTTAGTGAGTGCTTTGTTCCGGTCTGAGGTATTTCAACAACTATATCACTCATGTTAACAACTTCCTGACCAACGCCCTTGACTTCGTTCCCGAAAACAAAAGCATACTTTTCAAACAGGCGGGGTTTTAGTTTATCAAGCATGGTTGAGCCTTCTGTCTGCTCAACGGAGATTATAACATAACCGTCTGCCTTAAGTTTTCCAACAGCATCTTCTGTATTTTCGAAATAACTCCAGGACATGCTGTCTTCGGCACCAAGTGCCGATTTATGAATCTCCGCAGTAGGAGGGATTGCACAAATACCGCATAGAAAAATTTTTTCTGCCGAAAATGCATCGGCACTCCTGAATGCTGCTCCGATATTGTGCTGGCTCCTCACGTTGTCAAGCACTATTACGACAGGGAGTTTTTCCTTTTCCCGGAATTCTTCTTTGGACAAACGACCTAATTCGCTGTTAAGTAATTTTCTAAACATAATTTATTATATTTGCAAATATAGGGATTATACATAAATTTTAACCAATAAAAGATTATGGATCACAAAGTAAAACTTACAGCTATCCCAGACGGACCACTCAAAGTAGAAGGCCGTACAACATTGGTACTTCCCGGAGGAAGAGCAGAAGAAAAAGATGCCTGTTATATTTGCCGGTGCAGCAAATCAAAAAATCAGCCATTTTGTGACGGATCCCATTCTCAAAGAGCTAAATAGTATTTTTTTAGATTTCGGTTTTTAAACTTTTTTGCGTAATATTGGTCAAAGTAAAAGTTAACTTAAACTTTGATGAAAAAGACGCATAAGATTTTCCTTTATGTTAGTATCCCGGTAGTTGTAATTGCTTCGATACTCATTTATAATACATTAACAAATAAGCCCAATTTAAATGCAGAAAACAAGACCCCGGTCAAATCCGGCCCGGACGGTCAAAGACCCGGCGGTGCCGGTAAGTCTCTTCCTGTTTCTGTTTATATAGCTGAATTCATGTCGAGAGAAGATGGCCGTATGACCATGGGCACGCTCATGGCAAACGAGAGGGTAGATGTTGTGAGCGAACTTTCCGGACGGGTTACGGCAATAAATTTCAGAGAGGGACAGTTTGTGAGAAAAGGAGAGATTCTTATCCGGCTTAATGATGACGAGCTTCTTACTCAGCTTACAAAAGCAGAATACCAATACACTCTGCTTGAGCAAAGGCTGGGAAGGCAAAAAATATTGCTCGAAAAAGATGCTGTGAGCCGTGAAGAATATGACGGAGTATTAACTGAGTTTAATGTTCTTAAACAAGACATTCAACAACTCAGGATAAAAATAGAAAAAATGAAAATCCGTGCCCCTTTTGATGGAGTACTTGGGTTTCGTGAAATAAGCATGGGTGCCTTTCTTCAACCCGGTTCAAAGATTTCCACATTAGTGGATGTTGCCAGTTTAAAACTGGAATTCTCAATTCCCGAAAAGTACATCAATGATATTAAATCGGGTGAAAACGTAATATTTACTATAGAGGGAATGAGCAATAAGTTTTCTGCAAAAATTTATGCTATTGACCCGGAAGTTGAGCTTAAGACCAGAACAGTAATGTTGAGGGCTCTTTACAAAAACAGCAGTTTTAAATTAAAACCCGGAATGTCTGCCAAGGTTACTGTAAATTCTTCAAACGGAGCCCAGAATATATATGTTCCAAACCAATCGGTTGTGCCGGATGTAAAAGGTCGCTCTGTTTGGATGTTAAAAGAGGGGAAAGCCACTCTTGTTCCTGTTCAGACCGGAACAAGAACCGCAGACATGCTTGAAGTGCTTTCCGGTATAGAGAGGGGAGACACAATAATCACAACCGGGCTAATGCAGCTTAGAGAAGGCATTTCCGTAACTCCCACAAACATTTAACTGAAATAAAGATGAGCATATCAACTACCACCATAAACAGGCCGGTACTGGCAACAGTAATGAGCCTGCTTATTGTAATATTTGGCGCAATCGGATTTACTTCTCTTGGCGTCAGAGACTATCCCAGTGTGGATAATCCGGTTATTTCGGTAAGGTGTTCGTTTCCCGGAGCCAATGCAGATGTTATTGAAACGCAGATAACCGAGCCGCTTGAAGCAGCAGTAAACGGAATACCGGGAATCCGCGCAATTTCCAGCACAAGCAGAGATGGTTCAAGTTCAATAAATATTGAATTTAACATTGACGTGGATCTGGAAACTGCAGCAAATGATGTGAGAGACAAGGTTTCCGGAGCCATGAGGCAACTGCCTCAGGATGTTGACCCGCCTGTTGTCGAAAAGTCGGACGCCGATGCTCAGCCGATATATTCAGTCACTATTCAGAGTGAAACAAGAAATATAATAGACCTGAGTGAATATGCAGAGGTCAATTTCAAGGAGAGGCTTCAGACCATAAGTGGCGTGAGCAGTGTTGGTGTTTGGGGGTCAAAAAGATATTCTGTGCGCATGAGAATGGACCCATTGCTTCTTGCCGCATATAAAATTACACCGCTTGATGTAAGGCAGGCTGTTTCAAGAGAGAATGTAGAGCTCCCTTCCGGCACCGTTGAAGGTTCTACAATGGAACTTACAGTGAGAACACTTGGACGGTTAAAAACCATCGATGATTTCAATAATCTCATAATTGCCAAAAATGGGGAGAGAATTGTAAGATTTTCAGATATTGGAGTTGCCGAGGTTGATGCCGAAAACACAAGATCCATTCTTAAAAGGAACGGGGTGCCTATGGTATCCTGTGTGCTTGTCCCTCAACCGGGGGCCAACTATATAAATATTGTGGACGAAGCCCAAAAGGCAGTTGAAGAGTTGAAGAAAAGCCTTCCGGAAGATATTACGGTTGCAGTTGGCTTTGACAACACAATTTTCATAAGGGATTCCATAAAGGAGGTTCAGATTACTATTTATCAGGCTTTCCTGCTGGTAGTACTCATTATCTTCCTGTTTCTGAGGAACTGGCGAACAACGCTTATTCCAATTATAGCTATTCCAATATCCCTGATTGGGACGTTTTTCATAATGTACCTGGCAGGATTCTCTATTAATATTCTTACGCTGCTGGCCATGGTACTATCTATCGGGCTTGTCGTGGACGACGCGATAGTGGTGATGGAGAACATATATACAAAGATTGAGAAGGGAATGGAGCCGAAACTGGCTGCAATTGAAGGTTCAAAAGAGATTTTCTTTGCTGTAATTGCAACCACAATCACGCTTGTTGCCGTTTTCTTTCCCATTGTTTTCCTTCAGGGCGTTACAGGAAGTCTTTTCCGTGAATTCTCAATTGTAATAGCAGGAGCGGTTCTTATCTCAAGTTTCGTTGCACTTACATTCACTCCAATGATGTCGAGCAAACTTCTTAAGGTAGGAGCACAGGAGGGGAAATTCTATAAATGGACTGAACCGTTTTTTGTATGGCTAAACAGTGCATATAAAAATTCACTCTCAAAATTTATGTCGAAGAGGTGGATGGCAGTGTTGTTTCTTGCAATTTCCCTTGTGTTCATCGTCCTTTTATGGGTCGACATTCCTTCGGAAATGGCTCCGCTGGAAGACCGTTCGATGATTAACGTATCGTCTACGGCTCAGGAAGGGGCAACATACGACTATATGGTAAAATACTCCGATGAAGTGCAGGCGCTCATAGACAAAGAGATAAAGGAGACCGATATGGTGCTTCAGATGGTTGGAATGGGAGGAAGAAACAAGTCCAATTTCCAAATATCACTTATAGACCCGCAAAAAAGAGAGAGAACTCAGCAGGAGATTGCAGACGAACTTTCTCCTCAGGTGGCAAAATTAACCGGTGCGAGGAGTTTCGTAACGCAGCAGCAGACTTTTGGAGGAAGAAGAGGCGGCATGCCCGTACAATATGTAATTCAGGCAAAGAATCTCGATTCTCTAAAGGTAGCAATACCAAAGTTTATGTCTGCAGTTGCCCAGAGTGAAGTTTTTGCAAATTCAGATGTAAACCTCCGTTTCACAAAACCGGAGCTAAGAATAAACATTGACAGGGACAAAGCATCGCTGATGGGTGTTTCCATTCAGAATATTGCCCAGACACTGCAGCTCTCAATGAGTGAGCAGCGTATCGGATACTTTATTAGAAATGGCAAACAATATCAGATAATGAGTCAGATAGACCAGAGTATGAGAAATAAACCTGTCGACCTGGCCAATATTTATGTAAGAAATGATGTCGGGGAGCTTATTCAGCTCGACAACCTTATTACGATGTCGGAGAGCAGTACACCTCCGCAGCTATACCGCTACAACCGTTTTGTTTCTGCTACTGTTTCCGCCTCTCTCTCCAAAGGCTATACTCTCGGTCAGGGTATAGAGGAGATGGATAAAATTGCAAAAGCAGAGCTTAATCCGGATAATTTTTCCACAACTCTTTCGGGTCAGTCAAAGGATTTTGTGGAAAGTACATCAAGCCTGCTATTTGCATTTGTGCTTGCTCTTATACTTATTTACCTGGTTCTGGCAGCGCAATTTGAAAGTTTCAGGGATCCGCTTATTATTATGCTCACTGTTCCGCTTGCACTAATTGGCGCACTCATCTGCCTCAAGGCATACGGGCAAACCATGAATATTTTCAGCCAGATTGGTCTTATAATGCTAATCGGCCTCGTTTCCAAAAATGGTATTCTGATGGTAGAGTTTGCAAACCAGAAAAAACAGGCGGGCAGAAATAAAAAAGACGCAATTCTTGAGGCTGCAGCTTCCCGTTTCAGGCCAATCCTCATGACAAGTCTTGCGACCATACTGGGCGTTGCTCCGATGGTTTTTGCAAGCGGTGCCGGTGCCGAAAGCCGTATTTCAATGGGCGTATCTGTTGCCGGCGGACTCATTTTCGCCACATTCTTTACTCTATATATTATTCCGGCAATGTATTCGTATATATCATCTTCAAAAGCAACTTTCAAATCTGAATAATGAAGTACATAAAATTATATTTTGCAGCAATCATACTTTTTTTGCTTTCAACGGCGACTGTCAACGCTCAGCCTGCGGCTGCAGCAGACACGCTTTCACTGTCTCTTGAGCGATGTATAGTGAGAGCGCTGGATGCAAACTATTCTGTTGTCATATCCGACAACAACTTCAAAATAGCGAAGAACAATGTTACTCTTGCCCCTTTTCTGCCATATGTTAACTTAGCTTCGAAGCAGAGTTCAAATAAAATGGAGCTGCGCAACTATTCTGCAGAGGGTGTTCGTGAAAACAGTACTTCAAAAAGTAATTCAGTAGTAAACAGTGCTTCACTTGGGTGGCGGCTTTTTGACGGACTTTCCATGTTTGCCGAACGTAAAAAACAGGAAGAACTTCTGGCATTGGGAGAGTATAACTTCAAATCGGTTGTGGAGAATCTTGTGATGCAAATTTCTTCTCAGTACTATTTAATTATCAGTCTGCAAAATCAGGTGAATCTTTTGAACGAACTTGTTTCCATTTCTCAGATAAGATATAATCAGGCCCTCACAAGATACAATATTGGGAGCGATTCAGGTCTTGAATACAAACAAGCCAAAATTTACCTTAACAGCGATTCTTCGAGCCTTCTCCTTCAAAAAGAGAATCTTAAAAACGCATATATTGAATTGTTCCGTCTTATGAATCTTCCTCTCCACTCGTCCCATTCGATAAATGATTCCATAATTCCCGAGCCTCAGTTGGATGTGAATAACCTGATATTGTCGGCAACAGAGAATAATACTACTCTTAAGGGAATCAAAGCAGGAGAGAGAATCGCAAAGCTTGATACAAAAATCACAAAAGCAACCCGATACCCATTAATCGATTTTACATCAGGATATAATTTCAATCTTAACCAGAGCCAGTATTTTCCTTCAAAATACAATGATTCAAAAGGATTCAACTGGGGGTTTTCCCTTTCGGTTCCGATATTTGACGGGAACGAAATTAACCGTAAAATAAGGAATGCCAGGATAAATGAGGAAAATGCCGCTCTCAGCTATCTTAAGGCAAAACAAGATCTCGAAAGCGAGCTTTATCAGTTGTATAATGTCTATTCAAACAATCTCAGGATGATAGAATTTGAGGAAGAGAGCAGAGAGTCTGCGTTCCTCAATCTTGAGGTTGCAATGGAAAAATACAAACTGGGATCATTATCCGGAATTGAGTTCAGAGATATCCAACTGTCCTATATGAATGCTTCGGACAGGAGACTCAGAGCCATTTATCAGGCAAAAGTATCGGAAATCTCATTGCATTTAATGGCAGGCGAACTTTTTCGCCCAAGATAAAGAACTGAACTTTCCAGATTCTCATATGTTGTTGTATGATAAATCATTAATCACAACATATTCTTAAATATGAGACTTGTATATATCTTATTGACCTCTTTGCTTTTAAGCTTTTTTCCTTCATCAACATCACTGTTTGCTGCATCGGAAAACATTGCGGCCGGAATAAGTGAGAAATTATATAATGTAAGCGGGGTCGTAATTGACAAGGTATCACGAGAACCAGTGCCATTTGCTACAGTTTCTATCTGGAAGGGTAATAAATATTCATCAACAGATACCCTCGGAAGATTCTCAATTAGTGGAATTCCTGCGGGTACATACAGAGTACAGGTAGATATTCTTGGATATAACCAGTATATTTCAGAAGAGTTTATAATCTCTGCAATGGGATATTATGTGAGGGTAGAAATAGAAGAGCAAAGCACGCTTTTAAGTCAGGTTGTGGTTAAACCTAAAGCCGAACCTTACCGCAGATTGCCGGAAAGTCCGCTTTCACAACGCACGATTGGTGTTCAGGAGATTGAACGTAACCCCGGCTCAAACAGGGATATATCAAGAGTCGTAAGTTCACTGCCGGGAGTAAGCACAGTTGCTGGAGGAGGATATAGAAACGACTTGCTGGTAAGAGGAGGGGGGCCTTCGGAAAATCGGTTTTTTTTGGACGGTATAGAGATACCGGGAATAAACCATTTCAGCACTCAGGGTTCATCAGGAGGACCGGTTGGCATTATTGATGCCGATTTTATCCGCGAGGTAGATTTTTATGCGGGATCATTTCCTGTGGCAAGAGGCGGGGCTGTGAGTTCGGTTCTTGATTTCAAACTAAAAGAGGGTGATCCTGTCAAAAACAGATATAAATTCACAATTGGAGCTTCGGAGGCAGGAATAACATCCAGCGGTCATCTTTCAAAAAAGACAAATTATCTGGTATCTGCCAGAACATCCTATCTTCAGCTGCTTTTCAAGGCAATTGGTCTTCCTTTCCTTCCGTCTTTTACAGACGCACAGTTTAAGATTAAGACACGGTTTAACAATAAGCACGAACTCATACTTATCGGAATTGCAGGTTTCGACAATATGACTCTGAATGAAGATACCGGCGGCAAAGAGTCCAATGAGTATATCCTTGCCTATTTCCCTGTTATTCAGCAAGAGGTATTTACATTTGGAGCGATTTTCAGACACTACTATGGCAATAACACAATGAACCTGTATCTGAGTCATAGTTATCTTAACAACCGCAATACAAAATACAGCAATAACGATTATTCTTCGGAGCAGAATCTTTCACTTAAATACCGCTCAGTAGAGCAAGAGACAAAATTCCGTATCGAAAACATCTCAAAAATTTCCGATTTCCGTCTCACCCTTGGCGCAGGAATAGAACTCCCGGATTATTCAAACAACACCTATCAGAAGATTTTTCTTGAAAACCCGGTTACTGTAAACTATACAACTAATCTTTCGTTTTTAAAGTATTCCGCTTTTGCAAACATAAATTATACATCACCTGATAAAAGATTTACCGCAAATGCCGGAGCAAGGGCAGACGGAAACAGCTACTCCTCTCAAATGGCAAATCCACTTAATCAGTTTTCTCCAAGAGCTTCCGTTTCATACGAAATTGCAAAAAACTTTTACCTTAATGCGAGTGCCGGAAGGTATTATCAGCTTCCTCCTTTCACGGCAATGGGTTTTAAAAACAGTGAAGGGGAATATGTAAATAAAGGATTAAAATATATTGGTTCGGATCAGGTTGTAATAGGCGCAGACTACAGAAACGACTCAGGATTACAGATAACACTCGAATTATTTCAAAAATGGAATTTCAATGGAATGTATTCTGTTGCCGATTCAATTCCAGTTGAAGGAAAAGGCATTAACTACGGAGTTGTGGGTAATGAAGAGATAACCTCAACCATAAAAGGCCGCTCATATGGTGCGGAGCTTTCTGTAAGATGGTTTGTTACCGATAAATTTAACCTGTTAGCCTCACTTACAATGTTCAGAAGCCGGTTTCTCTCAAAAGAAGGAGAGCTTATACCCAGGTCGTGGGACAACCGCAGGCTTATGAACATATCTGCCGGTTATAAACTGCCTGCAAATTTCAGGATAGGTGCAAAATTCCGGTACTCAGGAGGTAATCCTTTTACTCCACTCGATGAAGACAAATCGTCACTGGTATCTGCATGGGATGCAAGCGGGAGAGGTTATTTAAACTATGGTTATTACAACTCTCAATATCTTGGCATCTTTAGCCAGCTCGACCTAAGACTTGACAAAGAGTTCTATTTTAACAAGTTCGCTCTGAAGGTTTATGTTGATATTCAGAATGCCCTTAATACCAAGTTCAGAAATGCAGATGTGCTGGTTAGTACAGGCACAATTGTAAACCCGGATGCTCCCTATTCTCAGCAGAGGTATCAAATGAAGAAAATAGAGCTAACCGAGGGTACGCTTGTTCCAACGCTGGGTATTACTGTTGAGTTTTAAGTTCAAACAAGTCTCTTTTTGGCCATTTACTCACTTTTGAGACGCTTTTCCTGAACATGGCATCGATTTGTCTGGGGAAAGTAGATCCTTTCCATGAACTTGTATTTGTGATGAAGACCCATGATATGCCGTCTCTCTGGTATTTGAGAAGAGCACTCGAGCCTGATAGGGTGCCTGTCCTTGACCAGTCTCCGTTTTTATTAACTTTTGCCCATCCGATAGGCAGTATCTGGGAAGTACTGGTTGTCATTATATCGATACTCTTTTCATTGATGATATCCGGGATGTCCGGCTTCCCGTCAATAGATGCTACAAAAAGTAAAAGTTCCGATGGTGAAGCAACCCATGCTCCTGCGCCCATTAGCCCCTCAATATTATTGCCTCCGTAGCATCTTGGCAGCATTGAGCCGCTCCCGTCGAATGCCTCGACAGGAACCTCGTTTTCAGGTTCGTAGTACCTTACTTCGTTCGGAAATTTCTGGCTGTAAAGGTTGTGGGCAAGATGCATATCATAAATTCCAGCAGGATTCAAAATTCTCTCTTTTATAAAATCTTCATAAGGTTTACCGCTCACCTGTTCAATAACCTTTGAGAGAATTACATATCCGAGGTTGGAATATCTTGTCCCGTTGCCGGGAGCGAAACCGAGTCTGCGAGAAATTGCGTATTCTATAACATCGTCCGGAGAAGGAACCGAATCAAGATTCATTCTTTTGCTTATTGTTGCAGTTATGAACATAGGATCTCCTGCCCCTAAAGTGAACCCACCCCTGTGTCTTAGCAAATCTTCTATCGTAATGGATTTTATCCTTTTGTCAATGATGTTTTGAAATTGAGGCAAATCAAGTATTCCACCGTCCCCGAAAACTTTACTTTTTAAGGAAATGCTGTCATCTTCAACTAATTTCATTATGCCAACAGCAGTTATCAGCTTGGAAACAGATGCAATCCTGAAAATATGCCTGGGTTCAACCCTGACGTTCATCTCTTCGTCTGCCCATCCGTACCCTTTAGTGTATATCAGCTTTTCATCCTTCATTATCGCTAGAGAAGCTCCCTTTATGCGCCATTCACGCATAAAACGTTCAATTTGCCCGTCCAGTTTCTTTGTTTCCGGGAAATCGCTTAATTCATTGCTTAAAAGAAGGTTTAATGCCATCGGGAGATCCTCATCCTTTGCTATCGGATTTGCTGTACCCTTTAGTACATCACGGAATCCGAATGCCAGACTTACGGAAATTATTAAAAAAAGAGACAGAACTAAAATTTTTCCCCGGGATAGCTTTTTGCTTCGTTTCATAGTCCAAAAATAGAAAAAGATAAACTGACAGCAAAATATTATACGCTGTGCGTTTTATAATTGAAACGGATTATAAACAATACAGATGCAACGAGCAAACCAAAGGCAAATCCAGACATTAGCCCGGCCTCTCCCAAATTGAATACAAATCCAAAAATATAAGCAACAGGCAAAGAGACAAATAGGTATGCAAAAACCGCAATGAGCATGGGCCTTTTTACATCTGTGAGCCCGCGCAAAGCACCGAGTGCAGTAACCTGTAATCCGTCAAATAATTCAAATAAAGCAACTACAATAAATATTTTTCCTGCAATTTTTATTACATCCTTGTCGGATGTGAACACCGAAGAAATATCTTCTCCGAAAAACATAAAGATTAATGCGAAAATACCCATAAATACAAGAGAAATATGCATCCCGGCAAATCCATTTTTTCTCGCTGTTTTCATGTCTCTCATCCCAATTGCATGGCTTACTAAGATTGTTGATGCACCTGCAATTCCATTCGAAATCATAAATGTGAAATTTATCATGGTAAGGGCAATCTGGTTTGCAGCCAGTGCATTTGTCCCAATCCATCCCATCATAACCGTTATAAAACTTAGGGAGAAGAACTCAACGGCCATTTGTCCGGAAATTGGAACGCCGATTTTTATTAGTTCAAGCTGTTTTTTTAAAGAAAAAAGTTTTTTGCCGAACATGTTTAAAAATCTTCGGTATCGGATATTCTTAAGCAATATTGCAGCAAAAATAACCGGCATTATGAGTCTGGAAATGAGAGTTGCAATTCCGGCACCAGTTGCTCCCATTTGTGGTGCCCCAAGTTTCCCATAGATGAGAATATAGTTTAAGACAATATTAACAAGATTCGCAATGATGGTTATATACATTGCTATTTTCGTATTTCCTATTCCCTCCATAAACTGCTTTGACGTGAGAAAAAGCATCATGGGAATTACAGATATACTAACCAGAATATAATAGTTATAGGAGAGCGCAACAACCTCGGGAGGCTGTCCCATTAAGCTAAGGAGAGGTATAATGGCAAAGAGAATCATGACAAGGAAAGCCGAGGAGACGAGATTCACAATTATTGAATTTTGAAAATATCCGGCGACAATCCGATATTCACCTCTTGCCCAAAACTGGCCCGCAACAGGTGTGAGACTTATAGAAAGGCCTATCCCAAAGACCATTATGTTCATAATTATTGCTCCGGCAAAAGAAACAGCAGCAAGGGGTGCGGCACCAAGCCTGCCCACCATTATACTGTCCACCATTTGAACAACAGATTGCCCTGCCATGGATAATATAATTGGCAGGGCAATCGTCAGATTATTTTTGTAGTGATTGATGTACAATTTAATGCTCTATTTTAGGGATATTGAAATCTTGTCGATTTGATTACTATTAGTAACAGATATGGCAAAAAATGTTATAAATTTTTTAAAATAAATTGAAAATTATTACTTTTTTTAAAATCTATTTATATATTTGTATAACAAAAGTGGTTGAAAAAGTCACATTTGAGGCAGGCATATAGATTGGGGGTTAGTTTCTATGCCTGCCTTCTTTTTTTTATTACTCAAGCTCGAACCGCACCAACACTGAGTGCTCAAATCGAATTTTTTCAAATTCCAGTACAGGAGAGATAAAACTATCGGCATTTTCGGCCATGGACATTTTTGTCATGGGCTGTACACCTCTTACCAGCATTGAATAGTTGTCGTAGTTTTGAATGAAAATTGCTTTCCCGACCTTTCTACCCAATGCATTTGCCATCAAAATGGCTTTGTCTTTTGCATTAACAGCTGCCTTCTCCATTACCCCGTCACGAACTTTCTCAACATTGCTCAGAGCTGTTTTTGCAATACTGACATCTGAAATTCCAGCCTCTTCCAGTGCCGCAAAAACCTTTGCGGTCATATCTGCCGAACCAACTTTCAATATATATGATTTTGTAACAAGTATCTTATCCTTTTTGAGAATATATTTTTCGTAAAAACTATTCATGTCCAGCACTGTCATGTTTTTTTCCAAATCAATATTAAGTGAGGTGAGCCTTTTGAACATATCCTTTTCCTGTTTTTCGAGAGATAGCTTACCTTTGTTTTCTTTCTCGTTAATAGTTATGTTCAGATAAATTTCATCTGGAGCCACCTCAGTTTGAGCCTTTCCTGTTATCTCAATATAGTTGCAGTCAATAAAATTCTTTTCCTGGGCCATTCCGGCCAGGAAGAAGAACAGTGCCGTAATAAGTAATGTAATTCTTTTCATAATAAATTGTAAAAATTTTTATCTTTGGTATTGACAAATATACAATTATAATGCCTGAAGTCATAATTCTGTATATGCCCATGTTTGTCTGCTTTTTTTGGGCAGTGGCCTTGCTGGTGGACGCAGGGATGAGTGACAAGGCAAGGACCGCTTTGGGAATTTTTATGGCCGTTTCTACCATCCTCTATTTCTCCCATGTCGTTTTTTTCTCTTCGAGTGAGCGATTTTATACAATAATTGACCCATTATACACTTTTTCATCGTTGTCGGTTTTTCCGCTGTTTTATATTTACATTCGTCTTCTTTCCAAAGATATTGACTTTAATCCGGTTGTCTTGTGGACACTGGCTCCAGCATTTTTTTTCGGAGCATGTCTTGCAATAATTTATTCTTTGCTGGATGAGCAGGAACTGAGGGAGTTGGCTCGTAAAGTCATATATAAAGAAAAAGTAGATTTCAACTTCTCCGCTGTGGGAAGGGCCGGTGAAATTATCTACAAGGCCGGAAGAGTTACCTTTCTTCTTCAGGTCGTTCCATTTATCTACTACAGCAGGAAGCATATTTCCGAATACAACAGGCACATTGAAGAATTTTACTCGTCTACTGAGGGCAAAAATTTAACATGGGTCAGGTTGATGACTCTAATAATGATTCTGACAGGAATTTTTGCCATTGTATCCGGAATAATAGGAAGAGCTTATTTTGCAGGATCAGGCGCGCTTTTGGCCATACCGTCTTTTGTTTTCAGCGTAATGTTGTTTTCAATAGGTTTTCTGGGATTTAAACAGATTCATTCTATCCGCGACTTCCGGAAAGATATGATGTATAAGGTTATTCCAAAGGAGAGCTGCCTTTCCGTGCAGGAGAAGACCAGGGATAAGATTAAGAGAGATCTTATAAAACTTTTGAACGAGCAGGAATTTTACCGCAAAACAGATTTAAGAATCACTGATGTGTCATCTGAACTCAATACTAACAGATCATATATCTCAAATATTGTGAACCTGGACTTCGGCACAACATTTTCCGAGTTAATTAATAGTTACAGAGTCGTATACGCAAAAAAGCTCCTTCAGGAAAATAGTCTCTATGTTCTTGATTTTATTGCAGAAGAGTCGGGATTTGCATCAGTTAACTCTTTGCTTCGTGCTTTTAAAAAAGCAACGGGTCTGACTCCCGGTCAGTATCGAAAAACTTTGCGTGATAATCAATAAGTTTCGTTTTTTTTCTGATTTTTCTCCCGATTTTCTTATAAATTATCATCTTTTAAAAAAAGTATGATATCAAAACCAAAATGATGCTAAAGCCTTATAATATATAATCAGAATAGCAAATTTTCCCCCTAAATATTTACATATATTGCATATAACTTTCATCCAAAATACTTTGATATGAAAATTATTTTATTAAATTTGTCTCACCTTATGTCAAAATAAGGTCACCTAAATTTCAAACTAAACTAAAAACTGTTTTATGAATGTAAAAGAGCATTTAAAAGGGGTGAGCAAGCTATTTGCTTTAACT
>Ga0316605_10000491_pt1 | contig 27540 bp, 24 predicted proteins | sample OWC_soil_day20_n_FD_207666 | JGI IMG/M metagenome (GOLD analysis project Ga0316605, IMG submission 207666) | Wetland soil microbial communities from Old Woman Creek delta, Ohio, United States - OWC_soil_day20_noCT | ecosystem: Environmental > Terrestrial > Soil > Wetlands | place: USA: Ohio...
GGTACTCTCCTCCACCTGGTGGCACGGGCATCTGCCGCCGAAGTCGAACCCAGGGCCCAGAGGAGCGAAGGGGAGAACGCGACGGCCGCGCGTGAGCCCTCCGCCAGGAACTCCCCCTCCTCACGCCCGCAGAGCCGCCCAATCCAAGAAGGGGCGACTCAAGAGCCGCCCCCCTGGTTCGCGTGTGGGACCCGCCGTGAATCCCGAGGCCGATTCGACCAGCACGAGGCGGACTTTTAGCGCCATCCACGCGACCCGACTCCAACATAGCCCAAATGGGTTTCTCTTGCCCTGGGCCCAGCCCCTGGCGCCCGGACCACCAGGTGGTCCGAGGCCGTCCACCCCAAGGAAGAGGCCTAGAAGATCAAACGGCCTAAGCGCCAAAGGCCGCGAAGCACCGAGGCCACCATCCCGAACGCTACAAGGCCCAGTAGGGAATCCAACGCAGTCCACCCCTTGTCTAGTCTGTTCACTCTCCCCCCCCCTCCTCAAGGCATTGGACGAAGCCCTCGCCCTCGCCCCCGCCCCCCTTGCGGGCGCTAAGCGGCGTGTTGATGGTTTCCGTTCGGCCTTCAGAGGGGCCGCCAAGAGGAGGAGTGGGGTTCAGGTGCCGTGGGAGGCACCATGGGCAGGGGTTCCACGCGGGAATGGAAATCGGCGGGGCCTAGACCGGGTTCCGAGCCCCGAAATACCAGGGCCGCAGATCCGAGGAGCGAGGCGCGCGCGGTTACCAATGTCCAGCATGGGCCTTTTATTGGTGAATTGGACCAGATCAAGGGAGAAGAGACGAGGAGAACCGGGAGGACCGGAAGCCGTGGAAGCCCCGAATAACAAGGGGAGCACTTGCCCTCCTCCTTCTCCTTGGCCTTTTTCTGGAAAGAAGAAGGAGAGAACGAAAAAGGGGGTGTATGGGAACCGGGGAGGAGATGAAGGAGCCCAAGCACCCCCCCCGAAAATGGGGGCCCCGCCGATGGCCAGGGGGAAGGGGGGCGGGCGCCAATAAATCCTCCCGTTCCCCTTCTCCTCCTCCTCCTTCCTGTTGGTTCTAGAAGGTGGAAGGTAGAACGAATGTGGAAGGGATGGGAAATGTGGAGAGAGGAGGAGGAGCATTCTTCCCTGACCCGCCGCGGATGATGGCGGCGGGGCGGGTGCCTCAAAATCAAGCTGCAAGGTTTACCAAGGGGCGCCAACGGTGGGCTTTCACGCCGCGAATCTGGAATTGCTTGCTGTAGTATCCGAGCGCCCGGAGGAACGGCGAGCACCGGGCCCCAGCGGGTTTGGTTTGCTGTTGGGCCGGGATGCTCATTCGGGTCAGGAGCTCGCTCATCGTGAATCCTTCATCATTGAAGGATCGCCCGTCTTTCTTCGCGTCTTGCTTTAGCTTTTCCAGAGCGTCCTGGATCAACCCCTCCCAGGGATCTTCGGTCGTAAAGGCTTCCGCGGCGTGCTCCCTGTCCGCATCTAAATCAGGTGAGAGCCAATGAGGGTGGCCTTCCTTCCAGAGGTGAATGGCTTCCGCCCAGAGCTGGTCACGTTGAAAACGGAGCAAATCCAAATCAATGAAATCTCCGATGCGCACTGGCCAGAATCGGCGGCTCCCAGTGGGGTCATTGAGGAACTGGTCCCGATTGGTGCTCCCGACGCAGACGGAATGCCTCGGCACTTTCAGAACCTCCTTCGCATAGGGCGGGCGGTAGTGATCTTCCCGTGAGGTCAAAAACGCCTTGATGGCCTCCGCTGTTTTACTGGAGGTCATCCAGTCCAATTCAGGAAGTTCCACGATCCACGCTGAGGCAAGGGCCTGGAATCGGTCCTTGGAGTCGAGGTCGATTGGGGTATCCGAGAAAAACGGCCCAGCCAAAACTCCCCAGAATGAACTTTTCCCCTTGCCCTGGGGGCCAATGAGGACCATGGCGTTATCCATCTGACATCCCGGCTCCATCACGCGCCGGACTGCTCCGATGGCCCAGAGTTTGAAGTAGTGCTGTGAGAGGGGATCTATGGCTCCCAGCACGTCAGGAGCCACAGAGAGGAGCCGCTCCACTTGATCCCATGGCGGAAGTGCGTTGAGAAAGTCACGAACAGGGTGAAAGGGGTTCTCAGATGCTTGCGCCCTGATCTTGCTCAGGATCTCCTCCCGCCCGAAGGAGGTTTGATGGGTCTCCTCGATCTGCTCTTGAACCAGGTCGGGGAAGTGCTCGGGAATGGGCTTTTTATCAAAGCAGACCTGTTGCCTCATGATGTCCAGACTGAGCCGTGGTCCCCATCGTGGATCAAGGCGAAGGATCTTGGCGAGGTTGCCGCCCCATCGCTTCACCTTCCAGCCGGAGGGGGTGTAGTGCTTTTTCAATTCGGCCCAGGCCGAGGGTTCGCCTGGTTCACCTTCTTCCCATGGAATGGCAGGAGGAGGTGGCGGGGCCTCACGATCAGGTGTCGGGCCTGCATCAGGAAACGGGATGGTCCTGGATGTGTTCGGAGCCTCGTCCATTTGTCGAATGCCACGGGGCTTCTTGTTTGCGGAGCGTTCAGCGCTTTGAAGTTTCGACCGCAGATCCTTCTCATTCCAAGGTGGGACGCAACGCGAATTCCAATCCGCCAGGGATTCCAGGGAGTCTTCTACGCTGAGGCCAAAATCGTTCAGCACTGTGCAGCAGGCCCAGTAGGTTCGAGCATCGCCGCCCTGACCTTCCACGGCCGGCGCGGATTTGGCCATGTAGGCTTTGGCGCGTTTGATCAGCGTTTCACGTTCAGAAGTGATGAGCCTTGGGGCAGGGACTGAAGGGGCCGGCGCTGACGGAGGAGGAACCTTCCCGAGCCAAGCTGGATCAAATGGAGGAAGAGAATCCAGAGGGCCCCAATCGCCCTCCTCTAGGTAAATGAATCGGCTCTGATGAAGAGAGCTGGGGGCCACGACATACCCGCCATCTCCCCGCACATCCAAGGGCATCCCGTGCAGCTTGACGCCGTTGGGAATGACTCCGCCGGGGTGTTTGAAGAAATAGTGAACACCTCGGCTGGTGCGAGTTCGCATGGGAGTTTGAGGGAGGTTTTCATCTACCCAACCCACCGCCTCAGGTGAGTCTGCATCCACCACCACAACGCCCGAAATCGCGCCAGTGACAATGGCGAGGTTTCGGCCGGCCTTGCCGAACCACGTTCGTAGCTCATCCGCTGTGGGACGGCGTTTCTCGTAGGGGCGCCAAGAAACGCTGGGCTTTTTGCCGTCAATGAGGGCCCCTCGCTCATCGCGCTTGAGCTTCCCCTCTGAGTCCCACTCCGGGCGACGTAACGGGATGACACAGAGCCCTAGGGACGCATAGCGGAGCGCTAGAGCCAACAGAGCGGGACGGTCCCCCTGACCAGAGGGAACGGGTTGGCGGCTCACAGCCAGCCTCCTTGCCTTTCCCAAGCATCAACCGCTTGCACAAGCACAGCCTCAGGCCGCGGGGGAAGGGAGGAGGCCTCCAGGAGGTGTGACAGGGCATCTCCGAAGTGTTCCAAAATGGATTCAGACAGGGCCTGTGATGCGGCGTCGTGGGCCCCCGTCTCCAAGGCGGAATCCGGAAAATCAAGGATGTGTAGGCCGGGGCAAGCCAAGCGAACCAGATCCGCCAAGAATTGCCGGGGGATTTGGATAGAGTCCTCGCCTGTCGGGATGTCTCCAGGCCCCCCGCACTGGCTCACGTGGGCCATCCGAAGAGGGCAGACCGGGGGTTGGAAGGCGGGCGCCTCCGTCAGAGAAATTGTCCTCATGGCTCAGCCCTTTCGCTTAGTGGAGGTCTCGGAAGTCGAGCGGACAAGCCCTTGTTCCACGAAGGCATCCAGGTCAGAGAGTCGATAGACCACAGCCCGCCCGATCTTACTGAACCTAGGCCCGCAGCCTTTTACGCGCCAATCCGCCAAGGTGGCCCAGCAGATTTGCAGGTAAGAGGCGGCTTCTCTAGCCCGTAGGTAGGTTCCAGGTGGTGGCAAGGCGCCTTGAGCTACGCTGCTATCGGCCATTGGAGATCTCCTTCTTGCAGAGGTGCCACAGGGCTTGGTCTGCCATGAATCGCCGGAGCGGTCTTTCACCGATGAATGCGCTCTTAACACGACCATTCGTGGAATGCTCCCAGCGTCCTTCGAGCTGGTTCGTTCGGACGTATTTACGGACGGTTCGGAGGGAAACGCCAAGAATTTCCCCCGCCTCAATTGCGTTGAATTCCGGCTGTTGCTGGACCCCTCGCTCTGCGAGAGCCCGATCAAAGGAGGCCTGGAGTTCAACCAGGAATGAGCCGAGGTCCCGTGAAAGGACGAACTGGAGGCTCCCCTGGATTGGGCTTGGATAAACCACACCGGGAAGGTAACCCGAGAGGACGAGACGGTACAGCTGGGAGGGGTAGATCCCGAGGAGTTGCGCAGCTTCCTCCTTGCTGTAGCGAGCCTTCAGGACCAAGCCCTTCTTGCTTGCAGCCTCCTTTACGGCGGCCGTCGCGTTCGGTGAAGGGCGCCCTACCCGGCGCTGGTCGTCTACCAGGTAGGCCCGTTCCAGGAAGCGGGCAAGGGACTCAGCCGGAACAGAATGAATCCGTGGGGGGCTGGGTGGACGCAGAGGCCGATAAACGACTTCCAGATATCCGGCCTTAGCCCACTTGGGGAGGTTTCGAGGCTCCGTGGCCAGAATGGTTGAAGCCTCCACCGGGGAATATTCAGGTTTGGAGGGAAGCCCGGCTATAGATAGGACTTCACGTAGGTCCAGCTTGGACATTGGAACCTCAATCTTTGGAGGTCCGACGCGCCGCTCACTCAACGCCGGGAGCTCCAGTTGTGGGGGTTCGCCTTGCTGGGGGGTGGAAGCCGGGGGGATACTATCAAGGCATCCATGCCGCAAGGCTTTGGAGCGGGGCCCCCGCGCTGATGTTGTCCGCCAAGACTCGGCATCATCGCGGGGGTCAATTCTGTTTGGTTGGGATTGGTTGGGCCTCATCCGGTTTGATGGGTGTGGACTGCTATCCCTCAGGATGGGCGGGGATGCCGCAAGGGTTCAACACCCAAAATGCTATAAACAAGGCATTTGGGAGCATAATGGTTGGACCCTTTTTTGGCGCATCTTATGAACCGCCTATCCCATGGAAATCAATGGAATGCACCGCTGAGGGGTCTGCCTCATCCGCGAGGACATTCCCGAAAAATATAGAGAAATTTCTAGGACGGACTTGGGTATCGATCTGTGGCGATGATTCGATGTCGCCTAGTTCGTCTTGCTTTTGACCACGCTGGCGATTGTCTTAGGGTCTAACCCTGTGGCTTCAGCAATGGCGCGGTAGGAGAGCCCCTTCGCCCGTAACCGTAGGATTCTGGGAGTGACCTTGGAGGTTTTCTCAGATGGGCCCTTGCTCCGGCCAATGGCCCGGCCTTCTTCCTTTGCCTCACGCATGCCAGTCTGGATCAAGAGAGGCTTCCAGGCCTGCCGAGAGCGAACCTGTTCCGCCGCCGATGCCGCCCACTTCTGGCCTTCGGTCGTGCTCCAATCAAACAACCCACCCGTCATTGAGAGGATTGGGATATGTAGACGGGCCAGCCGGTCCAACCCTTCGAAGAGAAACATTTGTTGGCGAAGAAATCGCGGGTTGGTCAGGAAATCTAGCCCGCCCACGTTGAGCCAGCGCATAGTGTCGGACCAAACATCGGTGGTGGTTACTAAGATGGCTTCGATTTTTCGCCTCTTGGCCAATGCGAAAACCTTCTTCTGTTCGGAGGTTCCATGCGGTTCCTCGTTCATGACTGCGACGATTTCAAAGCCTTGCGCCTTGGCCCAGGCGCGAAGATCGCGCTCCTGAATCCGGAGTGAGGACGGGTCCTTTTTGGATGCCCGGCAGTAGATGGCTGCCCGCCGTATTTCCTTGGGAGTGCTCTCCATCTCAGGCAATGCCTTCCGCAATCTTGAGGCCGATGGCCTCGGATGCCGCCCGAAGGGGATCGTTCGCAATATGGGCGTAGCGTTGCGTTGTGGACGCTTGAGTGTGGCCAAGCAAGGCGCCGATAACCGGCAACCCCAGGTGAGTCGCGGCTCCCACACTGGCGAAGCTATGCCGGAGGTCATGGATTCGGAGGTCTTCGATATAGACTTCGCCTTGAGTCGTTATGGTGATGGCTTCCTTGATCCGGTTCCAAGGCTTGGCCAGGTTTACCAGGGGTGCGCCCCGCTTCGCGCCCACGATGACATAGGGGTTTCCCAGCTCACGCTGGAGCCCACGAAGCACCTCCAGCGCGGGCCCATTAAGGTAGATGCTTTTTGCGCCTGTTTTTGAATCAGGGAGGCGGATCGTCGCGCCGTCCATATCCACGAATTCCCAGCGAAGACCCAGGATCTCTCCCAGCCGCGCTCCTGTGAAGAGGAGGAGCCGGATGGCCGCAACGGCATAGGGCCCGGCAAGCTGGTTCGATTCGGCTGAGCGCAGCTCATCGCCCAAGGCCTTGAGTTCCTCTGGGCCCAGGAATCGCTCCCGTTTCCGCTCTTTGAATCGGGTTTGGGTCGGGCATGGGTTGGAGTTCATCGGTCGCAGGCCCCAGGTGCAGGCCAGATTGAGCATCTTGGAGAGCACGCTCATAACCCGATTGGCGAGGAAGGGAGTCTTCTTCAAGCCTTGATGCAGGCGCGCAACTTCCGCGGTGGTTATGTCCCGAACGGGCATTGTCCCAAGCATCGGACGAATGTGGATGGCGATGAGCCGTTTATAGGCCTTTGCGGTCTGAGGCTTCAAGTGAGCGTCCACATGCTCTTCAATGAAGCGGTCGCATAGCTCGGCAAGGGTAAGGGCTTGACGTGCGGAACGGCGTTGGTCGCTGGGGTCTTCGCCTCGGGCCACGGCCCCGAAGGCATCCACGGCGAGACGCCGGGCCTCCTCTGGGGTGATTCGACCGTAGCGGCCCAGGGTCAACCAGCGCTGTTGGTTCTTGGCCCTGTATTTGGCGACGAAGGTTTTCACTCCCTTTGGCGTTACCTGGAGCCCGAAACCTGGGAGCTCGGAATCCCAGATGGTGAACTTCGTCCCAGCCGCCCCAATGGCATCCACGGCCCTCTTGGTGAGCTTCCGTTTCCCTGTGCTGATTGTGCGCTGTCCATCGCTTGCCGCGCCTTTGACTGGTCCCATCCTGATCCCCCGGCCTACTTCTGGCCTACCACTGGCCTACCATTTTGGGGGATTTCAAACGATAATGATAGATGTCGGATCTTGACAAAATTCATGTAAATCAACGAATAAAGATATGGATCAATCTTCGCCAATCTGCGAACACGAGACTGTTAATCACTAGGTCGGGGGTTCAAATCCCTCCTCCGGAGCCAGCAACAACAAGCACTTACGGCCACCCATGTTGGTGGCCGTTTTGTTGTGGTCAATCAACCGTCAAACACACAATCAATTCGAGGTCCCATGAATGTTGAAATGGGGCGTGACCCTCTCCTCCTTTCGCACCGTTCCATCTCTCTCCTGTAGTACCAACATCAACCTCGGCAACCTCGGCATATGGTCGCAATGACCCATCGTTGCTGGCTCCAAGGCTGCCGACCTTCTGCAGAGGTTTGCCTAGGTTGCGGAGGATGGTCTGCAGACGAGTGAACATTCTTGCGAAGGGCATGTCCCAGAGATTTCAGGTTGTATTGTCGTGCCTGTTGATGGCCCCTGGAGTGGCTCCGGGGAACCACCATTCCTGCTCAGCCGACTTGGAATGGGTACCGCATTGGGTAAGCATTGAGCAGATGATTCGGCGCGGGATGACCGTCTTGTGACAGTCTGAAGTGTCAATCAATTACTAATTTGAACCAATTTTAGTAATTCCTGGACACCCTGGCTATCGCAGCCTATGCTACTAGCTAGTTACTAATTGGAACCAATTTTAGTAGGTGAACCAGTGAAGCTTCCTCATGTGCCAAAAACAATAGGCCAAATATTAGCAACTCTTAGGCCTGAAAATATTCCCCAGGTCTTCGAACTCCAACCAGGGCCGCTGGTAAATGATGCCTACCTGCACTGGGATGAGTTGAGGCACAGAATACCCCCTGAGGGCTTAGACCACGAAGAGTGGTGGTTGGGCCTGAGGTGGGCGCGCCAGGCCCTCCTCAGAACCCTGCCTCTATTGGACAAGAACGGCCAACCATTCACTTTTGGATCTCCAGAACCCGTCCAGATTGACCTTCATCACATCGATCAGGATGCGGCAGGGAAAATTCGGTCGACCTCATCCCTGAGTACCCCTGCGCACGGGAACGAATTCTTGCTGCGTTCATTAATCGAGGAAGCCATTACCTCAAGCCAACTTGAGGGAGCTTCGACTACTCGTCGGGTGGCCGCGGCAATGCTCAGAGAAGGTAGGGCACCAAGAGATCGTAGTGAGCAGATGATCTTTAACAATTACCTGGCAATGAGAGCGATTCGAGAATTCAAAGATGAGGAACTGACCCCAGCGCGGCTCCTTGAAATTCACCGAATGGTGACCGAGAACACCCTAGATGATCCAACCGATGTAGGGAAGCTTCGGCAGGCAGACGATATTCGTGTGGTGAACACCGAAGATGGTACGACACTCCATCAACCGCCGCCGTTCAAAGAACTGCCTGAACGTCTCGAAAGGATATGTGCATTCGCCAATGCGGGAGAAGACCAAAAACCCTTTGTGCACCCAGTCCTAAGGGCGATCCTGCTGCATTTCATGATTGGTTACGATCATCCATTCGCAGACGGGAACGGTCGTACTGCGCGGGCAGTTTTCTATTGGTTGATGCTCCGTAGTGGGTATTGGCTGGCTGAGTTCATTTCGATCTCGCAGATCCTACGAAAAGCTCCTGCACAATATGGACGGGCCTACTTATTCACGGAATCTGATAGTGGGGATACCACCTATTTCTTGATTCACCAGTTAGCGACAATCCGAAAGGCAATTGCGAGTCTTCACGACTACCTCGCTCGGAAAGCAAAGGAACAACGAAACACAGAGCGGTTAATTGCTGAGTCGAATGCCCTGAAGAACCGTCTTAACTATCGCCAAAAGGCACTATTAACACACGCACTAAAACACCCGGGCGCAAGCTATCGCGTTGAGGGGCACCAAAAAACTCATTCGGTGGTCTATCAAACGGCACGAGCAGACCTCTTGACCTTGGTTGAGCTGGGTCTGCTAGACAAAGTAAAGGAGGGAAGGGCTTACGTATTTATTGCGCCGGAAGACTTGGCGCGTCGTGTGGCAGGAATCGGGAAATAGGGTGAGCTTCTGGAAAACCCAGGAATTCATTTTTGGGATTTTTCATCAGAGAAAGGGAGATTCGAGATGAACTCGACTGCAGCTAGCCCTCGAGGGTTCCCAAGAGAGACAACAGTGCGACTCACACGATTTCTATCCCCCAACAACCTACGAAGGACTGTCTCTGAGATCTCTTTGGCCAGTTTGGGCATGTCAGCGATTCCGGAGAACGCAGGTTGCAGAGGTTGCCTGGGATGAAATGCTCCGGTTGGAGGTAATCGGTTTCACTCCTAACAACCTTTGAGGGGATTCCTAGCGAGTCAATCAATGATCAAACAAAAACAGTGCATATTTGCCTCTACCGAGTAATCAAATAAGCATAACGATACCAAAATCAATCAACATGTGTTTGACTAGCATTCGATATACCTTCTATTGATTTACTGTCAATCACTAGGTCGGGGGTTCAAATCCCTCCTCCGGAGCCAGCCAAAACAAGTACCTCGGCCACCTTGACCCGGTGGCCTTTTTTTGGGCCAAGCACGGGTCCATGATCCGTCTGAGTCCCTCGCCTCTGGAACCCGGCAGAGTCGGATTTCGGATGCGGGCGATGAGCGCACGGCTGGCACGATGGCTGGGCCCTCGTGTCGCGGTGAAATCAGCGGGACGGAGTCTCATTCTTGCGGATGGTGGGCCCTTCCTAGACCGGCGTAGACTGGGCCACGGACTTCCGGTCGACCCATCCACAAATGGATGACGGATGCCTGGCGACCGGACTGCCGGACGGAGGAATCCCGGTGAGACAGAGGACGCGGGCATTCAGGTCCCTGGGGCCTAAGAATCAGCCCCAGAGGGGGGGCTGACCATGCAGACGTCCACCTTGCGAGCCGTCATCGACAGTGTCCATGCCCCGGTGTTCGCTGTGGATCGCCAGTACCGCTACATCATCTTCAACCGGGAACACGCGGCCTCCATGAAGGCGCTCTATGGCGTGGAGATTGACGTCGGGCAGAGCCTGCTCGAATGCATGTCCGTGCCGGAGGACCGGAGGACGGCCCAGGCCAACCTAGACCGAGCCCTTCGCGGGGAAAGGTTCACCGAGGAGTCGTATTCGGGAGAGGGGCTCCGATCCCGGCAGTACTTCCAGGTTTCCCACAGCCCCATCCGGTCGGAACAGGAGGAGATCGTCGGGGTGGCGATGGTGGCACAGGAGATCACCAAGCGAAAGCGGGCCGAGGAGGTGCTGCGCGAGAGCGAGGTCATGTACCGCTCGCTGGTCAATGCGATGGCTGAAGGGGTCATGCTTCAGGGCGTCGACGGGGTGATCACCGCGATCAATCCGGCGGCCATGCGGATCGAAGGTCGCAGCAGCGCGGACCTCCTGGGCCGACGTACCGTCGATCTGACCTGGGATGCGGTGCGAGCGGATGGCACCCGGTTCCCCGGGGATTGCCACCCGGCCATGATCACGCTGCGCACTGGCGAACCACAGCGCGACGTGGTGATGGGCCTCCGCCGGCCAGACGGATCCCAGGCCTGGATCTCCATCAATTCCGAGCCGCTGGTTGCTGAGGCGGGCACCAGCCCCTTCGGCGTCGTGACGACCTTCCACGACATCACCGATCAGCGGCGCATGGAGGCCGCGCTCCACGAAAGGGTCCGGCACTCCCAGAGCCTGCTTCGACTCTCCAGGCGTCTGGAGCGCGCCCAGACCTACCACGAGGTGCTGAAGAGCGCCCAGGACGAGGTGCGCGACATCCTGGGCTACCAGAATCTCTGGGTGTATCTGCTGTCAGAGGATGGCAAGTCCTTCAAGTCCCTGAGCGCGGAAGGGACCATGTCGGACACGGTCATGTCCGAGGGAGGCACTGCCACCCTCTGGATCGAAGGTGACCGGATGCTCGAAGAGATCGTGAGGGCGACCGGGGTTGTGGTGGTCGAGGATGCGCGGACCGACCCGAGGGTGGACCCGGAGATCGTGGCCCGCCTCGACAACCGCACCCTTGTGAACGTGCCGGTCATGCTGTCCGACCGGCGGATGGGTTCCATCGGCACTGGCACCTTCGGGGCCGAGGGTGTGCGCGTTCCCACCCCGGAGGAGGAAGATTTCCTCCTGGCTCTGGCCAGCCACATGGCGGTGGTGTTGGACCGGATCCAGCTTCTGGACCAGCGCAGGCAGCAGGAGGCGTTGCTGCACCGCCTGAACCGGGAGCTGCGGGCCGTCAGCGACTGCAACCAGGTTCTCATGCGGGCGGAGAACGAGCAGACCCTCCTGGACGACATCTGCCGAATCATCTGCGAGGAGGCGGGCTACCGCATGGCCTGGGTCGGTTTTTCCGAAGCGGATGCCGGAAAGACCATCCGGGTCGTGGCCCGGGCCGGGGAGGATTCGGGCTATCTGGAACAGGCCGGGATCACCTGGGCCGACACGGAGCGGGGCCGCGGGCCGAGCGGCCGGGCCCTCCGGAACGGCGAGACTGCCTGCATCCGCGATTTCGCAACGGATCCCTCCGCCGCGCCGTGGCGGGCACTGGCCTCGCAGCGGGGCTACCGCTCGAGCATCTCTCTTCCCCTGAAGGATGAGGGCAGCGCGACCTTCGGAGTCCTGACCATCTACTCGAGTGAAGCGGACGCATTCACGCCCGAGGAGACCCGCCTTCTCGAAGAGCTCGCCGGCGACCTGGCCTTCGGCATCATGGTCCTTCGCGCCCGCATCAAGCGCCATGAGGCCGAGGCGGCCCTGCGGGAGGCCTCGAGCTATTCCCGCAACCTCATCGAGACCAGCCTGGATCCGCTGGTGACGATCGACATCGACGGGACGATCACCGATGTCAACAGGGCGACGGAACAAGTCACCGGCGTGAATCGGAGGACCTTGATCGGCAGCGACTTCGCCGACTACTTTACCGATCCGGACATGGCCCGCGCGGGCTACCGGAAGGTGTTCACCGACGGCTTCGTCATCGACTACCCGCTCGCGATCCGGAACGTGTCCGGCGCCGTTTTCGATGTGCTCTACAACGCTTCGGTCTACCGGAACGAGGGCGGCGAGGTCCTCGGCGTGTTCGCCGCCGCCCGGGACATCACCAAGCGCAAACAGGCGGAAATGGAACGGGAGCAGTTCCACAAGTTCTTCATCACCTCCGCCGACCTGATGTGCATCGCCGATGCGAGCGGGACGTTCGTGAAGACGAATCCATCCTGCCGGGAAACCCTCGGCTACACCGAGGCCGAGTTCCTCTCCAGGCCCTTCGTCGATTTCGTCCTGCCGGAGGACCGGCAGAGGACTCTGGAAGAGGTGGCGCGGCAGCAGGCGCGGGGAACCTCGCTTGACTTCGAGAACCGCTACCTCTGCAAGGATGGTTCAGTCAAATGGCTCTCCTGGCGGGCAATCTATGACCGGGAAGAGGGCCTCACCTACGCCGCCGCCCGGGACATCACCGAACACCGGCGCGCAGAGGAGGAGGTCAAGGCCAGGGAACAGGAATTCCGGAGCCTCGCGGAGAACTCGCCGGACGACATTCTGCGCTTCGACCGGGAAGGCCGTCTCATCTACGCCAATCACCAGTCGAGGCCGCCCGCGGGGGCTCCGCCAGTGGAAGCGTCTCCGGGAGGGTTCCCCGGAATCGACCCTGAGGAACGGGAGCGGTTCTTCGCCACCTTGCGGCGAGTCATCGACAGTGGCGAAGTGGCGGATCTGGAGACGCGGGTTCCAGGCGCGGCAGGCACCGTGCAAACCCGGAGCATCCGGTTCACTGCCGAGCGGGACCGTGACGGCCAGGTCGTGGGCGCCCTGGCGTTCGGCCGGGACATCACCGAGAAGGCCAGGCTCGAAGAGCAGCTGAGGCAGTCTCAGAAAATGGAAGCCATCGGCCAGCTGGCGGGAGGCGTGGCCCACGACTTCAACAACATCCTCACGGCGATCATGGGGTTCAGCAACCTCGCGAGGATGAAGATGGCCCATGACGACCCGCTGCGGCCGCTCATCGACCAAATCCTGGCCTCCTCCGACCGGGCGGCCCATCTGACCAAGGGCCTCCTGGCCTTCAGCAGGAAGCAGGTCATCCAGCCCAAGCCGGCGGATCTGAATGCCATCGTGAAGAGCGTCGACCGGCTGCTCGCGCGCCTGATCGGGGAAGACATCGAACTCAATACCGAGTTGACGGGAGAATCCCTGATCCTGATGGTCGATGTGGGTCAGATCGAGCAGGTCCTCATGAACCTGGCCACCAACGCCCGGGATGCCATGCCGAAAGGCGGCACGCTGACCATCTCCACCGAGGCGCGGGAGCTCGGGGCGGATTTCGTCCACGCGCATGGCTTCGGCAAGGCCGGGCGGTACGCCGTTGTCACGGTTTCGGACAACGGCGTGGGCATGAGCGAGGCGATTCGGGAAAAGATCTTCGATCCCTTCTTCACCACCAAGGAACAGGGGAAAGGCACCGGCCTGGGCCTTTCCATCGTGTACGGCATCGTCAAGCAGCATGAAGGGGCGATCAACGTGTACAGCGAGCCAGGGAAGGGGACCACCTTCAGGATCTACCTCCCCCTCGTCGCGATTCCGGTGGAGACGGAGCGTCCCGAGCAGGGGACGCCACCGCAGGGGGGCACGGAAACCATCCTGCTGGCCGAGGACGACCAGGGCGTGCGGACCCTGACCACCACCTACCTCCGGGAGTTCGGGTACCGCGTCATCGAAGCGGTGGATGGCCGGGACGCGGTGGAGACCTACACCGAGCATGCGGGGGAGATCGACCTGCTGATCCTTGATGTCATCATGCCGAAGATGAGCGGCAAGGATGCCTTTGATGCCATCAGGGCCCAGCATCCGGAAGCGAAGGCCCTCTTCATCAGCGGCTACACGGCGGACGCGCTCCACCGCAAAGGCATCTTCGAAGAGGGGATCCAGTTCCTCGCGAAGCCCATGAGCCCCTTCGAGCTGCTCAAGAAGGTCAGGAGCCTCCTGGACGAGAGGCGGAAAACCCTGCCCGGGCGCTCCTGAGGACTCAGGCCTGTCCTTCCTGCCGAGGCGGTGGCGCGAGGAGATCCTCCAAGAAGAAGGCGGCGAGCTCGGCCCGGCCCTCCAGGTCCGCCTTGCGGTAGATGCCCTGGGCCTGCTGGCGCACGGTGGCCTCCCGGGTCTGCCTCAAGGCGGCGATGTCGCGGGTGGACAGCCCCTTGAGCAGGAGCAGGGCGACGTCCCGCTCGGCGGGGCTCAGGTCCCACCGCCCGAACTGCTGGTCGATGGCCCCGGAAAGCCCCCTCAGAAGTTCCGAGGCCTCCGACCGCCACCGTTCCGCGTTGGCCTGGGACCGCGCCAGGTCCCTGCGCAGCCGCAGCACCTCGCCCTTCTGGCGACGCAGCTTGGACAGCACCCACGCCGCGGTCAGGAGGGCCATCAGGGCCGCGAGGCTCTCCACCACCAGATGGGCGGCGCCGACCTGGCGCAGCGCCCGATCGGTGATCAGGTCCAGGGCGAGCAGGGCGGTGATGCCCAGCAGCGCCAGGGCGAACCCCAGCTGGGGACGCCATCCGCCAGACGATGGAGGTGGAGGGGAAACCTCAGGAGGCACAGGCAGTTCCTTCGGTCGGACAGATGTTGGATGGCGTGCGCCTGGGAAGGTCCGACCCTTCATCCACAGGAGGCTAGCATGTCCGAGCATTCCACCGACCCCACCCCGCCGGAGGCGCACCCGTCCCGGCCGCTGGTGTGGGATCTGCCCACGCGCCTCTTCCACTGGACCTTCGCCGGGCTGTTCGCCGCCGCCTTCCTGGTGGCGCTGCTGAGTTCCGAGCACAGCCGGATCTTCCTCCTCCACATGCTGGCGGGGCTGGTTATGGCCTTCGCCGTGCTGCTCCGGATCGGATGGGGGCTCGTGGGTTCGCGCCCGTCCCGGTTCAGTGCCTTCCTCTACCGGCCGATGGATCTGGCGCGCTACCTCCGGGCGGCCTTCGAAGGGCGGGACCAGCCGACCCCTGGGCACAACCCGGCCGCGAGCTATGCGGTCTACGCCATGCTGCTGCTGCCGCTGGGCCTGGTGGCCACCGGGCTCCTGAAGACCTCGGGTCAGGACTGGGCCGAGGAGCTGCACGGCGCCCTGGCCTATGGCCTCCTGGCCGTGGTGGTTCTCCACCTCGCGGGCCTGGCCTGGCACAGCCGGCGCCACCGGGACCGCATCGCCCTGGCCATGGTCGATGGGCGCCGGTCCGTCGCCGGTTTCGCAGGCCTGCCCTCGCACCGGATCTGGGCCGGGGCCCTGTTCCTCGTGCTCATGGGAGGCTGGGGCTTCTCCCTGGCGAGAGGCTTCGACCCCGTGGCACGGCAGGTCGCGCTCCCCTTCCTGGGCGTCACGCTTCCCCTGGATGACGGCGGCGATTCGAAGGAGAAGGGCGGCCATCGGGGTGAGCCCCGCGAGCATGGGCACCACGACGATGACTGAGGTGGCGGGTCCTGGGAACGAGTCTCCGTCGGCGCGGGCCTTCCGCTAGACTGGAGGCCCCCCGGAGGCCCCATGAGGATCCCACGCACCTGCGGAACCGCCCTGGCGCTGGCGCTGCCGCTCCTCCTGTCGGCGCAGACGCCGGCTCCGACAACCACCAAGCCCGCTCCGCGGAAGGCCGGCAAGGCCTCTGTAAAACCGAAGGGACCCCAGATGATCACGACCGAATCCGGCCTGAAGTACGTGGACACCCAGGTGGGCACGGGGCCCTCGCCGCTGAAGGGCCAGCAGTGCCTGGTGCACTACACCGGCTGGCTCTCCGCCAAGGGCGAGCGGGGCAAGAAGTTCGACAGCTCGGTGGGCGGCGAGCCCCTGGCGATTCCCATCGGCGTGGGCCGGGTGATCAAGGGCTGGGACGAGGGCGTGCTGACCATGAAGGTCGGCGGCAAGCGCACCCTCCACATCCCCGCGAGCCTGGGCTATGGCGCCCGGGGCGCCGGGGCGGACATTCCCCCGAACGCCGACCTGATCTTCGACGTCGAACTGATCAGCGTGAAGTAGGCCCGAGGGCCTGCTCAGGACCACGTGAGGGCCTGCGCGAGGTCCGCGCGCAGGTCCCGCACATCCTCGAGGCCCACGGACAGCCGGATGAGGTCGTCGGTGATGCCGGCGCGCCGGCGGGCCTCCGGCGTCATGGAGGCGTGGGTCATGGAGGCCGGATGGGCCACCAGGGATTCCACGCCGCCCAGGCTTTCGGCCAGGGTGAACCAGCGCAGGCGCCGCAGCACGTGGTTCAGCCGTTCCGGGCCGCCCTCCTTCAGCTCGAAGCTGAGCATGGCGCCGAAGCCGCGCTGCTGCCGCTTCGCGAGGTCATGCTGCGGGTGGCTGGGCAGGCCCGGGAAGTGCACCCTGCCCACGGCGGAATGGGCCGCCAGGAATTCCGCCAGTACCTGGGCGGTGGCCTCGTGCTGCCGCATGCGCAAGGGGAGGGTCTTCAGGCCGCGCAGCACCAGGAAGCAGTCGTGGGGCGACTGCGAGGTGCCCAGCAGGTTGTTCACGCTCTGGATCTGCTGGGTGAGGGCCAGGCGGCCGGGCCCCGCCACGACCGCGCCGCCCACCACGTCGCTGTGGCCGTTGAGGTACTTGGTCGTGGAGTGGATGACGAGGTCCGCGCCCAGGGCGAAGGGCCGCTGGAGGTAGGGGGACAGGAACGTGTTGTCCACGGCCACCAGGCAGTCTGGGTTTTGATGACCGAGGGCGGCCACGGCGGCGATGTCCGTGAGGCGCAGCAGCGGGTTCGAGGGCGTCTCGATCCAGATCATCCGCGTGTTGGGCCGCAGGGCCGCCTCCACCGCCGGGAGATCCGCCAGGTCGAGGTAGGAAACCTCCAAGCCGTAGAAGTGCTTGGCGTGTTCCAGCAGGCGGAAGGTGCCGCCGTAGCAGTCCACCGTGCAGATGAGGTGGCTGCCGTGCTCCAGCAGGTTCAGGGCCACCAGGATGGCGCTCATGCCGGTGCTGGTGCAGGTGGCGCCGTGGCCGCCCTCCAGCAGGGCGAGGGCCTCCTCCAGCGCACTGCGGGTGGGGTTGCCGCTGCGAGTGTAGTCGTAACCGGCGTTGGTGCAGATGTCCTTGAAGGCGAAGGTGGACGAAAGGTAGAGCGGCGGCATCACGGCCCCATAGGCGGGATCGGGCTGCACGCCCCCGTGCACGCACTGCGTGGCCACGCCCGCGTCGGGCACGAGGCCCGGCCGGTGGACCCAGCCGGCCTGACCCTCCCGGGCCGGAGGCTGGATCGTGAAGTGGTAGGCCGGATTGCCGGGCACGTTGGTGTCGAGGTACTGGTCGCTCAAGAGAGCCTCCCTGGAAGGAGGAGCTTCGTCGCTTCATGGCGATCCAAAAAAAACAGAAGGGGCCCGATGGCTCGGGGCCTGCCAAAAAACAGCAGGGGCCCGATGGCTCGGGCCCCTTCGCATGTCAGTGTCTGACACGTCAGCATCTCTCCGCGGAACTCGCGGCAGGAATTGGCACCTTGCTTTCGCAGGTTGCCAAGGTTTCACAGGGCCCGTCCCTCCACCTTTCTGGATATCGCGTGATGAAACTGACAAAGATCCTGTGTCCCGACAGTATCCCGCAGACGGGCGAACCTGCCAAGCGCGGTGGCTAGATCACGTAGTCGGCACCCTGGGGACGGTCGAGGATGTGGTGGGCCAGATCCAGGTACTGCCGGACCCCGGCCACGGCATCCGCCAGATCCAGGTACTCGGCCTCGGTGTGGGCCACGCGGATGGAGCCCGGCCCGGTCATCACGACGAAGCGGTCGCGCACCAGGTTCCGCAGGGTGTGGGCGTCCGATCCGAAGGGCACCGGGGCCATGGGGAAACCCTCCAGCCGCGGGAACACCTCGGGGTCCCGCTCGAAGAGGACCTCCACTTCCCCGAGCTCGGGCCGCAGGCGCCGCACATCCTCCACGAAGGTGCTGCCCGCCACGGTCCGCGCGAAAAGCCGGGCCTCGGCCTCGTCGGGCACCACGTTGATGGCTCGGCCTGTCTGCAGGGTGCCGAGATTCCACACCTCGGGCCCGAGGATGGGATCCACCCGCCCGGGCAGGCTGCGCAGCTCGCCGATCCAGTCGAACATGGGAAAGGCGGCGTTGCGGCCCTCCTCTGGCGTGCCGCTGTGGGCGGCCCTGCCGTGGCAGCGCAGGCAGAGGTGGGCCGAGCCGCGCTGGCCCGTGGCGAGCACGTTGCCGGTGGGTTCGCCGTTGATGACGCCCCGCAGCTCAGGCAGGCTCTGTTTCAGGTCCAGGGCGATGCGAGCGCCCAGGCTGTCGGTCTCCTCGCCCACCACGCCCAGGAAGGCGAGGTCGCGACGGCCCTCCGCCAGCAGCAGGCGAATGGTTTCCATCATGGTGGCGAGGATCCCCTTGGCGTCGCAGGTGCCGCGGCCCCAGAGGCGGCCGTCCTCGCGACGCGGCGGCAGGTAGGGCGGCACCGTGTCGAGGTGCGTGGTGAAGAGCAGCCTCGGCTGGCCCCAGGTGGCCAGGAGGTTGCAGCGGCCGCCCTCCACGGTCTGCCACAGCACGCGGGCGCCGAGGTTGCGGAACATGGCGGTGAGAAGGGGGATCATCCGGGCCTCAAGGCCCGTGGTGGAATCCACCTGGCAGAGCTGCAGGGTCCACTGGGCGATGCGCTCGGGATCCGGGGCGGGGCAGGTCATGGCGTCCATCCGGCATGGAGGTGGCCCTGGTAGACGGGCTGGACGGGGCCCGACATGAGGATCCGTCCCTGGTCGGTGAAGGCGATGTCGAGGGTTCCCCCTGGCATCGCCACGCGGAGGCGATCGTCCACCAGTCCCAGGCGGCGACAGGCCGCCGCCGCGGCGCAGCTGCTGCTGCCCGACGCGAGGGTATAGCCGGCCCCCCGCTCCCAGATCTCGATGCGGATGCGGCGTCGGTCGAGCACCTCCACCAGCTGCACGTTCACCCGGTTGGGGAAGTCCGGATGGCGCTCGATGCGGGGCCCGAGGCGCTGGGCCTCGGCGGGAGACACCTGCCCGGGAAAGATCACGCAGTGGGGGTTGCCCACGCTGAGGGCCGTGATGGTGATGGGGCCCGTGGGCAGGAAGAGCGGCGTCTCCAGCACCTCCAGGTGGGCGGCCACCGCCGTGAAGGGAATGTCGCCAGCCTTGAAGCTGGGCAGGCCCATGTCCACCTGCACGAGGCTGCCATCACCCTCCAGGAAGCGGACCTCGGCCAAGCCACCGGAGACGTGGATGCGGCAGTCCGGCCCTTGGGTGTGGCCCGCGTCGAGGAGGTAGCGGGCGAAGATGCGCAGCCCGTTGCCGCTCTTCTCTGATTCGCTGCCGTCGGGATTGAAGACGCGCAGGCCGAAGGCCGTCGGATCGTCTGGCACCGGGAGGGGGCCGAAGAGGATGCCGTCGGAGCCGATGCCGCGGTGGCGGTCGCAGAGGGCCTGCACCAGGAGGGCCGTCGGCTCGAACGCGGCCCGGGTGGGATCCAGCACGACGTAGTCGTTGCCCAGCGCGTGGAATTTGGAGAAGGCATAGGTGTGCGGCATGGGGCTGTCCTCGGTGGCGAAAGCTGGCTTCCAGAGGGCGGGGCGGCCCTCGACGGCATCAGCGACAACCCATCCGGCAGATCATGCGAATCCTTCAGCAGTTCAAGCAGGCTATCAGCCGGATGGGCGGACAGCAATCCGGCGGCCCTCCCCTGGAAGGCCGCCGGGCCGGACGGGGTCAGAGGGTGATGCGGGTGCCCAGCACCTGCAGGAACTGGGCGAGCCAGGCGGGATGGGCCGGCCAGGCGGGGGCGGTGACGAGGTTGCCGTCGGTGACGGCGCCGTCGATGGCGATCTCGGCATATTTCCCGCGGGCCACTTCCACCTCGGCGCGGCAGGCGGGATAGGCCGAGCAGGTGCGCCCCTCCAGCACGCCGGCGGCGGCGAGCAGCTGCGCGCCGTGGCAGATGGCGGCCACGGGCTTTTTCGCAGTGAAGAAGTGGCGGACGAGGTCGAGCACCTTCGGGTTGAGGCGGAGGTATTCCGGGGCGCGGCCGCCGGGGATCACCAGGGCGTCGTACTGGTCGCCTTTCACCTCGGCGAAGGTGGCGTTGAGCGTGAAGCGGTGACCGGGTTTCTCGGAATAGGTCTGGTGCCCCTCGAAGTCATGGATGGCCGTGGCGACGGATTCGCCGGCCTTCTTGTCGGGGCAGACGGCGTGGACGGCATGGCCCACGGCCAGGAGGGCCTGGAAGGGCACCATGATTTCGTAGTCCTCTCCGAAATCGCCCACGAGCATGAGGATGCGCTTGCCTGCCATGTCATTCCTCCGGGAAGAGGGCCGGCCGATGGACCGGGCCCGAACCCCACCATGCTAGTCCTCCAGGGAGTCTCCAGGCGTCCGCAGATCAGGCGGTCGTGTCCAGGAGCTGGCCCGGACCACTGGCCCGAAGTTCCTGGCGGGCCCGCGCGGCCATGGCTGCGGCTGCTGTTGCGACGCTGCGGTCCTGGGGCGAAGGGTCGGCCGGGGCCAGGGCCGCCGCCTGGATCTGCTGGGCCTTGGCCAGGGTGGCCGTGGGGGTGTCGGCGACGGTGGCATCGATGGAGACTTCGCCTCCCGTGGCGTAGTTCCGGCCATCGGGCCCCCGGGTGTAGGTGAAGCTGGCGCCGCCACGGGCCAATCCCCCGGCTGCGGCCAGGTGGGCTGCCTCGTGGGCCCGCACCTGCCGGTCCCGGGCGCGCAGGTCGGCCAGGACCCGGGCCTGCGGCGGGTCAGCGACGCTGCTCAGGGACGGGGACGAGGCCCCGGAGACCGGGGAGATGGCCATCCCCCCCAGGATCGCTCTCCGGGGCCGGGAGGCAAGGTCCCGGCCCCGGATCGGATCAGGCCTTCTGGTAGACCTCGGCGCCCTTGGTCACGAAGGTCTCGGCCATTTCTTCCATGCCCTTCTCGAGGGCCTCCTTCTCGGAATAGCCGTGGCTCTCCGCGTACTGGCGCACGTCCTCGGTGATCTTCATGGAGCAGAAGTGCGGCCCGCACATGGAGCAGAAGTGGGCAGACTTGGCGCCCTCCGCGGGCAGGGTCTCGTCGTGGAACTCGCGGGCGGTGTCGGGGTCGAGGGCCAGGTTGAACTGGTCCTCCCAGCGGAACTCGAACCGCGCCTTGCTCATGGCGTTGTCCCAGAGGTGGGCGCCGGGGTGGCCCTTGGCGAGGTCCGCGGCGTGGGCGGCGATCTTGTAGGCGATGACGCCGTCCTTCACATCCTTCTTGTTGGGCAGGCCCAGGTGCTCCTTCGGCGTCACGTAGCAGAGCATGGCGCAGCCCCACCAGCCGATCATGGCGGCGCCGATGGCCGAGGTGATGTGGTCGTAGCCCGGGGCGATGTCCGTGGTGAGGGGGCCCAGGGTATAGAAGGGGGCCTCGTCGCACACGGCCAGCTGCTTGGTCATGTTCTCCTGGATGAGGTGCATGGGCACGTGGCCGGGGCCCTCGATCATCACCTGCACGTCGTGCTTCCAGGCGATCTTGGTGAGCTCGCCAAGGGTCTCCAGCTCGCCGAACTGGGCCTCGTCGTTGGCGTCCGCCGTGCTGCCGGGGCGCAAGCCGTCGCCGAGCGAAAACGCCACGTCGTAGGCCTTCATGATGTCGCAGATGTCTTCGAAGTGCGTGTAGAGGAAGTTCTCCTTGTGGTGCGCCAGGCACCACTTGGCCATGATGCTGCCGCCGCGACTCACGATGCCCGTGACGCGCTTGGCGGTCAGCGGCACGTAGCGCAGCAGCACGCCGGCATGGATGGTGAAGTAGTCCACGCCTTGTTCGGCCTGTTCCACGAGGGTGTCGCGGAAGATCTCCCAGGTGAGGTCCTCGGCCTTGCCGTTGACCTTCTCCAGGGCCTGATAGATGGGCACGGTGCCGATGGGCACGGGGCTGTTGCGGAGGATCCACTCGCGGGTCTCGTGGATGTTCTTGCCGGTGCTGAGGTCCATCACCGTGTCGGCGCCCCAGCGGATGGACCAGGCCATCTTCTCGACTTCCTCTTCGATGGAGGAGGCCACGGCGGAGTTGCCGATGTTGGCGTTGATCTTCACCAGGAAGTTCCGGCCGATGATCATGGGCTCGGTTTCAGGGTGGTTGATGTTGGCGGGGATGATGGCGCGGCCCCGGGCGACTTCATCGCGGACGAACTCGGGCGTGATGCGGCTCTTGAGGCCCGCGGCCTCGCGGCCGAGGTTCTCGCGGATGGCGATGAACTCCATCTCGGGCGTGACGATGCCCTGCTTGGCGTAGTGCATCTGGCTCACGTTGCGGCCGGACTTGGCGCGCAGGGGCATGCGGTCGGCATGGAAGCGGATGGCGTCCAGGTCCTTGTCCCGCTCCCGCAGCTTGCGGTAGAGGCTGGTGGCGCCGGGCAGCTCCTCCACATCGTTCCGCCCCAGAATCCAGTCCTGACGAAGGGGTTTCAGGCCCTTGGCCACGTCAATGACCACCTCGGGGTCGGTGTAGGGGCCGGAGGTATCGTAGAGCCGCACGGGCTCGTTCTCCGTGAGGCGGTCCTGGAAGTCGCGGGTAGGCTGCAGCTGGATTTCCCGAAAGGGAACCCGGACCCCCGGCTGGGCGCCGGCCACGTGGATCTTCCTCGAGGCGGGGAAGGGCTGGAGGCAGGCGGCCAGGGCCGAACCGTCCACGGGGGCCGAACCGGATTGCATGGTCATGGAAACTCCGGACTTGATAAAACCTGGGGAGGATTGATCCTCGAATTAGGAAGTTTATCGCGAGGGGGAACCCGAGACGAATTCAAAGATTGCCGACAAACCGCCGATACAGGGGTCACGGAGTCCCACCCATGCAGGACAACCCCCAGCAGAACCAAGCCATCCCGGATCAGCTCATGCAGATCGCCCAGGAGCAAGAGGGCGGGGCGGAGCGGGTCCTCGGCCAGATCGAGGTCGTCCAGCACAGCTTCGAGGAGATCCAGAACCTCGCCAAGGAGTGCCAGGACATCCTCCGGACCCTGGTGCCGCCCTCAAGCGAGCTGGAGACGCTGACTGCCAAGCTCGAGGAGATCGGCTTCCACGCGGATAACGGGGCCTACAACATCCAAGGCGCCTTCGATCTCTACCAGTACCAGGACGTGGTCCGGCAGAAGCTGGAGCGGGTGGGCCGGAGCCTCATCGAAGTCTCCCACTACGTGTTGGCCCGCCTCCAGCCCACCGAGGAGCACCTGCCCAAGATGGCGCCCTCGGGCCGGGACATCCTGCACCGGGAGCCCCAGATGGCCGATGTCACCAAGGCCGACGCCGATGCCGTGGTGGCCGAGTTTTTCGCCAAGGCCCTCAAGGAGAAGGCCGCCAAGAAAGCCGAAGCCTAAGGCTTTCGCGTGGATAGATGCGATAATCAGATCCCTGGAGGGATCATGCCCCGTCGCATGTTCATCATCAGCAGCCTGGCCATGAGCCTGGTGGCCTCGGCCCAGCCCCAGGACGACCCCGTGATGCGGGCCCGTGCCCAGCGGGCCGCGGCCCAGGGCCCCTCCGAGGGCGACCTGCCTCCGGTGCCTCGCGGCATCGTGGAGCCGCCCCCCTTGCCGCCTCCGGAAGCCCATGTGAAAGACACCCGCAGAGGGCGCCGGACCAAGGGGAAGGCGAAGAAAGGCAAGGGCGCCAAGAAGGCCAAGGCGAGGCCTGCCGCCAAAGGGAAGGGCAAGTGAGAATCGGAGTCCTCACCTCCGGCGGGGACGCTCCTGGCATGAACGCGGCCATCCGCGCCACCGTGCGACAAGCCGATGCCCTGGGCCACGAAGTGTGGGGTATCCACCGCGGCTACCAGGGCCTCCTGGACGCGGACTGGTCGTACATGCCAAGCCGGGCTTGCGCCAACATCCTTCAGCGGGGCGGCACCATCCTCCACACAGCCCGATGCGTCGAGTTCCATGACGCCGCCCGGCGCGCCGAGGCCGCCACAAAGATGCGGGATGCCGGCATCGAGGCGCTGGTCGTCATCGGCGGGGACGGGAGCTTCCGCGCGGCCGAGGCCTTGCAGCGGGAGCACGGCGTGGCTTGCGCGGGCATTCCGGGCACCATCGACAACGACCTGCCCGGCACCGAGCGGACCCTCGGATTCGACACGGCCCTGAACACCGCCGTGGAGGCCATCGACCGCATCCGCGACACCGCTTCCAGCCACGGCCGGCTGTTCCTCGTCGAAGTCATGGGGCGCAGCTCCGGCATGCTGGCGGTGCACACCGCGCTGGCCTGCGGCGCCGAGGCGGTGCTCTACCCTGAATCGCCGGACGACAGCTACGAGGCTCTGGTCTCGCGCCTGAACACCAACTGGCTGCGGGGCAAGCGGAGCTCCATCGTGGTGGTGGCCGAGGGCGACACCGTGGGGCGCGCCATGGCGGTGGGCGAGCGCCTGAAGCGCGACCATGCCCTGGACCTGCGGGTGGTGGTCCTGGGGCATGTACAGCGGGGCGGCAGCCCCTCGGCGCTGGACCGCATCTGGGGCAGCCGCTGGGGCGCCGAGGCCGTGCGCCGCCTGGATCGCGGCGAGCGGGGCTTCTACCTTGGCGAGGTGGCCGGGGCCCTGGTGGCTCAGCCGCTGTCACGGATCCTCGAACCCCAGCCCGTGCCTCCGGGGGACTTGGGCCGCCTGGTGGCCATCCTGGCCCGGTAGCACACGCGCCGGTTGTGAGGAACAACCGGGTCGTGGTCTCCTTGAAGGCTGGCAAGGCGATGTGGAGGTCGGTGATGTCGGAAAACCCTAAGGATTCCCTGGTGGCGGTGGTGATGGCCGGCGGCCGGGGCACCCGCTTCTGGCCCCGCAGCCGAAATGCCCGCCCCAAGCAGTTCCTGGCCATCGTGGGCACCGAGACCCTCCTGCACCAGACCGTGCGCCGGCTGGACGGCCACGTGGCCCCCGACCGCATCTTCGTGGTGACCACGGAGGATCTGGCCGCCGAGACGCGGCGCATGCTGCCCGAGCTTCCGCCGGAGAACGTCATCGTCGAACCCGAGGGCCGCAACACCGCGCCCTGCCTGGCCCTGGCCTTGGTCGAAATCGAGAAGAAGTTCCCCCACGGCGTCATGGCCGTGCTGTCTGCGGATCACTGGATCGGCGACCGGGAGCTCTTCCTGGAGGACCTCGACCTCGCGGTGAAGCACGCGGCCTGGGAGCGGGAGCTGGTCACCTTCGGCATCCGTCCGACGTATCCCGAGACCGGCTACGGCTACATCGAATCGGAGGGCCACGGCCCCGTGCTGAAGGTGAAGGCCTTCCGCGAGAAGCCGCCCGTGGAGGTGGCCGTGCAGTACCTGGAATCCGGCCGCCACTTCTGGAACGCCGGCATGTTCGTGTGGACCCTGGCGGATTTCCGGGAAGGCCTGCACAAACACGCCCCGGAGGTGCTGGCGCCCCTCGACGCGTGGGTGAAGACCGGCGCGAAGCCCGAGGCGCTCGCGGCGGCCTACCGCCAGCTGCCCAAGGTGGCCATCGACGTGGCCCTCATGGAGAAGGCGGCCACGGTGGCGGTGGTGCCCACGCGGTTCCGCTGGTCCGACGTGGGCAGCTGGCCCGCCGCCATCGAGTTCCAGGAGACCGATTCCGAAGGCAACGTCAGCCAGGGCGAGACGCTTCTGCTGGATACGCGGAACAGTGCCTTCTTCGGCGGCAAGCGCCTCATCGCCGCCAGTGGCGTGGATGACCTCATCGTGGTGGATGCCGACGACGCCCTGCTCATCTGCCGCCGCGACCGCGCCCAGACCGTCAAGCAGATCGTCGAGCGGCTCAAGGCCGAAGGCCGCGAAGACCTCCTCTAATCCGAACCGGGGACACACCATGAATCGACCCGAAACGCTGCACGTCGACAAGCCCTGGGGCTCCTTCGACCAGTACGCCCTCAACACGCCCTGCACGGTGAAGATCCTCACCTGCAATCCGGGCCAGAAGCTGAGCCTGCAGCGCCACACCCATCGCGGCGAACTGTGGGTGGCGCTGGATCCTGGCGTGGTGGTGGACCGGGATGGCGAAGAACTGCGTCCCGCGGTGGGCGACCAGATCTGGCTGCCCCAGGGCAGCACCCACCGCCTGCGGTGCGACGCCGCCACGCCCGGCCCCGTCCGGGTGCTCGAGGTGAGCCTCGGCGTCTTCGACGAGGCGGACATCGAGCGACTGCAGGACGACTACGGACGCCGCTGATGCGGCCCGTCCTCCTTCTGTTCGCGGCCGTTCCGATCCTGGCGCAGGAGGAGCCCGCACCAACCGCGCCCGTGGAGGTGATGGCCCCCAGCGGCGAGGAGCTGCTCGCCCGGGTGGATCGCCTCCGCCATCCCTGGCCGTCCTTCACGGTGGAGCTCACCGTGAAGGATGCCAACACCGCCGGCCAGCGGTGGAAGGTCTCGGCCCGGGACAACGGCGATGCGCGGCTGGACGGCCTCTCGGACAAGGAGAAGGGCCGGTCCGTGCTCATGCTCGGCGATCAGATGTGGCTGCTGCTGCCGGGCACCCGGCGTCCGCTGAAGGTCACGCCGCAGCAGCGGATGATGGGCTCCGCCGCGGGTGGCGACGTGGCCCGCACCCGCTTCCGCCAGGACTACGCGGTGCAGAAGGTGGCCGAGGACAGCCTGGCGGGGCAGGCCTGCTGGCGGCTTGACCTGTCGGCGCGATCCGCGGCGACGAGCGCGCGCACCGTCCGGCTGTGGGTGGCCCGGGATCGGCAGATTCCCCTGCGGGCCGACTTCCATCTGGCCTCGGGCAAGCTGGCGCGCACGGCCCTGTTCGGGCCGCCGGTCCAGGCGCTCGGTCAGCCGGTGCTCTCGCGGATGGAGCTGGTCGAACCCGGCGGCCACAAGGTGGAGCTCGCCTTCGGCGGCTGGGTGAAGGGCGGGGTGGATCCGGGGCGTTTCGACCTCCCGGCAACCCGCTGAGCAGATCCCGGCCGATCCAGATCGGACAGGGGTGGTAGACTCGCAGGCGAGGTGCCCGCAAGGGCTTCCCGCCACCAACCGTCCCACCTATCGACACCAGTTCCGATCCGGAACTCCCGCTTCAACGCCCCACCACACGAAACCCCGCCAACCAAACCCTCACGAAGCGCCCGCACCTCCGGGCGCTTCTTTGTTGTCCGGGGGTTCCGCGCTGCGCGCACACCCCCGGAGCCCCCGCGCGAAAGCCCGGCGGAGCCGCGCTTTCGCATGTCTCCAGATTCCGGCGTTGAGGCTCGGTTCGGGCGCGCACACCCCCGGAGCCCCCGCGCGAAAGCCCGGCGGAGCCGCGCTTTCGCTTGTCTCCAGATTCCGGCGTTGAGGCTCGGGTCGGGCGCGCACACCCCCGGAGCCCCCGCGCGAAAGCCCGGCGGAGCCGCGCTTTC
>Ga0316605_10000492_pt1 | contig 27536 bp, 27 predicted proteins | sample OWC_soil_day20_n_FD_207666 | JGI IMG/M metagenome (GOLD analysis project Ga0316605, IMG submission 207666) | Wetland soil microbial communities from Old Woman Creek delta, Ohio, United States - OWC_soil_day20_noCT | ecosystem: Environmental > Terrestrial > Soil > Wetlands | place: USA: Ohio...
GAGTAAGCCAGATTCTTCAAGGGTTTACAATGCATGCGCATAACCCCATGACCGTAAACGATTCTTTCGCCGAGGCAACTTCAATGGCATGTCCGGGGGCTATGCTGTTCGAGTGCAAAGGCCCTGCCCTCACCCCACAGAGAAAACTCGTCAATTTTATGACAAGTCGCCAAGCAAAACTACAGGAAGACACATATTTCCGGGTGATGCGCATCTTGCAAGAAAACCCGGATCTCACCCAGCGCGAACTGGCCGAGAAATTGGGCATCAGTGTAGGTGGTCTGAACTACTGCCTCAAAGCCCTGACCGAAAAAGGGCTGGTGAAGATGAAAAACTTTGCCAACTCCAAAAACAAGTTTGGCTATGTCTACGTACTCACGCCCACCGGTATCGCTGAAAAAGCCGCTATCACCCATCGATTCCTGCGGCGCAAGATGGAAGAGTACGAGGCGTTGAGAGCAGAGATCGAAACCCTGAAAAGCGAATGCGACACTAATGAGCCGGCATCGATGCAGAAAGGCAAAGCCTAAAACTGACGTGGATAAACCCAGAAACCTCGCAAAATCTGTGACTGTGGAGTGAATATGAATCAGCAAGACATGAAGATCGCCATTATTGGACTTGGCTACGTTGGACTGCCACTCGCTGTCGAGTTCGGAAAGTTTCGGGCTGTCGTAGGCCTCGACATCAATCCAGAACGCATTGGAGAATTGCAATCCGGTAAGGATAGTACGCGAGAAGTGACGCATGATGAACTTGTCGCGGCGAAGTTTCTTTCGTACAGCAACCGCCTGGAGGACATTGCCGATTGCGGTGTATTCATCATCACCGTACCGACCCCAATCGACAAGGCTAACCGGCCTGACCTTACTCCACTCGTCAAGGCCAGCGAAGCCGTTGGCAAGGTCATGAAAGCCGGTGCGATCGTGATCTACGAATCCACGGTCTACCCGGGTTGTACTGAGGAAGTATGCGTTCCGGTTCTAGAGAAGTATTCAGGAATGAAGTTCAATGTTGACTTTTTCTGCGGGTACAGTCCGGAGCGCATCAACCCCGGCGACAAAGTCAATACCCTTACCAAGATCAAAAAGATCACGAGCGGTTCTACTCCAGAAGTAGCCAATACCGTCGACGCTCTTTACGCTAGCATCATTACTGCCGGCACCTTTCCGGCCACCAGTATCAAGGTGGCAGAAGCGGCCAAGGTGATCGAAAACACTCAACGGGACCTCAATATTGCTCTTGTTAATGAGCTTTCCGTAATTTTCCAGCGCTTAGGCATAGATACTATTGAAGTCCTTGAGGCAGCGGGAAGTAAGTGGAATTTTCTACCTTTTAGACCTGGAATGGTGGGGGGGCACTGCATTGGGGTCGATCCATATTATCTGACGCATAAAGCCGAAGAGATAGGCTACCACCCCCAGGTTATACTTGCAGGGCGGAGAATAAATGACAATATGGCTCGATATGCGGCAAGAAATTTAATTCGCATGATGCTAAACAATAATATACAAGTTGCAGGGAGTACAGTTGCGGTTTTTGGTATTACATTTAAGGAAAATTGTCCAGATATTAGAAATAGCAAGGTAGTAGATTTGATACTTGAACTGAAGAAATGGAATGTAAATGTGTTGGTAACTGACCCCTGGGCTAATCCATTAGAGGTGGATGAGGAGTACGGTATCCGATTGTCAGAAATGACCGAATTGAATGGGGTTGATTCAATCGTGGTTGCAGTTGGGCATCAGCAATTCAGAGCTATAAATCTCACTGAATTAAAGGGTTTATGTAAGTCAGAAAATCCGGTGCTGGCAGACATAAAGGCGATATACGATAAGGCGAACGTGATTGATAACGGTTTTACATTATTTAGGCTTTAAATGTCATGGCTCAAAAATTTGTTAAACATGAAACAGCTGTCATTGATGACGGTGCAATAATTGGAAACTACACGGCTATTTGGCATTACTCTCATGTCGAGAAAACGGCAGTTATTGGTGAGAATTGTAACCTAGGCCAAAATACATACGTTGGAAATAATGCAATAATTGGCAATGCCTGCCGGATTGGTAATTCTGTTTCTATTTTTTCCAATGTGGAGCTTCAAGATTTCGTGTTTTGCGCGCCATTTATGGTTTTTACTCATATAGGTTACCCACGCGCTGCGATCGTTCGTCATCGTGTTTTTGAGAAGACGCTGGTAAAAACAGGTGCAACATTAGGGGCTAACTCGACGGTTGTCCCTGGTGTCACTGTAGGAATGGGAGCTTTTATCGCGGCAGGGGCCGTGCTAACAAAATCATGCAAAGATTGGTCGTTGATGGTGGGAGTCTCAGCTAAGCAAATGGGGTGGGTTAGTGCGTATGGGGAAAAAATACCTTTGCCTCTAAAGGGCTCAGGCGAGTGGGTGTGTTCACACACTGGAGATGTTTACTATTTAGAGGGTGCGGAACTGCGCAGGCAAGCTGGCATCGATGATATTTTGAAATATACCCACGGACAAGAGTTGAAGCGACGAAACATATAGCACGATAACCCTGTGACTAAACGTAATTTAATTAAATCATATGCAAGGCCGCGCTTGTGTCCAGGTTGTGCTGAGCAGGGCCGGTATCCCTCGACCGGCCGAAAATTTCGCGTCGAATATAAACTGGTGGTGGCTAATGTAGTTGCCATGCGATTGGCATGTGGTGATGGCGTGGTGGAACAAGTGATTGGGTTGCCGGTGGGGTCGTATCTTACGGCACCGCAACGGCGCTATATTGCGCAGACTCCCGTAGTTGTTGAGGCATTATTTCTGTGAATCTTCGGTCCAAGCTTTTCGGCAATACAGGAATTTACCTAGGGGCAAATATCCTCAATGCCGGAATTCCGTTCCTGCTGCTACCGATTTTGACCAGGGTACTCACTCCGGCAGATTACGGCACCGTAGCCATGTTTGGCATAGTACTTAGTGTCTTGGCGGCCTTCACCGGCCTTAGCGTGCATGGAGCCGTAGGTGTACGCTACTTCCAATTGGAAAAAACAGAGCTGGCAGAGTACGTTGGTGCCTGTATAGGGATACTGGTGATCAGTACATCTTTGATTTTCCTGCTGGTCGCGGCAAATGGGACGTGGTTGGAAGGGATTACAGGGGTTCCGTCAGATTGGATTTTGGTAGCAGTCGTGCTTTCCGGTCTTCAATTTCTCGGCATGATCCGCCTTTCGCTTTGGCAGGTGTCAGGGGAAGTAAAAAAATACGGCGTATTTCAGATAACCCAAAGCCTGCTTAATGCAGCGGTTTCGCTGGTTTTGATACTAATGGTTGGCATGGCTTGGGAAGGTCGGGTTTTGGGTCAATCGGTAGCAGTCACGTTTTTTGGCGTAGTCGCACTTTGGTGGCTATTACGGGATGGTCTGCTTCTGTTTCGCGGCAACTGGCGTGTGCATTACCGCGATGCTTTGAAGTTTGGTGTGCCACTGATACCGCATGTGATTGGCGGCTTGTTAATAGTCGCCGCGGATCGATTCATCATCGTTAAATTGCTTGACCTAACTCAGGCCGGTATTTATACGGTTGCACTGCAGGTTGGGCAGGTAATTAGTCTCGTTACTTCATCATTTAATGCCGCCTACTCGCCGTGGTTCATGGGGAAACTTTCGAAGCCGAGCGAAGTGATTCGCAGAAATATAGTAAGAGGCACTTATTTATATTATGTTTTAGTGATCACGTGTGCGGTGATATTTGGTGTCACTGCGCCGATGTTTCTTCATTTATTTGTGGGTGAGTCTTATCGAGCAGCAGGCGAGTTGGTAATTTATATCGCCCTAGGGTTTGCATTTGGTGGTTGTTATTACATGGTTGTTGGCTACGTTTTTTTTGAAAGTAAAACCGGGGTTCTCGCTTTTATTACTTTTGTTTCTGGTCTTGTAAATATTCCTTTGATGTTTATTCTGGTCGAACATAATGGAGTTGCTGGCGCGGGGCAGGCTTTTGTGTTGACTCAAGCGTTTAGCTTTCTCGCTACGTGGTGGGTTGCTCACAAGGTCCATCCAATGCCTTGGTTGTACGCACCAAAAGCAAATCGATAGTCGATAGCCTCTGTAATTCAAATAGGAAATTTAATGAGCTTGATCTCATATGGACGCCAAGATATTAACCAAGCTGACATCGACGCAGTCGTTGAGGTGTTGCGCTCAGACTTCCTCACGCAGGGGCCCGTCGTTCCTGCGTTTGAAAATTCCGTTGCAAAATATTGCAATGCCGAATACGCAGTCGCTGTAAATAGCGCAACTAGTGCGCTGCATATTGCCTGCTTGGCGTTAGGAGTCGGCAGGGGTGACGTGGTTTGGACTTCGCCCATCACCTTTGTCGCCAGTGCAAACTGTGCACTGTATTGCGACGCAACTGTGGATTTTGTCGATATTGACCCGAACACCTACAACCTTAACGTAGCGCGACTGGCAGAAAAATTGGTTGAGGCGGAGAAAATTGGCAAACTGCCAAAAGTCGTTATTCCTGTCCATTTATGTGGCCAACCTTGCGACATGGCCGAAATATATGCACTCAGCCAGCGGTATGGGTTCAAAATCATCGAAGACGCTTCCCATGCCATCGGAGGCAAATACAAGAATCAGCCCATCGGCAACTGCCGTTATAGCGATATCACGGTTTTTAGTTTTCATCCTGTCAAGATCATCACTACTGGCGAGGGAGGGATGGCCGTAACGAATGACGCAACTCTCGCCAAGCATATGCGGTTGCTACGTAGCCACGGCATTACCAGCACTCCCGCAGATATATATCCTCGGCCAATAAACGAAATCTGGAACTACCAGCAGATTGGCTTAGGTTTTAACTATCGAATGACCGATATACAAGCTGCATTGGGGCTCAGTCAGCTTCAGCGAATTGATGCATTTGTGACGCGGCGCCACGAAATCGCCACGCGCTATGATCGGATGTTGGCCGATTTGCCCGTGATAACCCCATGGCAGCATCCGGAAAATTATTCGGGCTACCATCTTTACGTTATCCGCTTACAGTTGGAAGAAATTGGGAAGACTCAACGACAAGTCTATGATGCGCTTCATGCTGCAGAAGTTCTTGTCAATTTGCATTACATACCAGTGTATCGCCAGCCCTATTACGAACGGATGGGCTTTCCGAATGGTTACTGTCCCGAGGCAGAAAAATATTATACGGAAGCTATCAGTATTCCAATGTTTCCTGGCCTAACGACTGAACAGCAAGATCGCGTTATCACGGCAATCGGCGAGGCCATCGGCTCATGAGAATTTGCGTCATTCCCGCCCGTGGTGGCAGTAAGCGTATCCCCCGCAAGAATATCAAGCCTTTTCATGGCAAGCCCATGATCGCCTATGCAGTGACGGCCGCCCTGGCATCCAAGGCATTTGACAAGGTGATCGTCTCGACCGATGACGAGGAGATCGCTCGAGTCGCGCGGGCGTATGGTGCGGAAGTTCCCTTCGTGCGCCCTGCGGATCTGGCGGACGACCGCACACCCACCGTTCCGGTGATCGCTCATGCCATCCGCACCTGCCAATCGAAGGGCTGGGATGTGGAAGACGTGTGCTGTATCTATCCGGGGGTACCATTCATCTCGACGGATGATTTGGCCCAAGCTTATCAGCGGCTCCAGACTTCTGGCGCGCACTACGTTTTCCCCGTGACTGGATTTCCTTCACCGATTCAGCGTGCTTTGCGCCGTCTGCCCGACGGCACGGTCAAGCCCTTCCAACATGAATACGCGGCTACGCGCACACAGGATCTGGAGCCGGGCTATTTCGATGCGGGTCAGTTCTATTGGGGACGTCGTGATGCTTGGCTGGATGAGCTGAATATTCATCTGAATGGCACCACCCTTGTTATTCCGGAATGGCGCGTGGTTGATATCGACACGCCAGCCGACTGGGAGCGAGCGGAACTGATTTACTCGGCGCTGTTCGCCAAGGGTTTGGTATGAAGTTCGTCTTCAGAGCAGATGCTACCGAGACTCTCGGGTCCGGACACATCATGCGCTGTATGAGCCTCGCCCACGTGCTTCGTCAGCGCGGGGCAGAGATCGTGTTTGTTGCTCTGGATATTCCCGAACATTTGGCGGCCTTACTTAGCAGTGCAGGGCATGAGGTGGAGCGTTTGCCGGCAGACGTTAGAGGCGATGAAGACTCTGATGCGCAAGCCACCTTGGCCTGCACTCGGGGCGCGATGGCCTACGTGCTCGATCACTACGCCCTGGGACCGCAATGGGAACGGCAGGTCAAAGCTCACGCACCAGTGCTAGCACTGGACGACTTGGGTCGGCCTCATGAATCCAACTGGGTGCTTGATCAAAACTTCTATGCGCAGCCGCAGGCGCGATATGCAGGCCAACTGACGCCTGAGACTAGCCCCCTCCTGGGACCCGCGTATGCGCTGCTTCGTCCCGAGTTCGAAGCGGGGCAGCGCCGAGCCGCCGTGAGAGACCAAGGCATCCGAAATATCCTGGTCTCCCTTGGTGGAATGGATGCAGATCAAATCACGGGCAAGGCGTTGCGGGCGATCGAACTGAGCTTGCCGCTGGACGTCCAGGTTGCCGTGATTGTTGGCGCGTCTTACCCTGCCTTGGATTGGATTCAAAATTGGTGTAGTCATCGAGGTAATGCATCCGTGCATGTGCAGGTGCATGACATGGACAAATACCTGCTGGCGGCGGACCTGGCGATCGGCGCAGGAGGGTCTAGCACCTGGGAGCGCTGCGCCTGCGGACTACCGACGGTGACACTTTGCCTCGCCGACAACCAACGAGAAGTCATTAGAGAAGGTATCGCTGCAGGTTTCTTGTGGGGATTCGATTCTGTCCCCGCCGTTGAAGAGCTCGCAGATGTGCTTCGAGTCCTGTACCGAGCACCGGGGCAACTGGCTCACATGTCCCGGCATGCGCTGAGCATCACGGATGCACGAGGTGCGAAGCGGGTGGCGGATGTACTGATGCTCCGTTCGGTACAGGTTCGTACGGCAACTTTGGATGATGCGCGCAAGATCTACGATTGGCGTTCCGATCCTGGTGTTCAAGGGGTGTCTCGAACCAGCGCCGCATTTTCGTTTGAGGATCACTGCGACTGGTTGAAGCGTACGCTGGCCAATCCAAATCGCATCTTGCTGATTGGCCAACATGAGCAAGCGGATATCGGTGTCGTTCGATTTGACGTCGAGAGCGATCGAGCAGAAGTCTCGATCTTCCTTGCGCCGCATCTTGCCGGCGCAGGCTTGGGCGGAGCGATGTTGCAAGCGGCAGAAGCCCATCTGCGTACCGTTCGGCCTGACGTACAACGGCTAGATGCGTGGGTGAATGAAGGCAACCAATCGTCCCTGAACATGTTCAACCGGCTTGGCTATTCCACACGTATCAGCCGCCTTGAGAAGGAGATCGCCTAGATGCGAGCCAACGTGAGTTTCAAAATCGGTCAGCGCACCGTCGGGCCTGATGCCGCTCCGTTCATCATTGCTGAGATGTCGGGCAACCACAACCAGTCGCTCGAACGTGCACTGGAGCTGGTGGAGGCAGCCGCGAAGGCGGGCGCACACGCGCTCAAGCTGCAGACCTACACGGCTGACACAATGACCTTGGATTGCCGGAAGCCGGGCTTCGTGATCGAGGATCCGAAGAGCCTCTGGGTTGGCGCGCAACTGTACCAGCTGTATCAGGAGGCCCACACGCCCTGGGATTGGCACCAGCCTATCTTCGAGCGGGCACGCGCCTTGGGCATGATCCCGTTCAGCACGCCTTTCGACCACACGGCAGTCGACTTCCTCGAATCGCTCGATGTCAACTGCTATAAGATCGCGTCGTTTGAGAACACGGATATCCCCCTGATCCAGAAGGTGGCGCGCACCGGCAAGCCCATGATCATCTCCACGGGGATGGCGACGGTGGCAGAGCTGCACCGGTCGGTGACGGCCGCGCGGGAGGCCGGCTGCGAGCATCTCGTGCTACTCAAGTGCACCAGCACCTACCCCGCCACTCCAGCCAATTCCAACATCGTCACGATCCCGCACATGCGCGAGCTTTTCGATTGCCAGGTGGGCCTGTCCGACCACACGATGGGAACGGGCGTCAGCGTGGCCAGCGTGGTCTTCGGCGCTACGGTGATCGAGAAGCACTTCACGCTCGCTCGCGCTGATGGTGGCGTGGACAGTACCTTCTCCCTGGAGCCGGAAGAGCTCCGCCAGCTGGTGGTCGAAACCGAGCGCGCGTGGCAGTCGATTGGCACGGTGCAGTACGGCGCCACGCAGGCCGAGAAGAAATCGCTGCAGTTCCGGCGCTCGCTCTACATCACGCAGGATCTCAAAGCTGGCGACGTGCTCACGGCGCAGAACGTTCGGGCCATCCGCCCGGGTTTCGGTCTGCCCACCGAGCATCTCGAAGAGGTCTTGGGGATGACTTTGAAAGTGGATGTGGAACGCGGAACACCTTTGAGCTGGATTCTTTTGAGATGACATTGAAATGAAAGTTGGGGTGATTTCGCAACTGTGGCACGCACCATCTGGGTGTGGGAAATTGATGCAATGCCGTCCCGTCAGCACCGACTTTCGGGGGTTACCGGCAGTACTTCAACCTCCAAGCGACTATCGGCAATCTGCCTGACTAGATGATCTATCCGGAGAGTATCGGTTTGGAATAAGCTTGGTTCGGGGTAGTTTGAAAATTATTTTCATCATCCAGGATTTGTTTTGTAGCTATTAAAGCGAGGAAATATTATGCAAGAAACAAACGATACATCTATCAGTCTCAATGAAATTCGTGCTGATGAATTCAGGGAACTACAGATAAACGCTTATAAGAATGATATTGCAAGGCTGCATAGGCGACTTGATGAATTTGTTGCTGTGTCCTGCCCGGCTTGCGGAGGCCAAAGTTCCAACTACCGTTTTGAGAAGTACAAATGCAAGTTTGTAGAATGTAATACATGCTCGACGCTTTTCATGTCGCCGCGTCCAACTCCGGCCGTAATGGATGACTATTACAGCAATTCTGAGAATTACGCGATCTGGAATAAATATATCTTTCCCAAGTCGGAGGCCAGCCGACGGGAAAAAATTTGCCGCCCAAACCTTGAGCGAATAATTGACGAGTGCAGGCGGCAAGGAATGGAAAAACCAGCATTTCTTGAAATCGGACCAGGTTTTGGCACATTCTCTGCGCTTGCAAAGGACTCCGGATTTTTCAGCACTGTTTCGGTTGTGGAGCGCACGCCTTCGATGGCAGAAGCATGCCGTGCTAAAGGCCTGCATGTCATCGAATCGGCGCTTGAAGATGTGGCAAACGAATTTTTTGAAGCAGCCGATGTCGTTGTGTGCTTTGAAGTAATCGAGCATGTGTTTGAGCCCATCGATTTCTTGGCCGGCGTTAGCAGAATGTTGAAACCCGGTGGGTTGTTTATGTTTACGTGTCCAAATGGCAAAGGCTTTGATACCGAGATGCTTCGGGAGGCTTCACCATCAGTAGATACCGAGCATGTGAATCTATTCAACCCTCAATCCGCTGAGGTGTTGCTTAGGCGCGCAGGTTTTGAAGTAATGTGCGCGGAGACTCCGGGGCGATTAGATGTTGAACTTGTCCGGCGAGCTGTATTGGCGAAAGAGGTCGACCTCACAGGAGCCCCGTTCTGGCAAACTTTGTTGCTCGAAGAATTCGAGACGATCGGAGCGGATTTTCAGCGTTTTCTGGTTGAGCACAACTTATCTGGAAACATGCGAGTTATCGCACGCAAAACAGCCAATCCAGATTGTCTATGAAATACTGCAAACTTTGTCTTCAACCAGACACTAGACCAAATACCTATTTCAGCGACGATGGGATATGCCCCGCATGTACATATTTCGCAGCGCTAAAGGAGGTGGACTGGCTGGAACGGGTTGATATTTTGAAGGATATTTTTGCCCAAAGAACACGTAAGCCGAACCAGCATCATGATTGCATAATTGGAATTAGTGGAGGAAAAGACAGTTGTCGACAGGCCTTGTGGGTCCGCGATTTTCTGGGAGTTAATCCGTTACTCGTGTGCCTTAGCTACCCTCCAGAGCAGGTTACGCAGCGCGGAGTTGACAACCTATCAAACCTCATCGAACTGGGTTTCGATGTGGTAGTTTCAGCGCCAGCCCCCAAGACTTGGCGTGACCTCAAACGGGATGGTTTCGGAGAGTTCACTAACTCTTTTCGATCAACTGAGCTTGCGCTGTTTTCATGCGTGCCACAGATTGCGTTGCGCTATAACATCGATCTAATTCTTTGGGGAGAGAATCCAGCACTTCAACTCGGGGATATGAGGGCCTTGGGTCGAAATGGGTACGATGGGAACAATTTGCGATACATGAATACCTTGATGAGCGGCAAGGAATGGATGCTCAAAAGGGGATACACCGAGCGGGAACTGATTGCGTACACCTATCCCGGAGTTGAGGAGTTCCTTGAGGCGAATCTCAATATTATTTATCTGGGATGGTTTCTTGGTGACTGGTCTCTTGTAAACAATGCTATGTACTCATGCGGCTATGGACTTGAAATCCGTAGCGATGACGTCTCGGCAACTGGCGATTTGTATGGTGTCACTGCTCTGGACGAGGATTTCACGCCAATAAACCAGATGATTAAGTACTACAAGTTCGGTTTTGGTCGCACAACGGACTATGTAAACGAGGAAATCCGTTTAGGCCGCATTAGTCGTAGCGACGGGATCGAATTGGTTAGCAAATACGACCACTGCTGCTCATCAGGGTACATCAAAAATTACTGCGACTATCTTGGCATCAGCATCGAAGACTTTTGGAAGCAGGTACACGCATCTGTAAACCGAGAGCTATTTACTATTCATGCAGACGGCCGCATCGAACGCAAATTCTCAATTGGGGTGGGGTTATGACCCGAAGAACGATTGGGATCGTCGATTACGGCGTCGGTAACCACGCATCCGTCCTCCGGGCCTTTCAATCCTTGGGCTATCGTTGCCGGGTCAGTCGGGACCCTAGTGTACTAGCGGAATGCGATGTGCTGGTGCTTCCCGGTGTGGGGGCTTATCCAACTGCAATGTCCGCGCTGACTGCCTGTGAACTGGTGGGGTTTCTTCAGGAAAGGGCACGGGGAGGGCAACCAATCATCGGTTTGTGTCTCGGGATGCAGCTCTTGGCCGATGTTTCCCATGAGCATGGGGTAACGGCCGGCTTGGGGCTCATTCCAGGTGAGGTGGTTCCATTGACCACCGTTCCTTGGCATATCGGTTGGAATACGATCGAGGTGGTGAATGGGGACGATCTGTTGGCGCCTAGCGATCAACAATCAGTTTATTTCAATCACTCTTATGTGTTCCGGGCGCCCGAGGAATATCAGGTGTGCGTGTCGCGCCTGGATCGGTCGTTTACGGTGGGTGTCCGTCGGGGCAAGGTGGTAGGTCTTCAGTTCCATCCTGAAAAAAGCCAAAGTGTGGGACGTGTCATGCTGAGAAACTTGGTGGAGGGGCTGACTCGTGCTTAAGAAAAGATTGATTGGTGTCGTCACCGTTCGGCAGGGCTGGGCGGTTCAGTCTTTTGGTTATCGTCGCTACTTACCCTTGGGCAAGCCGGAGGTGGTAGTAGAAAACCTGGACCGCTGGGGCGCAGATGAAATCCTGATTTCCTGCATCGACAGAAGCGAAACCGGGCAAGGGCCGGACTTCAAATTGCTGGAGCGCATTGCGGCCCTTGGTTTATCTACCCCCGTTATCTATGCGGGTGGGGTGAGAAATGGAGCTGATGCCGTTCAGGCAGTTAACCTGGGTGCTGATCGAATTCAGGTGGACGCGATGCTCTGGGACTTGCCGGCAGAACTGGAACTACTGTCACGGGAACTGGGCAACCAAGCCTTGATCGCACACTTGCCCGTGAGTATCCGTGACGGCGCCCTTTATTGGAGAAATTATCGAAATGGTGAGGAGTGCCTGCTGGATCACGCGGCGCTGAGCCGGATGTATTTGGAGTGGGTTTCTGAAGTAATGCTTACCGATTGGGTCCATGAAGGAACGCCGGGTGCATTTGACGAAGCGATCCCCAAACTGTTTCCGCTAGAAGAAAAGCCCTTGCTCCTGTTCGGCGGACTATCTGCATCCGCGCAATTACAAAGGGTTTTGTCGCTGAACAATGTTGTTGCTGCTGGAGTGGGTAATTTTCTCCATTACAAGGAGCATGCAATTCAACAGATTAAACGAAATCTGGTCGGAGTTCCCATGCGGGCAGCCCATTACGCCAGCGAGGAGCGCTAGATGAGCCCTGTCACAAGTAATCAACAACCTGGAGAGTCGGTAGCCTGCAAGCGTTGCTTGTACAAGACCGACCACCCCTTGGGCCTCATTCTTGATGAAGAGGGGATTTGCTCTGGATGCCGAATCCATGAAGAAAAAGACCGCCTAGACTGGCAGGCGCGTTGGAAGAAACTGGAATCCCTGGTCGCTCCCTACCGGGTTGCCAGTGGCAAAACGTATGATTGTATTGTCCCCGTGACGGGGGCCAACGACAGTTACTACATTGTGCATCTGGTGAAGGAACGGCTGGGGCTCAACCCGTTGTTGGTGACCTACAACAAATATTTCAACACCCCACTGGGGATCCGCAATCTGGCCAATCTGCGAATCCAGTTCAACTGTGACATCCTGATTCAGAACGTAAATCCCAGCTCGGTAAAAGCGATTACCAGGACTACCCTGCGGGAATTCGGCAGCATCTACTGGCCTTGCTTGGCCGGGCAGACGGTTTTTCCTGTTCAGACGGCCGTTCGCTACAAGATACCCCTCATCATCTGGGGTGCGCACCAGGGGGTGGAGCAAGTGGGCATGTATTCCCACGAGCACGAAGTAGAGATGACTCGGCGTTATCGTAAAGACCATGACCTCATGGGAAGAGAGGCGGATGATCTCCTGAGTATCTTCGATACCCTTTCTGAAGACGACATCTGGCAGTACCGGTATCCAGACGACGCAACCCTTGATGCGGTCGGTGTGCGCGGCATCTACCTCGGAAATTATGTCCGCTGGGATCCTAAAGCTCAGCACGAGGCTATGGTTGAAAAGCACCAGTACAAGGGTGCCCGATTCGCACGGACATTCGATACCTACGATCACGTTGATTGCTACAATTTCATGGACCTGCACGACCATCTCAAGATGCTCAAGCATGGCTATTCCAAGGTGACGGATCATGCTTGCCGGGAGATTCGTCATGGACGATTGACGAGTGCACAAGCCAAGTCACTCGTTCAGCAGCATGAACACCAGCCTCTGCAGCATGTTGATAAGTTTTGCGAGTGGCTGGGTGTTGAACAGCGCAGCTTGGAATTTATCCTGAACCAGCATAGAAACCCAAATATCTGGAAGCCGATGGGTCCAGGGCAGTGGGAGCGCACTGTGCTGCCCTCTGAGGAATGCTGCAATGTAGCAACGGTGAAGCAAGAGATTGGCTTCACGGCGCATGCAAACTTAGACAACGGAGAGCAGGATCGCTACATCATCATCGGTAAGGGATATCCGACATGACGCACCGCGAATCTACCGTCGTCTGGCTCAATGCTCCAGGCGAGATCGAGCTTCGAACCGAGCCACTCCGCGCACCGGGCGATAAAGAGGTGCTTTGTGAAACCCTCGTCTCGGCAATCTCTCCAGGTACCGAACTCGCGGCCTACAAAGGATTACCTCCGCTGCGACCCGGGGTTGTATATCCCCGTCTATTGGGATACTGCAACGTTGCACGCGTGATTGAGGTGGGGGCCGCCGTTTGTGGGCTTCAGCCCGGGGATCGAGTACTCACATTCACCTCTCACCGAAGTGCATTTGTCATTGCGGAAGATGACATCCTCTACAAACTCCCGGAAACAGCCCGAACTGAAGATATTGCGTGCACCTACCTCTTTCATTTGGGATACAACGCTGTCTTGCGAGGGAATGTGCGGGTCGGTAGTCGAGTGCTGGTGATTGGTCTTGGTGTGCTCGGGCTGACCACCGTTGCTATGGCGGCTTTGGCTGGTGCCCGAGTGTTTGCCTTATCAGACCAAAGCGGGCCTGCCTCTATCGCGCTTCAAATGGGCGCAGAGGCCGTTTTTGACCGCGGTGATCTATCACTACTGACAGACAGGATCGGATCGGATCTCGCGGATTTGGTTGTTTCCACGACCAACACCTGGAGTGATTGGCAGGTGGCCCTTCAGGCGGCCGGGCAACTTGGTGTGGTTGCAGTGCTAGGTTTTCCCGGCCGGGGTGAACCACAACCCCCATCCAACCCACTGGATAGCCAGTATTTCTATATGAAGCAACTTCGGATTGAGGCGGTAGGTATGTCTCCAGAGCGCCCTGACAGTCGGGGATTCTGTCGATTCAATGAGCGCGCCAATATTGACTACCTTGCGACGCAGATTACACGCGGTCGTTTGAATCCATCACTGCTTGTGTCGAATTGCTATGCAGGTACAAATGTGCATCAAGCCTATATGGATTTGCTCGCGCGGCGTTCTTCCCCAACTACCTATCTCCTCCAATGGAACACTATTTAACCGCTGCCGTCATTGGCTGTGGGCGCATGGGCGCTTTCACCAGTGAGTCTGTCATTTTGCATTCCCCCCCCTGTTGGCTGCCACTTAGCCATGCTGAGGCTATCTCTGCTCATCCGCGTCTCAAGCTTAAGGCCCTTTGCGACACCGATCCTGATACTTTGCATCGTGCAGCAGAGAAATTTGGCATTGAGCACCGCTATGACAATCCACATGATTTGCTTCAGTCGGAAAAGCCCAGCGTTCTCGGACTGGCCACCAGGACCTTGGGGCGGGCTGAGCTGATTCATGCAGCTGTAGAAGCTGGTACCAAGGCTATTCATGCTGAAAAGCCGCTGTGCAATAGCGTGGCTGAGCTTCAATCCTTGCAAGGCCTGTTCGAGTCTGGCGATGTGTTTGTGACTTGGGGCGCAATCCGTCGCTTCTTAGGCGTATACAAGCAGGCACTGTCATTGGCCAACTCGGGGCGTTATGGTGCCTTGAGGGAGGTGCGAGTGAATCTGGGTTCAGCACCGCTGTATTGGACTCATCCCCATTCCATTGACCTCTTGCTTTTTGCAGCATCGGGTAGACGAATTGAAGGCGTGCAGGCGCGTTTAGACAATGTCATCAATGAAGGTACATTATCTTGCGTCGTATCCGATCCGCGTATTGTTGCCGCAAGCGTGTATTTTGAAGACGGCTTAGCCGGACACATTACCCAGGCATTGGGTTCTGATTTCGTTCTGTCTTGCGAAAATGCAGAAATCGCAGTCCGAGCTGATGGCGCCAAGTTGGATATCTATTCCACTAGTGACAGCATATACCCGCAATTTGGCGATCTTGAAATAACCCAAAAGGAAAATGCCGGCGGCACTCTCGGTCCGATCAGTCAGCTAGTTAGTTGCTTGGAAGGAGACGAAGCAAACATCAGCAATAACGTTACAATAAAACATGACATCATTAAATCTCAGTATATCTCGTTTGCAATGGTTCAATCTCACCTTGAAGGTTCTCGTATTGTAGAACCAAGTGCAATTGATCCTGAGATGGTCATACTCGCGCGTACAGGCAACCGGTATGCCTAGGCTGACGTGCGATGTAAGAAGGATTCAAACACTGCGCCAAGAACATCGGACGAGTTGCCAGAATATCTATGTGAGGAGGTAAGATTTCGCTGACTGGCGATCAAATTAAGCACACAGGGATGTGCTCGTCTATCTGTCATGAAAGATGGAATTGCCAAGCGACAGCATATATGAGACCGACTCGTCGTTCAGTTTGATCTAATAACTACAGCATCAATTACTCGCTCTTGTGAAATGCAAATAATTCAAAGACTCCGTCAGCTAAGAACACTAAGACATCTTGATACCCTTAAATCAGGATGCGTGAGCGTGGACATACTCTTTATCTGTGCGGATGCTAACCGGGCTGTAATGACCAACGGGAAATATTACTCTCAAATATTGGACCCCGTCGTTGATTACTGCAGAATAAAAAGCATTAGCCATATGTCAATTTCACTGCCATTTAGCTCAATGCTGCCGAGCGCAACATATTCAAATAGTAGGACGCTCAACTGGGCTTATTTGTTTTTACGGCATAATACTTGGCGCTGGTTGCTATCAAAAAGGATAAAAACCAAACTGGTGGTCGGAATAAACATTCCATCAGAGCTCAATAGCTACGCCGCAGATAACGGCATCAAAACGATCGAATTATTTCACGGATTTGGCATAGGCGAAAATGATTATATTTGGGGGTGTTCTGCACGAAAGAACGTCGACGTAAAACGCGAAGCTAGTATCTATATTGCATATGATAAGCAGTCGTATGAAACACTGCGACAATCGTTGGGAGCGAAACGTATCACTGTGAATCTTGCTCGACATCATTTCTATGACCGAGAAGAGTACTCTCAACTAAATTTGATTGATCGTATAGAGAGTAAGATTGAGCGTGTATTTTCAGCTTCAAGCAACATGACCGTTCTCGTATCTCTACAGCATGGCTATGATGGGTCAAGAAGCGTCCTAAATGGGATATTGGATAATGGGCTTCTTCCCGGTTGCTTGATTGAGTTCATCAGGGATAATCCAAGCATTAACTGGATACTGAAGCCACATCCAGTTCAAATTAGATCAAATATGTGGCCAAAAATTCAAGACACACTGTTTGAAATTTTTGGGAAGTTTGAAAATGTTTCAGTCATTGATTTTCTTGACGACGACGTGTTTGCCTTGCTGCATTTTGTTGATGGACACATAACAATGATGAGCGGAACTGTCGTTGAAGCTGCAATGCTTGGCGTACCTAGCTTGGGGCTGTGTCCGACATTAAGGCGGGGCGGGATAATGCAAGATGCGTTTCAAAATGAGGAGGCTCAAGAGCTGTTTTTTAGAGGCGAGGCCACAATAGAAAGCATCACGCATTTTGTTAATCATATTACTCTAAGGCGGGGGGGGCATGCTAGAGGCTGTAGGCGTCCCCGTAATGATGTATTGCCATCTGCCATTTCCTACATAACGGCGCTGCTTTAGATTGACTAGAATAACCTTGCTATTCAACTAAAGTTGGGAGCGGCATATGGTGCTAAAACTATCTCGGAGTTGCGCTTTGTTTTTCCCAGCATTGGCCATTACGCCATATGAACTATGTGTTGCGTTGTTTGAGTTGGAAAATTGCATGAACCCAGAATTGCTGTGAAATATGGATTTGATTTATGACTTTCCAAGGAAGGATAATTCGCCGGATATTTCAAAATGAGCGTTTTGAAAATATTCTTTTGCTGATTGTTACCCTCAATAGCATGTTGATGCTGCCGTTTGCGATATATATCAACTATGCGGCTCTTGTAACATTGCTTTTTTCCGGTCGGAAGCTAAGGCTCTCGGCAAACGTTATTCCGTTTCTTGTATTTTTGGCCGTAATACTATTTTCTGCATTAAGGGAGGCTGTCTCGACAAGTGGTACTGCAGAGAGTCTTCACTATTTTTTATCGAGTTTTTTTTGGCAAATTGGGTACGTGGTGCTGATTTTGTTTAAGAGACCGTCAACCGATGATGTGTCTAAAATGTTGCTATGGTCGGCATTTATTCAAGCGCTGCTAATTATTTTCCGCTTCGTTGGGTTTTTTCATTTTCCAGTATATGGTGGGCTTCTGGAATCAAATGCGGGGTTGGTTTCAATACACCAAAGGGAGCAAATTACCGCCGTCAGTGTAAGTCTTTCGCTTTGGATATGGCTCTTATATGGCCGACTTTCCTTTGGTAATTCAGTGATGTGTCTCATTTCACTGTTTTCTTTGCTTTTTACGGGGTCAACGGGGGCATTTATTGCGGTTGCTTTTATGTTTGCATCAAGGTTGTTTTTTGATGGCAATCTAAAAAGTGGATTTGCAATGAAGTCGTTATCAGTCGCGGCGGCCCTTGTCTTGTTTTCTGTTATTATAAATTTTATTTCCGACATTTTATCTGAAATCGACCTCGGTGAATTCGATGTACTAGAGTCGACTCAAATGATTTCCGACTTATCTAGCGGTGGGGAATGGCTCGCATATAAATTGTTCGAAGATAATTCGCGCGCCCAAATATTGGCAAATTATGCAGCATTTTCAAGCGAAGATGTCCTGAGTTTCTTATCTGGATTCGCAAAGAATGAGTGGATGGCGCTAAATGGAGAATTGGGAAGCCCCCATTCATTTTTTCTTGAATTGTTTGTTCATGGGGGCGTGATCGCTGGGTTGTATTTTGTTGCCGTCTTTGTTGTTTTATTTATTTATGGCTTCGGCGCTATTCGGGGTATGTTGTATTTGTTCTCATTTTTCACCATCAGCATCATAAATTCTAACAACTTCGCTATGCCCTTTCTGGTACTCATTCTTGCTTTTCTGTATGCCCCCGCCGCAACTGGTAATGTGAGGACATTAGGGCTTGTTTCCAAATGAATAAAGTGCTAAGTGGCTTTGGTAATGTTTTGTATTTCGTTGCAAGGATACAAAAAAAGCTGAGACTGAGCGCGATTCGCGATAGCGTCATAGATAAATCCTCGACGATTGAGGGGGGGTGTCAGATCGTCGGATGTCACATTGATCGACACTCGTTTTGTGGTTATGATTGCGTAATTCTCAATGCGAAAATTGGCTCATTTTGTTCAATAGCCGACAGCGTATATATTGGGGGCGCCAATCACCCTAAGCATTTCGTATCAACTAGTCCCGTATTTCTTTCGCATCGCGATAGCGTAAAAGCGAAACTGGCCCGTCATGAATACGTCGATATGCCCCGCACAACGATAGGAAATGATGTGTGGATTGGGCACGGAGCAAAAGTTCGTGCAGGGGTCCAGGTTGGACACGGAGCTATTATTGGTATGGGTGCCGTCGTTACGAAAAATGTTCTCCCCTATACCATCGTTGCCGGTAACCCAGCCCGACAAATTTCAAGTCGGTTTCGAGACTGTGTTATAGAAGCGTTGCTTAAGGTTGAATGGTGGTCTTTCAGTGACGATGAAATAAAACGTATAGCCCATAATTTTAACGATCCTGAAACCTATCTGAGAAGCGCTGGATTAATTCCATGAAAATAGCCCATCTTTGTCTGTCATGTTTTTATATTGATGGTCGATCCTATCAAGAAAACGAATTGGTTCGCCAGCATATATTAGATGGCCACGAAGTTCTTGTTCTTGCGTCCACTGAAACCCATGACCAGAATGGGGAAATAGCATATATAGATCCATGCGTATATATTGGCCAGGAAGGAAGTAGTGTTATACGGCTTCCTTATCGTGGTTGGCCAGCAAGGGTTGCACGGAAGTTGCGGATTCATTCGGGTGTGTATGATATCCTGACCAAATTCCAACCTGATGCTATTTTATTTCACGGAGCATGTGGTTGGGAGGCGGTGACAGTCGCGCGATATGTGCGAGATAATCCAGGTACTAAATTTTATATTGATAGTCACGAAGACTGGAATAATAGTGCGAGAAATTGGCTTTCAAGAGAATTGTTGCACAAGATTTATTATCGCTACTGCTTAAGTCGTGCTTTGGACGTTGTTGGCGGCATTTTGTGTGTTTCAATGGAGATAATGGATTTTGTAAAGACTGTATACAAGGTTCCGACAAATAAACTCGAATACTTCCCGTTGGGTGGGCATCCAGTGCCGATGGATGAGTATGTATTGCGTAGGTCCAGGGCGCGTGATTCACTCGGTATTGCTGAAACCGATATTTTGTTTATTCAGTCAGGAAAGCAGACGAGTCGAAAAAAACTTATTGATTCGTTACGAGCTTTCTTGAAAATAAAACCAAGCAACGCCAAGTTTATTATTGCTGGAACTTTGCACGCAGACATTGTAGAAGAGGCTCAAATTCTAATCGCTAGCGATTCTGACGTTACATTTCTAGGCTGGAAGAATGTTGAGGATTTGACTGATCTTCTTTGCGGAGCTGACGTGTATCTTCAGCCAGGTACCCAATCTGTAACCATGCAACATGGTTTGTGTTGTCATTGTGCAGTTGTGTTGGACGATACCCCGGCTCACCATTATTATGTCCACGAAAACGGGTGGCTTATTAATGATAATTTAACGCTAGAAATGGTATTTAAAAATATTTCTCATTCTGAGTTACCGTTAATGATGCGTAAATCATACGAATTTGCTAAAGAGAATTTGAGTTACAAAGTGCTAGCTCAGCGAGTGCTTCGATAGTTATGGTTTGGCTGAACAATTAGACTTTTGGCGTTGTGAAGCTTGGTAAGTTTTCTCAAAGTATTTTGTCCTCTATTCGACTTGAAAGTAGCAAATGAACACTCGTCCTTATCAAATTTGCAGTCATTGCATTATGGACACCTCTGATGCTGGTATCAAATTCGATCAATCAGGGTTGTGTGAGTATTGCTTAAATTTCGACAGTGTAATTCGGCCGCATTGGCAAAGTGGCGAAGGAGCATCTTTAGCTATTAATGAATTGGCCAAAAATATTCGTAATGATAGAAGTGGCCAAGATTTTGATTGCATCATTGGCTTGAGTGGTGGGCTTGATAGCTCCTACGCTGCATACATAGCAGTCGAAAAAATGGGGCTTCACCCACTACTGTTTCATGTGGATGCCGGCTGGAACACCGACCAAGCTGTCAGCAATATTGAAAAATTGGTCGACGGCCTTGGTTTGGATCTTTACACCGACGTGGTGAACTGGGAGGCAGTCAAGCGCATGCAGGTGGCTTTTTTGCGTGCAGGCATCCCCGACCAAGACTTGGTGCAGGATGCTGCTTTTTTTTCTGGCCTGTACAAGTTTGCTCGCAAGTACAAGATAAAACACATTATTACCGGCTCCAACTTTTCCACTGAGTGCTGCCGCGAGCCTGAAGAGTGGGGCGGCTACCTTGGCATAGACAAAACGCTGTTTGCCGACATTTGGAGGCAGTGTGGTGACGGTAAGGCTAACGATGGTTTTCCGTTGGTAGATATTCTGGTGTACAAGTTGTGGTACCAAAAGGTGTTGGGCATGAAGGTACACCATCCTCTGAATATGGTTCCTTACGTTAAGAGCGACGCCGAAGATGAGTTGGGGAGGCGGTTTGGTTGGCAGCGCTTTCAGCACAAACACCACGAATCGCGGTTCACCCGCTTTTACGAGGACTACTGGTTGCCGAGGCGCTTTGGTTACGAAAAGCGGCGGGCCCATTTCTCTAGCTTGATCATGACCGGGCAGATGACGCGTGAGCAAGCGTTGGAACGCATCTCTCGGCCTGAAATGGACGAGCACTTCCTGAAGCAAGAGTTTGAGTACGTGGCCCACAAGTTAGGATTGACGGTCGATGAACTGCAACGTTTGTTTGATTCGCCCAAAAGGAGTTTTTGGGACTACAAGAACAAGCGTGCGTTGATCAGCCTGGGCTCTAATGCTATGCGTTGGCTTGGGCTTGAGAAAAGGTATTTCCGGTGATTCATATCGTTGATTATGGGGTGGGGAATATTCAGGCCTTCCTTAATCTGTTCAAACGGCTTGGGATTGAGGCTAAGCGAGCCTATACGCCCGATGCATTGGCTGGATCCACTCGTTTGGTGCTGCCGGGCGTTGGGCATTTTGACCATGCCATGCAGCGGCTGAACGATTCTGGGATGCGTCCGTGCCTTGAGGAATTGGTGTTGGGATCTCAAGTGCCTGTTCTTGGCATTTGTGTTGGCATGCAAATGCTTGCACAAGGCTCGGATGAAGGGGTTTTGTCGGGATTGAGCTGGGTGCCTGGTCGGGTTCGGTCGTTCGCTAGCCATCCTAAAAGTGCCGACCTGCCCATGCCCCATATGGGGTGGAATGAATTGCAGCCCAGTGCGGGTGCCAAGCTGTTTGCCCGCGGATTTGATGATGCGCCCCAGTTTTACTTCTTGCACTCGTATTACTTTGATGCCCAAGACAAGGGGGATGTGGCAGCCACCGCTCACTATGGCATGGACTTTGACGCCGTGGTTGCCAGAGGGCATATCCACGGTGTTCAATGTCACCCGGAAAAGAGCCACCATTGGGGTGAGCAACTTCTGAAAAATTTCGTGGAGCTTTGACAGATGTTGCGACCTCGAATCATTCCTTGCTTGCTGATGCACCAGGGGGGGCTGGTCAAAACCCAAGGCTTTAAAGACCCCAAATATGTGGGGGACCCCATCAATGCAGTTCGCATCTTCAACGAAAAAGAGGCCGACGAGTTGATGGTGCTTGACATCGATGCCACCGCCAAAGGCGTCGAGCCAGACTTTGGCTTGATTGCCAAACTGGCAGCGGAATGTCGTATGCCTCTTTGCTATGGTGGCGGCGTTACCACGGCGGAGCAGGCCGCCCGTATTGTGGACATGGGCGTGGAAAAAGTGGCGATCAGCGCTGCCGCCATTGCCAACCCTTCACTGTTGACTGAAATGGCCGCTGCAGTTGGTAGACAGTCCGTGGTTGCGGTTCTGGATGTTCGAAAGCGCTCCGGACTTTTTGCCAAGGGCTATGAGGTGTGCACACATAACGCCAAGATTGCGCACAAGCTTGACTCAGTGACCCTGATACAGCAGCTACAGATAGCCGGTGCCGGTGAGATCGTGATCAACGCGGTTGACAGCGATGGCCTGATGCAGGGCTATGACTTGGATTTGGCCGAACAAGTTAAGCGGGCAGTCAAGGTGCCGGTGACCTTTTTGGGCGGGGCTGGATCACTTGAGCATATTGGGGACTTGATCAGCAGGCTCGGGGTGGTAGGCGCAGCCGCAGGGAGTTTGTTTGTGTTTAAGGGAAAGTACCGTGCGGTACTTATCAACTACCCTACGCCAGCCCAGAAAATACAGCTTTGCCGTGACGCTTTAAAAAATTAGACACCCCTAAAGGATTTGACATGTTCAAAAATAAAGTGCTGTTGATTACCGGTGGTACCGGTTCGTTTGGTAATGCCGTCCTACGTCGCTTTCTCGATTCCGGCCTGAGCGAAATTCGTATTCTGAGTCGGGATGAGAAAAAGCAGGATGACATGCGCAAGAAATACAACAACCCCAAGCTCAAGTTCTACGTCGGGGATGTGCGTGATTACCAGTCGGTGTTGAATGCGGTGCGTGGCGTTGATTTCATCTACCACGCTGCAGCACTCAAACAGGTTCCTTCATGTGAGTTCCATCCGCTCGAAGCCGTCAAAACTAATGTGCTGGGTACTGAAAACGTGCTTGAGGCCGCGATTAATTGCGGCGTCAGTCGCGTTGTCGTTCTAAGCACCGACAAAGCAGTTTACCCCATCAACGCCATGGGCATTAGCAAAGCGATGATGGAAAAGGTGGCGGTTGCCAAGTCTCGCAGCAGTAACGGAACTGTCATCAATGTCACCCGTTACGGTAATGTGATGTGTTCGCGCGGCTCGGTGATTCCGCTCTTCACCAACCAAATCCGCGCCAGCCAGCCCATCACTATCACCGACCCGTCCATGACCCGCTTCATGATGACGCTGGACGATGCGGTGGACTTGGTTTTGTTTGCCTTCGAGCACGGCCAGCCTGGTGAGATTTTTGTGCAGAAGGCGCCCGCTGCCACCATTGAGGTGCTGGCTAAGGCACTGACCGACATGCTGAGTGCACCGAACCACCCCATCAATATCATCGGTACCCGCCATGGTGAGAAGCTATTTGAGGTCTTGCTGAGCCGTGAAGAAATGGTCGCGGCGCAAGATTTGGGCGGTTACTACCGTGTGCCCCCAGATTTGCGCGACCTGAACTACGGCAAGTTTGTGGAACAGGGGGAGGTAAAGATTTCCGAAGCCGTGGAATACAACTCCCACAACACCACTCGGCTGGATGTTGATGGCATGCAGGCGCTGCTGATGAAATTGCGTTTCATGCAGGCCACATTGCGTGGCGAGCAGGTTGAGGCCGAGGAGTGACTAAGTGAAGCTGGCCAACCGTCACATCCTGATCACCGGTGCCAATGGCTTCATTGGCAAAAACCTGGTCGTGCGATTGAATGAGATGCCGGGCATCACGGTGAGTACGTTTGTGCGTGGTGGCGACGTCGCTCGCTTACCTGGTTTGGTTGCACAGGCTGATGCTGTGGTCCACTTGGCTGGAGAGAACCGCCCTGCAGATGAGGCTGCTTTTGCACTGGTGAACACGGGGTTGACGTCAATGCTGTGCGATGCGATTCAGCAAGAATTTTCGACCAGTGGCCGCCATGTGCCTTTGGTGCTGGCCTCTTCCACGCAGGCTGAGCGTGATAACCCCTACGGGCGCAGCAAGCTAGCGGCTGAACAGGCGGTACAAGCATTGGCGCAATCTACTGGCAATCCGTGCGTGGTTTTTCGGCTTCCCGGCGTGTTTGGTAAATGGTGCAAACCTAATTACAACTCGGTGGTAGCCACGTTCTGTCACAACATTGCGCGGGGTTTACCCATCCAGATCAATGACCCGGCGGCTAATTTGCGACTTGTGTACGTGGACGATGTGGTGACTGCTCTGCTGGCCGCTCTGGAGGCGCCCACTGCTGGCTGTGTGCAGGCCACAGTGGAGCCAGACTACACCATCAATCTGGGCGAACTGGCGGCCCAGATTCGCGCCTTCGGCGATTGCCGCTCCACGCTGATGACCGAGCGTGTCGGCACGGGACTGACCCGTGCGCTGTACGCCACTTACGTGAGCTACCTGCCCAACGAAAAGTTTTCTTACGAGGTGCCGCAACACGCTGACCCGCGTGGTGTGTTTGTGGAAATGCTCAAAACGCCAGACAGTGGCCAATTCAGCTATGTCACTGCCTACCCTGGCATTACTCGTGGCGGCCACTATCACCACACCAAAACTGAAAAGTTCCTCGTCATCAAGGGAGAAGCACTGTTCCGCTTTAGGCACTTGCTAACCGACGAATTGGTGGAGCTGCGTACCAGCGGCACCAAACCCCAAGTGGTCGATACGATCCCAGGCTGGTCACACGACATTACCAATGTCGGCGATGACGAGATGGTGGTGATGCTCTGGGCCAACGAGAACTTTGACCGACAAAAACCAGACACCGTGGCCAGCAAAGTTTAAATAATGAAAAAACTCAAAGTTATGTCGGTTGTGGGTACACGTCCGGAGATTATTCGATTGTCACGCGTGCTGGCGGCGCTAGATGTGCACTGCGACCACGTATTGGTACACACCGGCCAGAACTACGACTACGAATTGAACCAGGTGTTTTTTGACGACCTGGGCGTACGCAAGCCCGACTACTTTTTGAATAGCGCCGAAGGCAGCACGGGTGCCGCCAACACCATCGGCAACCTCATCACGGCCGTGGATGGCGTGCTGGCCCAGGTACAATCCGAAGCCATGCTGGTGCTGGGCGACACCAACAGCTGCCTGTCGGTTATACCGGCCAAACGGCGTAAGGTCCCCATTTTTCACATGGAGGCTGGCAACCGCTGCTTTGATCAGCGCGTGCCAGAGGAAACCAACCGCCGCATCGTTGACCATACGGCTGACATCAACCTCACTTACAGCACGATTGCTCGGGACTACCTCTTGCGTGAGGGACTCCCGCCTGACCGGGTCATCAAGACGGGTAGCCCGATGTACGAGGTGCTACACCACTACCTGCCGCAAATCAAGGCATCTGACGCGCTGACCCGCCTAGGCTTGCAGCCGGAGCAATACTTTGTGGTCAGCGCCCATCGAGAAGAAAACATCGAATCTGACAAGTCGTTCACCAAGCTGGTGGCAGTGCTCAATGCGGTTGCCGAAGACCATGGCTTGCCGGTGGTGGTGTCCACCCACCCGCGCACCCAAAAACGGGTGGACGCAACCGGAGCCAAATTTCACCCCTTGGTGCGCCTGATGAAGCCGTTGGGCTTTCACGATTACGTGAACCTGCAAATGCAGGCCAAGGCGGTTTTGTCCGACAGCGGAACCATTAACGAGGAATCGTCCATCCTGAACTTTCCGGCACTCAATCTCCGAGAAGCGCATGAGCGCCCTGAAGGCATGGAAGAAGCCGCAGTGATGATGGTGGGCTTGGAGGTCGAGCGGGTACTCCAGGGCTTGGCCATTTTGCAAACCCAACCCCATGGCGCGGAGCGTGCATTGCGTCTGGTGGCCGACTACAGCATGCCCAACGTCAGCGAGAAGGTTGTGCGCATCATCCACAGCTACACCGACTACGTCAACCGCGTGGTCTGGAAGAAGTACTGAGCTCAGGTCTATGCGGATCGCGCTGATCGCGGACACGTTTCCACCACTCCGCACCTCTGGATCCGTGCAACTGCGGGATTTGTCTCGCGAATTTGCACGGCAAGGGCATGCCTTGACGGTGTTCCTGCCATCTCCGGACCAACAGGAACCCTGGCTGTTTGAGGAGTTCGACGGAGTGCAGGTGCTACGCCTGAAAGCCCCTCGCACGAAAGACATTGGCTACGTTCGCCGCACGCTGGGCGAGTTAGTCATGCCGTATGCGATGCTGCGCCAATTGCGCAAAAGCCCGTTGGCAGACGAGCGTTGGGGCGGAGTGGTGTGGTACGCCCCCTCCATCTTCCACGGCCCCTTAGCCAGTGCCCTCAAAAAATCGAGTGACTGCAAAGGTTACCTGATCATCCGTGACATCTTCCCCGAGTGGGCGGTGGATATGGGCTTGATGGGGCGCGGCCTGCCCTATCGGTTTTTTGATGCGGTGGCGCGTTACCAGTATTCGGTAGCTGATGTGATTGGTGTTCAAACGCCTGGCAACCTGCGGTACTTTGATCGATGGCAACAGCAGCCTGGTCGTCAGCTGGAGGTGCTGCAAAACTGGCTGGACAAACCAGCGATTGTCCGCTGCCCCATTCGAATCAACGAAACCACATTGGCGGATCGCAAGGTGTTGGTGTACGCCGGCAACATGGGCGTGGCCCAGGGCATGAACATCCTGTTGGATTTGGCGGAAAAGCTTCTCTATCGATCAGACGTTGGCTTTTTGTTTGTGGGACGTGGCAGCGATGCAGCACGGCTCAGGACGATGGCTGAAACGCGAAAACTCGACAACGTCCTGTTCTATGACGAAATCCACCCAGACGAAATTCCTGACCTGTACGCCCAGTGCAGTGCTGGCATCGTTGCGCTGGACCCTAGGCACAAGTCACACAACATCCCCGGTAAATTTTTGACTTACATGCAGAGCGGCTTGCCTGTGCTGGCCAACGTCAACGCAGGCAACGACCTGGCCCAACTGATTCGTGACGAGCGGGTTGGGCAAGTGTGCGAGAGCCACCAAGTCGGAGAGCTGCTACAGTTGACCGACAAATTACTGGTTCAAATTGAGGCTGACACGGATTTGTCAGACCGCTGCAGCCATCTCTTTGAGCGGGATTTTGCCGTCAAAAGAGCCGTGCAACAGATAGTGGCTGCGCTGTCTACCTAGTAGTGAGCCACCGCTAGTTTTTCGGGTCTAACTGATCCTGAACGTGGTCAGTTGGATAAAGGAGAATCGCGGTGGCCAAGAAGTATGTAGTGCAGTTGGCGGCAGACGAGCGCGAACATTTGG
>Ga0316605_10000493_pt1 | contig 27458 bp, 18 predicted proteins | sample OWC_soil_day20_n_FD_207666 | JGI IMG/M metagenome (GOLD analysis project Ga0316605, IMG submission 207666) | Wetland soil microbial communities from Old Woman Creek delta, Ohio, United States - OWC_soil_day20_noCT | ecosystem: Environmental > Terrestrial > Soil > Wetlands | place: USA: Ohio...
GAATAAAAATTTTATCAATAAACTAGTTTTAGAAATAAAAAAATAAACTGTAAATTTGAATTAGTAATAACCTAAAAAGTGTAAACCTATTTCAGGAAACGACAAAACTTCTTTTAAATCTAATATAATGCCATTATAATGTCAGTATAATGCCATTAAACCAACCATATAATGCCATTATACTTATCATATAATGCCATTAAATGGAGAATATAATGGCATTATATTATTTTTAAACAAGGATTAGTATGATTTATACTTCGTTTTTTGAGTTCAAAATAAAGTATAATTAGATGAAATAGTAAAGATATTTCATTAACCAAAGAAGAAAATTGAAATTGAATTAAATTAGGTTTGGATTAATTAAATATTCTAATTTACAACTAGTTTTTTCACAGTGTTGAAATTCGAATTATTAACTTTAATAGAATAAATACCTTTTGCAAATCCACTAACGTCAATAATTAATTGTTTTTGAGTTAAACTATATTTATATGTCTTCAAAACTCTTCCATTCAAATCCAAAACAAAAACATCCGCATCTTCAGTCAAACCTTCTATTTCCAATTTTGTTTCCTTTTCAGTTGGATTAGGAAATAAATTAATTGATATTTCATTATTAACTATATCTCTTAATCCTATCAATTCACATATTTGAATACTTAATTCACTTTCACATATACTATTTAACGCTTTTACTCTGTAGCAATAGTTTATTCCCTGAACAACGTTGGTATCAATATAGATTCTTTGAGTTGTACTTCCTATGGAATCTTCATTACGATAAATAATGTAACTTTCTCCATTTCCTTCCCATTCTAATTGAAGATAATTAGTATCTGAATTAATGGTTAAATTAGTTGGTGTTTGCATTGTATCAACCAAAAGATTGAGCGTAATTGTACTATCACAACCATTTGATGTTTGAACAACTCTTGAATAAGTACCAGTTGAGTTTTCGCTGAATCCATTTAAAAAATATGTTTCTCCACTGCAAATTGCAGCATCGATAGTTGTTCCATACTGGCTGTTTACCAAAGCTGTTTGAGGTAAAACTAAACAAGAATCTGAAATATTTATTGTGCCTCCATTCAAAGCATAAAAACTTGTTTCTAAAATATAATATTGTCCTCCTTCAATTGAATCAGCAAAAGCAAGAATACTCCCATTTGTTGAACTAACCTCTGTTCTAATATTTGAAGACAAAGGCCTTTTAAACCATTTTGAAGAATAATTAAGTTCAGAAGAAGGACGTATTCTCCAAGCTTTATTTGTAGCTTGCCATTCAGTTGCATTATATTCAAGGCCTTGAGAATTGTAGATAAAAGCAGCTTGAGTTCCAGTTTGGTTTTGTATTCCCAAAGTAGCATAACCATTATTAGTTGAAGTACAACAAGGTTTATTTTGCAAATAAAACTCAATTACATTGGTTGTCTCATATAAAACAAGCATTGTTGTAGAATGTTGAGTCGTATTTCCAAATAAAGGGACATCATAAAAACTAATAATTAATTTTCTATTAGGATATACTCCTTCAGTACAATAATACAATTTTCCAGAATTAATATTAGTATCATTGCTATAATAAAGATCCTGATAAGGAGCAAAAATACAATTTAAAAAGTCAGGATTTGTTGAAGGAATATATATTCCTGCACTATAGGAACAATAACGACTAGAATCAAATCCATTTGCTGAGGCAACAGATAAATTCCAAGAAAGTACACCATTAGAACCAATTACAAATTTGGATAAAGCATTTTGCCCATAAAAAGAAAAAACAAAAGGATTAATTAAATCTTCTTGTCTATAATTAATATTTAACACTTCAGACCATATATCTTCAAAAGGTAAAAAATAATCTATTCTATCAGGGTATTCATTTAAATCAAATGAACAAGGAGGATTATAAGGAATTGATTCACGAAAATAAGAATTTGTAGCTCCTGGAGCAAATATTCTTTTATTTAAAACTATTGAAGGATTTGCACAATTAAGTTGAATTGTATCTCCTGAATATACAATATTACTTATTGAATCATAAATAACAGAACTTAGGCTTGATTGAGCATATATGTTTGTAAGAAATAGATTAATAATAAAGAATAATGCTAAGGGTTTTTTCATAACTTATCAATTTGATTCCACAAAAATAACATTTGTTTCTCAATAATCAGAAAAAACCCTTAAAAATTATTTATTAATTTTTTTAGAAATAGACAATTAGACCAAAGGTTGGAAGTATTGTTCCAGTTGTGGTTGAAATCTTTCTAAGTATGTAAGCTTGGTTATCTGGTGTTAGATTAGGATTACCATTAGTATTTAAATTAGTATAGATTGGTTCGGATTCTGCTTTATAGTTATATACATTTTGTATGTCAAGATATAATGTTATATCAAAGTTCTTCCACGCAAATTCTTTATCCACTCTAATATCTAACTGATGATAGTTTCCTAAACGAAGTGTGTTGAATTTTGTATAATCCAGATAAGGCTGTTTTCTTACATTCCAAATTTGTTGTTGAGAAGAAACATATTCATCAATTGGAGTGTATGGGCTACCTCCAATCAAACGCCAGCGAGCACTAACCAACCAGTCGTATTTAAACTTGCGACTTGCAGTTAAATTTAGAATAAATCTATTATCCCAAGAGGATGAAACATATTTACCTTTAATATCTGTAAACTCAGAAATAAAATAAGTGAAGACAGCATAAATATTAAATTTCTTAATGTCATTTGCTGTGAAAAGGGCTTCAATACCATAAGCTCTACCTTTTCCGTCTGAAATTAGAGGTTCATCACCAACTGCTCCAAAATCATTTCCCTTACTTGCAAGGCTTATTCCTTCATTAAGAGTTATTGGATAGTTGTAATATTGTTTGTAGAAACCTTCAACGCTTGCTTTAATCTTTGCCTTTGTGTTGAATTCTAAGCCCAAAACATAATGATTAACATGAATGTACTTTAAAGTTTCTCTATTTACAAACAAATCATTTGAGTCTTTATATCCCATTGAAGTGTAGGAAGGTTCTTTGGTGTAGTGTCCAACGTTTGCATTTATGGATATATGTTCGTTGAAAAGATATGAAGCTGAAATTCGAGGAGAGAACTGAACTAATGGGTTTGACATTAAATTAGAATAAGTGTTTCCGTCAAATCTTGCTCCCATTCCAAGTTTAAGTTTTTCTTTGAGGTAAGCATCTCCAGTCTGTACAAAAAGTCCGTAAGAAAATAAATCAATTAGTGAGTTGTATTTGTCTTCAATCAATACATTATTTATATTAATTGTTCTATTGCTATTATTTGTGTATTTTGAATAACGAGCATTTGCTCCAAAGCTAAGTTCAAAAGGAAGGGTTGTATATCTTTTTTCGTATCTTAGTTTATTCTCTGCTTCAACAGATGAGTAATCAAAAAGTTTTGGAAGGTTTTTATTATTATCAGGGAATTTCTCAAAAGCATTTCTTAACATATTTCTACTTAGAACAACCATATCAATTGAGTTTTCATTATAATGTTTATAAACTGCACCAACAGTATAACTCAATTGATTATAGTCAGGCAAAGTATTTAAAAGATATTGTTGAGATTCATCTGGATTATCTATAGTAAGATTAAGTTCTGACCTGTCAAAGGCAGCAAGTCCAAGAAATAGAATTTCATTCTTTTGGTTAATATTCCATTTATAACGGAATTGGATATCATCATAAGAAGGTAAGAAAGGAAGTCCTAAAGCAGTAAAAAGGAATTGTAGATAACTTCTACGATATGAAAACAAAAGATTATTATCTTTAATTGGTAAATCAAAAGTTAAAGCAAAGTCAGAAGCTCCTATTGAACCTTTGAAATGCATCTTATCTCTTGAACCTTCTTTTTGTTTAATATTCATAACTGAACTTAACGCTCCTCCTCTATTGGAAGGAAATGCTCCTGAAAGAAAATCTACTTGACGAACAAAATCTGGGTTAAGAATTCCTACTGCTCCACCTGAAGCTCCTTGAGTTGCAAAGTGATTAATAATTGGAATTTCAACATCATCTAAAAAGAATACATTTTCTGAAGGACCTCCTCCTCTAACAATTAAGTCATTTCTATTTACAGCTCCTGCAGCAACTCCAGGAAGATTTTGAACTGCTTTAGAAACATCTCGATTGCTTCCAGGTGTTTTTTCAATTTCTTGAAGAGATATTGTTCTTAAAGAAATCGGAGATTCTTTACTTTTTTCCTTGACCGCAACAACTTCCACTTCCAAAAGGTCTTTGGGGGCTTCTTCCATTTTAATAACTGTGTAGGCACTATGACTGGTAAAGACTTGCAATTCGTCAGAAATAACATATTTATATCCAATAACACTTACAACAATTCTAATAAAACCTACTGGGACTTCTTTAATTTCAAAATAACCTTTTTCATCTGTTGATGAACCTAATGAGGAGCCTAATATCATAACATTAGCATAAGGAATTGGCTCATTTGTATTTTTATTTAAAACTTTTCCACTTACTCCTCCTGATTTTGGAGCACTTGCCTGCGAATAAATATTATTACTAAAAATCAGTAATAAAGCGAATAAGTATAGGATATTATTTTTCATGATATAATCGTTTAAAGTTATTTTAAACAATAAACGGAAAATTATTTTGAATATTATTATTTTCTTTAAATATTATTGTCTAAAGGAAATTATAAAAGAACTGTTTTCTAATAATTAATTAGAATAGATTTAATTATTAGAGAATTGATTTATTATTTAAGTCCAAGTTCGATAATAATCCTATTTATCTTTTCATTTGCTTTTTCGAAAAGCTCAGGATAATCTTTTAGAGAATTTAGTTGATTATATACTCCAAAATAGAATTTTATTTTTGGTTCTGTTCCAGAAGGACGAACAGATACTTTGCTTCCATCTTCTAAGAAAAATTGAAGTACATTTGATTTTGGGAAATCAAGAACTTCTTCTTTTTTCTCTTTAAGGTCAATATTTAATTGTCTTTGATAGTCTTTAATTCTAACTATTTCAAGGCCTATTAGTGTTTTTGGAGGATTTTCTCTAAAAGCAAGCATCATATTTTGAATTTCTTCTGCTCCTTGCTTTCCTTGTTTTGTTATAGATATTAATTCTTCCTTAAAAAAGCCATATTCTAAATATATGTCAAGCAAGATATCAAAGAAAGTTTTTCCTTGTTCTTTTGCCCAAGCACAAACCTCAGCTATCATACAGCATGCAGAAATAGCATCTTTATCTCTTACAAAATCTCCAATTAAAAAACCATAGCTTTCTTCTCCTCCACAAATATATTTTTCTTTTCCTTCCAATTGAAGCATTTTGTCTGCAATAAACTTAAAGCCAGTAAAGACATCATAATTCTTAACTCCAAAACTTTCAGATATTTTTTTTATTAGCTCGGAAGTAACAATTGTTTTAATTGTATACTCATTTCCTTTAAGCTTTGAAGTTTCTTTTAAGATCTTTAAAATATAATATGTAAGAACTGTGGCAGTTTGATTTCCATTAATAAGAATAAATTCATTGTTTTGGTCTTTAACAGCAATTCCAACTCTATCGGCATCAGGATCTGTTGCTAAAAGAATATCGGCATCAATTTCCTTAGCAAGTTTAATTCCCAACTCCATAGCTGAATGTTCTTCAGGATTTGGACTTTTACAGGTTGGAAAATTACCATCAATTATGGCTTGTTCACTAACAATATTTATATTTTTAAATCCATACATCTCCAATGCTTTAGGAACCATTGTTATTCCTGTTCCATGCAAAGGAGTGTAGCATATCTTTATATCTGAATGTTTCTTTATTATTTCTGGGTTAAGACTTAATTTAAGAACTTCTTCTAAATATCTATTATCAAAGCTCTTTTCAACTATTGTAATATTATCCAAATTATCTTGAATCTTTACTTGAGAGTAGTCATTAATTTTAACAACTTCTTCAATAACTAAAGTATCATGAGGTGAAACCAACTGACCACCATCATTCCAATAAGCTTTGTACCCATTGTATTCTTTAGGATTGTGTGAAGCTGTTAACATAACTCCTGCATCACATCCAAAAGATCTAACTGCATAACTAAGCACTGGAGTTGGACGAAGTTCTTTAAAAAGGAAGACTTTAATTCCATTGGCAGTAATTACTCTTGCAGTAATTTGTGCAAACTCCTTACTATTATTTCTGCTGTCAAATGATATTACAACTTTAATTTCCTTATTGGGATTAGATTTAATAATATAATTGGCAAAACCTTGAGTTGCCATTGCAACAGTGTATTGATTCATTCTATTTGTACCAATTCCCATTATACCTCTAAGGCCTCCCGTTCCAAATTCAAGGTTTCTATAAAATGATTCATTAAACTGCTCAATATTATTTTGCATCATATCATTAATAATATCTTTTGTAGATGAATCAATGGCATTGCTATCTAACCATTGTTGAGCATTCTTTTGTGCAGCTAAATCTAAGTTTGCCATAATATAAATTTGATTTTTAGATAAAAAGAAATGGATTTACAAGTCTATTTCTTGCTTTGTTGCAATTTGGGTTTTTCAATTGATAGAGCTTTTTTGCTCCAAAATTTTGCTTCTTTTAAATTCTTTTTAACTCCTATGCCTTGCTTATAAATTTTCTCTAATTCCCAACATGCGTCTGCATTATTAGCATTTGCAGCTTTCTTGAAATTTTCTATTGCTTTATTTTGGTTAATATCTAAATCTTCATCTCCTTTTTGATATCCCATTGCCATCAAATAACAAACCTCACCATTGTATTCTGCAGGTAAAGATTGCATAATTTCAAATGCTTTAGGAAGGTTTCTTTTAGTTCCTTCTCCTTTATAATATAACATTGCTAAAGGATAATCTGCATGACTTATGCCCAATTGCTTTGCTTTAGTAAGGTTTTCAAATGCTTTCTTATTATTTAATTCTGAATTTTCATTTAAATTTAGCACTCCTTCAACATAATATGCCATAGGAATTTGTTTTTGGAAAGGTTCTTTGTTCAATTCTTTTGCTTCTTTAGGTTTTGGAGCTAATCCTTCATTTGCAATATATAGATAAGCTAATGATGATTTAGATTCAAGATCATTTTCTTCAACTGCTTTATCATACCAGAACTTTGCTTGATTATGGTCTTTCATAACCACTTTCCCATCTCTAAAATAATCCCCCATCTTTCTCCAAGCCAAAACTTCCTTCCTTTCAGCACAAACTCTATACCATAAATAAGCTCTACTATTGCTCTTTGAAACTCCTTCTCCTTTTTCAAGTTTTTGAGCAACAATTAGCTGAGAGGCTTCATGTCCTTTTTCTGCTGCAAGAAGATATAAATTAAATGCTTTTCTTAATTTAACATTAGTGCTTATGCCTTTGTCGTACATTTGAGCAGTACTATACATCGATTCAATATGGTTTTTATTTGCAGCTCTTTCAAACCAAACAAGTGCATTTGCTTTGTTTTCCAATCTACCAATCCCTGAATAATATTCCTTTGCCAAATCATACATAGATTGAACATTGCCATTCTTAGCTTTTTGTTCAATATTTTGAGAAAAAACTAAAGGGATAAAGAAAAATATAGCGGATATAAATATTATTGTTTTTTTCATATTAATGATTTATTTATTTTTCGTACTTCCACATTTGCTGCTCTGTCCAATATTCGTTGGCTTTTGGGTAACCATTTTGGAATGCCATTTTAATATAGTTTATTCCCATAGCCTTATCTTGCTTTACATACTCTCCTTCAAAAAGTAGTTGTCCAACCTTAAATTGAGCTTTTGCAAGATTTCCGTCATCGGCAGCTTTCTTATACCATGAATATGCTTTCTGATAATCTCTATCAACTCCTTGTCCTGCAAAATACATTTCTCCTAAGCAGTAATATGCTTCAACATTTTTAAATTCTGCACTCTTAAGAAATAAAGTATATGCAATTCGTGGTTTTCTATCAACCTCAACTCCATAAAAATAAAGTTCAGCCAATGTTTGAATTGCTTGAGGCTGGTCTTGTTCTGCAGCTTTGGAATACCAATAAAGTGCCTTAGCCATATCCTTTGGCATTCTGTCGGCTCTTTCATACATTCTTCCCAATCGATATTGAGCATCCTTATCTCCAAGTTCTGCATCTCTAATGTATGTTTGTGAAAAGACTGTTGTGCTAAATGCAATCAATAAAACAAACACTATTCTCTTTATCATATTAAATATGTTTTTACGATTTAATTCAATTTTAAGTATTAAAACAGAAAGCAAAGGTATAAATTTTATATGTATTGTACAATTACTTCCTTCATAAATTTCTTTTCTAAGACGTCTTCCAAACGCTTAATTGTTGTTCTTCTTATCTCAACTTCCACTCCAAGCGTAGGGTCGTGATGTGCCTCATTAATTTTTGTACCAACCATAATAATTATTTCATCACTATCTAAAAGAAGCCTTACAATTTGGTCAGCTGGCCCGTTTCCAAGATTTAGAGTTGATTCTGTGTTGTTTGAAAGAATGGTTACAACCTTATTTAGAGTAAGTATTCCCTCAGTCACCAAATCTATCCCTTCCATTTTTGACATTGGAGGAAGAGTTGGATCTGTTGGTTCAACATTATCATCAACCTCTATTGCTAATTCTCTTGAAATTATATCTGTTGTTGTTGCCCCACAAATAACTTTTTTCCCTTCAAAATTTTTAACTGTTTGAGCAAATTCCACATCACTTTCTTTCCTAAAAGGAGGTCCTGTTGCAATAATCATCTTCCTTGGATTTCTAAAATAAATAACTCCACAAGAAGTATCATCCTTAGACCTGAAATTATCATTGGAATATGCTCTATTAACAACCTTTTGAGCTAATTTGGATGCTGAAATATTTCTATCGTGAGCAATGGTTTCTTTAACATATTCAACATATTTTTCTCTTGTCCATCCCAACATTAACTCCGGTGAGCCCATTCCTGACTGAGTTACTCCATCAGAAATAAAAATTATTCTATCCTCTTTTTCTGGAACAAACCTACATGACTTTATTTCTTGAGTTTCTCCAAAAATATTTTTGCAGTCCAAACTCAATTCCTCCCATTCCAACTCCATTATATTTGCTCCTCGCATAACCAAACAAAGAGGATTATCGTACTCCAATATATTTACTTCTCCATTATCTACATCAACAATTGTGAAAGTTGCATAACTTATCTTTCTTTCACTACACACTGGCAATGTTTTCATAATTATATTGCCAATGGTTTGAGCATCTTTATATTCTTCCGAGAAGCCCAAAGCCATTGTTGCAGTTAGAGTTCCTAAAACATTTGCCTTTACTCCATGCCCCATTCCATCTGCCAAAACAGAAATCAATCGTCCTTCTTCTTTAATACGCTTTGAAAGAAAAACATCTCCACAAATATATTCTCCAAGGTGATTTCTTTGGTTAGAACCTACTTCTATATAATATTTTTCATTCATAGCTTATCATCTTTAATGTTTTCTAATGAAACTTCTTTGCTAATATTTCAGTGAGAGTGCTATAAGATAAAGAATTTGCAACCCAACGCTTATTTCCCTTTTCTGTATTTAAAATTGCGTTTGCATTTTCAATTGTTTCTGCTTCATTTAACTTTTGAATAAAGTCTGTATATTCTCTTAAATTTCCAGAGAACAAATCATTTATAAACATAAACTTTTCATTAACTCCAATCGCTGTTCTCAAATCAACTTTATGAGAATTAAAACGTTTTGATATATCATCTTGCTTTATAGTTGTTGAGAAATTTTCAAATATAGATTTCTTTTGTTCATACTGTTCTCCAATTGTTTTCCCATTTGAAAGATTTTTAGGCTTTGGTTCTTCTATTGGAGTTTCAAAAAACAATTCTTGAACCACTTCTTCTTTTTTCTCTTCAACCTTTTCCTCTTCTACAACTTCTTCATCAACAACAATTTTTTCAACTATGTTTCCTTCAGTATCTTTTTCTTCAACTATATTTTCTATAACCTTTTCTTCTTCAACTATTAATTCTGGTTGAGTGTCCTTTACTTCATTTTCAATCTTGTTGTGAATTGGAGAAAATGTTGAGGTTTTAGGCATTTGTTCATTTAAATACTTCAATACAGAAGGAATTCCCTCTTTCTTTTCAGCAGGTTCTTCTATCTCATTTGGTATATCATTAATTTCTGTTGTTTCAAATAAAGCTTCCTGCAAAACTTCCTCTTTTTCAATAACTGGTGTTTCTTCAATTACCAATTCTAACTGTTCTTTTTCTATCTCCTCAAATTTTTCATGAGCTTCTTTTTCTAATTTCAAATCTTGTTCCAATTCAACTTCTACTTCTGGTTCTATTTTCTCTTGTTGAGCCATTTCAAACTCTGGTTCTTTTTCAATAATAACCACCTTAGGCTTTTCTTCTATTTCTTGTTCTTTGGTAGCTTCTGGAATATTAATTTGTTCAATTTCTTCCTCAATACCTAAATCAATAACTAAAGAATATGCCTTTCTTATTCTTTCCAACAAAACATCTAAATCTAACTGTTCAACTTTTTCTGACAAAACCACTCTTTGAGAAGCTTTATTTATTTCAGAAATAACTTTTTGTAATTGATTTTGAAACTCATTCATATTAAATTATATTCTTTTTTATATTTTTAATCCCGTGTAAAATTACCAATATTATTTGAATTGTAGTATGTTTTTAGCAAAACAATTCAACAATAAATTGTCAATAACCTTATTTAGTGTTTTAGTAATTAAAATTTATTTGAGTAAATCTCTTTGGCTAAAAAATTAAGTCCCTTTTAAACAAATTTAATCACCGACTTTTTTAATTTAAACGCCGACTTTTTTTGCTTAAGCCCCTTCTTTTTTGAAATAAAAGGAGTGTATTTTTATAACGATAAGATTTCTGTGCTTTAAGATTTATTAATTAATTGCCTTAATATCTAAATTAGATGAAAAATATTCTTTACATTTGCACAATGTTTAATAGATAAACAAAAAATGAGACATATAAATTATATTGATTGGGGTTTAATTGATTATAAGGAAGCTTGGGACAAACAGGAAAAGATTTTCAAAGAAAAGATTGATGAAAAACTAAGCAATCCCAAGACTTCTTCTATTGAGCAAGACTTTATTCTTTGTGAGCATCCTCACGTTTATACACTTGGAATGCATGGGAAGGTGAATAATCTTTTGATTAATGATGATTTTTTAAAGAAAATTAATGCCACTTACTACAAAACAAATCGAGGAGGGGATATAACCTATCATGGATTTGGACAAATTGTTGGCTATCCAATTTTGGATATTGAAACTCTTGGCTTATCCTTAAAAGGCTATATTTGGATAATAGAAGAAATGGTTATAAGAACAATGAAAGAGTATGGTATTATTTGTGAAAGATTGGAAGGTGCAACTGGTGTTTGGATTGATTCAAAAGAAAAAAGTGCAAGAAAGATTTGTGCCATTGGAGTTAGAGCATCAAGATATATAACAATGCATGGCTTTGCTCTTAATGTAAATACAGACTTAAAATATTTCCAATATATTAATCCTTGTGGATTTGTTGATAAAGGAGTTTGTTCAATGGAAAAAGAAATGGGAGAAAAGGTAGATGTTGAGAAAGTAAAGAAATTATTATACGATAACTTTGTAGATTTAATAAATAACAAATAGAAATGAAACGTAGAGAACTTATTAGTTTAATTGAAAAGAAAAAATCCTTTCTTTGTGTTGGTTTGGATTCAGATATAAATAAAATTCCTTCTCACTTGCTTAATGAAGAAGACCCAGTTTTTGAATTTAATAAAGCAATCATTGATTCAACTCTTCCTTATTGTGTTGCCTATAAACCTAATTTAGCATTCTATGAAAGCAGAGGAATTAAAGGACTTGTTTCTTTAAAGAAGACAATGGATTATCTTGCTCAATTTAAGGGAGAATGTTTCACTATTGCTGATGCTAAAAGAGGAGATATTGGAAACACATCTGAACAATATGCTAAAGCTTTCTTATATCCAAAAGGCGATTTTAACTTTGATTCAATGACAATTGCTCCTTATATGGGAGAAGATTCTGTTAAGCCATTTACAATTTATGAAGATAAGTGGGTAATTCTTTTAGCTCTAACTTCCAACAAGGGAGCAAACGATTTCCAATTTATTGAAGACAAAGAAGGAAAACCTTTATTTGAAAAAGTTCTAACAAAAAGTCAAGAGTGGGGAAATAAAGAAAACTTAATGTTTGTTTGTGGAGCAACTCAAGCAAGTATGTTTACAAGAATAAGAGAATTGGCACCAGAAAGTTTTTTGCTTGTTCCTGGAGTTGGAGCTCAAGGAGGTTCTTTGGAAGAAGTTTCAAAATATGGAATGACTAAAGATTGTGGACTATTGGTTAATTCTTCAAGAGCAATAATATTTGCTGACAAAACCAAAGACTTTGCACAAGTAGCAGGTAAAGAAGCAAAGAAAGTGCAAGAGGAAATGGCTGGCTATTTGAATTTATATATGAAATAAGTTTACCAAACCAATAATTTTGTTGTTTAAATAATATAAGTGTAGATTTAATTTGCATTAACTAAAAAAGTGTTTGTATGAAACGATATATTAATTTTTTATTCTTCTTATTGATAAATATCATTAGTATATCTGTTTTTGCACAAACCTATATTATGCCTGTTAGTGGTAATGTTTCTCACACAACAAATACAGGAACAATTTATGATGATGGAGGAATTGCAGGAAACTATTCAACTCGTGTAAACGCAAAGATGACTATTTATCCTACAAATCCTTCTTCAAAAATTAAAATTTCAGGGACTTATAATCTTGAAGAGTTCTATAAAACAAAATTAATTATTTACAATGGGGATGCTTCCTCAACATCTATACTCTTTTCTAATATTAATCAAGGAACATCAGGTTCAATAGATGTTACATCCTCAACAGGTCCTGTAACAATTTATTTCTTTGTTGATTCCGATAATCCTTCAAGTGGATTTGAATTAAATATTAGCATTTGCGATGTTTGTCCAATTGCAACCTCAATAACTCCAAACGTACTTACTGACACCACAACCTCTCTCTCTTGGAGTGGAAATTCTGACAATTGGCTAATACACTATTTCAGCATTCCTGCTGGACAAGATACTGTTATTGCAAGTTCCTCTAATTCAGTTTTTCTTTCTGATTTAATTCATTGTGATCAATACGGAGTAGAAATATACACTCCATGCGACACTATGCCCAACTCATGCAGGATGACACCTACAATAACTTATTGGACTCAATGTATTTGTTCTGTTCCACTAACTGCTGTAGGCTCTATATCGGGAGATACATTATTTGCCAATTGGACTTCTACTAATCCAAGCATTGAATGGACTGTACTTCTTACTTTGAATGATTCAATTCTCGATTCAGTTATTACAACTGACCTTTCTGCAATCTTTACTGGAGTAAATTCAACCCTTTGCTACATTGTTTATATATATGAGAATTGTCATAATGTTCCTTTTCCTTACATTTGCAAATTAATGAATGTTGTTGTTTGTCCTCCTTGCCCTTGTCCAACTGCTTCTAATGTTGGGTTCATTCTCAATTCTGATTCCATAACTGTTAATTGGAAAGAACCTGACAATAGCATTGAATGGATTGTAGACCTATATTATGAAGGTGTTAAATTATCCACAATTGTTACAAATGACACTGTTGCCACATTTAATGATTTGGAACCAAATACAGATTATGAAATTATTATATATTCCTATTGCCTTGATTCTATTACTTGCCCTAAAAGTTTTACAGTTCGTACAACTTGTTCCTGTCCAAAGGCTGAGGATGCACATGTGCTGAGTATTGATGATGGAATTGTAATAATTGAGTGGGGAAACAATCCTAACTCTCCTGGATGGATTGTTGAGTGGAAACTTGAAGGCAATCCAACAATTCACTACGACACCACTTTCACCAACTCCATTCAACTCGATTTAAGAGGGATACATGGGCAAATTCATGTAACCATTCACTCCTATTGTGATAACTTTGAACCAACATGTGCTGAGTACTTGAATTTTATTCTTATTGAAACTGTTGGCGATTGTTTTGATTTTACTAATCTTTCTTCTCCATCAGTTAATGCAAGATTTGGAACTTATGAATATCCTTATGTATTCACTGGACTTATTAACTACGGTTATCAAAGTATAAATAGCCGTCATACAGTTCATTTTGACACAACGGAAAGAGATATTAGAACAAATAATGCTCTAAGAACAATACCTCAAGGCTCATTGGCATCTGTTAGACTTGGAAATTGGAAAGGTGGTGCTCAAGCTGAAAGCATAACCTATGCCTACAATGTTGATACAAATAATTATGATTTAATGATTCTCAACTATGCCATAGTTCTTCAAGACCCAAGTCACACTGTTTTGAACCAACCTAAGTTTTTATTGGCAATTATGGATTCAAATAATGTAATTATTGATTCAGTTTGTGGTTATGCCTATTTTATTGCCAATACAAGTTTGGGATGGAACACAGCTCCTGATTCTCCTGATTCAAACGTAATATGGAAAGATTGGACTAAGATAGGATTTGATCTTTCACAATATCACGGACAAACAATAAAGGTTCGCCTTACTACATTCGATTGTAAGGAAGGAGGACATTATGCTTATGCCTATTACACTCTAAATTGTTCAAGAAAAAATATTTCAACCTCATCTTGCGGAGAAACCCAAACAAATGTTTTCAGTGCTCCTGAAGGTTTTCACTATCAATGGTATTCTTCTTCCAATCCTAATCAAGTTCTTTCAACTGACAGGATATTGCAAATAGTAACTGACTCAACACAAAATTATTATTGCATTGTATCTTCCATCGAAAACCCTGTATGCAAGTTTAGAATTGATGCTTATGGAGGAAAGAGGTTTCCTTTGGCTGACTTTACCTATCAAATTGAACCTAAGGATTGTTATTATGAAGTGAAGTTTTTCAATCAAAGCAAACTATCCTCCAATGGAATTGATCCATTGCCTTCAGGTGATGGATGCGAAAACATTAAATGGATATTTGACGATGGAGAAATTCAGTATATTGATAATCCAATTAAGACATATTATTCCTCTGGTGAGCATGTAATTAAACTTGTTGCTGGGATATCCGACTTTCAATGTACTGATACAATGGAAATTCTTCTACGATTAGTTAGTCCAAACGGAGTTTTAACCATAATTGGTGATTCATCTTTATGCGAAGGAGAATCTACAACGCTAACAGCAACAATGCAAGGTCAATATTTATGGAATAGCTCCGATACCACTCAAAGCATTACATTTTCTCCAACAATAGACTCACTTTATATTGTAAAAGTTATGGACTCAGCAGGATGTTTAAACTATGCTTCCAAAATTGTAACAGTTCATCCTCACTACAATGGACTGATTGTTTTTGATACAGTTTGCGACAATTATATTTATGATGCTCAAGGTACAATACTAACAGAATCAGGTACCTATAACCTTAACTTAATATCCAATTATGGATGCGACTCCAATATTGTTCTTAACCTAACAATCAATCCAACCTTCTATGACACCTCTTTTGCAATGATTTGTGATAATGATGAATTTCTTTTCCAAGGATTGGTTGTGGATTCAAGTGGAACATATCAAATTAATTATAATACCATTTATGGATGCGACAGTATTTATGTATTGCATTTAATTGTTAACCGAACATACAACGATACAATTTACGCAGATATATATTATGGAAACGTATATAAAGAAAATGGCTTTAATGAAAACACCACTGGACTTTATACACATTCTTTCCAAACAATAAATGGTTGCGATAGCGTTTTATGTCTCGACTTGCAAGTTGACAGAATACTCTTTCCAAATGTTGTAACTCCAAATGGAGATGGAATTAATGATGTATTTGAAATTCATAATTTAATTGAACAAAAAGCTTTTCCTGAAAATGAACTCTATATTTACAACCGATTAGGAAAGCTTATTTACCATTTCAAAAACATTTCCAAAGAATCAGACCTTTGGTCACCAGCCCAAACCAACTCTCCAACGGGAACCTATTTTTATCGTTTTATTGGCAAACGCCATGATAAAACCATAGACACAAAGGGAGCAATTGAAGTGATTCAATAAAGAAGTCAATCATAATTGAAAATAAGTCCTTCATAATCAAAAATATGTCCATCATATTTCCAAATAAGTCCATCATATTTTTATTTATGAAGGACTTATTTTTCATTATGATTGAGTTTTTTCAATAATCCACTTTTGTAGTATTTCTGACTCCTTATTTTCGGTTTACTAACTCTTTGTTTTAATTTACTAACTCCTTACTTTAATTTTTTCTTTCTTTACTTTAATTTACTGAAACAGCGTTTTAATTTACTGAAGTAAGGTTTTATTTTTTCTTTGCATAGTTTTACTCCTTTTTCACAAAAAATAACATTAATAAATTATTTGAGGTACTATAAATCACCGCTCTACTTGTTTGATTTTAATAATAATTGTTTCCTTGTTAGTTGACTTTACTATATTTAGTAAATATTTTTACTGATATTCAACCATTTAGAAACATCTTTTGAATTATTTTCATTTATTCTACTTACTTTTTCTTAAAAAGAATTGTATATATATGTAATTGAACAAAATATAATCTTATTATTATGAAAAAAATTATTAGAAAATTTTTATTAGTTCTTTCTGGACTAATTATGTTTGCATTTGTAACGAATGGGCAAACACTAAACATGAACAAATATGTTGATATTCGTGTTTCTTCTGTAGATTGGATAAGTCTAAAATTAGCGGCTGATACTATGAATGTCCCTATAAGGGTTGTTAGTGGTATTTATGACACTACTTTAATAATTCATAACAATTGGTCAGGAACGTTAAATTTCCATGCACAAGATTCTATCATGAGAATTTATGGTAATGTCGCAAAGCTTGACTGCGATAGCAACTATAATAAAATTACTGGATTAAATTTCACTCATAACAATGTTATTCGTGTTCTAAGATGTAATAATAATTCGATTGATAACTTAAATACAAATACCTTAACTTATCTAATGGAATTGGACTGTTCTTATAATTTGATTCCCTCATTGAACTTAACTATTCTAACTGTATTAAGGTCTTTAGATTGCTCCAATAATTTTTTAACTTCATTAGATGTTAGTGGTTTGAATTATTTAATGAATTTGAAATGTGAAAGGAATTCAATAGCATCAATTAATGCAATATATTGTAATGGATTGAGAAATATTTACTGTGCAGACAATCAACTTTCAAGTTGTGCTTTAGATTCAATTTTTCATAGTTTGCCAACACTTAGTTCAAATATTATAGGTAAATCATATATAAAAAATAATACTTTGTCCAATCCTGGCACTTCTTCTTGTAGGGATACAATAGCCACAAATCGTAATTGGAATGTTCTTGATTATAATAATGGTAATGGAGATTTAAATATTGTAAACTCTTCTTATTCTTGTACGAATTTTAATGGAGTATTTCCTCCATTAGATACATCTTATAGCATTACATTAAAAGTTCAGCAAGACGAGTGGATTAGAATGTATTTCTTGGCAGAACACAGAGGAACTCAAGTTAGAGTAACAAGTGGAACCAATGATACACTATTAATTGCAGATACTTCTTTGTATTATCCTATATGGAGTCCAAATCTAAATTATCAAAGTATCTATTTTTATTCTGAGGATACAATTATAACTATAACAGGAAAAATAATTGGATTCGATTGTGATCTTAATTATAATAAAGTAAAAGGATTAGATGTTTCTAATAATGATTCATTAAAGTACTTACATTGTGATGTTAATGATATATCATCATTAGATATTTCTAATCTTGTTAATCTTGAATTATTAGATTGTTTTTATAATCCTCTTTATACATTAAATCTTAGTGGACTTACAAAAATAAAATATTTAAATTGTAGCGCTAATCATCTTTCTGAATTAGACATAACTGATCAAATAGAGTTAGAACATTTGTGGTGTTATCATAATTTCTTAACTTCTTTAGATTTGAGTACTAATACTAATCTTAGAGATATTGAATGTTTTAATAATAATCTAAAATCACTTGATTTTAGAGGGCTAGATAATTTAAATTATATATTATGTGGAAATAATGATATTACTTCAATAGATGTAAGCGGATTAAGTAATCTTGAGATTTTAGGTTGTCATAATAATCAACTCACTTCGTTAGATGTAAGTAATCTAGTCAGATTAATATCATTAGGATGTCATAATAATCTTATTAGTTCAATTAATATATTTGGTTGTGATAGTTTAACGGGAATTTATTGTTATGGTAATAATCTTTCTGCTTGTGGAATTGATTCCATATTTCACACTTTAAATTTTACCCAAACAAGTTTGAAAACAATATTTATTAAAAATATAACAGAAACTAATCCTGGGACTTCTTCATGTAGGGATACCATAGCAACTAATCGTGGATGGAATGTCTTTGATTGGAACAATGATAGTGGATATATTAATATTGTAAATACTAATTATTTATGTACAACACAAGCTATTGAAGAAATCTTAATTGATAATGTTGAAGCACAAGTTTATCCTAATCCTGTTAGGGATGAACTTGTGGTTGAATGTGACGAGAATATTGAAAACTTAGAGTTATTTGATTCATTTGGAAGAAAACTTATTGTCAGAAATAATTGTTCAAGATTAATCAAACTTGATGTTTCTAAAATAAAGAGTGGGATCTATATTCTAAAACTACAAACTTCTAAAGGAAAAGGAGAATATAAAATAGTTAAGGATGAATAGTTTTTTAATTGTATAGGTTAAATAAAAAGGAGTTTAGTTTTTTTATTACTAAACTCCCTGTGTTTATTATGATTCTTGCAATTTTACTTTAAGTTGGAAACTTCGTGTTTGGATTGATTGATGGTTTCTTCATCTGTCTCTTCTTCTTGAGGGCGATTGTAGTTGATGTAGTGTTCCCATTTTTCTATTACATTTTTCATATCCTCTGGAAGATTGCTTTCAAAGAATATATTTTCTTTTGTGATTGGATGTACAAAGCCAAGTGTAGTTGCATGAAGGGCTTGTCGAGGAAGTAGTTTGAAACAGTTTTGAACGAATTGTTTGTATTTGGAATAGGTTGTTCCTTTAATAATTTGGTCGCCTCCATAGGTTTCATCATTAAATAATGGATGACCTATGTATTTCATGTGAGCTCTAATTTGGTGTGTTCTTCCTGTTTCCAATCTGCATTGAATTAGGGTAATGTAACCAAAGCGGAACAATACTTTCCAGTGTGTAATGGCTGTTTTGCCATAATCTCCCTCTGGAAATACCTGCATTACCCTCCTATCTTTGAGCGAGCGTCCAATATTTCCTTCAATTGTTCCTTCCATTTGGTCAAAGTCTCCCCAAACTAAGGCGGTATAGGTTCTTTCTACTGAATGGTCGTAGAATTGTTTTGCTAAAATGGTTTGTGAGACTTCATTTTTAGCAATAAGTAAAAGTCCTGTAGTGTTTTTATCAATTCTATGAACCATTAATGGTCTTACTGGATTTCCTTCCTTGTCTTTTTGGTTTTGGAAATGGAATGTTAGTGCGTTAAGAAGTGTTCCTGTGTAGTTGCCATAGCCTGGGTGAACAACCATTTCTGGTTGTTTATTGACAACTATCAAATCTTCATCTTCGTAAACTATGTTTAAAGGAATATCTTGAGGTATAATTTCAATTTCTCGAGGTGCAGTTGGCAAAAATATCTGCACAATGTCTCCTGGCTTTACTTTGTAGTTTGGTTTAACAGGTTTATCGTTTACTTTTATGCAATCGGCTTTTGCTGCTTGTTGAATTTTATTTCGTGAGGTTTGTTCAAGCCTATCCATTAAAAATTTATCAATTCTCAATAGGCTTTGACCTTTATCAACTTCTATGCGATAGTTCTCAAATAATTCGTTTTCTTCTTCTTGCGGCTCTAAGGTCTCTTCTATCATTTTTGTATTATAAGTTTCTCTTGTTCTGATTGATGGGTTTTTGTGTCAATTAAGTAAAGGATGTAAACTCCATTTGAAAGAGAGGAAACATCTAATTGAGATTTAAAAGCTGAACGATAAACCTCTTTACCCAATATACTTATTATTTTTATTTCGTAATTGTGAGAGTTGTTATTATTAATTTTTAAATTGACTGTGGAATTGGTTGGATTAGGATATATTGAAAAACTTAGTTCTTCCTTTTCCACTTCTTGCAATCCAATTAATGCTTTGTAGCCAAAATATGGACGTATCATTAATGAGCCTTTAAAATAGGTATTTTCCCAAATGCCAACACAGTTACCAAGTATTTTTGATGAAGCGTCAGTGTTTCTGTCAAAGCCAATATTTAGATAATCGTCATATTTTGCTTGTATTGAAACAAAAAACTCTTCGCTTCCCAATACTAATGGGTAATCTAAATAGTATCTAACAAATTGATTTAATCCATCTATTTCAGGAGTTAAATAAATATGAGAACGATAAATACTATCATTAGGCTTACCTGCCAAACTATTCCATACGCTTAGGTAGAAAGGCTTTAGATTGGCATCATTATAAGTTGAATTAAAATAAATATCAACTGCCGTTAAGGTATCTGGCACATTAAGATTAAAACCTACTGCTAAGCTAGAAGGTACATTTTGCACTGGCTCTATACCTAATCCATTCTCTGCAGTACCATCATCGTAAGCAAAATAGTTTTCAAAAACTTGCTTGAAACGAATTGTATCATTTGAAGTTCTACTATCTTGTCCAACCCCTTCTTTAACAATATGAACTACATCAAAAGTTTCCCATTGATTTGGATTTAAAGAGTAAGAGAAATTGATTGGAGGGTTAGCATGATTGGGTGAGGTTTGGAAGTTTTTTGTTTGAATGTAAGGATAAATGTTTACAAAACCACCATTATAAGAAGCTACCTCTGATCCAAAACTATTGAAAACATAGTAATTATATTGTGAACTTAGGGCAATATCTGAAAGATTAATAATTTTAATATCAATACTATCTCCCATATCTTCTTCCCTAAACTGAAGAGCTGGCATTGCTTGATATTCTTTCAAAAGAGAACGAGCAGGATTAACAAAAGCTATATCTCTAATGGCTCTGTCATCAAATCTTCTATCTTTATTCAAATATACATAATCTAAGTGCCAATGCTCGCAATTGCCAACATAGTCATAAGATGGATTATTGGCTAAGGATGCAAAATTGAGAAAACGGAAGCGAAATTCAGAATTAAAATATATTGTATCTACTATTGGAATATTTATAAATAACCAATAAGTACTGTCTTTTGCAAAAATACTATCAACACTAAGTCCTTCAGTTTTCCAAACATTATGCCAAGTGTTTTGACTTAAACTATAAAATTGAAGAACTAAAGAATCTTTTTTTGCTGGAGTTGCTCCAATATTATCCCATTTATCGCCAATTCCACCTCCTGGTTGGACATAGAAACTAAGATAAATGCTATCTTGAGGAGTTAGTTTGGTTGGTGTTGGAAGCAAGGTTGAATCTAAACGAATTTTGCAAGAAGTTAGTGTATCTGCAGGAAATCCAGTTGTGTTTGCTCCTTGATAAAGTTGTCCTTGAGAATCAAGAGCATCAAAAGTAACTACTCCAACTGTAGGAGGGAAAACAGGATAATCAAAATTAACCCATGCTCCTGAATTCTCCCATAAATTTGGATTAGGTATATTTGTGTAGTTTGAAAAGTCTTCAACAAAAGGAAGAACAATACTACTAATATTCTTTGTTGTATTTTTATTATTTACTTCTTTTGATTTTCCTGCTTCTGTCAATCGAAATTGACTATTTGCAACAAAAGGAATAACTAAAAAGAATACAATAATAATAATCCATTTTTTATAACTCATCATTAATCTCTATTATTTGATTTATGGTGTCTTCAACAATAGGCTCTGACATTTTAAATCTCTTTACCTTATCGTTGTAGTTTGGTTTTGTATCATTCATAAATTCTATGCTGACTGTTGTTCCTTTTGTAACACTACTGCTATTTGGAGAAAATGAAACTACTCGAGAATGTATAATATCCTTTTTGCCTTCAAAATTTTTCTTCCCAATATTTAGTGCTGCTTCCCAAAGTTTCTTTTCTGCCTCAGGTTCGGTTAACCCAATTATGTTTGGCATAGTGGTTGAATATTTTTCTTGATTCATTTCAACAACCAAATCAATCTCCTCTCCTCTTTGTATTTGACTTCCTTCTTCAATTGGATTTCCTTTATATCTTTGACCTACAACAACACTATTAAAATCTCCAATATTGAAAATAAATTTACCTACTCTAAGTCCTGCATTTGTAAGCTGATTTACTGCAGAGCGAACACTTTGGTCTTTACAGTTAGGCATTGGTATGTTTTCTCCTATTGATGATGTTATAACAACATAAATCTTTCTTCCCTTCTTTATTTTTGAACCTGCTTTTGGATCTTGAGATATTATCTTTCCAGCATGTTCTCCTGGAGTGTAGATGGAGTCGAGGACAATTACTTCAAAATCATCCATTTCTTCCATATCTTCTATTTCTTCCATAAGACTCCCTTCAATTTCAGGCATAACATATTCTGAACCATGACGAGTGTAGAAGTTTAAACAAATAAAAGCAATAATAAGTACTACTAAGAAAACAGCTGCAATTAAGCCTAAATTCTTTAAAAAAACTTTACTCTTAAGAAAATCAAATAACGACATTTATATTATGGTTTAATCTCTTCTTCCTAAATAAATTGCAATATAGTATAGCAATGAAGCTAAAGAAGATACTGCAGCAACAACATAAGTATAAGCAGCTGCTTTAAGAGCTCCTTGTGCTTGTTCTTGACTTTGAGATGAAGTAACAGAATTGTTTTCTAACCAAACTAAAGCTCTTTTTGATGCATTGATTTCAACAGGAAGTGTTACAAAACTAAAAAGAGTTGTAAATCCAAATAAAACAATACCTACTAAAAGTAAATTTGGAAAAGAGTTTACAAGAACTAATCCTGCAAGAATTACCCACATTACCCATTTTGAAGCAAAGCTAACAACAGGAACAAGTCTTGAACGAAGCATAAGCCAAGAGTAGGCAGTTGCATGTTGAACAGCATGTCCACATTCATGAGCAGCAACAGCAGCAGCAGCTACATTTGCTCCTTCATAAACTCCTCTACTTAAATTAACAACTTTTGTTTGTGGGTTATAATGGTCTGTTAATTGTCCTTCAACACATTGAACAGTTACATCATATATATCTTGATCTCTAAGCATCTTTTCTGCAACTTCTCTTCCTGTAATTCCTCTTTCGGTTGGTATTTTAGAGTAAAGTGCAAATTTTCTTTTAAGGTTAGAGCTAACAAGCCAGCTTAATAGAGCTGTTCCAATGAAAATAACCCAATAAATAATGTTTCCTCCCATATATCCAGTTTCTGGTGTCATAAATTTCTATTTTTTGTTTAATTAATTATGGTCTTTACGTTTATAAACTTGATTTTATTATTTTAATCCCCATTAAAGCGACAAAAATAGTCATTTTTCGCCACTAAAATGGTATTAAAGTATAAATAATATAGTATAATTAACGTAAAATTGAGGTTTTTATGTATCTTTGTATGCTTTTTTATTTATATGCTTCTTTTAAGCACTAATTGATAAGAACAGACATATTAACTAAAGACATAATTATTATATGATTAAATCAATGACAGGTTATGGTAAAGCATCAGCAACTTACAATAACAAAACGCTTACAATTGAAATAAAAACTCTAAATAGTAAACAAGTTGACTTAAATCTTAAACTTAACTCTTCCTATCGCAATAAGGAAATTGAGATAAGAAATAAAATTGCTAATATTCTGGAAAGAGGGAAAGTTGATTGTTATGTAATCAAAGAATTTGTTGATGAAGCTCCCAATTTAAACATAAATACAGCTCTTTTTGTTAGCTATTACAAACAATTTGAAGCTTTAGCAGATTTAGTGAATGCTCCCAAAGAGCATCTTCTTCATTATGTCTTTCAAATTCCTGAAATAAATAGTTGTGCAAATAAAGAAATCAAACAAGACGAAATAGATATTTTATTTCTCCTTTTAGATGAAGCCTTAGAACAAACAGATCAATACAGATTGGTCGAAGGAAAATGCTTGGAGAAAGATTTGCTTTTGAGAATAAATCTTATTGGAGAAAAACTTCTTGAGGTTAATCAATTTGAAACAATAAGAATTCAACAAATAAAAGACAAACTACTCTCCAAACTCAATGAATTGGATTGTCAATCTTTAGATATGAATCGTTTCGAACAAGAGATAATTTACTATCTTGAGAAATTGGACATAACAGAAGAAAAAATAAGATTAAAACAACATTTAGATTATTTCGTTAACACAATGAATCTTCCTACTTCACAAGGGAAAAAACTGGGATTTATTGCTCAAGAAATTGGCAGAGAGATTAACACTCTTGGTTCAAAATCTCAGGATGCTAACATGCAAAGAATTGTTGTGCAGATGAAAGATGAGCTTGAGAAAATAAAAGAACAAATATTAAACATACTTTAAGTGATAAACAAAGAGGAGTTATTTGATAAGAGAATTAACATTAAAGACCTTTTTAAAATTAGAGGTACAAGTTTTTTTTTGTTTTTTTTAATTTCATTATTCTTTTCTTATACCCTTTTTGCTCAAACAGATAAAAATTCTCAAGAGAAAGCATTCTTTTTGAATGAAGAAACTCAAAACAAAATTGACCTTTATGAAGATTTAATTGACAAGGAATTTCGTCAAGAGTATTATGATAATCTTTTAAGTCTTTATTATCAAACAAATCAAGACTCAAAAGCAGAAAAACTAATAAAGAAAACAATAAAGAAATTCCCTCAAAACTCAATCTTTATTGCTGATTTAGGTACTCATTACCTTAAATTAGGTGAACAAAACAAAGCAAATAATCAATTTGACAAATCTATAGAAAATCTTCAAGCAAACAGTAATAGCATTGTTCAGCTTGCAAACTATTTTAATATTAGAGGAAATATTGATTATGCAATTAAAACATTTAAAAAAGGGAGAGAATTATATAATAACAAAAGCCTTTTTATCTTCGAGATTTCTTATCTCTATCAACGTCAAGGCAATTACGAAGAAATAACTAATGAATATTTAGAGCTTTTGGATGAAAGTCCCACAATGCTTAATCAAGTTAAAATTTATCTTGGAAGCATTTTGCAACAAGATAATGATAGTAAGTTTTCAGAATTTCTTCGCAATACTTTGCTAAAAAAGGTTCAACAAGAACCATCAAATCAAAACTTTTCTCAACTTTACATCTGGATTCTTTTGCAACAAAAGAACTACAAAATGGCACTTAATCAAGCCAAAGCAATTGACAAAAGATTTGAAAATCTAACTGGTCAAACAGTTTATGAAATTGCAAATATTGCTCTTAATAATCAAGATTACGAAATTGCAAAAGAAGGATTTATTTATTTGATTAACAAAGGCAATGAAAGCACTTATTATCTTGTTAGCAGATTAGGACTTCTTAATTCTCTTTATCATCCTTTTATAAACAAGATTAACCATACGCCAAAAGAAATTGCTTACCTGAAAACTCAATACGAAACAACCCTTGAAGAACTTGGCAAACTTCCTGCAACAATACCAATCATGCAACAATATGCCAATCTCTTAGCTTATTATCTTCATTTGCCTCAAGAAGCAGTTGATATATTAGATCAAACTCTTTCAATGCCTCAAATCAAATCTTTAGAAAAAGCTAAAAGCAAGCTAACAAGAGCTGATATTTATTTAATGGAAAATGATATTTGGGAAGCATCACTAACGTATTCACAGGTTGAAAAAGAATTCAAGAACGATGTTGTGGGTTCAGAAGCAAAATTCAAAAATGCAATGCTATCCTACTATAATGGCGATTTTACTTGGGCAGCTTCTCAATTTGATGTACTTCGTTCCTCTACAACCAAACTTATTGCAAACGATGCAATGCAATATTCAATTTTAATTTCAGATAATATTGATGAAGACTCATCCTATAATGGATTAACCTTTTTCTCTAAGGCTGAGTTTGCTCTTTATCAAAAAAAATATAGTTTAGCTCTTCAATATCTTGATACTCTCAATCAAAACTATCTTTCTCATCCCCTATTTGATGAAGTTTTGTATAAGAGAGCAGAAATTGCAATCAAAGAAAACCAATATCAAAAGGCAGACAGTTTATTAAATCAAATACTATTAAAGTATCCTGATGATATTATGGCAGATGATGCTCTTTACCTTTTAGCACAACTTTATGAAACACATCTTAACTCAACTCAAAAAGCAAAAGAGTATTACGAAAGAATAATTTTAGATTATTCAAATTCACTATATGTTACTGAGGCCCGCAAACGCTATAACGAACTTACCAACAAAACTACTATTCCTCAAGCGGGGAAATTCTCCAACGAATCCTTATAATAACATAGTTCATTATTACAGATCCACACAACAAATCAAAGAAACTCAATCACCATATCTTTGATATTAGAAAAGTATTATAGTTATAACGTATATTACATTATAGTTATAACGTGATATGCATTATAGTTATAATGTATGTTGCATTATAACTGTAATGCTATACACAAATCGCCTATTTACTACCACCAAATCGCCTATTTTCATCTTCGCTTTTGCAATAAAGAGAATATTAAAACGTTAGAAATTACGTTGAAAATAATTAATTCTTTACCTTAAAAATTAAATGTTATGACAATGCTTGTTATTCGTGTTTTGCGTAAAATTTCTGTAGGACCCAATAAAGGAATGAAATATTTACTTCGCCCCAAAAGGAGAAAACCCATTGGATTTGAGGAGTTGGCAAAAAGAATTCAAGCCCATTGTTCATTAACAAAAGCCGATGCCTATGCTGCCATGTTGCAGATGGAGGAAGAAATTTTTGCAGAACTCATGGAAGGAAATTCAGTAAAACTTGGCTCACTTGGAACCCTTACTCCAGTGTTTAGTGCTAAGGCTGTGAACACCTTAGAGGAAGCAAACGAGAAAACAATCACTCGAAAATTTCTACGATACACCGCTTCCCAAGAGATAAGAAAAGCCATTAAGAATATCCCCGTTGAACTTGACAAGACCGACCAAATCAAAGGACTGCAGCCAAGTTCTAACAAGTAATTATCGGTTGTTCTCCCTGTTGTGCGGGGTTCTCAAAAAAAAGTAGCAAGTAAATTACCTGCTACTTTTTCATTATTGTTTAGTTTTGTATTTATATGTTGTGGCTATCTTATGATATTGATTGATCCACTTCTATCATATACTCTCTTATTTCCTAATCTCTTATAGCTTAA
>Ga0316605_10000494_pt1 | contig 27447 bp, 32 predicted proteins | sample OWC_soil_day20_n_FD_207666 | JGI IMG/M metagenome (GOLD analysis project Ga0316605, IMG submission 207666) | Wetland soil microbial communities from Old Woman Creek delta, Ohio, United States - OWC_soil_day20_noCT | ecosystem: Environmental > Terrestrial > Soil > Wetlands | place: USA: Ohio...
GTTCGCGAAGCCCACGAACCTGCTGGTGCTCGACGAGCCGACCAACGACCTCGACATCGAGTCGCTGGAGCTGCTCGAGGAAACGCTGCAGGCCTACCCCGGCACGCTGCTGCTGGTCAGCCACGACCGCGCGTTCCTCGACAACATCGCGACGCAGTCGCTGGTGTCGGAAAGCGATGGCGTCTGGCGGGAATACGCGGGCGGCTACAGCGACTGGCTGGTCCAGCGCCCGGCGCCGGTCGAAGCGGCGCCGCCAAGGGCTGCTACTCAGGTCGCGCGCGCCGACAGCCGGCGCGAGCGCACGGCCAAGCCCGGGCTCACCTTCAAGGAGCAGCGCGAGCTCGACGCACTTCCCCACGAGATCGAGACGCTCGAAGCGGAGCAGCATGCACTCACAGAGAGCATGTGCGCACCGGGTTACCACCAGCAGGCGCAGGAAGTGCTCAGGGCCGACCGCCAACGTGCCGAGTCGATCGAGCACGCCCTCGCGGAGAAATTCGAGCGCTGGGCGGCGCTCGATGCCAAGGCTGCGACGAAGCCGTTGCGATAGCGTGCGTCGCGGTGGTCACCGCGCCTGGATCGGCGGCGGACCGCCGCTTCACCAGGCGCGTTCGGGCCGAATTGCGGTCAGGCGATCTTGCCCAGCATGTTCCTCATCTCGTCGACGGAGAAAGCGCGCATGGTCTGCGACCGCACGTTGCCGAGCGAGCCCACCTTCAGCAGCACGGCGGTCACCGCGTCCTCGGGTCCCTCCACGATCGTCACCATGTCGCAGGTCCCGATCGTGTAGTAGATCCCCTTGACCGTGACGCCCATCTTCTCGGCCATGGCCTTGAACGCGTTGAAGCGATCCGGTGAATCCTTGACGGCACGGATACCCTGATCCGTGAAACTGACCAGGCTGATGAATGTCGGCATGGGTTCCTCCTCGGTGAATTGATGGTCGGGCGGCGGTCACGGGCCCGGGGTGGCGAACTGGAGGAGGACCGCCCTTCTTCCAGTTCCGACGGCTCGATTCCATCGAGCCGTCTACTTCGCGCCGAGAACGTCCCCGTCGCGAACCTGCGGGGGCACTACTCGATCAGGAAGATGACGACACCTGCAGGATGAACCGAGCTATCGGAGGCCGCACAGAGCGTACACGCAAATGCGCGTCGACGCAGGAATTGGCGGTGCGCCCACCGGGCCGCCCAGAACCGCACCCAACCGCGCCAGCGCGGTCACGAGGTTGCCGTCAACGTGCGCCTTGTCCACGGGCACGTTGGCAATCCTGGGCTCTGCTGCCCCGCAGGCCGACGCGGCTCAGGTGCCGCGGGCCTGTAGGCAGTGGAAACCTCGTTACTGCAGAGGCGCCACGACGACATACTGCACCGACGTACCTACATACTGAGGCTGGTACCAGGTGCCGCCGCAGTTGCTGTAGCCGATGCCGTTGACCACCACCGTCTGGCACGCAGGAGGCAGCGTATAGACCATCGACCCGATCACCGCCGACGTGATCGCGGCGGTCGCGCCGATCGCCATTCCCGTCGCGATCGGGTGGTGATGGTCGTCCCAATCGTTGTCCCAGCCGCCACGGCGATCGACATCGACGTCGATGTCGACGTCGCGACTGCGATTGACGTTGACGTTGGTGTTCTTGTTGACGTTGGTGTTGCGGTTGATGTTCGTATCGCGGTTGACGTTGGTATTGCGGTTGACGTTGGCATCGCGCTTGGGGCCGGCGTCCCGATTGCCGCGGTCGCTCACGTTGTTGCGCGCGCCACCGCCGCCCTTGACGTCGCGGGCGTCGGCGGGCACCGACACTGAAAGTCCGAGTGCAATGGCAAGGGCCGCAGCCATACCGGTGGGGAGAAATCGATGCATGTTCATGGTGTCTTTCCTGTCTTGGCCTGGGAGACGGTCACTTGGACACTTCATTGACGGCGATCCTGGTCGCGCCCTTTGGCGGTGCAAAGGTGAACGCCGCCGCATCGGGCGCCGTCCCCGCCTTCCAGGTGAGGATCGAGCGGCGCACCGGCTGGGCAGCGTCGCCACCTGTTCCCGTGACGACCAGCTTGCGAGGCAGTGGTGCCTTGCCCCGCTCGATGCAGATCTGCCAGTCGACCCCGGGCTGGCGGAAGGCCAGCTGGTCGCAGAGTACGCCGCCAATGAGCTGCGGTCCCACGTAGATGGCCTCGGTGATCGACTTGGTGTCGAAGCGATCGGTGCCCATCAGGAACAGATCGGCGAGCGGAATTTCGAGGCCGTACTTCTTGGCCGCCACTTCGATCGTCTCGCCTATCGTCGCGGGTGCGGCGAACGAGCCGTAGTACTTGAGCTTTTCCGCGAAGATCGTGACGTTCTTGCCGTCGTAAGAGACCTTGCGGCTACGCGTAGCGGAAGTCGAGTGCACGCGGAGCTTGTTCGGCAATCGCGCGGCAATCTCCACCGAGTTCGCGTTCTCGACCTTCTGCCCGGAGTCGAGCACTTCTTCCACCGTGACGTCGGCGTTGACGGTAAAGGCCTTGAGGGAGCGCAGATGCGCGCCCATCGCCTTGAGGCGCTCGACGGCCTTCGCGTTGATGACCGCTGCTGCGGCGGGAGCAGCCGCGGCGGTTGCGGCCGGCGCAGCCGGCTGCTGTGCCCATGCCACTCCCGGGCTGGCGAGCAGCGGCGCCAACGCGCCGGCGGCCAATGCGGCGGCGGCGCGCCGGAGCGAGCGTCCGGTCGATGTGGGGAGTCCTTCGTGCTTGTTCATCGTTACCTCACTTGTTGTTCCGGGTGGGTGGTCTTGTTTGCATTGCGGGTTGCCACATTGCGTATCCCGCATTGGCGCCAAAAGTGGCGTATCCGTTTCAATTCAACTTCACGTTGACGGCGCCGATCTTCCCGTCGAAGCGGAAGGGACGCCGGTCGAAATAGTCGATCGAGACCGTCGCGCCAAGGTCGACGCCGACGTCGAAGGTTTCGCTCGCCGAGAAGGCGGCGGGAACGGTTCGCTTCACCGTCGTCCGCGCCACTTCCTGCCCGTCGACCTTCAGCACGACCTCGGCCGGCGACAGTGGCTGGGCGCTCGCCAGCGTCGTCGTGACTTCGATGCGCCGCTTGCCGGCGGCAAGCCTGGCCGAGGAGCGCGCAATGTAGCGTTCGATGATCATCATGTTGTACTCGTAGACCAACTGTCCCTTGTCCATGTACAGCGCAAGGCCACCGCCGGATCCACCGAGTGCGTAGAGCACACCCGACGCGTTGTCGCCGATCTCCGCGTCAATGGTCACCGTGCTGTTCTCGCGGCCGAGTCCCGGCGCGGTGAATTCGGGCATGCGCACGGTGGTCGCGTCGAACTGCCAGCTCGTATACGGGGACTTGATGCGGTCCTCCGGATGCAGGCGCAGCCAGATGCCCGCGCCGAGCGGATAGACCTTGTTCGCGACGGCGAGCTGATCGAACGTCTTTTGCAGCTGCGCGAGCCGCTGTGGCTCCCTGGCGGCGAGATCGTCGGCCTCGGAGAAGTCGCGGGCGATGTTGTAGAGCTCCCACTTGTCCTTGGCGGAATCCCACTGGGCCAGGCCGGGCGCGCCCGGCAGCCACGGCGTCAGCGGGCCGAAGGTCGCCGCCACCCAACCGTCCTGGTAGATCGCGCGGCTGCCGTTGTTGTCGAAGTACTGCACCTTCTTGCGACCAGGCACCTTGGCATCGGCGAAGGTGTACGCGAGGCTCACGCCGTCGATCGGGTCCTGCACGAAACCGTCGACCACCTTCGGCGGCTTGATGCCGACGATCTCGTAGATGGTTGGCGCGATGTCGTTGACGTGGTGGAACTGCGCCCGCGGTGTCCGGTCGGCCTTGATCCCCTTCGGCCAGGAGATCACCATGGGGTTGCGCGTGCCGCCGAAATGCGACGCGACCAGCTTGGTGTGGTGGAACGGCGTGTTGCCGGCCCATGCCCAGCCGGCGTGGTACATGCTGTCGGTCTTGGGACCGCCCAGCGCATCGAGGCCGCCGATCTTCTCCAGCGCCGCCATTTGCTGCTCGACGGTGTTCGGGATGCCGTTCTGCGCCAGCAGCTCGCTGATGGTGCCGTTCTGGCCCTCGGCGCTGGCGCCGTTGTCGCCGAAGATGTAGATGACGATGGTGTTGTCGCGCACGCCGAGTCGATCCAGCTCGTCGATTAGCCTGCCGGCTTGCGCATCGACGTGCTCGACGAAGCCGGCATAGATTTCCATCAGGCGAAGCTGGAACGGACGCTGCGCCTCGGGGATGCTGTCCCAGGACGGCATGTTCGCCGCGCGCGGCGTGAGCTTGGTCTCGGCCGGAATCCAGCCGAGTTGCTTCTGGCGCGCGAACACGCGCTCTCGGTAGGCATCCCAGCCGGCGTCGAACTTGCCCTTGTACTTGCCGGACCACTCCTTGCCGACCTGATGCGGCCCATGCGCCGCGCCCGGCGCCCAGTACATGAAGAATGGCTTGTCGGGCGAGAAAGCGCGATGCTTGCGCAACCAGTCGATGCTGCGCTGCGCCATGTCCTCGCTGAGGTGATACTTCTCGTCGTGCGGCGGCTCCACCACCGTCGTGTTCTCGACCAGCCGCGGCTCCCACTGCGACGTTTCGCCGGCGAGGAAGCCGTAGAAATAGTCGAAGCCGTGACCCGTCGGCCAGCGATCGAAGGGCCCCATGGCGGTGGTCTGGTCGGCCGGCGTGTTGTGCCACTTGCCGAACGCCGCGGTCTTGTAGCCGTAGTGCCGCATCACCTCGGCCATCGTCGCCGAAGTCTTCGGGATCACGCCGGTGTAGCCATCCCAGTCCACCGCGCGCTCGGCGATCGTGCCGTTGCCGACGCGCTGGTGATTGCGGCCGGTGAGCAGCGCCGCCCGCGTCGGCGAGCAGATCGCCGTGGTGTGGAAGGTGTTGTAACTCACGCCCTGGCTCGCGAGCTTGCTGAGCGTCGGCGTGTTCATCTCGCCGCCGAACGTCGTTGCCTGTCCGAAGCCGACGTCGTCGAGCAGGATGATCAGCACGTTCGGCGCGCCGGGCTTGAGGTGCTCGGGCTGCGCGCGGCGCTTGTGCACGGAATCCTGCAGCCGGGGGGCCGCCTTGCTCGCCGACGGCACCGGCGGGAAAGGCAGCACCGAACCGTCGGAAGGCGTTGTGGCAGCGTTCGCCGTACCGATCACTGCCCACAGCGCCGAAAGCGCGACGACGCTATTTCGCATCGGATTCTTCATCAAATCGCTCCTTGTCGACCGAGATTCGGTGCTGCCTATTTCTTGGGATAGGTGACTTGCGTCGTACCGATGCTGCCGTTGAAGGCAAACGGGGCCCGGTCGAAATAGGCGAGGTACACGGGCGAACCGGTATCGCTGCCAAAATCGAGCGATTCATTGGTCGTGAAGTGGAGTGAAATGGCGGTCGGCACCTGACCCTGTCCGACGACGTTGCCATTGGCCTTGAGGGTGATGTCCATCGGGCCGCCGACCTTGGCGGCCAGCTTCGATTCAACCTCGATCTTCACCTGGCCGGTCGGGAGCTTGCCCTTGGACTGGATCTTCGTGCGAAAGACTTCGAACAGGTTGTACTCGTAGTTGAGCACGCCGTCTTTCACATAGAGCGTCAGGCCCCCACTGAAGCCACCCAGCGCATACAGCACGCCATTCGCGTTGGCGGGCATGTCCACCTGCATGCTCACCACGGTATCGACGATCCCCAGTTTGGGTGCCGCGGATTCCGACATCCCGGTCATGGCGCCTTCGAAGGTCCATTCGGTGACGGAAGAGCGCGGCGCGTCCTCCGGATGGACGATCGCGGTGGACCACAGACCGCCGCCGATCGGCAGGTTCTTGTTCCTGGTGGATTCGAGCAGAAACAGGTCCTTCATTTCCGCGACCTTCTCCGGCATCTGCGCGGCGAGGTCGTTGGCCTGGCTCCAGTCCTCGTTCAGGTTGTAGAGCTCCCACCGGTCCTTTTCCGGCGACCATTCCTTGGCGCCCTTCGGCATCCCGCCCACCCAGGGCTCGCGCAGCCCCATGGCGCTGGCAAACCAGCCGTCGTGGTAGATACCGCGGCTGGCCATGATGTCGAAGAACTGGGTCTTGCGCCGACCCGCCGCCTTCGCATCGGCAAACGTGTAAGCCATGCTGACGCCGTCGAACGACTCCTGTTCGACGCCGTTCACCACCCGCGGCGGGGTGATCTTCGTCACTTCGTAGATTGTCGGCACGACGTCGATCACATGGTGGAACTGCGGCCGCGCCACCGCATCCGCCTTGATGCCCCTGGGCCAGGAGACCGCCATCGGATTGCGGGTGCCGCCGAAGTGCGCACCGACCAGCTTGGTGGACCGGTAGGGCGTGCTGCCCGCCCAGGCCCAGGCGGCGTGGTACATGTTGTCGGTCTTCGGGCCACCGAGGGCATCGAGTCCGCCCAACTCCTGCAACGCTTCGAGATGCTGTGGGATGGTGGTCGGAATCCCGTTCTGTGCCAGCTGCTCGGAGATGGTGCCGTTCAGGCCTTCGGCCGAGGAGCCGTTATCGCCCCAGATGTAGAAGATCAGCGTGTTGTCCAGTTTCCCCTGGCGCTCGATTTCCGCGATGACCCGGCCGGCGTTGTAGTCCGCGTGCTCGGTGAATCCGGCGAAGACTTCCATGAGCCGGCGCTGGAACGGCTTCTCCGCCTCGGGAATGGAATCCCAGGACGCCATCGAGGCGGGGCGCGGCGTGAGCTGCGTGTTCTGCGGGATCCAACCCTTCGCCTTGGCGCTGGCGAAGGCGCGCTCGCGATACTTGTCCCAGCCGTCGTCGAACTTGCCCTTGTACTTGTCCGCCCATTCCTTCATCACATGGTGCGGGCCGTGCGAGGCCCCCGGCGCCCAGTACATGAAGAACGGCTTGTCCGGCGCGTAGGCCCGCTGTTCGCGCAGCCACTTGATGGCGTCCGAGGCAATGTCCTCGGAGAGGTGGTAGCCCTTGCGGTGGAGTTCGTGCGCGTTCACCGGTGCGGTGTTGCGCATCAACTGCGGCTCGTATTGCGAGGCTTCGCCCGCAAGGAATCCATAGAAATATTCGAAGCCGTGGCCCGTCGGCCAGTATTCGAACGGCCCCTTGCTGGTGACGTCCTCCTCGGGCGTGTTGTGCCACTTGCCCCAGGCTCCCGTGTTGTAACCGTAGTTCTTGAGCACCTCGGCGATCGTCGCCGCGGACCTCGGGATCTTGCCGCTGAAACCCTCGAAGTCGTTGGCCAGCGCGGCGATCTGGCCGTTGCCGACTCGCGTGTGGTTGCGGCCAGTGAGCAGCGCCGCCCGGGTGGGCGAGCACATCGCCGTCGTATGAAAACGATTGTAGGAGACGCCCATCTTCGCGACGCGATCGAGGGTCGGCGTGTTGATCTCGCCGCCGTAGGTCGAAGGCGTGGCCGGCCCAACGTCGTCCATCAGGATGATGAGGATGTTCGGCGCGCCGTCAGCCAGTCGCTTCGGCTCGACGCGCTTCTTGTACGTGGAGTCCTGCATCGTCAGCCCCGCGGTAGAGGCGGACGGCGCGGGCGGGAACGGCAGGATTTCCTGCGCCGATGCTGCCGTCGCAAACATCATGCTCAGGATGGCGCCGCAGACGGACGGTGTGGCTTGGCGTTGCATGAAGTGATTTCCTTTCCCGAAGCCGAATTCTGTCGGCGGATACTGCTCGCACGTGGCGCCGTTCATTTCATCCCGAACACCGTGACATCGGCCTTGCCCTTGAGGAAGCCCTTGGTGTCGTACCAGAAATCGATCCTGCGCACGCTTCGCTTGCCGATGCCGCGCAAGTCGATGACGCGGCTTTCCCCGCCCTGGGCAATGTTCTGGCGGATGTCGATCTTGTCCGGCGCGCCGTTGTCGTAGGTGACGACCATGTGCTGCATGTTCAGCGGCGCGTCGGTGACCTTGAATTTGATCTTGCGGAAGTTGTCGAACGGGCCCTTGACGACGATCGAGTCGTGGTCCGCCGCGTGATCGGCGTGCGTTTGCCCGATCAGGCGCCATTGCCCGGCATTGCCCGCGCGGGGCTGCACGACCTGCTGCGCCTGCGCCGGTGAAGCGAGGCCGGCCAGGACCAACGCCGCCGGCACCGCCAGCGCCAGCGCAAATGCCGCGACCGCGGACCGGCCGGTGGAAAACATGATGGTCTTCATGGCAACTTTCCTATCATCCGGAGTTCGAAATTCGCGGCGCACGAGAAGACATCGCCGCGCAAAGTTGAGGGAGCGAGCATCAGAACTTGTAGACCATCTTCAGCCAGATGTAGTCGCCGTTGAGGCGATTCTTGGTGTCGAGCTCCGGCAGCCACTTGAACTCGAAGATCGCCTTCTGCTGACCGATCGGGTGGATGTAGCCCAGCACCGGCCCGATGCCGGCGGTCCGGTTCTTGAAGCAGCCGAGCGTTGCGCCGGCACCGCTGTCGCAGGACACCTGCTGGAAGTACCAGCCTTCGAGACCCACGTTGGCGAACCCCGACCCCAGCGGGAATATCTGCTGGATTGAGGCATCGAGGTGCAGGAGGTTGCCGCTCTTGTACTGGGTGTCGTCGTTCTCGGTGTTCAGCGCGAGCCCGACGTGGACCGCCGCGTTGAAGCCCGACTTGGCGTTGGAGTACCCGAAGCCGCCGATCGGATCGAACGTCCAGTAGTTGAGACCCGGATTGCCGAGGCGCCCGAGCTCGTAGCTGCCCGTGGGCGCATAGATCGGCATCAGGAAGTCGTACTGCCAGTCGCCGGACTTCCAGGCCATCAGCGGGGCGATCGTCATGTCGCCGAAGCCGGACACCTCGCTGTTGACACGCGCCCCGCCCAGGGCTTCGGAATTCCCGGAGATGTCGAGCCAGGTGTAAGGCAGGAATGCGGCAATGGAGAAGTGGGCACCGAGGATCGGCGTGTCGAAGCCGTAGCCACCGCCGACCACCAGCGTGTTGGCCTCCACGTCCAGGTTCGCGACGATCCCTGCCGCCGTGGGAACGCGTGCCGAGACGTCGCCCTGGTAATTGAGGTACATCGGCTTGAAGAACAATCCGGGCGAGGTCGGGGGCAGGTCCATGAGCGTGGCATTGGCGCCCGGCAGGATGTGGGACGTTCCGCCTTCTCCCGCGGTGGCTGCGATGGGGACCGCCACGAGTGCCGCGAGCGTCGTGCCGGCAAGCAATGGCCGCCAGCGCATGGGCGCTGCAGTCGCTGATTCTGATCCAGACATGTTCCCTCCCTGAATTGCGGAATCGACTCGCCGCGACGGCCGGCGAATCACGATGCGTACCAGGTCCTACTTGGGCAGGAGCAGCACGATGCCGGCGCGCACCACCCACTGCGGATTGCCGCGGGTGTCGCGAAAGTCGTAGTCGATCTCGACGTTGGGCCGCCACTTGTGGCCGGCCCAGGTCACGACCTGTCCATAGTTCACGCCCAGCATGAGCGACGCCCAGCGCGACTTCTCGGTGTCGTAAATCAGCGCACTGTTGCCGAGAGACAGCGACCGCCCCCCGCCGAGCTGGAAGCTGAAGATCGGCTGGATGTTGATGATGCCCACGTCGTCGGCATCCTCGTCGCCCGCGAACGAGAAGAACGTCTGCGCGAAGAGGCCCCAGTTGTACTGCCGGTTCGACGAGTTCACGAAGCCGAATGCCGGCCCGGCAGTCCACTTGTCGAAGCCCAGCCCGTCGCGTGCGGTCGGAAGCGAGCCCACGACCCCGACGCCCCACCGACCCCAGGATTCGTTGAAGACCGTCAGGTTGAACACCGTCGTGTCGCCCACCCCCGTGCGGCCCGCGGGCGTGTTGGTGAAGAACGGCAGCGTGATCCGGAAGATGTTCGGGTGCCCGAACCCCTCCCAGGGAATCGCTGAGCGGAAGACGACCTGGTTGACGGTGCCGCCGGCGTCGTGAAGGCTCGCCGTGTACCAGTCGTTCAACTGAAACGACATCAGCGACGCGGTCGGGTCGGTGGCCTTCGCGGCGAGATCGTCGTCGGACGACTGGGCGGCGGCAGGCATCGGGAGAATGGCCGCGAGCACGATGACGGCCATCGCCTGCAGGCGCCTGCGCCCTCTCACGACAGCGGGCTCGTCATTGCGGGCGATTGCCGATCACGTCGGGCTGTACCAGACCGGCGAGGTCCACGCGCGTTCCTGGTGCTTCATCGGCACGTCGGGGGACATCTTCACGCCGAAGCGCAGCTGGTCGTAGGCGGTCCAACGCGGCGTGGGAATTTCGATCACCCGCGCGTAGTAGTACGCGCGCAGCGATGGATCGAACGCTGGGTCCTTCCACACGCCGACCAGTTCGGTCGCGCCGATCGTGTTCGTCCAGGTCGCGCGTGCCACGTCGACCGTGTCGCCCACCGGCGGCACCTTGCCGTCCTTCCCGGGCCTGCGAGTCTTCGCGTCGGACCAGACCACGTCGTAGATCTTCTCCTGCGGCTTGCCGGCCTTGTCCACCCACCCCTTGACGATCTGGATGCGGTCGAGATTGCCGCCGATGGCGTCCTTCATCGCTGCGACCAGGAACGTCGGCGCCTTCCCGGCGGCCGTTGCCTTCGGCAGATCGGCACCCATCGGCACGCCCTTGGCGTAGCCCACTTCGGCGAGATAGCGCGTGCGTGCATCGTCGGCCGTGAAGTCCCAGCCGGCGAAGAGGCGCACCGTCATCCGCGTGCCCGAAGTGGCGTACACCTCCTTGCGCTTCATCGCGTCCCAAAGCGCTTCGCGCGTGTTCTCGGTCGCCCACACCGCGGCATAGCCCGCCGCCGTGTATTGCCAGTTGTAACGCGTCTTGCCGAAGCCCTTCTTGGACTCGTGTTCCCAGCGATTCGGGCTCGGCTCCTGGTCGATGTGCTTGCCGTAGAAGTTGTCTTCCTCGATCGAGGTCAGTGAGTTGTGCACGTCGGTGCCGCCGATGAAGCCGAACTTGAACGGATTCACGCCCAGCTTCTGCTCGTGCATCAACCCTTGCGCGAGCCCGGGACGGAGGTAGTTGGTCGGCATCATCTCGCGGGAGAGTGGCTTGCCTTCAAGCGTCAGGTTGCCGTACTCCCAGCCGGCGATGCCGAAGTTGGCGAACTCGTCGTTCGGCGACAGCAGTGGGTGCGTCTCGCTGTTGCCCTTGGTCTGCATTATTTCCTGCAGCACGTCGAAACGCGCGCGGCGCTCGGCGTAGTCCTTCGTCAGGGGCTTGCCGGCGAAGTCGACCGACTCGAACATACGCCCGTTGGACAGGTTGGCGTTGTGCGCGATCGATAGCAGCCTGCCGCCGGTCTTCTTCTCGTAGGCGTCCATCCACGCCCAGAGCTTCTCCGGGTCCTCGCTCTGCCAGGCCGAGAACGGCAGGATCTGGTCGGCCTTGTCCTTGCCGTCGCGGAACATGACGTTGCGGTGCAGGTTGTTGCCACCCGGCACCGAGGTCCACTCGTAACCGATCATCGCGGTGAAGCGGCCCGGTTCGTTGAACTTGTCGGCGGTGGCCGTGTACTGCTGCCAGACCGACTTCATGATCGGGCCGACGACCTTCGGGTCCTTGATTGGCGGCGGCAGCTTGTTGTTCGCCTGTGCCGAGATGAGTTCCCGCATCGTCGTGGCCGCTTCCTGCCCACCCGCCTTCATCGCCTTGCCCCAGCGCGCGAGCGTGGGGTCCGACGCGAACGCCGGGTTGCCCTCGTAGACCTGCAGCATCACGCCCAGGCCCTCGGCGTGATCGGTGACCACGAGGAAGTCGAGGGGACGCGACAACTTGGCCGGCACGCCGGTGGACGAGATCACCTCCTCGCCGCGTGCAAACCGGTAGGCCTCCTCCGGGGTCAACCGGGCGCCCGCCATGAACGCGTCGCCGGAGTTGGCGGTGTGGTTGTGCGTGTCGCCGAAGTAGACGCGCGTCGGGTATTTGCGCCCGGCGTAGGGCGAGTACTTCTTCTTCACCTCGATCTGGGCGGGGGTCTCGGCCTTGCGGGCGTGGTCCTCGCCGTCGTAGTGGTCAACTGCGCCCTTGATCGGCACGTCGGTATCGGCGGCGTTCACGGGTGCGTTCTGCGCCCATGCGATCGGCGCGATCGCGAGCGTGACTACACTGCCCACCGTGGCCAGCAGAAGTTGCTGATTGTTCATGGCACCCGCCTCCCTTTTCGCAGCGCGCGGGAGTGTCGCACTTGCCCCGCCATGCGTCCAATGTTGGCCGCGTTGTATTGTGATACGCTTGACGTATGTCTCTCGAACTACGGCTCCTGGAGCACGCGCTGGCCGTCGGCCAGCATCGAAACTTCGCGCGCGCGGCCGACGCGCTGGGGCTGACGCAGCCCTCCCTTTCGCGCAGCGTGGCCTCGTTGGAGAAGGCACTGGGCGTGACGCTCTTCGATCGCACGCCCAAGGGCGTCGTGCCCACGGCGTTCGGGCGTGTGCTCCTCGAGCGCAGCGCGTCGGTGATGCAACGCGAGGCCGACCTCCGCCAGGAGATCCGGGCACTCGCTGGACTGGAAGCGGGGACGCTTGCAGTGAGCGCCGGTCCCTATCCCGCCGAGACCATCGTCGCGACGGCGATCGGGCGTTTGTCCAGTACCTATCCGGGCCTGCAGGTCCGCTTCCTGGCCGCCGATCCGACCGAAATCGTCCGCGACGTGCTGGCGGAGCGGATCGACATCGGCGTCGCAAACGCCGAGGGTCTGGAGAAGAACCCCCGGTTGAGTGTCGAGAAGCTCATACCCGAGCGCTTCTTCCTCGCGTGCCGTCCCGGCCATCCGTTGACCCGGGAGGCCTCGCCGTCTTTGCGCCGGATACTGGAGTATCCGCTGGTGACGACGGTACTGCGGCGCCGGGCGGCCGCGGTGGCCGCGAGCCGCGGCCACGTAACGGCGGCCGACGCGAGCGGCGCCGCCGACTTCGTGCCGCAGATCCTCGTGAACTCCGTGGCACTGGGTCTCGGCGTCGTGCGAAACAGCGATGCGATCTTTCCGGCCACCATCGCCCACCTCGCCGATGACCTCGCGGCCAGGCGACTGGTCACGCTCGACTATGACGTCGCCACGCTGGCTGGCCCGTCCGCCATCTTCCACCTTCGGGATCGCACCCTGTCGCCCGCGGCGCACGCATTCCTCGCCATCCTGAAAGACGTGGAACGCGAAGCGTCGGGCGTGGAGACTACCGCGACGCGCGTTGCGCGTGGTAGGCCCGGGAAGCGCCCGACCGCCCGCAGTCAACGGGTGTAAGTGGCCCAGCGCCGTAGGTTCTTGAAGATCTTCCCGTTCTTCACGATCACGACGAAGTTCTTCGCCGGATCGTCGACCAGCGCGATGCTCGTGATCGGGTCGCCGACCACCAGCAGCAGGTCCGCCAGCGCACCCTGCTGAACGACGCCGAGCTTGCCCGGGTAGGGGCTGCCCAACGCGGCGAACACATTCGGCTGGCGCGTCGAGATCGATCCGTTCGATCCCGACAGCACGCCGGTCAAGCGTACGGCGCTCGGCCGCTTCAAGTGCGCGAGCGCGCAGTACGTGACCGACGACGTGAGACAGGTTGCCTTCTACATGGGCGACGACGAACGCAACGAGTACATCTACAAGTTCATCTGTGAGCGCCCGTACAATCCGCGCAATCGCAAGGACAACCTGGATCTGCTCGACCACGGGACGCTGTACGTTGCCAAGTTCACCAGCCAAGGCGTGCCGGGCAAGCAGGGAACGCATCGCGGAGCGTGGACGATGATGGACCGGCCCGAGTGGACGGCCGCGCGCCCGCGTCGTACGGCAACTGGCCGCAGTCGCAGTTCGCCACCACCACCGCCGGTGCCGCGCTGCCCAACAGCCCGGCAAGCGCCGTCCTCGTTCATCGATGCTGGTGATCACCAAGCTGTCGTCGGTTCGTAGCCTCGGCCCGCACCTCAACTGGCGAAGCACCGGGCAAGTGTGTAATCGAACTGACACAGATCGAGATCACACTTGGACGCTGTCACCCACCCGTCGAGGTTCGGCCGGTGCCTTGGTCGACACGCATTGCTGCCATCACGAATGGTGCTGTCAGCTCTCGAACACGCCGCACACCAAAACGTCGAGCTCGAAACGCCGAATGTCGTGTTACCAGTCGGCGCCGGACAGCAAAGTTGCCCCTCCGAGCAGTAGCGTCGCGCTCTGCGATGTGCTCCTCGTCGAAGCGAGGTCACGAATTCGCATCGGCAAATTCGATGCGCGACTCGACGAGCTGGTCTTTCTTGCCGGCGAGATCCTCGACGATCTCGACGCCGTCCTGGTGCAGCTGGATCCTCTGTACGACTCGTCGGAGTTCGCCGTGGCCGCCCGCCTGCATCGAGATCTCGAGCAGGTTCAATCGGCGATCCCCTCCTCCAATCGCGGTCGCCCCCCGCCCGACGTGCGCGTGCAGCACGCGCCTTGCGTGCAGCCACCCGCCGCCTGCAGCCGGCTCACACGCGGTGAAGATGTCGGCGAAGCGCGATTATCGACACGTCGTTGTCCGAGATGGTCGGTTGACCGCGTCGATGGGGAGGTTCCGTGAAAAAGTCGGATGAGGCGAAGCAAGGTAAGGAAGCCGACGCCAAGGGATCCCGGGAGTTCAAGGAAAAGCAGGTCGACCTGGGACCCTGCGGCGAGGCGACGCTACGGCTATCTTCCGATCGGAAGCGGCTTCACATCGAATTCATGGTCGATGCAAAGGGCTTCGACAAATCGGGCCTCAATGGCTTGATCGATGCCTTGGAGCGGATCAGGGAAAAGATGCACCGGTAAGCCCGGCGCGCGCGCCTTCGTTCCGCTAGCGAATTCCCAGCCTGCGGTCCAGCGACAGCGCTCCCCCACCGCGTCCGACGAGGTAGAGCGCGAGCGCGGCCCACGAGAGATGCGTCGGCCACGCGTCCGGGTAGACGAAGAGCTGGATCACCGCCGTCATGCCGAGCAGCCCCAATGCCGACAGGCGGGTGAAGAGACCGAGCACGAGCAACGCCGGCAGCACGTGTTCGGCGTAGGTGGCGAGGTGGGCTGCGACCTCGGGTGCGAGGAGCGGCACCTTGTACTCGTCGCGAAACAGCGCATAGGTGCCCTCGGAAACGGTGAGCAGTCCCTCCACCTTGGTGCGGCCGGAGAGAAAGAAGATGGCTCCGAGCGCGAATCGGGCGCACAACGCCAGGAACGCATCGCTCACCCATCGGGAAAGCAGGTCTGCGATCCGGTTCCACGCGGCTCGGGGTCCGGGAGCGGGAACGGCAGGTACGGTGGCGGCCTTGTCCATGTTGGCGTCCTTCAGGCAGGTTGATCGATCGGAACGTTGAGCCGCGTCGCCGCTCCCGCGTGCAGAAGCGTTGCGATCATGCGAGCCGGATTCACGCCCGCATCCACGTCGAGGGCCGCATGAATCGCAAGCGCGACGCTGCGGCCCGCCGCGCAGGCGTCGAGGAAGCGGCAGGCGGCGTGGTCGATCCCGATCCACTCGACGACATCGGCTCGCCGCGTCAGCAGCGCTCCCTCGCCGCGCCACGGCAGATCACCGCCGGCCGTCTCGCGCGCACGGTTGTCGCGCCAGATCGAGTACGCGGGGGAGTCGGGGAACCACGCCCAGCGCGCCGCCGGATGGGGCACCAGGACTGCGCCAGCAAGCACGCCGGGATCGGCGCCGACGAGACCGGTAACATCGAGGACGGGCGCGTCGACGCTGCGGTGCGATTCGATCCAGAACCGATCGAGGCGCGCCACGTCAGCGAGACAGGGAAGCTCGGCGGCCGGTGCGAAGTCGGCGAGGAACGCGGCGAAGGTGGTGCCGTAGTCCTGGAGCGAGGGGGTGTTCGGACGCTCCTGGGCCACGTACTCGGCGGCGGCTGCGCGGAACCACTCCTCGCCGACCAGCCGCGTGACCGCCGGAAAGTTCGCCTGCAGCGCGTCGATGCAGGACTTCATGACCGTGTTGCGATAGACGGCGAAAGCGGGCTGCGCGACGAGATCCGCCACGGCGGGATCGGCCTCCCCGGGCGCGGCGAACAGCGCGTGCGCGAAGGCGTCCTCGAAGGACGCCAGCGACATCCCCGATCCGACGTGCATCAGGCGACCTCCGCCAACGCGGGAACCAGCGCGTGGTGCGCCCGTTCGCGCTCGGCCCGCAACACCTCGAACGGCGGCAATCGATCGTCGCGTTCGATCAGTGTCGGCCGCGGACCGATACGGGCGATGAGCCGTTCGTACAAAGCCCACACCGGTTCGCTGACCGGCGCATCGTGCGAATCGACGAGGAGCGCATCGCCCAGCGCCGGATCCCGCGAGTGTCCCGCGAGGTGAATCTCCATTACGGCCGCACCGGGAAACGCGTCGATGTACGCAGCGGCATCGAAGCCGAGATTGTTCGCGCTGACGTGAACGTTGTTGACGTCGAGCAGCAGGCCGCAACCGGTGCGCTGCACGAGCTCGTCGAGGAATGGTATTTCGTCCCACTCGTGTCCCGTGAGGCGCAGGTAGTGGGACGGATTCTCGATGGCGATCCTGCGGCCGAGCGCGGTCTGGGTGGCGTCGATGTTGCCGACGATGCGCGCGAGCGCCTCGTTCGTCCGCGGGAACGGCAGCAGGTCGGGATGGTAGGCGCCGCGCCACGTCGACCAGGCGAGGTGCTCCGACAGCAGCACCGGCTCGATCCGCTGGGCGAGTTGCCGCATTCGACGCAGGTGCTCCGGGTCCGGCGCCGTGTCCGCGGCCAGCGAAAGCGCGACGCCGTGCAGACTGATCGGGTGGCGCTCGCGAATGGCGTCGAGCCAGCGCAGCCGCGGGCCACCGTCGACCAGGTAGTTCTCGGGATGGACCTCGAACCACAGCCCCGCCGCCGGGCAGGCGAGAGCTTCGTCGTAGTGCTGGGGCTTCAGGCCCAGCCCGGCGGTGAGCGTGGAGATCACGAGGCGGCGTTCAGCGGTGCGTTCAGCTCTTCACGGGCGTGAGCGACCCCATGCCTTTCGGCGTCTTGATCGAAGTGCAGGTCCCCTTCGGCACCATCTTCCAGGCATTGCCCTGGTAATCCACCTTCGACGTGCCGGCGCAGCTGGTGCCGGGGCCTGCGGCACAATCGTTCTTGCCGGCGAGCGACACGCCGTAGCACTTCTCCTGCGCCTCCTTCTGCATGCCCTTCGTGTCCTTCATGTCCTGCGCCGGAACGGAGCCGGAAGCGAGGGCGGCGAGAGCCATGGCGGTGACAGCGAGGTTGCGAGGATTCATCGTGGCATTCCTTGGGGTGGTTGGGGATTGCGCCGCAGCCGGTGCGCTAGGCATCGCGGATCGTGCGGTCAGCGGTTAGTTCGGCGCGCCATGGCGGTCGGTTACACCCTCGGGCAGAATTCGTCCCATGCGCAGGCAGCGCGGGCCGGCTGTAACCGAATCGACGGCGCGAACGAATAACAGGGAGCCGGGAACGCGTGAGCGGGCGGGAAGACGAACTCAGGAGCTTGCTCGTCCGCGGACTTGCCGGAGACGGTGCGTCCTATCACGCCTTCCTGAAGGACCTGAGCGGATTCCTGCGCGCCTACCTGCGCGGGCGTCTTGCGCGCATTCCCGACGAAGTGGAGGACCTCGTGCAGGAGACGCTGCTGGCCGTCCACAACCAGCGCCACACCTACGATCCCGGCCAGCCGCTGACGGCGTGGGTGCACGCCATTGCCCGCTACAAGATGATCGATCTGTTGCGCCGGCGAGCAGGCCGTGAGGCGCTGCACGAGCCGCTCGACGACGACGCGCTGTTCGCCGCATCCGACGAAGGCGCGCGCGAGGCGCGGCGCGACCTGGCGGTGCTGCTCGGGCAATTGCCCGACCGGCACCGGCTGCCGATCCTGCACGTGAAGATCGAGGGCATGTCCGTCGCCGAGGCCGCCCGGGTCACCGGAATGTCCGAATCCGCGGTCAAGGTCGGCATCCACCGCGGCCTGAAGGCGCTCGCGGCGCTGATCCGGCAATAGATCATGGATACCGACCAGCTCGTTGCCATGCTCGCGCGGGACGCTGAACCGGTCACCCGGGGCGCGTCCGGGCGTCGGTTCGCCACGGCGCTCGTGGCCGGCAGCGCGGCCGCGGTGGTCCTCATGTTGGCGCTGCTGGGTCTTCGCCCCGATCTTCGCGAGGCTGTCGGCGATGCGATGTTCTGGGTCAAGCTGGGCGTGCCCGCGCTGCTGCTCGCGTCCGGGCTCGCCGCCTGCATGCGCCTCGGTCACCCTGGATCGCGCGTCGGTTCCGCCACCCTGGTTCTGCTGTTGCCGATCGCCGCGATCTGGCTGCTTGCAGCGCTTGCGCTCGCCTCCGCTCCGCCGTCTGCACGCATCGCACTGGTCCTGGGCGACAGCTCGGCCGCCTGCGTGGCCAGCATTGCAATTCTGGCGGCGCCCACGTTCGCGGCGGCGTTCTGGGCGATGAAGGGGCTTGCGCCGACGCGCCCGGCGTTGGCGGGGGCGTTCTCGGGCCTCCTGGCCGGCGCTGCGGGCGCGTTGGTCTATGCGTTGCACTGCCCCGAGATGGCGGCACCGTTCATCGCAACCTGGTACCTGCTCGGCATCGCCGGTCCTGCGGTCGTCGGCGCCCTCCTCGGGCCACTGCTCCTGCGTTGGTAAGGGTGGTTCGGGTGGTCCGGATGTACGTGCCGCAGTGGCACGCGTCCGTGCGAAACTGCCGTTTTTTTATCGCCGCCCAGTGGTCCCGATGCAACGAGGAGATACGACATGCGATTCATGATCATCGTGAAGGCGAGCGCGGACTCGGAGGCCAGCGTCATGCCGCCGCAGGAACTGTTCGTCGAGATGGCCGCGTACCACGAGGCACTGCAGAACGCCGGCGTTCTCGTCGACGCCTCCGGCCTCAAGCCCACGTCGCAGGGCTTTCGCGTCCGCTACGAAGGCGACCGGCGCACCGTGATCGACGGACCGTTCACCGAGACGAAGGAACTGATCGCCGGCTACACGATCATCGACGTGAAGTCGCGCGACGAGGCGGTCGAGTGGGCACGGAAGTTCCCGAACCCGCAAGGCCCGGGCAAGTCGACCTACATCGAGGTTCGACCCTTCTTCGAGCTCGACGACTTCGAGCCGGGCGAAGGCATCGACCGCTTCCGCGAGCTCGAAGCCCGCACCCGCTGACCCGACGCCGTTCCATAGCACTGGAGCAAGCCATGCACCTGGCGAGGAGACGCTCATCGCACGACTGACACGGATCGCGCCCTGTCTGTGGTTCGACGGCCTCGCGTTCACGGCGCTCAACGGCACGCCGGTCTTCCGCTTCACCGAGGCGGTGTCGTTCCAGGTGCTCTGCGACACGCAGGCGGAGGTCGACCGCTACTGGGCGAAGCTCGGAGAAGGCGGCGATCCCGCGGCGCAGCAGTGCGGGCGGCTCAAGGACCGCTTCGGCCTGTCCTGGCAGGTGGTACCGTCGATGCTCCCCGAGCTGCTCCTGAAGGGCGACGCCGAACGCTCCGAGCGGATGATGCAGGCGCTGATGCCGATGCGGAAGCTCGACATCGACGCGCTGCAGCGTGCCTGGCAGGGCTAGCGGGCGCCAGTGCGGCGGCGCTTGGACGCCGCCCCGCGCTTCGTTCGTCCCGCGCCTCCCCTGTTCGAGGGTACAGTGGCCGCTTGAACGACGTCGCTGCCACTTCGCGCACCGCGCTGCTCGCCGGCGCCACCGGCCTCGTCGGCCGCGCGCTGTTGCCCATGCTGCTTGCCGGCAAGCATTACCGGCAGGTGCATGTCCTTCTGCGTCGCGAATTACCGGACATCAGGGCCAATGCCAAGCTGAAGATTCATCGCGTCGACTTCGCGCGACTGCCCGCCGCATTCCCGACGGTGGATGACGTGTACATCGCGCTCGGCACCACGATCAAGGTCGCCGGGTCGGAAGCGGCGTTTCGCCAAGTGGACCTCGACTTCGTACTGAACACTGCGCGGGCCGCCCGTGCTGCAGGCGCGACACGATTGGCCGTGGTGTCGGCGTTGGGCGCCGATCCGGCGTCGCGCGTGTTCTACAACCGCGTCAAGGGTGAGATGCAGGCCGCCGTCACGCAACTCGGCTACACGTCGGTTGTGGTCGCGCAGCCGTCATTGCTGCTGGGTGACCGAGCCGCGCTGGGTCAACCTTCCCGTCTTGGCGAGGTGTGGGCGGCGCGGCTGCTCGGGCCGCTCGGCCGGGTGGTGCCCAAGGGCGTTCGGCCGATCGCGGCCCACACCGTGGCAGCGGCACTGCTGGCGGCCATTCTCGGCGCGAAACCCGGGGTTCGCGCGCTGAAATCCGCAGACATGCAGGCGCACGATCCACCCTCGCGGAGTTGATCGCAGCCAACGAAGCGCATCGCGGGCCGCAGCGCCGCACACGCGATCACATGGGTTCGTAGCCGCGGCTATCGCCGCTCGCCACTGCCGTCGCGAAACAGCGTGGCGATCTCCCGAATCGCGACCTCTTCATCCGGACCGCTGGCCTCGATGCGCACTGTCACGCCCATCGACGCCGTCAGGAGCATGACGGCGACGATGTTCCTTGCATTGATGCGCCGCCCCTTCGCCACGAGGGAGAGATTGCAGCGACAGCGCTCCGCGATGCGAACGATTCGAGCGCACGTCTCGGCGTGCAGGCCGCGCGGGTTGGGTATGACGAGATGCCAGGTCCGCATTCAAGTGATGATCTGTAACCGAATGGGAAAGTTCCCTGCCCGACCGCGAGAAGTACCGCCGTTGCTGCCTGTTGCGCCGCACCATCAGATAGTGCCGTCAGCCGTGCACGTGCAACCCACCCACGAGCCGCGCGAAGCGGTGCCCTGATGAAAGGGACACACTTCACCGACACAAGTTCCTCGCTGACGGGGCAGGCGCTCGCTGGTAGTTCGGAGCCCGGAACCGTCGCATGCCGCCATCTGGGGATTGGCGCGCCAACGGAGGGCCCGGCCCTGGCGATCCCTGTTGAAGTCCGGTGTCGACCCAATGCGGGCATGCTTACCTCGATAGACACGCCTACCAGCCCGCCTTAGACTTTGGACAGGCGCACGAGGAACCGGCGCAGTGCTTGACGGTCCGCCCCACGACGGCCGCAGGATTGCTCTCTGCCGCTTCGAAGTGACAGAATTGGAGCGGCCCAAAACGGACGGGCCAATCGCCTAGATGGGATGATCTCGTATGACCCATAGTCTCTCCGAACTTGAACGTCAGCTCTACGAACTCAAAGGGGCCCGCGATCTTCTCTTCGAATTGCGCGAGGATTTCGCGCAGTGGGTAGAGGAAGCGCAAGACGACTCCAAGCGTGAGGCCTTGGACAATGTCTTAGGCCATATCGAAGCGCTGGAGAGCGAATACCGGCACCGCCAGGAAGAACTCGAGAAGCAATTGAAGCCCGCCTAGCCGCTGACTTGGCCCGCCGCCCTATCCCGGCGTCAGAGCACCGGCCAACATGGTTGTCGTCGACCGGCCAAGATAATTGTCGCCGACCAGCCCGCGTGACGGGCGCGGCGCCGGGATCGGATGCCAGCATTGCGCTGACGCAGGACGGATCGCTGTGGCAGTGGCGCACGGGGGGCAGCCGGCGCTGGTTCTGCATTGCCCCGAAGCGAACCGCTGAGCCGCACGATCACCGTCCCGCCCGCGGCGGCGGCGGACAGCGGTTGCACGTCCGGAGCGTCATTTCACTTCCGGCTTCACCTGCCACGCACGCTGGCGCCGCTTCGCCTCGATCAACTGTTCGCGGGTCATCTTCGCCGATACATCGGTCATCGCGCGGGCGACGTCCATGCGCGGCCCGCCCGGAGGCAATCCGGCAAACGCGAGCTCGAGCCACTTGTAGGCTTCGACGTCGTCCTGCGGCACGCCATTGCCGGCCGCGTAGAGAAGCCCGAGATTGAGCTGCGCGAACGCCATGCCCTGGTCGGCGGCGCGCCGAAACCACCTGGCCGCGTCGACATCGCTCTTCCCAATCCCCGCGCCCGTCGCATAGGTGGCCCCCACGTTGTACTGCGCGGCGGCAACGCCCTGATGCGCGGCGCGTTGGAACCACAGGAAGGCGGTTGCGTCGTTCTGTTCGACACCCTTGCCTTCGGCATACAGCGTACCGAGGGAATACTGCGCTTCGGCGTCGCCTTTTTCCGCGAGCGGCCGCCACAGCTCGGCCGCCTTTGCGTACGCCTTCTCGCGGTACGCGTCGTTGGCGTCCTCGAGCGGCCCGGCCGCAGCGGGTGCGCCAAGGGCGGCGGCAATGGCCAGCGCGCCTAGGAGATTGCGAATGCCGAACCGCATCTGGGCTTCTCCGTCGAGTCCTGCGATCGATGCCAACCGGGATGGACGGGTGTTACGCCGCCTCGTCGTCGCAATGATACGCGACGAGGTCGCCGATCACGTCGGGGCAACCCCCTCGGCCGATCGACACCGGATCCCCGGCAGAAAAAGGGCCGGCGGGTCGCGCGCCGGCCTGTTGCCACGCAACTCGACGCCGACCTCAGGCAGCGTCCGCGGACACCTCGGAGCCGAACCACGTCACAGCCATGGTGAGGCCCACGACAAGGACGAAGAGCAAGACGAACAGGATGTGTTTCTGGAGTGTCATGTTGTACTGCTTCTCAGATGTGCGTCTGAACCGGCCTTCGCTCCGATGAAGTGCTCCGGCACGTTCTCAGCGCGGCCCCACCGGTGAGCAGACGATCGCCGGCCCGTTCATTGGCAGCGAGCAAATCGCGGCACCCTCGACGCCGAACCCGACGTAAGGCGTCCATGCGCTGCCCACCCGCAGCGGTGTCGCCGCGGCCACCACCCTCGGCGCTCGCCGACGGCACGCCGGGCGTCGCGCGTTCACTGCCACCGCAACTTCGGAGTACCGGCCCGAATGGCCGCTCATCGGCAGTTTCCGCGGTGACATGGAACGGCGGCTCCTGGCCGGGACCGTGAGTCCCGCCGCCTGCTCCGAAGCGGGCTTCCAGAGCCGGTCACCGGCCTCACTCCCGCGTGAGGTCGTGCCCAAGCGCGTCGGTAACTCGCGAGCGCATCCTGGATGGCCCTCAACTCGATGGGAGACCATCATGGGAACCGCAGGCAATGCCACTCATGGCGAGCCGTGGAACAAGGGCAAGATCGTCGGGCAGAAGGCCCCCTTCAAGCTGAAGGACATCTGGGCGCTGCGCGTCCGCCTTCAGATGGAAGGCCGCGTACGTGAACTCGCGCTCTTCAACCTGGGCATCGATAGCAAGCTGCGGGGATGCGACCTCGTTGCCCTCAAGGTCCGGGACGTGTGCCATGGCGACCGGGTGGCACCGCGCGCCATCGTCATGCAGCACAAGACCCAGCGCCCGGTGCAGTTCGAGATCACGCAGACCACTCGCGAGGCCGTGCAGGCGTGGATCAGGAAAGCGGCGCTGAAGCCGGAGGACTTCCTGTTTCCGAGCCGCCTCCACGATTCGCCCCATCTCGGGACCCGGCAGTACGCCAGGATCCTTGGGCATTGGGTTGGCGAACTGGGCCTGGACCGCGCCGACTACGGGACGCACTCGATGCGAAGGACCAAGGCGACGCTGATCTATCGGCGCACTAAGAACCTCGGCGCCGTGCAACTGCTCCTCGGGCACGCCAAGCTGGAGTCGACGGTGAGGTACCTCGGCATCGAGGTCGATGACGCTCTCGAGATCTCCGAGCAGACAGAGATCTGAGGGGTCGACAGCAGCCGCGCCAGCCATCGTGCCGGGGCGGTCGCCCTCGATGGCGGGTATGTGGCGGAGGCTCGGACTGAAGCTCCCGGCCAGCAGCCGGCACTCCCTGGCGGCGCTCAAGTTCCGCCACAGGCGTACGATGTCCAGATTGCCTCTCGCTGAGACGGTGACTCATTGATCGACCGACGTAGGTTCATCGGCACGCTTGCGGGTGGCCTTCTCGTCTCAGTGCCCCGATAGTCCGATTGACCGCCATTGCGTTTGATCTCTCGGCTGACTGTTGATGGCGCTCGTCCGAGCCATGCAGCAACCGAACGAATCGATTGGCCCTCCACCATGGCGCGCGAGATCTCCTCGCTCTCGGCCAGAGTCAGCGCCGTTGCACAGCGGCTCCGTGACAGCGGCCGAATGCCACCCGTCTGGGATAGGATTCCCTGCACCGAACCCTGTGCTCGATTGAACAGCTGAGCAATCTGGTGGAGCGTCCAGCCTTCCTTCCACCGCTCCCACATCAATGCCTTCTGGGCGGCCGTGTAGTAGGTTCGTGTCCGGAACCTCATCTGCAACACTCCTTCTGCCCACGCAGTGGTCAGTGTGTTGCATCGAACGGTTGAATCCGCCGTCGTACTGCGACTTTCGACGATCAAACCGCTCGCGTTCAGACTTCCAGATCGCAGACCGGCCACGCGAAGTCGGTCACCGACACGCTGAAGTCTGTTCGAAAGCGGTCGCTTGCCTATGGGCCCGTGCGCTCCTTTGCTTTCGTCACGCAATGGCCGACATCAAACAAGGAAGCCTGCCTGCATGGCGGGCTTGCCGTTAGGCGTGGTTGCCTACTGCACGCGCCTGCGTGCAGCCGCCAAACCGGCGAGGCCGAGGCCCAGCAGGGCAAGCGTGCCGGGTTCGGGAATGGCGAACTGGCCCGTCTCGACGAATGCGAATGGCTCGCTTTCGCCCTGCGGAGTGATCTGGATGAACGACGCGCCCGCGCCACGACCGGCGGCAAACAGTCCGGAACCCGACGTGATGATATAGGTCATGCGGTTGGTCAAGAAGGGAAAGCCAACCACGTCCAAGACACCGTCCAGCGATCCTGCGAAGTCGTTGTTCGCCGCCGACGGATCGTCGAAGGCGAAGCTACCCGTCGTGCGGAACGTCGTCGGCGACAGCGGTGGCGAATTGATGTCGATGGCAAATGTCGCGCTGAAGTTCCACGGCCCCGGCAGCGGAGCGATGTTTCCGGCACCAGCGGTGGCCATACCGGTTGCCGTCAGGGAACACCCCAAGAATGGATCAGGACAATTGAGCGGATCCGTCGGGCCTACGGTACCTGCCGACGAGAAGGAAAACATGATGTCGGCCCGTGCAGGTAGCGCCAGAGCAAGCAATACGAGTGTCAGTACTGTCGCGGAGATTTTCCTCAACATCTCTCAGTCCTCCTCGGTCTGAATTGATTGCGGCGAGCTGCCGCCTTACGGTGACCGATGCGCGCTGATGCGTACATGTTGTCGTATGCAAGAACTATTTTGCGTGCGTGGTTTTCACGAAAAATTAAGTAGATGCGATGCATGCAAGATTCACTTTGGGCCCGAAGCCGATCCCGCTGTAAGGAATTCCGACACCGTCCGCTCGCCGGCAGCTGCAACGGCAAAGAGCACCGGATTCATGGGTCTGCGGCTCGCCGTCCGCACCACCAAGAATCGCGCCCTGCGCTCCGCGAACTCGCAGCCATTCATGGAAATCGCGCTCGGGCGTTCGAACTGGCTGTTTGCCGGCTCGTTACGCGCCGGCCAGCGGGCGGCCGCGGTGATGAGCCTCATCCAGTCGGCGAGGCTCAACGACCACGATCCCTATCGCTACCTCAAGGACGTGCTTGCGCGACTGCCGACGCAGCCGAACAGCCGCATCGACGAATTGCTGCCGCACCGCTGGACGCCGGCGGTCGCCGGCAGCTGATCCGCCACCGGATCAGCCGATCCGGACCGCGGCAAGATGACTTCGCCGCGCGCTTACGAGCGGCGTTCGCCTCAGCGTGTGATTCCCACCCGGGCCCGGTTTGGCGCTGCAGTAGGCGAGATGCTCGGCGTCGATCTCGCGCGGCCGCTCCAGCGCCACCGCCAACCGAGCGCAATAGCGCAGCAGTCGCTGGAGTCCTACGCGGTTGTGCGCCTCGATGCGCACGCTGGCGTCAAGCGAAAACGAGGTTTCAGTGAAGGCCAATGTGCGAAGCGCGTCACGCCGGAACTAGAAGCCGTCGTCGTGCGCCTAGGCGCCCATCGATTCGGCCCGGCACGCTCGAGCAGGGCGTGCCGGGCGCACGCCCGCGACAGCCGTCGGCGCACTAGCGCCTGGACTGCGGCGAGGCTCGCCGGCCTCACGCCCCGGGCTTCGCGAAAACGCGCGCCGCTTCGGCCATTGGCCTCGAACACCCGGTCGAGCACGACGCAGTAGAAGGCACGGGCACGATGCGGTTCGCGTTGATCTTCACTTCCTCGGGGATGCCGATGCGCAGGGATTCCGTCCCTTCACTGCCGCCCGGCCCGCCGTGTTCGAAGGTCGAACGGGGACAGAGCGGCACCGGCCAAAGCTTGGCCTTCGGTAAGCGCAAGCCGTGCCGGTCCGTGCGCCCGGTGGGTCACAGGCGGGTCGCGACGGCGAGGCTCGTGTTGATCGTGCCACCCCCCGGCGGGAAGTCCGAGACGACCACCTCCATGCGGCTGCGGCCGACCAGGTTGCCCCTGGCCAACGTGGAGGAGCCCGTCAACGTCAGGCCCCCCGAGGGGCCGATTGCTCCAGTCAGCCACTGCTCCGGCTCCACCTCATCGGTACGCTGATAGCGGGCCAGGAACAGGCAGCTGCGCTGGTCGTAGACGGTCAGAACGCCGGTGGAACTGACGAAGGCGGTGTACACCGGTGGACCCACGTCGTAAGCCGCCGACTCCGAAGTGACATTCCAGCTGCCCAGCAGGTTCGGACAACTGTCGGCGACCGCCGCCGGAGCGGCCAGCGTCAGCGCTGCCGCGAAAAAGGTGATGCGTTGCCAGTGCTTCATGCTGATCTCCTCGTGCACGGCTCCGGGATCGATATGTCGGAATGCCGGCAGGCTAAGGATAGGCACACCAACGCCGCCCCCGCAAGAGCTGCGGGCCGGAGCCGGGAGACAACGAGGTTGGATGATCGTCGCGCCCTGTAACGGCCGATGCGCTGATCGAGTATTGGCAGGCGGGCACGCATTGGCTTAGCAAGCCCTCGCGGAGATGCGATGGCGACGCCGCTGCGGCATATCCTGCGACCGCTCACCAGAAGCTTGAGGACACCAGGTGAATGACAGGAACTGGCCGGACTCTGCCATTGCTAAGGAACGTCTGATCAAGGTGCGCAAAGGCCGATTTGTGAATCGCTCGCCGGCTCGCGCCGGCGACTTCGCTGTTTGAATCGCGGTTTCGGGTCTTGCGACCCGTTGTTTGCTTCGGGATCTCGATTTTTGGACCGCTGCGGACGTAACTATCCCGTCATCGCCAACAACCGCCGTCGTGCCATCCACAGATTCGACAGCGCGAACAGCGTGATCACATGCGCCGTGTTCTTGGCCAGCCCGCGGAATCTCACCTTCATCAATCCAAACTGCCGCTTGATCACCCGGAACGGATGCTCGACCTTCGCACGCACGCTCGCCTTGGCCTTCTCGATCCGTTCCAGCGCACGCTTCGCGCGTCCGTCCGCCATCGCCCTGATCCGGCCGCGCTTGGCCGCGATCTGCCACTCCAGGTTCTTGCGCCGCACGCGCTTGTCGGCACCGGTGTAGCCCGAGTCCGCATGCACGACCGCTTCCCTCCCGTGCA
>Ga0316605_10000496_pt1 | contig 27372 bp, 18 predicted proteins | sample OWC_soil_day20_n_FD_207666 | JGI IMG/M metagenome (GOLD analysis project Ga0316605, IMG submission 207666) | Wetland soil microbial communities from Old Woman Creek delta, Ohio, United States - OWC_soil_day20_noCT | ecosystem: Environmental > Terrestrial > Soil > Wetlands | place: USA: Ohio...
CGGCAGATGCGGCGGCAGGCAAACGGCCGGATCGGCCGCCGCGATGGCGGCGTCGAACAAGCGGCGCAGGATAGCGCGCGGGCTCACTTCGGCAACCAGCCCAGCCCGGCCTCAGTGGTGGTCAGCGGCTTGTATTCGCAGCCAACCCAGCCGGTGTAGCCCAAGCGGTCGAGTCGCTCGAACAGGAAGGGATAGTTGATCTCGCCGGTCCCCGGCTCGTGCCGCCCGGGGTTGTCAGCGATCTGGATATGGCCGATACGATGGAGGTTGGCTTCCAGCGTACGCGCCAGGTCACCCTGGATGATCTGCGCGTGATAGAGGTCGAGCTGCACCTGCACGTTGCTGCGGTCGACGGCGTCGAGCAGGCGAAAACCTTGCTCAACGCTATCCAGCCAGTAGCCCGGCATGTCGATCCGGCTGTTGATCGGCTCGATCATCACCGTGGCGCCGATGGTGGCCAGGCGGTCGGCGGCGTAGCGCAGGTTGGCGATGTAGGTGGCTTCCAGTTCGGCGTCCGCCACACCGGCCGGACGTAGGCCGGCCATGCAGTGCACTCGCTCGCAGTCGAGCACGACCGCGTAATCCAGCGCCTTCTCCACGCTCTCGGCAAACTCGCCCTGCCGGTGCGGCAGGCAGGCCAGGCCGCGCTCGCCCCCCGCCCAGTCGCCGGGCGGCTGGTTGAACAACACCTGCTCCAGATCGGCCGCACGCAGCCAGTCGGCGACGTCATGGGCCGGGTAATCGTAGGGAAACAGGTATTCCACCCCTTTGAAGCCGGCCGCCGCTGCTCGCTGGAAGCGTTCCGGAAAAAGCGCATCGGTAAACAAAAAACTCAGGTTGGCAGCGAACTTTGGCATGGCGGCGACAGTCTGCGGGGTGGGCCGTCAGTATAATCCGGCCCATTCCAAGGAGAGAGACCATGAGCGAACGCAAGGGCAACCGCCTGTCGAAAATCGTCACCCGCACCGGCGACGCCGGTACCACCGGCCTCGGTGACGGCAGCCGGACGACCAAGGACAGTCTGCGCATCGACGCCATCGGCGAAGTCGACGAACTGAATTCCGGCCTCGGCGTGCTGCTTTGCGAGGAGATGCCGGAGGCCATGCGCGCTGCCCTGCTCGACATCCAGAACGATCTGTTCGACCTGGGCGGCGAACTGTGCCTGCCCGGCATGGAAGTCATCAAGGACAGCCAGGTCGCCCGCCTCGAAGCCCTGGCCGAGCAATTCAACGCCGAGCTGCCGATGTTGAAGGAATTCATCCTGCCTGGCGGCACCCGCGCCGCCGCCCTGGCGCACTTGAGCCGCACGGTCTGCCGCCGGGCCGAGCGGGCCATGGTCCGCCTGCATGGCGCCGAACCGCTGTCGGAAGCTGCCCGCCGCTATATCAATCGGCTGTCCGACCTGCTGTTCATCCTCGGCCGCGCGCTGAACCGGGCCGGCGGGCGCGGCGACGTGCTGTGGCAGAAGGGGAAGAACGCATGAGCGCCTGCGTCATCGGCCACATCACCGTCAAGGATGAGGAAAAATGGGCGCAATACCGCGCCCAGGTGCCCGCCACGCTGGCGCCGTGGGGCGCCGAACTGCTGTTTCGTGGCCTGACCAACAAAGTGCTGGCCGGCCCACACACCCATACCGACACCGTCGTCATCCGCTTTCCGGACCCTGCCTCGGTCGACCGCTGGTACCAATCGGCCGCCTATCAGGCGCTGATTCCGTTGCGTACAGCAGCCGCCGACCTGGTGTTGATCAGCTTCGCCGATTGACTCAATCGGACAGCACGCGAAACGATAGTGCAGGCGCGACGCTGGCGAGCGATAATTGATCTCCCCAGATTCGAATCGACGACGTGTACCGGGTCATCACCAAATATCGCGACAGTGGCAGTTCCCGACCGGTTGTAGAACGCGGTCCGTGGCATAGCGACCACGACACCGCCGAATACTGGGCCGACATCCTGCGCGCCCTTGGCTACGTCGTCGAAATCCAGAGCCAGCACATGGGCCACGCGCCGGATGACGACAACCGCGCCCTGGCCGATGCCCTGTCCAGCATGGCCTGATCGGTGGCGGCCAGCCCGGGCTGGCCGTGACCCAAGACTTGGCCAGCGCCATATTGATGACCTGCTAGAAGATAGGGCACCGCCCTCCCCGATTCGAGAACCAGCCAGATGGCCAATGCCCGGAAGCCCCCTGTGACTAAATTGCTGGCACTGACCCTGGCCTATTTCATCACCGGCTGGCTCGGCTTGCAGGTGCCCTATACCGGGTCGCACATCACCCTGGTCTGGCTGCCAACCGGCATCGCCGTCGCCGCCCTGCTGCGTTGGGGCAGCACCGTCTGGCCCGGCGTTTACCTCGGCGCCTTTCTGGTCAACCTGACCATCGGCTCGGCCTGGCCACTGGCTGCTGCCATCGCCGTCGGCAATACCCTGGGGCCGCTGCTCACCGCCCGCTGGCTGGAACAGACCGATTTTCATCCAAGCTTCGACCGCCAGCGCGACGTCGGCACCTTTGCCGTAGCCGCCACGCTCGGCATGCTGCTGTCGGCCAGCGGCGGCGTAATCAGCCTGACCCTGGCCGGCGTACTGCCGCTGGCGGCCGGTCCAACGGCCTGGCTGAGCTGGTGGATAGGCGACACCGTCGGCGTGCTCTTGGCCGCTCCCTTGCTACTGACGGTGAACCGGAAAAACCTCGGGCAACTGGCCGGCGTGCGCAAGGAGCTGCTGCTCTGGCTGCTGATCGCCGCACCGGTGGCCTGGCTGGCCTTCATCCGCGATTACACGGAGATCGGCCGCACGCTGCCGCTCGCCTTCCTGACCCTGCCCCTGTTTGCCTGGGCCGCCCTGCGCTTCGGCAACACGGTGGCCGCCCTGGCCGGCCTGGCCTTCTCGCTGGTAGCCGCCTGGAGCACGGCAGCCGGGCGAGGCACCTTCTTCCTGCCGGACGAGCAGGTCAGCCTGTTGCTGTTATGGGGCTACATGGCAACCACGGTAATTACCGGCCTGGTCATCGCCGCCTTGCAAGCCGAGCGCGTGGCCGTGGAAGCCAGCCTGCGGGATCGCGAAAAAATGCTGCGCGGCCTCTATGAACTTTCCCCGCTCGGCATTGCACTGACCGACCAGGGCGGCCGCTACGTCGAGTTCAACGAGGCTTTCCGGAACATTACCGGCTATGACGAAGGCGAATTGAAGGTCCTCGACTACCAGTCGCTGACCCCCAGGGAATACGAAGCCGCCGAAGCCCAACAACTGGCCGATCTGGAGCGTAGCGGCCGCTACGGCCCCTACGAAAAGGAATACCGGCGCAAGGACGGCAGCCTGGTCCCGCTACGCCTGAACGGCATGCTGGTCGAGCGCACCGACGGGCGGAAATACATCTGGTCCATTGTCGAGAACATCAGCGCCCAGCGACAAAACCAGCAACGCCTGGAACATCTGCTGGCCAGCCAGAAAGCCATGCTGGAAAACGAACTGGTCGGCATCGTGACCACCCGCGACCGCCATATCCTGTGGGCCAATCCGGCCTTCGAAAAAATGCTCGGCTATGGTCCGGGCGAATTGAACGGTACGCCCACCCGCCGCAACTACGTCAGTGACGAGGACTACCAGGCACTCGGCAGCGCCGCCTATCCGCAGCTCGCCGCCGGCAACATCTTTCGCACCCAAATCCAGCACCGGTGCAAGAACGGCGAGCCGGTCTGGGTCGATGTCAGCGGCGCCATGCTCGACCCGGCCAGCGGCGAATCCCTGTGGTGCTTCATCGACGTCACCGAACGGCATCGCTTCGAGGAGACCCTGCGCCAGGCCAAGGAAGCGGCGGAAGCCGCCAACCAGGTGAAAAGCCGTTTCCTGGCCACCATGTCGCACGAAATCCGCACCCCGATGAACGGCATTCTGGGCATGGCGCAATTGCTGCAAATGCCCGGCCTGAGCGAGGCCGAGCGCCAGGAATTCGCCGGCACCATCATCCAGTCCGGCCAGACCCTGCTGGCCCTGCTCAACGACATCCTCGACCTCTCCAAGGTCGAGGCCGGCAAACTGAGCCTTTCACCCGCCCCCTGTGCCCCCGGCCAACTCCTCGACGACAACATCGCGCTATTTGCCGCCCCTGCCCAGACCAAGGGACTGCGCCTCGACGCCCACTGGCATGGCCCGGCCGGACAGCTTTACTTGGCCGACTCCCTGCGCCTGAACCAGATGCTCGGCAACCTGCTGAGCAATGCCATCAAATTTACCGCCCGCGGTTTCGTCCGCCTGGAAGCCAGGGAAATCGAGTGTCACGGCCACAGGGCCCGCCTCGAATTCGCCGTTTCCGACAGCGGCATCGGCATCCCGCCGGACAAGCAGTCGCTGCTGTTCAAGCCCTTCTCGCAAATCGACAGCTCGACTACCCGCCAATACGGCGGCACCGGCCTCGGACTCTCGATCGTCAGCAGCCTGGCCCGGCTGATGGATGGCGACATGGGCGTAGACAGCGCAGCCGGTCACGGCTCGCGTTTCTGGTTCCGCATCCGGGTCGACCGGCTCGACGATGACGGCGCAATACTGCCAGCTGACCAACTGTCCGATCAGATCGCTCACCTGAACGGCCACGTCCTGGTCGTCGAAGACAACCCGGTCAACCTGCGGGTCATCCAGTCCTTCCTCGAAAAAATGGGCATCCGGGTCAGCCATGCCGCCAACGGCCGGCAGGCCGTTGCAGCACTCACCCGGGAAGCGCGCCCCGAGCTGGTGCTGATGGACATCCAGATGGCGGAAATGGACGGCTGCCAGGCCACCGAGCAGATCCGCCAGTGGGAAGAGACCAACGGCCAGGCACCGCTGCCGATCATCGCGCTGACCGCCGGCGTCTTCGACGAAGACCGCCAGCGCTGCCAGGCGGCCGGCATGAACGGCTTCCTGGCCAAACCGGTCGACAGCGACGAACTAACGGCGTTACTGCACCAGTGGCTGGATAAATAGCGGACCGGCACACGACGGCTCGGTACCATTGTCCGGCCGAAAATCCGCCATTTTTCCCGTCGACCGCAAGCATTGAGGAAAACCACGCCCTCTTGCCGCCCCCCCAGCCTCAGCCAGCCTCGCTGACCGCCTCCTGATCCAGCCATTTGAGCAGGGTGACGAACAACACCTCCGGATCGACCGGCTTGGCGACAAAGTCGTTCATTCCCGCCTGCAGGCAGCGCTGGCGGTCCTCCTCGAAAGCATTGGCGGTCATCGCCAGGATGGGAACCTGCCGGCAACCCATCGCCCGGATGGCCTCGGTGGCCTCGATGCCGTTGAGCACCGGCATCTGCATGTCCATGACGATCAGCGCGTAATCGCCGCGCTTGGCCATGTCGACCGCGGCCGCGCCGTCCTCGGCCAGCTCGACTTGCAACCCGACTTCTTCGAGCAGGCCGCGCGAAACCTCCTGGCTGATCGGCTCGTCCTCGGCCAGCAGGACGCGCTTGCCGGCGTGGCGCGTCCGGATTTCGCTCTCGGCCCGATCCGCCTGCGCCGACAAGGGCGCTGCTTCCGGCAAGGCATTGTCCAGACAGACGGTAAACCAGAAGGTGCTGCCTATGCCCGGTTCGCTGGTCACCCCGATCGTGCCGCCCATCATGTGCACCAGGCGTTTGCTGATGGCCAGGCCGAGGCCGGTCCCGCCATATTTCCGGGTCATCGAGCCGTCGGCCTGTTCGAATGCGGTGAACAGGCGTGGCAACTCGTCCGGACCAATGCCGATGCCGCTGTCGCACACGGTGAATCTGAGTTGCACACCGTCCGGCGCCTCGTCCTCCAGGCTGCCCCTGATCGCGATCGCGCCGCGCTCGGTGAATTTGATGGCATTCCCGGTCAGATTGAGCAGAATCTGGCCAAGGCGCAGCGGATCGCCGCTGAACGTCCGGCCGGCCAGTTCGGCGGGCAGTTGGACGTTGAGTTCGAGTTTTTTCTCGGCCAGCTTGACGGCAACCAGACTGCCCAGATTATCGAGCACCGTGCCCAGACGGAAGCTGATTTTCTCCAGGAGCAAACGCTCCGCCTCGATCTTGGAAAGATCGAGGATGTCGTTGATGATCCCCAGCAGGCTGCGCGAGGCCTGCAAGGCCTTGTCGAGCTGATCGAGCTGGCGCGGGTCGACGGCGCGGTGCCTGGCCAGGTCGACCATGCCCATGATGCCGTTGAGCGGGGTGCGCAATTCATGGCTCATATTGGCCAGGAAGGTGCTCTTCGCCTTGCTGGCGGCTTCCGCCGCCTCCTTGGCCTCCAGCAGGTCCGAGGTACGCTCCTCAACCAGCTTTTCCAGGTGGAGGCGATACTTTTCCAGCTCCGCCTCCGCCGTACGACGCTCGGTAATATCGATGGTGTAGCCGGCAACCAGAGTGGTGTCGCCCTGGATGATCGGGAACTTGATGGTGCTGTAGCTGCGCCCGCCGAACGACTCGTCGAGACGCTGCACCTTGCCGCCAGCGACCGCCGCCTGATCGTCGGCGATGATCTTGGCGGCGAAGTCGGCGGGAAAGAGTTCGGCCATGCCCTTGCCAACCATGTCGCCGCCGGCGATGCCGATCATGTCGCGGTAATTGTCGCTGGCCTGGACGACATAGCTGTCGTTGGCCGTCACCCGCTTGATGAAGACGAAGATGGGCGAATGCAGCATGAACAGGGCGAACAGTTCCTGATTCTTCTGTAGCGCCGCCTCCCGCTGGCTCAAGGTCTCGATCAACCGGTTGAAGCCGCCGATCAGCGCGCCGATTTCGTCGTCGCCACCTTCCGGCAGGGCCTGCAGGGGCTGATTCTCGCAAGACAGAACGGCCAGGCGCCCGGCAGCGCTGAGTACCGGGGCCAACTGGCGGCGCAGCATCCACCAGGTTAGCGCCCCGGCCAGCACGGTCAGCAGGCCGGCAGCCAGCAACAAGGGCTGCAACATGGCATTGATCGGGGCAAAGGCTTCGCGGGTTGGCAGCGTTACCGCGACATACCAGCCGGTCCGCGTCACCCGCTTGGTACCGACCAGCATCTCGATGCCGAATGGGTTCACCAGGCGGCCGCTCTCCTGGACGCCATCGATGAAGCTGTCAAGCGCCGGATTGACGCCGGGCGCCGGCAATACCTCCATGACCCGCCGCTTGTCCGAAGCCGTCACCACCAGGCGCTGCTGTGGCGCCACCAGCAGATAACCGCCGGTCTTGCCGTAGGACTTTTCGGCGATGCTGTCGACAAAACTCGGTTCGTCGAGATTGGTCACCCCGACCAGCGCGCCAATCAGCTGGCCCCGCCCATTCCAGACCGGCTCCGCCATGCCGAACAGCGGCGAGGCCGGCTTCTTGCCGATAACCGGCGGACTGATCGTCGACAGACCGGTGCCCAGCGTCGCTGCAATGTAGTCGCGGTCGATGTAGTTGATGCCAAGGCGCTTGGCCGGCACCGGAACTTCGGCGATCACCGTGCCCTGCAGGTCGAGCAGCATGACGCCGCCATTGAACGGCCCTTGCAGGATCAGGCGCTCTTCGAGCGCTCGCTGCACGGCAGCGCGATTGGCCAGCCCCACCTCGCCAACCCGGCCGGCCACCTTGTTCAACACATTGAAACGGGCTTCCAGTTCGCTATCGACGGCCTGGGCGATGAACGCTGCGGTCGACGACAACTGGATGCCGGTCTGCTGCTCCAGTTCGCTGCGCAGCACGTGGCTGGCGAAATAAGTCAGCGACCAGATGCTCGTCAGGAAGATGAGCAGCGTAAATAAAGTGACGCGCGTCTTCAGCGAGTGCCAACGATTTTCCCTGTGGGCCATATCCGCCTGAACCCCCTTGATCTGGTTCGACGGACCCCGAGGAGACTCATCGCGGTCGCCGACGTTTTATTACTTTGTCCTCACTGTAGCACTGCCGAAAGAGTTTTGTCCGGACGAATGCGCGGAACAACGGGCCGGCCCGGCCGGCTCATGCCCATAGGCCCGCCGGCCAGCGGCGGCTTACTCCGCCGCTTCGACCACCCGCCGCCCCCGCACGGCAGCGGCCAGTCGGTCCAGCACCAGCAGGCTGTCCTCCCAGCCGAGACAGGCGTCAGTCACGCTCTGGCCATAGGTCAGCGCCTTGTCCGGCGTGATGTCCTGGCGTCCCTCGACCAGATGGGACTCGACCATGACGCCGACGATGCGCTCCTCGCCGGCGGCAAGCTGGGCACAGACGCTGTCATTGACTTCCATTTGCAGCTTGTACTGCTTGCGGCTGTTGCCGTGCGAGAAATCCACCATCAGCCGGGCAGCGAGGCCGGCCTTGGCGACTTCCCGGCAGGCGGCATCGACGCTGGCCGGGTCGAAATTGGGCTCCTTGCCACCGCGCAGGATGACGTGGCAGTCCTCATTGCCCATCGTCGACACGATGGCGGTATGGCCGGACTTGGTCACCGACAGGAAATGGTGCGGCGAATTGGCCGAACGGATGGCGTCGACCGCAATGCGCATGTTGCCGTCGGTACCGTTCTTGAAGCCGACCGGGCAGGACAAGCCGGAGGCCAGTTCGCGGTGCACCTGCGACTCGGTGGTGCGCGCGCCGATGGCGCCCCAGGCGATCAGGTCGGCGGTGTATTGCGGCGTGATGGTGTCGAGGAATTCGGTGGCGCAGGGCAGGTCGAGCTCGTTGATGTCGAGCAGGATCTTGCGGGCCAGGCGCAGGCCTTCGTTGATGCGGAAGGTGTTGTCGAGGCGCGGATCGTTGATCAGGCCTTTCCAGCCGACCGTGGTGCGCGGCTTTTCGAAATAGACGCGCATGACGACGACCAGGTCGTCGGCGTATTTTTCGGCCTGTTTGGCCAGTTTCCTGGCGTAGTCCATCGCCGCATCGTAGTCGTGGATGGAACAGGGGCCGATGACCACCAGCAGCCGGTCGTCGGCACCGTGCAGGATGCGGTGGATGGCTTGCCGGGCGGTGTAGGCGGTCTGGGCTGCCCGGCTGGATACCGGGTACTCGCGGAAAACGTGGGCTGGCGGCACCAGCTCCTTGATTTCCTTGATGCGGACGTCGTCGGTATTCGGTTTGCTGTGTGGGGTCATGGCGGGCCAGTCGAAATGCCTGAAAGCCCGCCATTTTACCGGACGCCGCAGCGTCCGCCAGGCTTACGGCAACTGGGTAATGTAGTTGGCCAGGGCGGCGATCTCGTCGTTCTTGAGGCCGGCGGTGGCGATCGACATCAGCTGGCTGTTGCGCACGCCGGTACCGTCACGGTAGCGGGTCACCGAGGTTTGCAGATAGGGCACCTTCTGCCCGGCCAGGCGCGGAATGGTTTCGTTGCCATGGCCCTTGTCGCCGTGACAACGCACGCACAGTTTGCCGAACAACTCCTTGCCACGCATGGCCAGGCCGGCATCAGCCTTGGACGGCGGCACGTTGAGACTGGCGTAGTAGGCGGCGGCCTGCAGGCGTTCCTCGTCCTTGAGCACCTTGATCAAGCCCTGCATGAAGGCGTCCTTGCGCTCGCCGCTGCCGAACTTGCGGATCTGCTCAAGCAGGTAAGCCGGATTCTGGCCGGCCAGATTGGGCACTTCCGGCAACTTGCTGACCCCCTCGTCGCCATGACAGTTGGCGCAGAAGAAAGTGATCTTCTTGCCGGCATCAATGGCCGCGCGCAGCGCCCCCGGATCGTTCTGAATCGCCTTCAACTTGTCCTGAACGCTTTGCTGCGCCAGCGCCCCGCCACATGCCACCAACAAACCAGCTGCCAGAATCAACGACTTCATTGTGATTGTCTCCCCCAGTGAACTTCGCAATTATGCCGTTCCACCCACGGTCAGTCCATCTATCCGTAATGTTGGCTGACCGACGCCGACCGGCACGCTCTGTCCGTCCTTGCCGCAGGTACCGACGCCCGGATCGAGCTTGAGGTCGTTGCCGATCATCGAGATACGGGTCATCGCGTCCGGGCCGTTGCCGATCAGCGTCGCCCCCTTGATCGGTCGGGTCACCTTGCCGTCCTCGATCAGGTAGGCCTCGCTCATCGAGAAGACGAACTTGCCGCTGGTGATGTCGACCTGGCCGCCGCCGAAATTGGCCGCGTAGATGCCCTTCTTGACCGAGGCAGTGATCTCCGCCGGATCGTGCTGGCCGGCCAGCATCATGGTGTTGGTCATGCGCGGGATGGGCAGGTGGGCGAAGGATTCGCGCCGGCCGTTGCCGGTCGGGGCGACGCCCATCAGGCGGGCGTTCAGGCTGTCCTGCATGTAGCCCTTGAGGATGCCGTCCTCGATCAGCACGTTGCGCTGGGTCGGGTTGCCTTCATCGTCGATGTTCAGCGAGCCGCGGCGGTCGGCGATGGTGCCGTCGTCGATCACCGTGACCCCCTTGGCGGCAACGCGCTGGCCGATCCGGCCGGAAAAGGTGGAACTGCCCTTGCGGTTGAAATCGCCTTCGAGGCCATGGCCGACCGCCTCGTGCAGCAGGATGCCGGGCCAGCCGGCGCCGAGCACCACGGTCATCTGGCCGGCCGGGGCCGGATCGGCGTGCAGGTTGGTGACTGCCTGGTGCACCGCCTCGGCGGCATAGCGTTGCAGCACCTCGTCGTTGAAGTAGGCAAAATCGAAACGGCCGCCGCCGCCGGAACCGCCCTGCTCCCGCTTGCCGTTTTCCTCGACGATGACCGACACCGAGCAGCGGACCAGCGGCCGGATATCGGCGGCCAGCCGGCCGTCCGAACCGGCGACCAGGATCACTTCGTATTCGCCGGCCAGCGAGGCCATGACCTGGACGACCCGCGGATCGAGGGCCTTGGCGAAGCCTTCCAGGCGTTCGAGCAATTTCACCTTGGCTTCGGCCGGCAGCGAGGCGATCGGATCATGCGGCACGTACAGCGAACGGGCTGCCGTCGACGCGCGCAAGGCCGGCAAAACCCCGCTCTGGCCGACCGCGGCGATGGCCCGTACGGCACCGGCCGCATCGGTCAGCGCCTGGGCGCTGATGTCGTCGGAGTAGGCGAAGGCCGTCTTCTCGCCGGAGATGGCGCGCACGCCAACCCCCTGGTCGATGTTGAAGCTGCCCGACTTGACGATGCCTTCGTCCAGGCTCCAGGCCTCGGAGCGCGAATACTGGAAATAGAGGTCGGCATAATCGACCTGATGGGTCAGGATCTGGCCGAAGGTGCGCGACAGGTCGCCTTCGCTCAGCGAAAACGGGGCGAGCAGCAAGGATTCGGCTTGCGCCAGGGCTTGGTTCATTGAGACTCCATCAGATTTTGCGGTGTGCCAGGGCCGGCAGGCTCTGGCGAATTTCGGCAAGGCGGGCGTGGTCGAGCTCGCCCATGACGATGCCTGGCCCGGTCATTTTACGGTCGAGTATTTCACCCCAGGGATCGACGATCATGCTGTTGCCGTGGGTCAGCCGGCCGTTTTCGTGTCGGCCACCTTGTCCGACCGCCAGCAGGTAGCATTGGTTCTCGATGGCCCGGGCGCGCAGCAGGATTTCCCAGTGCGCCCGCCCGGTGGTGTCGGTGAAGGCGGCCGGCATCACGATCAGGTCGACCGGACCGAGCGAGCGGTACAGCTCGGGAAAGCGCAGGTCATAGCAGATCGACAGGGCGACGCGGCCGAACGGCGTATCGACGGCGACCGGGGTGTCGCCCGGCTCGATGAAGGCGGCTTCGTTGTAGGACTCGTCGCCCTTGGTGAAACCGAACAGGTGGATCTTGTCGTAGCGCGCCACGCAATCGCCGCCATCGTTGAAGACCAGGCAGCTATTGCGCATCTGGTGCGGCATGCTGGCGGTTAACGGGATGGAACCGGCAAAAATCCACACTTCGTGGCGCGCCGCGGTGGCCGCCAGCCAGTCCTGGATCGGGCCATTGCCAAAGGTTTCGCGGGCGCGCACCCGATCCGTATCGGTCGCCCCGATGATCGGAAAGTATTCGGGCAGGACGACCATTTGCGCCCCCTGATCGACCGCCTCGGCAATCAGCCGGCCGGCGGTTTCCAGGTTGTCGACGACGCGCGGCCCGGACACCATCTGGATGCCGGCCATCCGGCAATTCTGCTTGCTCACGGTTTGCCTTCCCCTTCGCTCTTCGGTTTGACCTCCGGCACCGTCTCGCCGGTCTTGTTGACCTGCGGGTCGCTCCAGCTACCGGTGACATGATAGCGATAGGCGAACAGGCGGTTGAGCGGATTCTGGATCACCGTGCCGGCCAGCAGCGTGGCGGCGCCGGCCACCGGGTTGACCAGGGCCATGCCGATGGCGGCGGCGTTGCCCAGTTCCGGCCGGACGACGACCTGGATATCCTGCGTTTCGTTCTTCAGGTCGGCCTCGCCCTCCATGTCGATCCAGGCGGCCGGCCCCTTGATGCGCAGCGGCTCGCTGGTGCGCATGATGCCCTTGGTCACCGCCAGCTTGCCCTCGATGCTGTCGAAGGCCAGGCCGCTGCTGAAGATGTCGCGAAAATCGAGGGTCAGCCGGCGCGGCAGCGATTGCAGGGAAATCAGGCCGAGCAGCTTGCCGACCCCCGGCTCCAGCTTGTTGAACTGGCCCTTTTCGGCATTGACCCAGAACTGGCCGGTCAGCGACGGGTAATCGATGGCGGTCAACGGTCCATTCCATTGCAACTCGCCGGACAGTTTGGCCGTCCCGCGCCGGACCGTATCAATATAGCCGAAGCGATCGAGCAGCTTGCCGACATCCCTGGCCGTCAGCTCGAAGCCGAGGCGCGACTCATGGGTGCCGCTATTGACCCAGACCGCCTTGCCTTTCAGGGCGCCGTCCGGATTTTGCAGGTTCAGCGTATCCAGCTGCCAGGCACCCTGGGTGTTACGCGCCTTCAACTCCAGCTTGCCGAGGGCCTTGTCGCCGATCGAGAAATCGTCGACGCTGAGGTTCATGCCGGGCAGCGAATTGACCAAGCTGGCCGTGCCGCCCTCGGCCTCGGCCGCCGGATGCACGACCAGGCGCTTGAAATTGCCTTCGACCCAGCCGGCCCCCTGGCCGCGCCAGAGCACTTCGCCGCTGGCATCACGGGTGTTGATGCCGATCAGCCAGCCGTTGTCGCGGGCGCGCAGACTGGCCTCGACATTGCCGTAGTCGCGGCCGAACAGGCGCAGTTTCGGCGTTTTCAGCTGCACCACACCCAGCCCGCCGTTAGCCGCCGGTGCCGGCGCCGCACCGCTTCCGTTGCCGTTGGGCACGGCACCGCCCAGGAAATTCTTCCAGACATCGACATCGAACACCGGCACGTTGAGGCGGATGGCCATGCCCTTGTCCGGCAGCGCGGTATCGGCCTCGCCCAGCGCCAGCACGCCGCGCTCCAGATTGCCCTGGCGGCGCACGATCAGCCCCTGGCCGAGCTTGCCGAGCGTGATGCGGTACTGCTCGCTCTGGGCATCGGGCGCGGTACGTTCGATGCGCAGCGGCAGCGGCGTCGTGGCGGTCTTGTTGAGCGGCTCGGGCAAGGGCGAACTGATGCCGAGCAGATCGGAGGCGATGAGAAAATCGGCATTGCGCTTGCGGATATTGATGTCGGCCCGCCAGCCGGCACTGCCGCTCAACTGGTCGAGCAGCGGCCACGCGAAATGCTTGCCGACCTCGGCCACCTTGGCGGTGCCGCTGGCCTGCACGCTGACCTTGTCGCCGGCGCTGCCGACCTGCACCTTGAGCGGGCCGCCGAACACCCGGCCGGTGATTTCCCGGGCCGACACGCTCTTTTCGGTCAATTGCAGGCGGCCGTTGACCTGGGTCAGCGGCGGCAGAGCGGCCAGCGCCGTCACCTGATTGTCGAGGAAGGCATAGTCGCCGCGCACCTTGGTATCCAGCGTATGGCGCAGCGGAATGTCGAGTTCCAGATTGAGGCTGCCGTTGCCGGTCGCCTTCATGCCGTCGGTGAAGCGGTCGATGCTGTCGGCGACCGGGCTCTGCTCGATGAAGCGCAGGAATTCGCCGGTCGGTCCCTGGGCCAGGCCGCGCACCAGCAGTTGTTCCTCGTGCGATTCGAAATCGGGAATCTCGACGCTGACCCCGGACAGCCGGGCGCCGAGGATCTGCCCCTTGCTGGCCTGGATTTTCATGCCGATGCCGAAGGTCATGTCGGCATCGATATGCTCGATGACCGGCCAGCCGGCGGCGTAATCGACCTTGGCGTCGGCCGCCTTGGCGGTGACGACGAACTGGCCGCCGCCGTCACGGAAGGGGAAATCCTTGAGATTGCCCTTGAGCACCAGGCGACCATCGTAGCCGCGACCGCCGACGATGCCGCGGCGGATCCAGTTGCGGGCATCGGCATTGACCGCATGCGGCATGTAGCGCCAGACCGCCGTACCCTCGCCGCGGTCGATGCTGGCCAGCAAGTCGATTTCGCCCGGTCCGTCGCCGTTGTTGCGATAGGTGCCACGGGCGCTGCCGGCGGCGTCCGGGCCGGCGAAGGACAGGCTGTCGAGCTTGATCTCGACGCTCCCGGCATCGACTTTCCAGTTGGCCTTGGCCTTCAGCCTGTCGAAGGCAATATCCGGTTCCGGGAAGATGGCCGGCAGGGACAAACCGGCGGCACCGGCATCGAGGCTCAGCGCCCCCCCCTTTTCGGTCAGTTCGACCTGTCCGGACAAGCCCTTGGCGCCGGGCACGTAGCCGGCGGCGCGCAGACCGAGGTCGCGAAAGGCGGCTTTCAGCGAATAACGCTTCAGTTCTTCGCCGGCCAGCCCCCAGTCGGCGCGCAACTCGGCGACCCGCCCCTGCGGCTGGTAGGTCTGGAGCAATTGACGGCTGCGCGCATCGAGCGGCATGTAGGTGGCCAGCCGGGCGAGCACGCCGAGATCGAGAAAAGTGGCGCTGGCATTGCCGTTGACCGCAGCGGTTCGCTCATTGCGGCGCCAGCTCACCTGGAAATCTGTCGGCGCAACGCGCAGGCCATCTTCGGTCAGCAATTCGAGTTTGCGCCCGACCAGGCCCCATTCACCGGGCTGGTAGTGTCCTTCGAGCCGGCCGCGCAGGCTGGCCAGGTCGAGCTCGGGCAATTTGGCACCGAGACGGGTCCGCAGTTCCTCGAGGGCCACGTCGGCGGTCAGTTTGCCCTGGCCCTCGTCGAGATCGCCCCAGATGCGCAAGGCGCCGCGCCCGCGCGGCAGATGCACCGGGTAATCGACCCACGGTTGCCAACCGGCCAGGTCGGCGTAGTCGAGTTCGACGAACAGGCGCCCGGACAGATGCTCCAGCGCCTCGCCCGGATCGCCGCTCACTTCGCCCCGGATGTCGAGACGAGCGGCCAACGCCGCCGGCGGCGCCGCCGAAATGCCGAAACGATGCCAGCGACCGCTGTTGTCGAGACCGAACTGCAAGTCTTCGAGGATCAGCGGCGGCGCCTGACGCAGCCGATCCTCCCAGACGATGGTCGCGTCGCGGATGCGGATGCGCTGCTGGTCGAGCACCCAACGGGCGAAAGCCGGGTCGCTGTCGCCCTCGGTCTCCATGCCGGCGACGCTGATCCGGCCGTTGGCCTCGCGCCGGACATGCAGTACCGGACCGTCGAAGGCCAGCAGCGCCAGGGTCGGCCGCAGGCGCCACAGACTCTGCCAGGACAGCACGCTTTCGACGCGGGTCAGCGAAAAGACCGTTCCGCCCTGCTTGTCGAGTACCACGACATCGTCAAGCACCAGGTCGGGATTGAGTCCGCGCCAGCGGGCCTCGATCTTGCCGATGCGGATCGGTTGCCCGACGGCATTGGTCGCCGCCCGCTCGATCTCGGCCTGATAGTCGCCGACCTTGGGCAGAACGACGTAACGCAGCGCCAGCAGCAGCACGACGAAGGCCAGCCAGCCACCGAACAACGCCCAGCCGAGCACGCGCAAACCCCGGCCGACGAGCGGCCGGGCCAGCAACGGCCACAGCCAGCGCAGACGATGATAGAAGGCCGAACGGATTTCCTGTCGGCTGGCCTGACTAGTCACGCCAGCAACCGTTTTGCCAGAAAAGGTCAGAGATCACTACAATCAAAAATTCTTTCGCCAAAACGGCATTCTATCCTTTTCGGCATAGCCGCCACCCAGGGAATCAATGAACGACACTTTCGATCCGCGCTGGACCGCCGCGCTGACCCACAGCCGCTACCTGAGCAACCTGCTCGCCGCCCATCCGGAACTGGTGCCCGAGCTGGCCGCCAGCTGGCTGCAGCCGCTGTCCGAAGACCTGCTGCTCGGGGCGCTGAAGCCGGCGCCGGCCGACGACGACGCGGTGAAGAGCGCGCTGCGCCGCCTGCGCCAGCGGGCCATGGCCCACATCATGCTGCGCGACCTGGGCGGCCTGGCGCCGCTCGCCGAAGTAGTCGAGAGCATGAGCATGCTGGCCGATGTGACGACCAATTTCGCCCTCGACCACTATCACCGGCAACTGGTCGCCACCTACGGCGAACCGCTCGACAGCGCCGGCCGCGCCCAGCGCCTGCTGATCATCGGCATGGGCAAGCTGGGCGGCCGCGAGCTGAACGTGTCGTCGGACGTCGACTACATTTTCATCTACCCGGAAGAAGGCGAGACGGCCGGCCCGAAGCGTGTCGATAACTACGATTTCTTTACCCGCCTCGGCAAACGGGTGATCTCGGCCCTCGGTGACCTGACCGCCGACGGCCAGGTGTTCCGCGTGGACATGCGGCTGCGCCCGAACGGCGACTCCGGGCCACTGGTCTGCTCGCTCGATTCGCTGGAAAACTATTTCATCACCCAGGGCCGCGAGTGGGAACGCTACGCCTGGATCAAGTCGCGGGTCATGAATGCCGGTCCGAATGCCGACGGCGCCGCGCTCGGCGACTGGATGACCGCCCTGCGCCGCATCTCGCGCCCCTTCGTCTTCCGCAAGTACCTCGATTTCGGGGCGATCAACGCCATGCGCGACCTGCATGCGCAGATCCGCCGCGAAGTGGCGCGCAAGGACATGGCCGACCACGTCAAGCTCGGCCCCGGCGGCATCCGCGAAATCGAGTTCATCGCCCAGGTCTTCCAGCTCATTCGCGGCGGCCGCGATCCGGCGCTGCAGGTCCGCCCGACCCTTTCCGTATTGAAGCTGCTGGTCGACCGCAAGCTGTTGCCGGCCGACGGCGAGCAGGAACTGCGCGAGGCCTACGTCTTCCTGCGCCGCCTCGAACACCGCCTGCAATACGTGGACGACAAGCAGACCCACATGCTGCCGGTCGACGCCGAAGAACGGGCAAAGATCGCCCGCAGCATGGATTTCCCCGACTGGCCGAGCATGCTCGCCGCACTCGACAGCCACCGCGACAAGGTCAGCCACCATTTCGACGCGGTATTTTCCGACCCGGAAGCCGGCGAACACCCGCTGACCGGGCTGTGGCTGGGCCAGCTGGACGAGGAGACGGCGATCGAGACCTTCGGCAACCTCGGTTTCCGCCAGCCCGGGGAAGCCATCGCCCGCCTCGCCGAATTGCGCGATTCCGGCCGCTACCAGCAACTGCCGGCCACCAACCGGGCCCGCCTCGATGCCGTCGGCCCGCGCCTGATCGAGGCCGCCGGCAGCACCCCGGAGCCCGACACGACCCTGGTGCGCGGCCTGCATTTCCTGGAAAACATCGCCCGCCGCGGCTCCTACCTGGCCCTGCTGCAGCAATATCCGATGGCCCTGAAACGGGTGGCCGACATGATCGGCGCCTCGACCTGGGCCAACGACTACCTGCACCGCCACCCGCTGCTGCTCGACGAACTGCTCGACCCCCGGCTCTACGAAATCGCCACCGACTGGACCGGCTTCCGCCAGACGCTGCGCCAGACACTGGCCGACAACGTCGACGACACCGAGCGCGAAATGGACATCCTGCGCGAGATGCACCACGCCCAGGTCTTCCGCCTGCTGGCCCAGGACCTGGCCGGGCTGCAAACCATCGAAAGCCTGTCCGACCACCTGACCGAACTGGCCGACACCATCGTCCAGGAAACCCTGCCGCTGGTCTGGAGCAAGATCAAGAAGCGCCATTGCGACACGCCGAAATTCGCCGTCATCGGCTACGGCAAAATGGGCGGCAAGGAACTGGGCTACGCCTCCGACCTCGACCTGGTTTACCTCTACGACGACGAGGATCAGGACGCGCCGGAGAACTACACCCGGCTAGGCCAGCGCCTGAATACCTGGCTGTCCAGCCAGACGTCGGCCGGCATCCTGTTCGAGACCGACCTGCGCCTGCGCCCGAACGGCGATTCCGGCCTGCTGGCGGTGACCGTCGATGCCTTCCGCGACTACCAACTCAACCATGCCTGGGTCTGGGAACACCAGGCGCTGACCCGCGCCCGCTTCTGCGCCGGCGACCCGGCGGTCGGCGCCCGTTTCGAGGCCATCCGCGAGGAAATCCTGCGCCAGCCGCGTGACCTGGCCAAGCTGCGCGAGGAAGTCATCACCATGCGCAAGAAGATGTATGACGCCCACGCCAGCCACAGCGACACCGTGTTCGCCCTCAAGCACGACCCGGGCGGCATCATCGACGTCGAATTCATCGTCCAGTACCTGGTCCTCGGCTACGCCCACCAGCACCCGGTGCTGACCGGCAACCTCGGCAATATCGCCCTGTTGCGCATCGCCGGCGAACTCGGCCTACTCGACCCGGCCCAGGCCGTCGCCGCCGGCAACGCCTACCGCGAATACCGCCGCCTGCAACACGCCAAGCGCCTGTCGGCCACGCCGAAGGCACCGCTGCCGCGCGAACCGCTGGAAAAGCACATTGCTGCGGTCGACGCGCTGTGGCACGCTGTTTTCGGACAACCCCAACCGTGAAAGACCACCCGACCATGACCCAGACCACGCATCAGTGGCGCTTTTTCAGCGCCGGCGGCTTCGACCAGGTCCGCCTCGACAGCGGCGCTGACCTCGTCCGTCTCGGCGAACTCGACCAGAAACTGTGGGTCGCCCTGTCCTGCCCGACCCAGGGGCTGGAATTCGATGCCCAGACGCTGGCCCTGATCGACAGCGACGCCGACGGCCATGTGCGTGCCCCGGAACTGATCGCCGCCATCACCTGGGCGGCGGCCCGCCTGAAGTCGCCGGACACGCTGATCGCCGGCGGCCCGCTGGCCCTGTCGGCGATCGACGACGGCAACGAGGACGGCGCCCGTCTGCTCGCCTCGGCCCGCCATATCCTGGACAGCCTGGGCCAGGCCAACGCCGAAGCCATCAGTGTCGACGATACTTCCGACAGTGCCCGCATCTTTGCCGGCATGCCGTTCAACGGCGATGGCGTGATCACCGCCAGCGGTCTCGACGAGTCGCTGCAAACGGCAATCGCCGACATTATCGCCTGCCTGGGCGGCCAGCCCGACCGCAGCGGCGAAACCGGCGTCGACCAGGCCGCCGTCGATCGCTTCTTCACCGAAGCGGTGGCGCTGTCCACCTGGCGCAACGCACCACTGGCCGACCCCGACCTGCAACCGCTCGGTGCCGCCACCGCCGACGCCTTTGCCGCGCTCAACGCGGTACGCGCCAAGATTGACGACTTCTTCACCCGCTGCCGGCTGGCCGCCTTCGACCCGCGTGCCGGCGAGCTGCTCAATGGCAGCGAGGACGACCTGCGCGCCATTGGCAGCCGCCTGCTGGCCAACGGCGGCGAGGACATCGCCGCGTTGCCGCTGGCCTATGTCCGGAAGGATGCCGCCCTGCCGCTGGCCGGCGGTCTCAACCCGGCCTGGGCAGCGGGCATCGCCATGCTGGCGGCGACGGTCGTCGAGCCGCTGCTCGGCCAGCGCCAGGCACTGAGCGCCGACGACTGGGAGGCGCTCAAGGCCCGCTTCGCCGCCTACGACGCCTGGCTGGCCGCCAAGCCGGACAGCGTGCTGGAAGCGCTGGACCCGGCCCGCCTCGATGCGCTGGCCGCCGGTGACGAAATGAGTCGCCTGGCCGAGCTGATCGCCCGCGATAGCGCACTGGCCGCCGAAGCCGAAGCCATCGGCGAAGTCGACCGCCTGGTCCGCTATACCCGCGACCTGGCCAAACTGGCCAACAACTTTGCCGCGTTCACCGATTTCTACACCCGGCGCGACAAGGCCAGCTTCCAGGCCGGCACCCTTTACCTCGACGGGCGCAGTTGCGAGTTGTGCGTCAAGGTGCTCGACGCCGGCAAGCATGCGGCGCTGGCCACGTTGTCCGGCGTCTACCTGGCCTACTGCGAATGCACGCGGCCGGGCGAAAAAATGACCATCGCCGCGGCGTTCACCGCCGGCGATTCCGACCAGCTGATGGTCGGCCGCAACGGCGTGTTCTACGACCGCCTGGGCCGCGACTGGGACGCGACGATCAGCAAGATCGTCGACCACCCGATCAGCATCCGCCAGGCCTTCTGGTCGCCATACAAGAAGGTGGTCCGGCTGATTGCCGAACAGGCGCAGAAATTCGCCGCCGCCAAGGCCAAGGCGGCCGACGACGCGGCGGCCGCTGCCGTGCTGCAAGCCGGTACCAAACTGGAGGCACCGAAGCCGGCGCCGTTCGACGTCGCCAAATTCGCCGGCATCTTCGCCGCCATCGGCCTCGCCGTCGGCGCCCTGGGCACCGCGCTGGCCTCGGTGCTCACCGCCTTCCTCGGCCTCAAGGCCTGGCAGATGCCGCTCGCCCTGCTCGGGCTGATGCTGGTCATCTCCGGGCCGGCGATGGCGATGGCCTTCTTCAAGCTGCGCAACCGCAACCTCGGTCCCATCCTCGATGCCAACGGCTGGGCGGTGAATACCCGAGCCCGCATCAACATCCCTTTCGGTACCGCGCTGACCCACACGGCAAAATTGCCGGAAGGCGCCGAACGAGCGCTGACCGACCCCTACGCCGAGAAGCGGACGCCCTGGAAACTCTACGTGGTGCTTGGCGCGCTGGGCGCTGCCCTGCTCTTCTACGTGGCGCGCAGCGCCGGCAGCCTATAGCCGGCGCAGGCGCTCGCCGGCCGCGGCGAGCGTCGCTTCCTGCTTGGCGAAACAGAAGCGCACGACCCGGTCGTCGCGGCCGTCCGGATAGAACACCGACACCGGGATGACGGCGACGCCGATCTCCCGGGTCAGCCATTCGGCGAAGGCGCGGTCGCCGAAGTCGGAGATGGCGGTGTAGCGGGCCAGCTGGAAATAGGTGCCGCGACAGGGCAGCAGTTCGAACGGCGTCGCCGCCAGCAGGCCGCGGAAAAAGTCGCGCTTTTCCTGGTAGAAGGCGGCCAGACCGAGATGGCGCGAGGCATCCTGCATGTACTCGGCGATGGCCAGTTGCGATGGCGCATGCACGGTGAACACGTTGAACTGGTGCACCTTCCTGAATTCGGCCATCAGCGCGGCCGGGCCGACCACGTAGCCAATCTTCCAGCCGGTGATGTGGTAAGTCTTGCCGAAGCTGGAAACAACCAGGCTGCGCGCCGCCAGCTCAGGGTGGGCACAGACGCTGGCATGCGCCTCGCCATCGAAGACGATGTGCTCGTAGACTTCATCGGAGAGGACGACGATGTCGGTGTCGCGCACGATTTCCGCCAGTTTTTCCCGGTCGACCGCAGTGAGCAGGCTACCGGTCGGGTTATGCGGCGAATTGACGACGATCATCCGTGTCTTCGGCGTGACCAGCTTGGCCACCTCATCCCAGTCCGGTGCGTAGTCGGGGAATGTCAGGTGCGCATATACCGCCGTACCGCCCACCGTCTCGATGGCCGGTACGTAGCTGTCGTAGACCGGCGCGAAGACGATGACCTCGTCGCCCGGCCGGACGAAGGCGGCGATGGCGGTGAAGATGGCCTGCGTCGCGCCGGCGGTCACCGTCACTTCCGCATCGACATCGAAGCGCGTGCCGTACAGCGTATCGACCTTGTCCGCGATGGCCTGGCGCAACTCGGGCAGGCCGGCCATCGGCGCGTACTGGTTGCGCCCGGCCAGCATGTGGCGATGCATGGCGTCGAACAGCGAGGTATCGGCCTGGAAATCGGGAAATCCCTGCGACAGATTGACCGCGCCACAGTCGGCGGCCATCTTCGACATCACGGTAAAAATGGTCGTTCCCATTTCCGGGAAGCGGGAATCGATGCGGATCGGTGTTTGCATGGCGTCCCCCTGCTGAAGATGGCCGAATATTCGGCCATCTCCGCCGGATCGACAAGTCTCCAAAATGGGAAAGCTGGCAGCACAGCGGCAAAGTCTGGCACGGGTGCCAGACTTTGCCGCTGTGCTGCTAGAGCTTGGCTGCCATGGCCTGCAAGTGCTCCAGGCGTTCGAGCAAGTCCATCAGGTTGGCCATGCCGCGCGTCAATTCATCGACATTGGACAGGCTGCCGGTAACCTGGGCCTGTTCGCGCGCAGCGGCGGTAGTCATCACCTCGATCTGCCCGGAGGCCTGCTCGCTCTTGACGATCAGCTGATCGATACCGACCATCGACTGATCGGCGATCTGGCGGATCCGCGCAATCGTGTGCACCGCTTCCTGAATGCTGGAGGCAGTCGCCTCCGCCTGGTGTTTGGCCGACTGGGCCAGTTTGCGTACCTCGTCGGCGACAACAGCGAAGCCTCGTCCGGCCTCGCCTGCCCGCGCCGCCTCGATCGCCGCGTTGAGGGCCAGCAGGTTGGTCTGGTCGGCAATGGCGCTGATCCCGCCGGTAATCGAACCGATCACTTTCGACAGCCGTTCAAGATCATCCAGGCCGCTGCCCAGACTGGCCTGGGAAACCTGCGACTCCTTGGCCGAAATGCCGACATCGGACATCAGCGCCAAGGCCTGACCCAGTGTCTCGGCCTGATGGCGGAAACCGATGGCCAGCGATGGCAACGTATCGACCACTGGCTGCACCGTCCGCTCGTAACGCAGGACCTGGTCGACCATGCCACGCTGCATGCCGTTCAGCGTAATCCAGCGCTGCAAGGCACGCTGGGTGTAGTGCGACGAAAAGGCGGCGTAATGCACCGGAAAGGCACTCATGAAGGCATCGGCGTAAGTCGGCGTTTCCTTGAAGAAGACCAGGGCCGAGAGGGTCTGGTTGATCGGAATGCCGAGGATTTCGCCAAAGGTCGAGAATCCGGCAGCCGGCACTTCGGCGAAAAAGCCGGCCTGGCCGAGCTGCGCCGTATTGCCAAGGCGGCGCAGAACGCAGTCGTTGAGCAGCATGGCGAGCGGCGTCCCCTTACCGGAAAGGAACTGCTGCCAGTCGCGCTGGGTGGTAGCGACGAAATCAGTCACCTTCAGCAGGTGCAGGCAGTCGCCGAACTCGATGTCGCAGAAGAAACTGGTTTTCTCGGCGCCAAGCGCGGCAATCGAGCGGATGAACATCCCGTCGCTGACCGAAACGGCAAAGGTATGGCCGGCCAGGTGCTTGTCGACCTCGGTTTCGGCGCAGCGAAAATGCGCCGCCAGCGCCGCCAGGAAAGGCTCGCTCCGGCCATCGGTGGTAAACACGCTGGTCAGCGTGCGGGCCACCGGATCGGCTTCGGCGACCAGCCAGCTCTTGCCGGCTGGAACGAAATTCTGCGACTTGAATGGCGAAAACCGGATGCCGGGCTGAACCTTGCAGAAAATCAGCATGGCCTGGCCGGTCAGCTGGCGCTTGCCGTCGTGCATGTAGGTGCCGGAAAAGTCCAGCTTGCCGCCGGCCGAACCGCCGATGGCCAGACAGGGAAAGCGCTGACTCTCGTACCAGGCGCGCATCAGGAAACCTTCGGAGGCGGACAAGCCGTCGCAGAAGACCAGGGCGAAGGTATCCTGGGCATTGATCGGGAACGACGGATTGACCCTGTTCAATTCCTGAGCAATTCTGCTCACCCGCTCGCCGACCGTTGCCCCCTGGCCAACATGGAGATCGATGCTGAAGACCTCGCTACGCTCGACGATCTCCTCCGACAGCCAGAGAAAGCTGCCTTCGCGATCGCCGGCGTCGGCCCCGCAATAGCTCGACGGGCCGCCGCTGCACAGGGCGCCGGTGGACGACAGCGCAGCGAAGGCGGTCTTGCCGGACTGGCCGGCGACCAGCCGGCTCAAGCCTTCGGCCGCCGCGGAAAAATTGGCGTAAGGCGGCAGAAAGCCGACGAACAGCCCGCCCGGTGCGTCCGGCAAGCCGATGTCGGCCAGCCGGGCGGGCAGACGATCGGCATTGAACCGCCCATGGGCAGCCGGTGCCCGAGAAACATCGGCCTTGGCCGGCGTGGCGCGCTTCGATCCAAACAATGAAAACATCAGTTGCCCTCTTTTTTATCCGGGCCGCCGTGTAGCCGCCTCGCAAATCGTCGTAATCGCCCAATGCGCAATTGATCTTGCGATTGACCAATCCATGCTTTGGAAACCTTAGCAAAAGCAAATTTCACACCACGGCCATGAAATATCTGGCATCGGTTACATTACTTCCGCGACGACACAGAGCACGGCAAAATGGCGGCATTCCCGGCACCCGGTCATATGGGCCTCATTCACGGACGAAAGACCGCCCAGCCGAATCCCGCCCCTCCCCATCGCACAGGATTCCAGACGCAAGCCATGAACATCGACGGCATCCCCACCCGCACCCTGCGCGCCCATCCCGAGACGGGCGTTATCGACATCATCGACCAGACCCGCCTGCCACACGCGCTGCACTGGGTCCGCGTCGCCACCCTAGACGAGGCGGCGCACGCCATCCGCGCCATGCAGGTCCGCGGCGCGCCGCTGATCGGCGCCACGGCGGCCTATGGACTGGCCATCGCGCTCAACAAGCAGGCCGATGACGCGCACCTGGCCAGCGCCGCGCGATTGCTGCGGTCGACGCGCCCGACGGCGGTAAATCTGCACTGGGCACTGGCCCGCATGGAAAACATCCTGCGGCCGCTCGCCCCGGCCGAACGCTGTGCCGCCGCCTGGGCCGAAGCTGCCGCCATCGCCGAAGAGGACGTCGCCCAGAACGCCGCCATCGGCCAACATGGACTCAAGCTGTGGCAAGACCTGATCGTCGCCGACGACCAGACCTTGAACATCATGACCCACTGCAACGCCGGCTGGCTGGCCACCGTCGACTGGGGCACGGCGCTGTCGCCGATCTACGCCGCGCACGACGCCGGCGTGCCGGTGCATGTCTGGGTATCGGAAACCCGGCCGCGCAACCAGGGCCTGCTCACCGCCTGGGAACTGGAACAGCACGGCGTGCCGCACACGCTGATCGCCGACAACGCGGCCGGCCTGTTGATGCGCCAGGGCAGGGTCGACGCCGTGATCGTCGGCGCCGACCGCATCGCCGCCAACGGCGATGTCGCCAACAAGATCGGCACCTACCTGAAGGCGCTGGCCTGCGCCGACAACGGCGTGCCCTTCTACGTCGCCGCGCCGCGCTCGACGCTCGACTTCGCCTGTAGCGACGGCGCCGACATCCCGATCGAGGAACGCGATGGCGACGAATTCCGTTTCGTGCACGGCCTGGACAACCACGCCCAACCCGCCGCCCTGCGCCAGCTGCCGGCCGCCGAAGATGTGGCCAACCCGGCCTTCGACGTGACGCCGGGCTGGCTGGTCAAGGCCATCATCACCGAACGCGGCGCCTGCGCGGCGACGCGGGAGGGCCTGCTCTCGCTCTACCCGGAGGAAGCCCGGTGACCGACCCGCGCGCCCAACTGATCGCCACCGCCCGCGCCATGCAGCCGGCCGGATTGAATCGCGGCACCGCCGGCAACGTCAGCGTGCGCGAGGGCGATGGCTTCTACATCACGCCGACCGGCATGGCCTATGCCGATCTGGTCGCCGATGACATCCCGCGCATGGCCCTCGACGGCTCGCACGTCGGCCGGCGCAAGCCCTCCTCCGAATGGCGTTTCCACCGCGACCTCTACGCCAGCCGGCCGGAAGTCGGCGCCGTGCTGCACGCCCACGCGCCGTTCGCGGTCAGCCTGGCCTGCCTGCGCGCCGACATCCCGCCCTTTCACTACATGATCGCCCGCTTCGGCGGCGACAGCATCCGTTGCGCCGACTATGCGATTTTCGGCTCGGAAGCGCTGTCGACCGCAGCGCTGGCCGCCATGGACCAGCGCAAGGCCTGCCTGCTGGCCAACCACGGCCTGCTGGTCGCCGGCCGCAATCTCGACGAAGCCTTCGCCCTGGCCGTCGAGCTGGAAGAGTTGTGCGAACAATACTGGCGCGCCTGCCAGCTTGGCCAGCCGGTGCTGCTGTCGGCCGCCGAGATGGCAGCCGTGCAGGAAAAGTTCGCCGGCTACGGCCAGCAATGAGCGACCCGCACGATCTTTCCCGCTGGGCGCACCGCCACGACTTCGCTACCGGCAACCCGGCCGCCGAACGCGGCACCCGGCTGGTGCTGTGGATCACAGTCGCCACCATGCTGGTCGAAATCATCGCCGGCTGGTGGTACAACTCGATGGCCGTGCTGGCCGACGGCTGGCACATGAGTTCGCACGCGCTGGCCATTGGCCTCGCGGCCTTCGCCTACGGCGCCGCCCGGCGCTACGCCGACGACCGCAGCTTCGCCTTCGGCACCTGGAAAATCGAAGTGCTGGCCAGCTACACCAGTGCCATCGTCCTGCTCGGCGTCGCCGGGCTGATGGCATTCGGTTCGGTCGACCGGCTGTGGTCGCCACAACCCATCCACTACGCCGAGGCGCTGGCCGTCGCCGTGCTCGGTCTGGCGGTCAACCTGGTCTGCGCGCTGATTCTCGGCCAGGCGCACGACCACCCCGGGCACAACCACGATCATGGACACGATCATGCCCACCATCACCACGACGACCTCAACCTGAAGGCCGCCTATATCCACGTCGTCACCGACGCCGCCACTTCGCTGCTCGCCATCGCCGCGCTGGCCGGCGGCTGGCTGTACGGCTGGGCCTGGCTCGACCCGGCCTGCGGCCTGCTCGGCGCCGTGCTGGTCGGCCTGTGGGCCAGGAAACTGCTGGCCCAGTCCGGTCGCGTGCTGCTCGACCGCGAAATGGATCACCCGGTGGTCGACGAAATCCGCGAAGTCGTCGCCCTGCTGCCGGCTGCCGGCCAGACCCAGCTGACCGACCTGCACGTCTGGCGGGTCGGCACCGGCACCTATGCCTGCGCCTTGAGCCTGCTCACCCACGATGCGATGCTGACCCCGTTGCAGGTCCGCGAACAACTCGCCGTGCACGGCGAAATCGTGCACGCCACCATCGAAATTCATCGTTGCGACACCTGCGCCTGAACGGCCAATGTAAAACGGTCACCCTGCCCGCTTTACCAAACCTTACATACCCCCTATTCCAGACAGATAGAATCGCCGGCAATTAATTTCGGCCCCCTCCGGCAATGACCTTACGCCCACTATTCGCCCTGCTCCTCGCCGCCCTTCCCCTGCTCGGCCAGGCCACCCCGAGCACCCCCTCCCCCGGTCACGCGACGCTAAAGGAGATTGCGCAGAAGGCGGTGCTCAACAGTCCGGAAGTGACGACCAAGTGGCACAACTACAAGGCGGCGACCGAAGAGATCGGGGTGGCGCAAGGCGGCTA
>Ga0316605_10000497_pt1 | contig 27364 bp, 23 predicted proteins | sample OWC_soil_day20_n_FD_207666 | JGI IMG/M metagenome (GOLD analysis project Ga0316605, IMG submission 207666) | Wetland soil microbial communities from Old Woman Creek delta, Ohio, United States - OWC_soil_day20_noCT | ecosystem: Environmental > Terrestrial > Soil > Wetlands | place: USA: Ohio...
TTCAGTGCGTATCTGTGCAGCCGAAGGCGTTATGCACAGTACTGACAGAGCTGCGACAACGATGTATCGGATTTGCATGAGTCCTCCTCCGTATGTGCTCGGTGCATTTACTGCACTACCTCACAGGTGTCTCTCCATCTGGGTACCGATAGGATGAGGAACAACTCCTATGCCAGCACCAATTCACTCTATTGTATCCCATTTCAAGGCGAAACTGCTCCTGAGACCGGTCAGAATTGAGGCCAGTGAGCAGGGAAATAGACAGAGGAACTCGTTCCCAAACAGTTCCCTTTTTATGACTTCCCAAGGATCTGATTGAGTTCGTCCGGACTCCCGCCTGAAAACCCGGGCTGAGAGACTGTGATGACCCGGTAGAAGCAGGGTCGGTCGTTTGTGAAGCCGCTCGTGCCCTGCAAGGTATTGACATTCGCCTCGTCTTTGCATAAGATTCCCCCGAGCGAACATAGGTCGATCATGGAACGGCGGTCCCGCGTCCGACCTGGAAGCGCACCTGCTTTTTGACCCCATCTGCACGCCTCTTCGAACGCAGCCAACGGTTCTGTTCAGAGGTACAACGCCTCCTATCTCCAGAAGACAATTTGTGGTTTGGTACATGGAGTGGCCTCTATTGGAGAAGCCGTAAATGACAAAAACAATCCTGTTGCTCTGGCTATTTGTTCCCAGCGCTTCAATCTTAGTGGCGCAGAAATCTGACATCTATTCCTGTGGTACGGTAGATTCCGGCTACGTGAGTGTCGAAGGCGAAAAGCTATTTCATGAAATATCGGGCAAGGGCAATAACATGGTGTTGCTGCATGATGGAGGGTAGAACAATGTGGCCAACGAATGTGAGTTATCTTCTAGTGGTATTCTCAATGGCCGTCACGAATCTGTTCGGTCAGGACAGGTTCAGTACATCGAGACTGAGTGATGATCCGGCCCAGGAAGGCTTTCCGACATGGTTCCCTGATAGCAAATCGCTCATATACTCCCACTTTTCCTGGAAAGACAGCCTCGGCAAGAACGGCCTGTGGAGGATCTCTCTCGAAGATGGACAAACGAGGCAGATATTCTCCGGCACTGCTGAACATCCGAAATTGTCTCCCGACGGGCGTCTTATCGTATTTGACGCAGACACCGGCGGTAGTATGAAGATGATCGATGCGCAAGGCGGCAGCCCCTGGAAATTTCTTCCCGATTCGATTGGCATTCACAACGGCGGGCTTCCGTGCTGGTCGCCTACCGGGTCGCTGATTGCCTTTAAAGAAGCCGCTACAGGCTCGCTTTGTGTATATGACGCCGAAACGCGCACCGTCACGCGCATCTTTCGCGAGGATGGAATGCTGCCACTTCCTGGTTGCTGGTCCGGCGATGGGACATGGATCTTTGTGGCGCTTATGAACAGGCAGACACGGAAGTCGATCATGTGGAAGATCTCCCGTGATGGAAACAAGAGAGAACAGATCACCGGACATCACGAAGCTTTCTACCGATACCTAGCCCTTTCGCCGGACCAATCGTTGTTAGTCTATGCGGCAATGGAAGGACGAGATCTTGGTCTATGGGTGATGCCCGCGGAAGGGGGGAAATCACTTCCACTCGCGATCACGCATCCGGGTCATAATGAAGGTCCGGCCTGGTCGCCCGATGGAAAGTGGCTCGCGTTTGCCAGCACACGCTCAGGCAACCATGACATCTGGATCATGGACCTGGATGCTGAGCTGCTCAAGAAGGAGGTTAGAGCATTGAATCAGTGAGAGCGAGCACTCAATGGATGATGCGAGTCTTTGCCAGTGTGTTTCGACCGTCAATCAGAGGACTTGTCGAGCTGGTTATGCGCCGACCGCATCGAGAAGGGGTTCTCGAGCGGCCCGGTACGCTGCAACATCCTTGCTGTACTTGTCGAATCCCTGAACCACCCTGGCGATAATCTGCTGTGCGAGGCGCGCATCGTGCGACTTTAACTGCGCGAGGAGTTCATAGTCCTCGAATCCGATCCGGTGCGCTTCGAATCTATGGCTTGAGAACGGTCCGTCAGGCAACGGATAGAGGATATGGCAACTGCTTCGCAATGCTGGCGGCAAACGCGGCATGCTCATGGGCGGACGGGGCAGGCGGGAACAATTCGGCAGCACGATTGTGTTAAGAACAGTAGCTGATGTTTATTCGCTGTTTCAGAGTAGAGCGGAGTGTAGGGGGGATGGACAAAACAGCTATTCGACTTATAGGTGCCGCAGCAGTGGCGGCGCTGGTGCTTGCAGCGAGCTCGTTGAACCAGTTGCAGCGGCTGGTGCTTAGCCTCGTCCTCGGCCTACCTTCACTGGTCCTTCTTATTGTCAGCCGGCGACAGCTGGGGACCTCCTTCACGAAAATGCCAGAAGCGCGAAAACTCGTCACGTCTGGTCTGTACTCCAAGATCCAGCATCCGATGTATGTGTTCCTCGACCTGTTTCTCGCTGCCTTGATTCTTGCCCTTGGTTTGCCGTATCTACTGATTATCTGGGCGCTCTTCGTCGCGGTGCAGATGACACAGGCGCGGCGCGAGGAAAAGGTGCTGGCAGCTGCATTCGGTTCCGCGGACCGGACCTATAGAAGTCAGACGTGGTTGTAGCCTTCAAACGGTAAAGGTGATCGTATGTCAGCGTCCGTTTTGGATGTTGTCGTGGTGGGTGCAGGCCAGGCAGGACTTGCCATAAGCCAATGCCTTAAGCACGACGGCCTGCGGCACATAGTCCTGGAGCGGGGGAAGATTGGCGAATCATGGCGCACGCAGCGTTGGGATTCCTTCGCCCTGAATTCGCCGAATAAGTTCAACGTTCTGCCCGGTGATACGTACAGGGGCATAGACCCTGACGGATTTGACTCCGCGAAGGGGTTCGTCTCGTACCTGGAAAACTATGCAGACAGATATCAATTGCCCGTCGAGGAGCATTCCCGTGTAATCTCGGTTGAGCCGAGGACCTCGGGGTACCAGGTGACGACCGCGAAAAACGGCACGACAGTGACGTATACATGCCGGAAGCTCGTGGTCGCTTCGGGAGCAATGAATGTTCTGAAGATCCCCTCTGCGGCGCAAAACATATCCCCGAAGGTCAGGCAATATCACGCGGGCGAGTACCGGGCTCCATCACAGCTGCCCGACGGGGGCGTCCTTGTCGTGGGGAGTGCACAATCAGGACTCCAGGTGGCAGAGGAGCTCATCGGTGCAGGCAGAAGGGTCTACCTTTCAACCAGTGCCGTGGGCAGAGTTCCGCGGAGGTACCGGGGCAAGGATATACTTGAGTGGCTGCTGGAGGCGGGATTCTATGATGTAAAGACGGAAGAAGTTGCTGATCCGAAGGAGTTCGAGTTCAGGCAACCGCAAGTGTCTGGCGTCGGTCCTCGCGGCCACACGCTGAGTCTCCAGTCCCTGGCAAACAGGGGCGCAGTGGTGCTCGGAAAGCTTGACAGCGCGAAGGGATCTCTGATCGACATCCAAACCAACGCGGCAGATCATGTCAGGTTCAGCGATGAGGTGTCTTGCAGGATAAAGGCCCTCGTCGATCAGTTCATTGCCCGGAAGCATCTCGATGCTCCTCCGCCTGAGTCTGATCCGGCCGACGAGCCCGACACTAACGCTACTTGTGCCTCACCCAGGAAATCACTTGATCTTCAAAAAGAAGACATCCGCTCGGTTATATGGTCTACCGGCTTTGCCTCTGATTACAGCTACTTAAAGGGTCTTGCCATTGACAGCAATGGGCGGCCTATTCACCGCAATGGGATTTCCAATGCAGCGGGGCTGTATTTTCTTGGGATGCCCTGGCTTCGCAAGCGGAAATCGGGCATTGTCACCGGAACGGCGGAGGATGCGGTATCCATCGCCGGCAGCGTGAGGTCCAATTAGCGCATGCCGACGAGGACTGCCCGAATGTCGCTGCCAGCTTCACAGTCGGGCGTGTTGCCGGAATTTCGGGGATCCCCGGAAGCACTCGTCGGCGATCCAGAGGAATTCACAAAGGACTCCGTGAAATTCCTTTCGGAGATCAGAATTCGGACAACTTGGAACAACCGAATGCATTTCGTTCACCGGTTCTGACGTTCTTCAGGGAACATGGAATTCAGTGATATCCCTACTTCATGAGGAGGAGTCTCTTTGACTCCACAAAAGTGTTTGCCGTCAGGCGGTACAAATAGACTCCACTCGCGCAGTTCTGTCCGCTGAACGCCGCACTATACCGCCCGGGCCCGCGTTCTCCTTCAAATAGCGTCGCTACTTCCTGCCCCAGGACATCGTACACCTTCAGCGACACGAATCCACCCGTGGGAATCTGATACTCAATCGTTGTGGTCGGATTGAATGGATTCGGGTAGTTTTGTGCCAGCGCATATGAAGCCGGAATGGGGGAGCCGCTCTCGGTGTCGACCGACGTCGTGACAGAATTCTTCTTTCCCGGTGAGCCGTGCCCTGCGGAAGCCTTCCAGTTTGATCCCAGAGTATTGTCGCTGGCCGGGTCCACCAATTCCAGCGTCGCCCCTAACCCATCGGCCTCCGTAGGCCATGGCGTCTGGTCGTCATACTCGAGGGAATCAATCGTGAGAAATGCTTCATTCATGAGTTTCATGGATTCCCCCGAACCGCTGAATCCGAAACCCATCCGGCTGAGATAGTTCTTCACGTCCGGGAAGCGGGACGTAAACAGAACGCTGTCTTCTGCCAGCACCAGATACTGGTCTGATCCCAGCGTTGTGCCTGATGGAATCGTATACAGGTGAGTCGGGTCGCTGTCAGTGAATGTCCAGCCGCCGATGTCGACGTTCTGTTTGCTGCCGTTGTATAGTTCTATCCAGTCACCGGCATCAAACTGAGCGGATGAATTATAATTGATCTCATTGATCACAATGCCGATTGCGCTGCTTCCGTCGGGGGAGAACGCTGCCGTCAATTCTGTTGTGCTGCCGACGTTCAGCGTCAGTGAGTCATCCTGTGATGTCACCGCTCCGCTCCACCCGTCAAACTTGTATCCCGGATCGGGAACCGCACTGACATGGATCGCATTCCCCTGGAAATACACTCCGGTGAACGGCAGGGCCGCACCCTGTAGCATGAGGGTGTTCAGCCGTACAGATCCCCCCGTTGTCGCATGAATCGTCACCGTTCCATCGTTGCCGCATCCGAAGTAGTTGCGGACGTGCGTGCGCAGATACGCAGGCCGGTCCAGGGCAAATGTGGTGAGTTTTGTGAGATTTTCACCAGTGAGATTCCACCGGGCTCTGTGTTTTACTAATTCGCTGGCGATATGATTCGCCATGGTGTTGATGATATTGACCACTCGTGAACTCTTGAAGTTGGTGTTCAGTAGGTCGGCGATTTGATTGATGAAACGATTACGGAGAACGGGATTCTCCACCAGCTTGCGCTGCAGCAGCGTGGCCCAGGGCGGATTGGAATAACGGGTTGGTGTGGTTGCGAACATGAACGCGATGTGGTCTTCCCACGCCCCGTGGGCATACAGCCCGAATCCGAAATCCAGATCGAAGAGAATCCACCGCCATTTCCCGGAGGGACTGCGCGGCCTCCAGTACTTGAGGTTCGTCCCGGGCCAGTCCATGTTGTCATAGTACGCCTGCGCCGCAAAATACAGGACGCACTCATCCAGGTCTATCACAGAATCAAGGTAGGAGTACGCCGCCGGCGTCGACATATCGTGTGTATTGATGAAATCGAGCAGTCGCCGGTAGTGCAGGGAATCCCCATGGATGACCGACATGTTGTTCTCGATCATGTCGATATTGTCGGGATCAGCGCCGTAACGGTGTTCAACATAGTGCTCACTGACCTTCTCACGGATATTGTAGATTCCCCAGTACTGGCCATTGATGAATGATGTGGCAGGGCGATACTCCAGGTAGTCAATATCCAGGTTCTTGACAAGCATTTGCATCAGCGCATCGCGCATATGCGTATACTGCCAGTCGTTGCCCGAGTTCCGCAGGACGAAAGAATCGAATGTGGTCACCCGGAAATCCGGAAAGAGAGGGTATTCGAGCGTCGAACGGCCGTACGCCTGTTTGAACTTCACCGCAAGAGACTTCTGCGCCCACTCTGCACTCTGGGCGCCGTGTATATTGATACCGCAGTCTTCGGAAAACCCGGGGCTCTTGTCATCCTCGAAGAACTCCACATGCGCAGGACGTTCCCAGTCCTTTGTGTAATTTGTATAAATGCCCGAGTCGGCATCAAAAAGGTCATACGGAGATGCAGAAAGAGAGATGACAGGCAACGTCGTAGACACATTGATGAAATAGGTATGAGTGATTGGGCGCGTGGGCAGGTACGCGTCTTTTGTGCTCATCGCTTTGAGCACGGTGGTTGCCGCAATTGGGATCGGCCCAGTGTATGGGGTCTTTGTGGAGTCGGGCCTGCTTCCGTCAAGGGTGTAGAAAATCTTGCTGGTGCCCGCCAAGAGCGACACGGCGACCGGTGAGGGGTAGAAGCCGCCGCGGTGTGAGAGCGAAATCGAATCTGCCCATCCCGCGATTGTTGTGCCTGCGTTCTTCACTCCCGGCGTGGGTATCTGAAAGCCCCAGGCAGGTCCCGCGTCGTTTATTCTTGCGTATGATATGTCCGTCGCACATGCCGGCACGGCGATCCTGTCAAGGATCACACCGTTGCTGTCTGCAAGCACAAGCGTCTCACCGGACGCGCTGATCTTAAAGTTTGTGTGGAGTTGTGCGGCGTGACGGTTTTTGTCCGACGCGAAGACGATGAGATATCCGCCTGCCGGCATCACTGTATTGCCGAAGCGCCACTTCAGGCTGTCCAGAGGATCGTCGCTGAGGCCGTATCCTGAGAGATTGGCTGGCTCGCCTCCCGGATTGTACAGCTCAATCCAATCGGACGCATCTCCATTCTCATCAAAGAGTGCCGTTTGATTCGAAGACATGACTTCGTTGATGACAATGTGCTGGCTGAGAACCGCTGGCGGTAACACTATCAGAAGAAAAAGTACAGCTCTTTTCATGATCAGTTGCCTGTTGTGAAGTATGACATGTGCTGAACGTCTGTTTGGTGGAGGCGGATTGGCACCGAAGCGTTTACCGTCGTGATGCCATGGCGCCGCCCGCAGTTCCTTAATCAAGATAGGATGATGCCGTACGGGAAGCAAGGCTCGAGCATCTGAGTCTCTCTATCATCTGAGGTCCTCTGTCGTCTGAGATCTCCTGTCATCTGAGGTCCTCTGTCGTCTGAGGTCCTCTATCATCTGAGGTCCTCTGTCGTCTGAGATCTCCTGTCATCTGAGGTCCTCTGTCGTCTGAGGTCCTCTATCATCTGAGGTCCTCTGTCATGTGAGATCTCCTGTCATCTGAGGTCCTCTGTCCATCGGGGCCCTCCATCCCTCATCGTGCCTGGTGCTTCGTTGAAAAGTCCGGTCCGATGCTGATGTGCTTCCTGCCTGCTCATTGAACGAGCGGCTCCAAAAATCGATCCGCTTGTTGCATCATTGAAGGCTCACGTCCAAAATTACAGCTCACGTCCAAAATTAACTCGACTCGTTGCCTTTGCCTCTTCTCTGGAGTATATTTGCGTCACACACATCGGTGCCCGATGGCTCGGCGGATTCCACTATACGTCGCACGTGGTCCGCGATTCTCTATAAGCGTCGAGTGGCCGCGCTTCAAGACTTCCAGCTAGGACCTCTTAGCGCAGAGCCTGCGTTCGCCTCTGTCACACCCCATAACAAGGATAACCATGAGCGGATTCTTTGGCAGTGTCTCAAAGTCAAGTTGTGTCCACGATGTGTTCTACGGAACCGATTACCACTCCCATCTCGGGACCAAGCGGGCCGGGATGGTAGTGTACTCCCCCGAAAATGGTTTTCAACGGTCAATCCATAGTCTCGAAGCAGAGTACTTCAGAACCAAGTTTGAACCTACCCTGAGCGAATTCTCCGGAAATCTGGGAATGGGTGTCATCAGCGACTCGGAAGCCCAGCCGATTGTCCTCACCGCCCACATGGGCCGTTTTGCGGTCGCCACGGTCAGCCGGATCGTCAATGTCGCAGAGCTGGAGCAGCGGTGCCTTGACCAGAGGCGGACGTTTTCAGAACTCAGTCACGGATCCATCAATCCCACAGAACTTGTCGCCATGTTGATCGCCGAGGGGGATACGATCGCGTCGGGGATTGAAAATGTCTACCGGCTCGTGAAGGGATCATGCTCCATGCTGATCCTCACAGAGGAGTGCCTCATAGCGGCACGTGACAGACTCGGAAGGACCCCGATCGTCATCGGCAAGAAGCCTGGGGCGTACGCTGCCGCCTTCGAAACCTGTGCGTTCCCCAACCTGGGGTTCGAGACCGAAAAGTTCCTGGGACCGGGAGAGATTGTCCGGATCACTGCCGAGGGATACGAGCAGCTGCGAAGGCCGAATGAAGAGATGCAGGTGTGCGCGTTCCTTTGGGTGTACTTCGGCTATCCCCCTTCCTTCTATGAGGGGATCAATGTCGATGAGTGTCGTTTCCGTTGCGGTGCAGCGCTCGCGCAAAACGACACCACCGAGGCAGACTTTGTAGCTGGAGTACCGGATTCCGGCATCGGCCACGCGTATGGATACGCCAGCGCCCGGGGTATCCCCCTGAAGCGGCCGTACGCGAAATACACACCTACCTGGCCCCGCAGCTTCATGCCCCAGAGCCAGCAGATGCGGGATCTTGTGGCAAGAATGAAGCTCATACCCAATGAATCGGTCATCAAAGGGAAGAGGGGGATTCTCCTCGACGATTCCATCGTCCGCGGTACGCAGTTGAAGGACAACACGCGCGACCTCCATGAGGCGGGCATCAAAGAAGTCCACATGCGGATCGCCTGTCCGCCGCTCACGTACCCGTGCCAGTTTCTGAACTTCAGCCGCTCCCGATCGAACATGGAGCTTGCCGCCCACATTGCAATCAAAGAGCTTGAAGGCAGAGTTGAGGAAGATCTACTGAAGGAGTATTCTGAGCCCGGGAACGGCGAGTACCGGGCAATGGTGGAGCAGATCAGGAAGCGGCTGGGCCTGACGACGTTACGCTATCAGAAGCTCTGCGACCTGGTCGATGCGATCGGCCTGCCCAAGGAGAAACTCTGCACCCATTGCTGGGACGGATCGAGTCGTTTCTAAGGAGTACGTGAGCGAACGGCTTCTTTGATGCTCATCGCGGGGGAATGGCTTCTCCACGGCGAATCATTCCCGAGGGGGTTCCGTATACACATACATAATTGAGCGACAAGTAAGGGTTTTCCAACCGGTTCGGTCTCATGCAGCAACGATTCAGCCACCTCCGCCTGACCCCCGAAGTCCTGATCATCGTGGCGTTCGCGCTCGGCAACGTCCTCTTTCATCTGCTTCTTCCGGAATACGGCTATCACCGTGATGAGCTGTACTATGTGGCGATTGCCGACGGCTTTTCTTTTTCGAATCTTGACATGCCTCCCGTGTCCCCGCTCTACCTGAAGCTTTTTCTTGTGCTGTTCGGCCATTCCCTGAAGGTCGTGCACTTTGCTGCGTCTGTGTGCGGGTCACTGGTCATCGTGTTCGGTTGCCTCATCGCAAAGGAGTTGGGCGGTAGGCGCTATGCGCTGATCCTGACCGGGACGGTTCTCATCTTCTCCGGTATTGTGATCTTCGGCTCGCTCTACACCTACGATGATGTGAGCTTTGTCCTCTGGGCGGCTGTGCTCTATCTCATCATCAGAATGCTGAACGGTGCCGATCAGCGCTTGTGGCTGCTCGTGGGTCTCCTTTTGGGACTCGGCATGCTGACCAAGCTGACCATCCTGTTCCTCGGGCTGGCGATTTTCTTGTCCCTCTGGATGATCCCGGAGCGGAGATGGTACAGGCAACCATGGATCTGGGTGGGGGCTCTCATCGCACTTCTTTGCGCGATCCCCTATGTTCTCTGGCAATGGTCGCACGACTGGTACTTTCTCTCCTACGCGAACACATATGCCGGAAGAACCACGCATGCATCGCCAATTCTGGAATTTCTCTGGCATCAGCTTCTCCCCAACAACCTGGCCAGCCTGCCGGTCTGGCTGACGGGGTTGATCCTGCTCCTCTTCCGAAGACAATGGGCCGCGTATCGTTTCTTTGGTTTCTGCTATCTCATCCTGTGTCTGGCCATCTTCTTCCTGGGCGGGCAGTTCTATTTCATGATCCCGATCTACGGGGTCTTGATTGCCGCCGGCTCCGTGGGCATTGAACAGTGGCTCGACAAGCGTGCAGAGGCTGGCCGCAAACATGTTGCACCACGCATAGTCATCCCATTTGTTTATCTGCTGCTGACCCTGCCGGTGCTGCCATACTTTGTCCCTGTCCTGCCTGTTGACCTGCTCATCGAATACCTACGACCGGTGGGTGTCACAGCCGGTATCAAGACCGAAGACACTGAGGTAAGCAATCTTCCTCAACATGTGGCCGACAGGTTTGGGTGGGAGGAAATGGCCCGGGATGTCGCAAGAGTCTATCATGAAGCACAGGACACTTCAACGGTCAGGATCGGCATTGCCGCACGGGACTGGGGGGAAACGTCGGCGCTCCATGTGTATGCCGAACGTTTCGGTCTGCCCGAGCCGGTCTCTACTGACGGTTGGTACTATTTCAACACGCTCCAGCGGCATGATTTCTGCGAACGCTACGTTGTGATCGGAACTCCTCCGTCGCAGTTACGCTCGCTCTTTGAACACGTAGAACAGAAGGCCGTCTTCACTCATCCCTATTGCAGGCCTAATGAAATCAACAATCCGATCTGTCTCTGCTCACGCCCGAGGGTGAATCTCAGGACCTACTGGATGGTCTTCCATAGAATGGATCCCGGATTCGATGATGCACTCCGCCGTGGAGGGGTTGATGGAGCGATGCAGTACTATCACAGGCGCCGGGAGGAGGACAGCACAGCCCTCCTGTTCATTGAACCGCAAATGAACAGACTCGGATACACGTACCTGGGCCGGGGCCAGGTGACCGAGGCTCTGGCGGTCTTTCGGTTGAATATCGAAGCCTTTCCGGAATCCTTCAACGTGTATGATAGCTACGGCGAGGCCCTCATGGCCGGTCACCAGTACGGACTTGCGGTCGAAAACTATGCTCGTTCGGTGGCACTGAACCCCCAAAATGACAACGGCAGGAAGAAGCTGGCGCAACTGCGTCTCCTGCTCGACTCGCTGACGGTCTCGCAGTTCTAACAGTCGTCTTGTGTGATCAAGTCCCCGCAGAAAGACGTAAAATTGCCTCCCAAGCAGTAAAATGTGTCTAACTGCATCAAGAGTTACCGCTAAAGAAGTAGAATGAACAAACCTAGCTCATAATTACCGCTATAAGAATATTTTGCTTGACATAGTACTGCTAAAGCGGTATTATTAGTCCGTAGCAGTAAATTCATACTGTCATGACGGTAAATCATGAATTCGACAAAAGAGATAGGCCAGGTCGTACGATATCACCGGAAGAAAGCAGGCTTGAGTCAGCAAGAGCTTGCCCGTCTTGCCGGAGTCGGCAAGACGGCAGTCTTTGACATAGAGAAAGGGAAGGAATCTGTCCAACTCGACACGTTGCGAAAGATCCTTCGGGTCCTGAATATTTCAGTCAAGCTTGAAAGTCCACTCATGGACAAGTATGCCAGGGAGAACCTCGGTGAGACAAGCTAGGGTGTTTGTGAAGGGAGTCCAGGCGGGAGTGCTTGAAGAAGTCAATCGAGGGATCGCGTACGTGTTCAGGTATCTTGACGACTATCGTGGCGACGCGGTCTCGCTGACCATGCCGGTCAAAAACAGAGAGATGAAATTCGACAGGTTCCCGCCCTTCTTTGATGGAGTTCTTCCGGAAGGAATCATGCTGGAAGGTCTCTTGCATCAGAGGAAGCTAGACAAGGATGATTTCTTCGGTCAGCTCGTTGCTGTCGGAGAAGATCTCGTAGGTGCCGTTACCGTCAAAGAGATGCCATGAACCGTTGTCTCATAACCTATGAAGAGATCCCCCAGGGGACGCGATACTCATCAGCAGGACTGAGCATCCTGTCGCGCAGGCTCAAGGAACTTCGGGTCCTTCCATATTCTGCTGCGCAACAGAGACATGAGGCAGTCGCCCGGGCCTCCAAAATGTCGATCCAGGGGATGCAACCGAAGCTCAGCGCTCGGCTCAATGTCACAGAAGGGCGATTCGACATCGTCGACACCGGCGGAGAATACATACTCAAACCACAAAGTGATTTCCCCGAGGTGCCGGAGAACGAGGATCTCACGATGAAGCTTGCAGCATCAATTGGCGTCGAAATACCTATTCATGGACTGCTTTGTTCGAAAGACGATTCCCTTACATACTTCATCAAACGCTTTGACCGCACAGGTCAAGGGAAGATCGCTGTTGAGGACTTCGCGCAGCTTTCGGGCAAGACCAGAGATACGAAATACGATTCCAGCATGGAACAAGTAGTCCACGTTATTGACACGCACTGCACATTTCCGGCTGTCGAGAAGGTGAAGTTATTGCGGCTCACCCTTTTCAACTATCTGGTGGGCAACGAAGATATGCATTTGAAGAATTACTCGCTTGTTCGGAGAGATGACAAGATTGAACTTTCGCCCGCCTACGACCTCGTGAACACGACCATTGCATTGAGAGGTGTCCAGGAAGAAATTGCGTTGCCCATAGATGGGAGGAAGAGGAATCTGTCCAGGTCACTTCTTGTGGCGTATTTCGGCAAGGAGCGACTTGGCGTACCGGATCGCGTAGTTCAGGATGTGCTTGCCAGACTCGAGAGTGCTGTGGGAGAGTGGGAGAGAGTCATCAAGGTGAGCTTTCTATCCGATACTGCAAAGAGATCCTACGAAAACCTCTTGTTTGAACGCAGCAAGGTTCTGTTTTCGAGGGCTTGACTGCCTCCACGGCAATGCACGCGGCCAGATAATCGATGGTCGGATGAGGGAGAGCGGCGGAGATCCCTGAGGTCAGTGAGGCGGGTGAGCGGTCCTCATCGCTGCTGCAGTGTGTTGTGGATCCGGCTCACCTCCATCAGTGCGGCAGACCCGTACCAGGGATGGAGCTCCATTGTGAGCCGACCGGCTTTGACGGCCGGATCGGTAGCGGTCAATGCACGGGCTTCTTCGACTGTGGAGACATTGAATACGTAGATGCCGCGCAGATCGCCGTCATCCATGAATGGTCCGGCCAGCACAAGGGACCCTTCCTCCGCCATGCGATGAATGTTGGCCATGTGGGCCGCCTGCAATCTTGCCGCCTCAATGGAGTCCTGATTTCTGTTCGGTCCTTTCTTCAGGAACGCCATCACGTAGACCTTCATCCCAATCCTGTCAGCACTCAGACGATGTGCGAGAGCGGAATCGTATGGTGCAGTAGTCTGTGCATGAAGTCCGGTGGGTGCCAGCAAAGCGATCAAGCAGAACCGTTGCCATCGAAGAAGTGACATGAGGGTCCTCCACTATGTCTCATCGCACATTACGTGGCACTAAGAATCAAACCAGCTCACACCGGCTTCCAAAGCTCGTTCGATGGGGGCTTGTTCCCAGGGGAGGGAGGTGCCACCAGATAGTCCCTTGGGAAAAGGAACGTTTATTTTCCTCCTGGCGTTCCTTGCTGCATGAACTCCTCTGATCGGGCGAAGCCTGTGTCTGCCCGGTTTTGTCGCACGAGCACTCAAACCATCACCCTTCGAGGGACAAAAACGTCATGCCAACCAACACCATCCGTGTCCACCGGGTTCTCAAGGCACCGCCTGAGAGAGTCTATCGTGCATTCCTCACCCCTGAGGCAATGTGCAAATGGCTTCCTCCGAACGGATTTACGGGCAAAGTCCATCACCTCGACGCCAAAGTCGGCGGAACCTACAAGATGTCCTTCACCAGCTTCGGCACAGGCGCAAGTCATGCATTCGGCGGGAAATATCTGGAGCTCAGGCCGAATGAACGTATCGTTAACACGGATGAATTCGACGATCCGAATCTACCCGGTGTGATGAAGACAACCGTGTCCCTCAAGCAGGTATCCTGCGGAACCGAGCTGGACGTTGTCCAGGAAGGCGTGCCCGACGTCATCCCTCCGGAGATGTGCTACCTCGGGTGGCAAGAATCTCTGGTATTACTTGCGCAACTCGTCGAGGCCGAGATTCCCGGGTAGTGCTGAACGGATCATGGAGCCACCGTCACAGATTCCAGTGTAAGGGTCTCGTTGATGGACGAGTGACCCGCAGTGGATCTTCGATATGAGACGAGCCCCTTGCCGCTAACATAGCGTGCAAAATGCGAATTACCATCCCCGCCATCATTTCCGATCGTTAGTGGGTCGATCCCTGATTCCAGGTATCTGGGCACCGTTATGAGCGGACTGAACCAGTTTTCACGGTATTCACGGTCAGCAAAAGGTGCCAGGATGAGTTCGTACCATCGGACCCGGTAGTTGGACTGGCTGATCGACACCGTGAATGTTGTTACGGAAGTCATCACGGAATCACTTTGATCATATCTGTCGATGCTGTCAATTCGTGAGACCTGGATATACACAGAATCAGCAGATCCGGTCCCCACAACGGTCCACATCTGAGTTCCGCGGATGTGGCTGCCCAAGTACCCAGGGATGACATGATAGCCCGCAAGACTCCATTCCTCGTATGAGTACTTCCACTGTGTGCCCACGGTGAGCGGATAGACAAATCCGACCAACGAGAAAGCCCTGTCGGCACTTTCTCTCCTCCCGTCGGAATTCACGGCGACAAGACGGCAGTGAATCGTTGTACCCGGAGCCGGGACGGTGATCGTGTCACTGACCACGATGTCGCTGTACCCGGCCCCGATCGATTTTGTCGGAAGCTGAGTTCCATACGAGGTAGTCTGTCCATACTCGAAATAACAGCTGGTTTCGAGTCCGTTCGGCTTCACTTCTGCCGAGGCGGTCACTTGCAGACCACCGGTGACAATGGATATACCTGAAGTGATCACCGGAGGCGCGGCGGTGATGACGAAGGTCTGTTCGGCCCCAAACGTAGTCCCCTCTGAGTTCGTCGCTCCGCACCGGAAGTGATATGTGGTATCCACGTCCAGACCGCTCACAGTGTCACGGACCACTACATTGTCCATGCTCTCACCGATCGGTTTCGACGGTGTCTGCATGCCGTAGACCGAGTAGGTCGAATTGAATCCCGAGTAGACGCCATACTGGAAAAAGCATTGGGTGGGGAGACTGTTGGCTTTCACCGTGGCGGTGAGAATCACGCGCCCTGTGGAGAATGTGGCCGGAGCCACCAAGACGATTGTCGGTGGTCCTACTACAGGGGATTCCCCATCGGTACTTGGAGTGACGGGTTCGTTCTCGGGAGAGCACCCCGCCAGAGCAAAGCAGAGCAAGGCGCGAGCAACAGATAATAGTGGTGAGTCTGGACGCTTTCTCAAACCCCTGATGACGGGATTGGGGACTGAGCCTGGCATGTTCTTCTCCCTGGTTTCCGTCCGCTTAACGGAAACCTGCCAGAAAATGTAGACATTTAAGCTTCGGACGGTGGGATTCGGTGAAAAGCTTGGCACAGCTCTCCCCTTCGTGATCACTATGCCTGGACATACATCTCAGACGAATATAGATATCTGCATGGGAAGATCCTAGCAGAAAGCACAAGCAAAGGATCCTTATCATGGCAGCTGTCATAACCTCAGGGGGTCTGTGACCCAGACGCCGTCCCAGATCACGCGAGCTGCGATTACACACGCCGGTGACACCGCACAAATGCCCTGAAGCCCACTGCCATTATCCTGTCGCAGTGTGATGCTGCCCGAAACGGGATCAGAGTCTTGAGGAATGAGCCTTGAGCCATGTAGCGAGGCCGGCTTTGTTGAGGTCTCCGGATGCGAGCTGTATCATGACTTCATATGCTTCTTCTTCGGAGGCCTCGAGATTCCAGCTGTTCTGCTGAAGGAAGATGTCCATCAAAACAAACGCGATACGTTTGTTCCCGTCGACGAAGGGATGGTTCCGGCACACGTGGAACCCGTAGGCAGCGGCTTTGTCGAAGATGCTTCGATGCAGGAACTTCTTCTCAACCGTCATTCGCGGCTGTGCAAGTGCCGAAGCCAGGAGTCCGCGATCGCGGATGCCGGGAGTGCCCCCGTACCGCTTGATGAGATCGGCATGCATGATGGGGACAATCGCATCCGGTATGAATCGGATGGCCATTACTTCGCCAGGGCGCGGAGTGTATTACGGTACCGCTTGTTGGTCTTCTCGTACGCTTTGGCCCATTCGGCAAACGTCGGATCGAAGGGGGTCAGGATGAGTCCATCGCCGGTTTCAATCAGATGGAGCTCATCACCTTCGTTCAAATGGTAGTTTTCGACGATGGCCCTGGGAAGGGTGATCCCCAGGCTATTCCCCACGCGTCTAACAGCGGTCTTGAGCATGGTCAGGGTCCTTTCTCTGTATTATAACATTTGTAATACATCGTGTCAAGAGTGATGCCGGGCCCCGACTTCCATGCGGCTCCACCTGACGCCGTACGAAGTTGCAGCTAAACGAAGGTAGACTGAAACGAAGGTAGCACCAGCTCATGTTGACTTAGAACTTCGGGTTGCCTATGTTCTCCCATGAGTTCCGGACCGCCACTTCACCTCTGTGCCATACTTTTCCTACTGATCGCCCCATTAGGTCTTCCGTTTAAGACCCTAGCTCAGACCTCGTTTTCCGACAGCTCGATGTTGCGTCATCCGGCGTACGTCCGGGAGGCTATACAGGAAATTGATGATGCTCACCTGTGGAATTCGATTGACCTTGACCGCGCAGGCCTCCAGGACCTCCGCGAATTTGTAGACGCTGGAGATTTTGAGCGGGCGGCAATTGTGTGGGGTGCTTACTGGTCGGCGAAAAAACAGCCCGCGTACATAACCTCGATGGATCATCTTCTGCCGGATACTGACCTGCTGGAATCGCCGATGGAGTTGCGGGATGCGACGCTTCAGTCTCCGGACGAACGGGACACGATCATTGCCCGCGCAGAATTGATCTTGCAGAACACAATCAGGACGTGGGGAGACAGCGTCATCACATTTGGAAAGGATGTGGATTTCAACAGGGACATGGGTCAATCAGGGAAATACGGGTTTCACTACTGGATCTGGTCCCGCCCGCTTCTCATGTCCTCGGTACTCACAGGTGATGAGAAATACCTGGAGAAGTTCGGTCAACTATTCAATGTGTGGTACGAGCAGCGCAACTCCATTACCCGGGGATTTCCTTCGCTGGATGTTGTCTATTATGAACTCGGGCTGGGGGTGCGGAACCGGATGTTCATCGAATACTACCTTCTCCCTTGCCGGCAACGAAGCGCCAAGTCCCAGGTGCGGCTGCTCAAGACATTTCTTGCCGCAGGGCGCTGGCTCTATCAACTGCAGAAGTGGGAAGGGTACAGGCCGGGCAACTGGCAAGTCCACGGCTCATACATGCTTGTCCAGCTCGCGCTCGTGTTTCCCGAGTTCCGCGAATCGGCGCAGTGGCGACAGATCGGCCTGCAGAGGATGATGGAACACCTGGAGAGAGACTTTTTTCCCGATGGCGGCCATTCGGAACGTTCCCCTCGGAACTATACGATGGCTACGTACCTGAACTACCGCAACCTGGCATACCTCCTCGCAGCGTACGATACTGAGCAGGAAACCGCGAGGCGCATCCGTGCGTCCCTCGGACGCACGCTCGAGTGGTGGGTAAGCATGCTTGCTCCAACGGGCGAGGTTCCGGCCATCAATGACAGCCATCGAGGGCTCTTCCCGGAGAGAATCACGCGGGACGGAAGAAGGTTCTTCACCGGCGACAGCGGTGCCCGTCCGCGATACACCTCCCGTCATATGCCCGAGTCGGGCTTCACCGTCATGCGAAGCGACTGGTCACTGGATGCATTGTATATGACGGTCAATCACGGTCCGTCCGCAGGATTTCATACCCACCTGGACCTCCTCGATTTCGAGCTCTATGCTTACGGAACACCGCTCGCCGTGGACGCAGGCATCGGCCTGACATACGACGACTCCCTGTATCTCACCTGGTACAGGTCGTCGCGGGCACACAACATGGTCGTCGTCAATGACAGCAACATGGAACGTGAAGGCCTGCGAGGTGAGAATATTTATTGGGGCTCCACCGCCACCGTGGACTTCTTCGCCGGAGAACAAAACGGATACCGGCGATTTGGGGTTCGCCATCGCAGACAGATTGCGTTCATAAAGCCCTGGTACTGGTTTGTCGTGGATGATCTTCACTCCAGCCGCAGCATTGACACTCTCTCCTGGTACTTTCATTCTCCCACTGTACTTCTTCCCGCTGGTGCGGGGTTCGAAAGTAAATCTGCTCCAGGGATCCGGATTATTCCAGTTGGTGTGAACTGTGCCAGCCGGGTCGGAAAAGGAATGGCGGCGAGCACAAGTGTCCGGGTGCCGGGTAAAACGGAGGAGATCAACTGGGTGAGATTCGACCAGGTGAGCCGGTCAGACTTTCCCAGCCAGTTTCCCATCCTCCTCTTTCCGTTCCGTGCTGCCAGCGAGATCCCCCGGGCGGCCAGGCTTTCTGCGCAACACTTCGTAGTCCAAAATGCTGGATCAACCGACAACCTGTATTTTGCATCCGGGGCATATGCGGACGGCACGATGCAAACGGACGCCTCGTTTGTTCTCATCAGGAAGAGTAGCGACAACCGGCTGTCGTACGTCGTGGTAAACGGGACGTACCTGAGGTATCGCGCAAAGACTCTCTGGAGCTCTGATGCTGCAAGCTCCGGTGAGGGGGAAGTGCCGCAATCCTCCAGGTAGGAGTGAGGGCGCCGGTCAGCGGAGAGATTCCGACAGGTCTGAGGTGAGGGAATCTCGATCAGCGGCCCGGGAGATCGGCTGTTCTGTATGGTCAACAGTTGGGTATTATTCAATGGTCCTGTATCATTTGAAGGTCCTGCATCATTCAACAAACCTTGATGAAAGTACCTCTCCATGTATCGACGTGATTTTCTGAAAGCGAGTTCATCCGCACTCTGCTTGGGGCTTGGGTCAGTAGTGCCGGGATCAGTGTTCCAGGAATTGTTCTATTACGCATGGAGCTGGGACAAATGGCGAGCCCTGACCGGAACAAAGCCAGAGAGGTACTTGTCCGATCAGATTGGTCGGCATGAGCTTGTTGACCTGTTAACGGTGGGGGGCCGCAGGATTGTGAGCTCCGAAGAATGGCTCACGAAGCGGGAAGAAATCAAGCACATCCTGTTGCAAGTCCTGGGAGATTTCCCTCGCGCCACACCCCCGCTCAATCCAAGAATCGTGGAAGAGAAGGACTTTGACAAGTACGTGCGCCGGAAAGTCATCTACACGGTGGAATCCGGCGACGACGTTTCTGCCTATGTCTTTCTCCCGAAAGATGGCGTCAGGAGGCATCCCGCAGCGTTGTGCGCGCACCAGACGAATCCGTACGGCAAACGCGAAGCCGCCGGCATCGATGGAAATCCCGCTATGGCATTTGCGCCCGAGCTGGCAGAGCGGGGCTACGTTACTATTGCGCCGGATGAAATCTGCTTCGGCGAAAGACATAATCCGTTGCTTGGCCACTACGGCGACGCCATTGCGTTCTATGAAAAGCATAAGGAGTGGTCCATTGCGGGAAAAATGATCTGGGATAAATCACGGGCGATTGACTACCTCCAGACGCTGGACGAAGTCGATCCGGAGCGGATTGGCGCGATCGGGCATTCGCATGGAGCGTACGGATCGCTGCTTGCTGCAGCGTTCGACAGCCGCATCAAAGCCGTGATTTCAAGCTGCGGTTTCGTCCCATTCCGCACCGACGGCAACACGTTTCGCTGGTCGCATGCCACAGCGTTGATACCGAAGCTCGGGTTCTTTCTCGGCGGAAGAGAAATGACCCTGCAAACCTTCCAGAATTTCAAACTCAAAGAAGTCGATCAGACCCCGTTCGATTGGCATCATATTCTCTCCCTCATCGCTCCGCGGGCGCTCTTCCTCTCCGTTTCGCTAGATGATGAGGTTTTCCCCGGCGGCGAAAGCATCAGGAGCCAGGTGGTGCCTCGCATCGAGCCGATCTACGATCTGTACAAGAGCCCCGAGAACTTTGCAGCGTATTTCTTCCGCGGCGGACACACCATCCCTCAGGAAGCCCGGGCGAAGGCGTTTGCAGTGCTGGACCAGTGTCTGAAGGATGAACCAAAGTGACGGCTCCGAAGATCCTCCCCTTGCCTTTTGGTCCGCCTCGGGTTATCTTGGCGGCACAGACATCGGCGTCCGATGATTCTCCCGTCCACCACCGGGATCAACGTGGCCAATTCCGGCAGCAGGGATATCGACAACAAGCCCGCCAAGCAGATGGAGGGGAGACGGACAGTTTCAGGCAGAATCGTCGACTCCTATTGTTGCGTTGATTTCCGGATCGTCAGTCGCAACGCCGTTAGAAGCATCAAAAGGCAGGAACAAGGAATCCCCCAATGAAAGCGAAGACATTCCGCATTGCGCTTCTCGTAAACATTCTGCTGGTCGTCGGCTCATCAGCCCAGAAAATGCCTCTGGTCTATGATGTCGAGAATACAGGCGCAGACTTTCCGGCCCCGGCTCTGCCTTCGATCAACAACCTTCCAAGCATCAATTCCTTACCAGATCCGTTTCTGTGGGCCGATGGTAGCGGTCGCCTTTCGAAGTACTCCGAATGGCGGCGACGGCGTGCCGAGATCAGCGCGCAGGTCCAGCACTATCTGCTGGGGAACAAGCCGGCTCCTCCTGACACTCTTCGGGCCAGCTTGTCCAATGACACACTCACCGTAACTGTAGTCGTTGGAGGAAAATCCCTTACTCTGCATGCCACCATTGCTCTACCGGGCAGTGGAAGCGGACCATTTCCAGCTGTGATTGGTATGGGCTTCGGGGCCGGCAGCCTGCCGCCAGACATATTTACCGGTCGCAATATCGCGACCATCACGTACAATTTTGGGGAGATCGCAGCATGGGGTGCACCCCGCGGTCAGGGAGGGTTCTACACGCTGTACCCTGATCCCAAAGTGGGGAACTTCACCGCCTGGGCATGGGGTATCAGCCGCATCATCGATGGTTTGTACAAGGTTCCCCAGACAAACATCGATCTCAAGCACCTTGCAGTAACCGGGTGTTCCTTCGCCGGTAAGATGGCACTGTATGCCGGCGCTCTTGATGAGCGCATAGCGCTGACAATTGCTCAGGAGCCGGGAGGTGGGGGTGATGCGACATGGCGTTTTTCGCAACTCGTCGGCCCGACTGTCGAAACGCTGGCGAACGCACAAGGCAATGCCTGGTATTATCAGGATGTCAACCAGTTCAACAATTCTGTGACGAGCCTCCCTTTCGATCAGCATGAGGTAATGGCGCTGATAGCACCGCGGGCCCTGTTTGTCCTGGGAAATCCCGATTATGTATGGCTGTCAGATGAGTCCGGCTTTGTAGGGTGCATGGCTGCACAACTGGTCTGGGTAGGAATGAGAGCGAACGACCGGTTTGGCTTTTCAAAGGTTGGAGGTCATGTGCACTGCCAGCTTCCGGATGTCCAGAGACCGGATGTCGTTGCCTTTGTTCAGAAGTTCCTCCTCGGGGACACAACGGCGAATACAAACATCTCGACCAGCCCGTGGGGTACCAATCTGACTGGATGGATCACATGGCCTCTTTTGAGACTGACCAATGATCTGACTTCTGTGGGCACTTCTGATGAAGTGATTGACTCTTTTGATCTTCGGCAGAATTATCCCAATCCGTTTAATCCATCAACCACGATCGAGTACGCGCTGCCACATCGTTCGCATGTCACGTTAACCGTTTTCAACACCCTCGGCCAGCAAGTCGCGACGCTTGTCCAGGGAGAGAAGGAATCGGGATATCACGAGGTGAAGTTCGACGCATCACGATTCTCAAGTGGTGTATTTTTGTACAGGATGCAGGCAGGTGCATTCGTGGAGACGAAGAACCTCTTGCTCGTGAAGTGAGTGATTTTTCCACGATTCTTCAAGCAGTCAGTCTGCTTGACAAAGTACGATTCGCTCTATTGCAGGAGGTTACTCTCCCAACACACTTCACTTGGTCTGCTGGACCGCGCGCGCTGGAAGAGATGTTGTACCTTCATCATTTCACGAACCCGATCTGGTTCGATCAGAAGGGGGGATTTGAGCGGGATGACTCTCCGGAAATCCTCGCCCGTTTCACCTCCAAAGTGGTCGAGCGACTCGGATCCAAAGTGCGACTCTGGTCAACCATCAACGAACCGAATATCTATGCCGTTGAGGGGTACTATCGTGGCACGTTTCCACCCGGACTTCGCGACTCTGGAAGAGCCATTGTGGTATTCCGGAATTTGCTCCGGGCGCACACAGCATGCTACCGTGTGATTAAGAATCTCCGTCCGGATGCGCAGATTGGACTCCTTGCAAACATCTTCGTCTTTGTCTCACCCCAGCCGTGGAATCTCCTCGACGTGATGCTCGCCCACTTTCTTAACAACGCCTTCTCGGTTTCGGTGGTCGATTATCTCACGACGGGAGTCTTTGATTTTTCCATTCCCGGCGTAGGAAGTGGACATTACGACAGCGGCGTCCCCGAGGCGTTCGATTTCGTGGGTCTCAATTATTATTCCCGGCTTCTCTACCACGTTGACCCGTTCACGGAAGAAAAGATGGTTGAGGTCCACCGTCTTCCGCGGGAAGAGCTCACCGATAAGGGTTGGGAGAACTACCCGGAGGGATTGTACCGGGCCCTCCGCATGATTTCCTCGCGGACTGCGAAACCGATCTTCATTACGGAAAACGGCATAGCAGATGACAGTCTTCCGAAGGGTATTCCAGTCCCTCAGGCAAAACCCCTGGTGCTAAGGTCACGTCGATGGACCTGCGTAACCCGTTCGGCACTTCTGAATTCAACAGGAAGGTATACTGCATCCCATGAACCGACGCGAATCGTTGAAACAACTGGCGACAACGTTTGCCGCCGTACCGCTGGCTCATTTCCCTCCGTTTGGGAAGTTCGAGCACATGACTGCCGCGATCGATGAGAGCATCCTCACGCGTCTGGATCTGCTGCGGGGGGAGCCGCCATGCCGATCGGAGATACGGATCGAGCGAGGGGGCGCGCGGCTGTTTCTCAACGGAAAGGAGGAATTCCCGTTCTTTGCCGTGAGCTCCAGTCCACTCCGCACTGCGAAGAGTTATCGAGAAGCCGGAATACGCTTTCTGCATCCATTGATCGGCCTCGAAGACGGCTGGACTGGCCCGGGGAAGTACGACTGGACACAGTACGATAAGTATTTCGCAAAGCTCCTGGAGATCGTTCCCGACGCATTTCTCTTTCCACGCATTCATCTCTATGCTCCAGTCTGGTGGAAAGAGTCACATCCTCAGGAACTCATCAAATGCGGGCTGCCTGTACCTCCTGAAGAGTACAAAGTTCCGCCACAGTATGTCGACAGGGACTCTGGACTTAACTGGGCTCTGAACGATCCGTACGGGGCGTCATTTGCCTCCGAGATCTGGAAGAAGGAGACTGCGGATATGCTCCGGCATTTCCTGAGGCACCTGGAATCGTCACCCCTGAAGAGCAGAATGATGGGATATCACGTGTCCGGCATGCATACCGGCGAGTGGCACTACCTCGGCTGCCGCTGGTTTCCCGATTACAGCCTACCGATGCAGAAGGTGGCCGGACCGGTGCCATCGGTTGAGCGCCGAGTCGACAAGGACGGACCGTTGTTGCGCAACCCCGAGACCGACGCGGATGTCATACAGTTTCTAACGAAGTACCACGCGAACACGGCAGAGACGGTGGCTGGGTTTGCCAGGATTATCAAGGAGGAGACCGGGAGGCGGGTCATGTGCGGGACGTTCTTCTGCTATGTTCTGGAAAATGTCATGATCCAGGAAGCCGGTCACCTCGTGCCGGACGCGGTGCTCCATTCTCCCGACATCGACTTCATTGCCACGCCGTACACCTATCAACGGAGCAATGTCCCCGGCAATCAGCGATGGGACAGTGATGTGATTGATGACGCGGGTAACTGGCTTGGCCGTGCCCGCGGGGTTGGTGGCGACGGGGCATACCGTGTGCTGAGCGAATCGATGCGCCGGAACAACAAGATGTTCATCTCAGAAATTGACTGCAGTACCTACGTCGAGCCTTACCGCCGGAGCGAGGGCGGCTCCGGTTCGGATACCGTTGACGGGACACTCAAGATTCTCCGGCGTGATATCGGTCAGGTCTTTGCCACAGGTCATGCTGGCTGGTTGTTCGACTTCGGGCACCTTGACCCGCCCTTCAAAGCCGACAAGAGCTGGTATGATGATCCTCCGATGATTCGCGAAATCAGATCGCTTCTGAGTCTGGGAGAACAGCAGCGCCCGAAACTCGACATCAGTCCGATCTCTGAGATTGCGGCTGTCTACGAGCCGAAATCATGGCTTGCGACGAAGAACTGGAAGGCCGAAGAGCCGTGGGAACACCACGGTATCGTTATAAGTGATTTCATCGGCCACTGGATGGTAAACTCCCAGGCGCGCACAATCAACCGGATTGGTGCGCCGGCGGATTTTGTGCACCGGTTTGATCTCGTCCCCGATGACCGTTCTCGATTCAAGCTCTTTCTCATGGTCAATACATTCTTCCTGAGAGGGGATGAAGTGCAAGGGCTGCGGAAGATTTTCAAAGGAACGGGTGCAACGGTCGTCTGGTTCTATGCGCCGGGCTACATCGGTCAGCACAAGTTCGAGCCATCGCAGATGGAGGAGTTGACCGGTTTTAAATTCAAGCGGATGGATGCACCCGGCCCGATGATGATCCGCTGCAAGGTCGAAGAGAATGAACTAAAGTACTTCCGGGAGTTTGGTGTTCAGAAGCCGCATTATCCGCGTTTTGCAGTAGTCCCGCGCGAGGGTGAAGCGGTCCGCGTCCATGGCACATGGAGCGACAACGAGGACATTGCATTTGCGAGCAGGGAATATGATGGCTTCACGTCGATCTACGTGGGGACGGGGCCGATGCCGGTAGAACTGCTCCGGTGGATTGCGGGGCGGGCGGGAGTGAAGCTGTGGAGCTCCAAGCCCGACAACGTACGGGCCACGAAGGACGCGGCAATGCTCGTCGCGGCCGATGAAGGTGAGCGGGTCTTCAGGCTGCCGCACCCGATGGCTTCTGTGGAAGGAGGTGCTGCGGCAATCGAACACAGGCTCTCAATGCAGTTCGGGGAAGTGAAACTCTTTATGAAAGCGTGAACGGATCCACAGTCCAGGGATTTCCCGATTTCTCTGAACTTCCTTCAATTCCTTTCGAGCAGTATCACACTCGCTGTGCGCAAGGAGCCTTGATGTGAGACGCGTTTCTTCAAAGCTCCCGGAGTGGGCGAAGGAGCCTCTTCGTCCTCTGAGAAGGTTTGCAGAGGGGTTGGTCTACGCTGGAGAAGGGAGAGTCTGCCCCGTATGCGGAAGGTCATCCCGCCGCTTTAAGCCGTCTCCAATAGACCGGCGTGAAGATGCTCAATGCGTTTATTGTGGCGCCCTCGAACGTCACCGCCTCGTGTGGCTGTTTATCCAGAAGAAGACAAATCTGTTTGACGGCAAACCCAAGACGATGCTGCACGTCGCGCCGGAATCGTGTTTTGAACCAAGGTTCAGAAAGCACCTCGGCGACAACTACCTTACGGCTGATCTATTCAATCGTCGCGCAATGGTCAGAATGGATGTTGCCGATATTCAGTATGCCGACCAATCATTCGACATTATTGCTTGCAGCCATGTGCTGGAGCATGTTCAGGATGACAGGCGGGCGATGCGGGAATTCTTCCGGGTTCTGAAAAACGACGGGTGGGCGATACTGCTTGTCCCTATCACCAGCGAACACACAATTGAAGATCCATCAATAGTCGACCCCAAAGAGCGACTAAGAGTCTTCGGTCAAGAAGATCATGTCAGGCGGTATGGTCCGGATGTCGTTGATCGGCTTCGCGAGGCAGGATTTACTGTGGAGATCATCGGGATAAACGACTTGGTGAATGACAAAGAAGCGATAGAAATGGGATTAACGGCAGACACTGGGATGATCTACTACTGCACAAAGCAATCATGTGGCTGACCGGCAACATTTCGATCCTTCCGTATGCGGACTTCCTGGAGGAGCTATGGGAAGGGCGGTACGGCTGATACCTGGATGATGGACTGTGGAACGAAGGGATCTGTCACATTGCCGAATTCGTGGGCACGTTCTGGCTTGTTCTGGGAGGATGCGGTAGTGCGGTGCTGGCAGCAGCATTTCCGGAACTGGGTATCGGATTCGCCGGCGTTGCCCTGGCATTCGGGCTGACGGTTCTGACCATGGCCTACGCCATCGGCCACATCTCTGGATGCCACCTGAATCCCGCAGTCTCTTTCGGTCTCTGGGCTGGAAAGCGTTTCCCGGCGAAGAGTCTGGCCGGGTACATCATTGCACAGGTTCTTGGGGGGATCCTTGCCGGAGGGGTTCTGTATTTCATAGCAAGCGGCAGGGCCGGATTTGATGTCAGCGCCGGTTTCGCCTCAAACGGATACGCAGAGCACTCCCCGGGAGGGTATTCACTGGGTGCAGCGTTTCTCACGGAAGTTGTCATGACTATGATGTTCCTCGTCGTCATTATGGGCGCGACTGACAAACGTGCGCCACAGGGTTTTGCGCCTCTTGCCATCGGGCTATGTCTCACGTTGATTCACCTCATCAGCATCCCGGTGACAAATACTTCGGTGAACCCTGCGCGTAGCACGGGCGTGGCGCTCTTTGTCGGCGGCTGGGCTCTGGCTCAGCTGTGGCTGTTCTGGATAGCGCCCATCGTGGGAGGGATTCTCGGCGGCGTGCTCTATCGCTATCTCGGTAAGGCGGACGACTGACACATCGTCCGGGCTCAGAGCGGACCTCCTGGCGATGGGACACGCACCGCTTGATACCGCGGCTGCTCGTCGCCTTGCCGCCTCCTCTCCGTTCTACAATGCGATGATGCGCACCACGTGTGTTGCCACGATCCTCCAGGGGGGCCATGCAGTCAACGCCTTACCGCAAAGGGCAACCGCAAATGTGAACTGCCGGATGCTTCCCGAATACACCCCGGAGGAGGTCCTTGCCACGCTTCCCTCTGCACCATTTTTGCAGACAGTCCCGACCCTTTTTCTATACACACGCCGACCCAGATCCGCCCCTTTTTGCCCCTTCTTGTGGTGGCACGTGAGTTGAACAAACAAACCTCAGAGAATTCGTCAGTGAGTCAATTGAGGGAAAGGAGCGGATGGCCATGAAAGCGAAGAGCAGAATTGCAGCGACGATAGCAGTACTTCTGCTGGTGGCT
>Ga0316605_10000499_pt1 | contig 27276 bp, 4 predicted proteins | sample OWC_soil_day20_n_FD_207666 | JGI IMG/M metagenome (GOLD analysis project Ga0316605, IMG submission 207666) | Wetland soil microbial communities from Old Woman Creek delta, Ohio, United States - OWC_soil_day20_noCT | ecosystem: Environmental > Terrestrial > Soil > Wetlands | place: USA: Ohio...
GTAATGCTCGGCCATTTCCTCGATGCTGGCATGCGGGGGCATGGCGCCTTCCAGACCTTGGGTCTGAAAAGTGAAGAAGGGAATTTCCGGATCGAGGGCCTGGGCGAGCGGATAAAGATAACTGACCATGCCGCCGGCGCCGGGCAGGAAAAAGAGCGGTGGGCGCGAACCTGTGGCGCGGATGCGGACGAGGCAGCTGGATTCAACAGGCAAACTTTGGGCGCGTATCAGGTTGGCAAGGCCGGCGATGGTCGGATGTTCGAAGACCTGGCTGACGGGTAACTGATGGCCGAAGGCTTTTTTGATTTCACTGACCAGCCGGATGGAGAGCAGTGAATGGCCGCCGAGTTCGAAGAAGTTATCGTGCAGGCCGGGATCGGTTCGATGCAGGAGCTTTGTCCACAGCGTGGCGAGGGTTTCCTCGACGGCATCGCGGAGGGATTCATGCAATTGGGTTCGGCCCTGTTCCTCAGGGTTTGGCAGTGCTTTGCGGTCAATTTTGCCGTTAGGAGTTAGGGGCAGGGCTTCGAGAAAGACGAAGGTGGCCGGTAACATGAACTCGGGCAGGTAATTCTTGAGGAAGGCGCGCAGATCAGCGGGGTCTGGAGTCGGTGTGGAAGTCTTGGGTTGATCTGGAACGACGTAGGCGACAAGGCGTTTGCCGCCGCAATCTTCGGTGTGTGCGACGACGACGGCCTGGCGGAGGCCTGGGCAGGCAGCCAAAGTCGCTTCGATTTCGCCGAGTTCGACGCGGAAACCGCGAATTTTGACCTGATGGTCAATACGGCCAAGAAATTCGAGGTTGCCGTCGGGGCGATAACGGGCGAGATCGTCGGTGCGATAAAGACGGGCAGTGGGTGTGCCGCTGAAAGGGTCGGTGATGAAACGCTCGGCGGTAAGTTTGGGATGGTTGAGATAGCCTCGGGCGAGACTACTTCCTCCGATGAAGAGCGTACCGGCAACGCCGATGGGAACCGGCTGCAAATGACGATCGAGAACGTAGAGCTGGCGTCCAGGCAAGGGGCGGCCAATGGGCACCGAATTTCCCGCCAAGGTGTCCGGGATGTCGTAGAGCGTTGCTGTAACCGTTGTTTCGGTCGGTCCGTAGGCATTGAGCATGCGCGGCCAGGGTTGGGGCCATTTGGCGCGGGCATCGAGTGCTTCCGGGGGCAGGATATCACCGCCGAGGAGGATGAGGCGCAGGTCTGGGGGCAGAGGCGGCGTGCAGGTTGTGGACCAGAGTCGGAAAAAGGCCGGCGGTAGGCCGACCACGCTGACTTTATGGCGCCGCAGGCAGGCATCGAGCGCTTCGACCGTTAGCAATCCGGGGGGCGGCAGGGCGAGGCGGGCGCCGGTGCAGAGCGTGGGCAGTATTTGTTCGATGGAGGTATCAAAGCTGAGGGAGGCGAACTGGCAGACCCGGTCGGCAGGCATCAGTCGGTACTGCTCACGGACGTTCAGGCAATGGCAGGCGATGGCAGCGTGTTCGACGACGACGCCCTTGGGTTTGCCGGTGGAGCCTGAGGTATAGATGACGTAGGCGGGGTGATGCGGGGAAACACCGCAGCCGAGGTTGGTGTTGGGTTGTTGGCTGATTTCCTTCCAATCGCGGTCGACAAATAGAACCTGATCGACGCTGCTTGGCAAACGTTCCTGCAATCGCTCTTCCGTCAGCAGGACTCTGGCTCCGCAGTCTTCCAGCATGAAAGCCAGACGCTCGGGCGGATAGTCGGGATCGAGCGGCACATAGGTGCCACCGGCCTTCAGGGTGGCGAGCAGGGCGACGACCATGCTCGGTGAGCGTTCCAGTGCGATGGCGATCAAGGCCTCGGGTTTAACCCCGAGTTCTGTCAAGCGATGCGCCAATTGATTAGCGCGGGCGTTGAGCTCGGCGTAGCTCAGGGTTTCGTTCTCGAAGACCACCGCTGTGGCGTCAGGGGTTCTGGCCACCTGGGCTTCGATGAGTTGATGAACACAGGCATCCGCTTCTGGCGTTTTCGTAGCATTCCAGTCGATCAGCAATTGCTGCTTCTCTTCCGGTGGCAGGATATTCAAGGCGCACAGTGGCGTCTGCGGTGCCTCATCCAGCGCGACAACCAGAGAAGACAAGGCTTGCTGCATGAAAGCGCAGATTCGATCTGGATCGACCAAAGCATCAACCTGGGCGGTCAGCGAGAAACCGTCGCCCAGATCATCGACGGACAAGTCGAAAGGATAATTGCTGCGTTCCTCGGCCAGGAGCAATTCGGTGCCTTCCTGCGCGATCATGGGGTTGCCTAGGCTATGCCGGTAATTGAACAGGGAAGAGAAGAGCGGCGTGGGTGGCGGCACGGCGCTACTGCGTTGCGCCAGGCCGAGGGAGGCGTGTTCGTGACGCATCAGTGCTAATAAGCAGCGCTGCGTTGCGCGCAGTGCCTCGATGACCGGATGGTCACCGCAGGTCAGGCGGATAGGCAAGGCATTGATGAAGAGGCCGATGGCGCGTTCGATCCCTTCGCCGCCCTGCATGCGGCCGAAAAGTACCGTGCCGAAAACCACGTCGTCCTGATTACAACAGCGTGAAAGAACCAGTGCCCAGGCGAGATGGCAGAGGGTGGCGGGGGTGCTGCCCAGCCGCTGGGCGGTGGCGCGCAGGCGCTGTGCCAGTTCTGCCGGCAGAGTGCGGCATGCTTCGGTGGTATTCGAGCCATCGCCCTGGATGTTAATCAAGCCAAAGGGCGCAGTTGGCGTGTCGATATCGCCCAGCATGGTGCGGAAGAAGGTTTCATGTTCCACCGCCGACAGGCCGTTGCGGGCAGCATGGACGAAATTGCGGAAAGGCAGCGCTGGCAGAGTTTGCGGCACGCCTTTTAGCTGGTTGGTGATCTCTTCGTGCAGAACCCCCGTACTGGTGTGATCCGCGACCATGTGGTGCGAAAAGAAGAGCAGTAGCCAGCGGCCCCGGTCTTCGGCCAGGACCATGCGCAGTAAGGGTGGGCGGGTTAGATCAAGACGGGTATGGTGGGGGCGGCACGATTCGAGCAGTTGATTGGCCACCGGGCCGACAGCGGGGTCAAAGTGGCGAATCTCGACCGGTAGGGTGGCCTGGCGCCAGACCACCTGGATGGGGTTTGTCAGCCCTTGCCAGACCACGGCGGTGCGCAGCACATCGTGTCGATTGATCACGGATTGCAAGGCGGCGAGGAAGGCGTCGACGTGGGCGCGGGAATCGAAGGCCAGCAGCGCATGGCTCAGATAGGCGTCTCCAATGGTTTGCAGCTGATGGTGAAAGAGGATGCCTTCCTGCAGGGGGGTGAGCGGGTAGATGTCCTCAATATTGGCGGCGCCGCCATCGACGGTGGCGACGATGGTGTCTATTTCATCCTGGGTTAAGGAAACCAGGGGCAGCAATTCGGGCGTGATGCGCGTTGTTTCGGGCGTGATGCGGTTGGCCGGAACAGCCGAATCGGCTTGTTCGCCAGCCATTGCGGCACGGATGCATTTGGCGAACTGGCGCAGGGTGGGGGCTTCGAAGATCAGGCGTACCGGGATGGAGAACCCCAGGGCGTTGTGCAATTGGGATGCGAGTTGGGTGGCGATGAGCGAATGGCCGCCAAGTTCGAAGAAATTATCCTGCAAGCCGGGGTCGGGGTGATGTAGGAGCTTTGCCCAGAGGTCGGCGATGATTTCTTCGAGGGCATCGCGTGGCGGTTCATGCAATTTGGTTCGACCCTGCTCTTCTGGTGCGGGCAGAGCTTTGCGGTCAATTTTGCCGTTGTGGGTCAGCGGCAGGGCTTCGAGAAAGACGAAGGCGGCGGGCAGCATGTAGTCAGGCAGGCTGGCCTTGAGGAAGGTGCGCAGATCGCTAGTGCTGGGATGGGGTTGGCTGCAAACTACATAGGCCACCAGCCGGGATTCGCTCCCTTCATCGTTTCTGGTCAGGACGACGGTTTCGCGGATGTCGGGATGGGTTGCCAAGGCGGCTTCAATTTCGCCCAGTTCGATGCGGAAACCGCGAATTTTAACTTGATCGTCGATACGGCCGAGGAATTCGAGGGTGCCGTCGTGGCGATAACGTGCCAGATCGCCGGTCTTGTAAAGGCGGGCGCCGGGTTCGTTGCTGAAAGGATCGGCAAAGAATTTTTCGGCGGTCAGGTCGGGGCGGTTGAGATAGCCGCGGGCGATGCCACTGCCGCCGATGCACAGTTCGCCGGCTACACCGATAGGAATTGGCTGCAGATAGCGGTCGAGGACATAAAGCTTGCGTCCGGGTAGAGGACGGCCGATAGGAACGGTGTTTCCCGAGAAGTTGGCGGGGACTTCGTACATGGTGGCGCTGATCGTCGTCTCGGTCGGGCCATAAACATTCAATAGACGCGGCCAGGGTTGAGGCCAGTTGGCTCGCACTGAAAGTGCTTCCGGGGGCAGGGCTTCGCCGCCGAGAATGATCAGGCGGATATCTGCGGGTGGTGTGCAGGACGCTGTCCAGAGCCGAAAGAGGGCAGGCGGAAGGTCGAGCACGGTGACCCGATGCCGGTGCAGGCAAATATCGAGCACTTCAGTCGCCAGCAATCCCGACGGGGGCAGAACGAGGCGGGCGCCGGAGCAGAGCGTGGGCAGGATTTGTTCGATGGCGGTATCGAAGCTGAAGGAAGCGAACTGGCAGACGCGATCTTCGGGCGTCAGTTGAAATAGTTGCCGGATGTTCCGGCAATGCCCGGCAAGGGCAGCGTGTTCGACGGCTACTCCCTTGGGTTTGCCGGTCGAACCCGAGGTATAGATGACGTAGGCGAGATGATGCGATGCAAGGTGCCGGTTGGGGTTGTTATCTGGGTGAAAGGCGATGGTGCTTGAATCAGCATCGAGATAGAGAACCTGACCGGCACTTCTTGGTGGACGTTTCTGTGAACGTTCTTTCGTCAGCAGAATCTTTGCGCCGGAATCCTCCAGCATGAATTCCAGCCGTTCGGCTGGGTAGTCCGGGTCAAGGGGAACGAAAGCGCCGCCGGCCTTCAAGACGGCAAGCAGGGCGACAATCATTTCCGGAGAGCGTTCAAGCACGATAGCGACACACTCATCGGGTTGGACGCCGCATTCGATCAAGGTATGCGCTAGCCGATTGGTGCGGCTATTCAATTCGGCGTAACTCAGGCTCTCGTCTTCAAAGACCAGTGCCGTCGCCTCAGGCGTTTCCGCCGCTTGGGCTTCAAAGCATTGGTGCACCAATCCCGTCGGCAGTGGCGCTGCGGCTGCATTCCAGTCAGTCAGCAACAAACGACGTTCTTCAGGCGGCAGAATATCGAGGGCGCAAAGCGGTGTCTGCGGCGCCTTTTCCAGTGCGTCGAGCAGAGAAGACAGCGCCTGCTGCATGAAGGCGCACACCCGTTCCGGATCGACCGAAACATCGGCCTGAGCAGTCAGCATGAAGCGCTCGCCCAGATCATCGACGGACAAGTCGAAGGGAAAGTTGCTGCGTTCTTCGGAGACGAGCAATTCGATGCCTTCCAGCTGAATGGTCGTGCTGCCGGTGTTATGCCGGTAATTGAGCAGGGAAGAGAATAACGGTGTCGGTGACGGTACGGCACTGCAACGCTGGGCGAGGCTGAGCGGGGCATGTTCGTGGCGCATCAGAGCCAACAGGCGCTGCTGGGTTTCCTTGAGCGCTTCGATGGCCGGGCGCTCATCGCAAGTGAGGCGGATGGGCAGGGCGTTGATGAAGAGGCCAAGGGCGTGTTCGATGCCTTCGCCGCCCTGCATGCGGCCAAGCAGGACGGTGCCGAAGACGACATCTTTCTGGTTGCAGCAGCTCGACAAGACCAAGGCCCAGGCCAGGTGGCAGACGGCGGCGGGAGTGGCGCCGAACTGGCGGGCGAGGCTGCACAGACGCTGCGTCAATTCGGTGGGTAAGTCTCTTTTTGCTTCGACGATGGAGGAACCGTCGCCCTGGATATCCAGCAAGCCGAAGGGTGCTGTTGGCCCCTCGACATCCGACAGCATGGCGCGGAAAAAATCTTCGTGTTCGGCAAGCGGCAAACCTTTCTGTGCGGCATGGACGAAATTGCGGAACGGTTGTGGCGGGTGCAGATTTTCGATTTCATCGCGTTGGCCGGCGGTGATCTCTTCGATCAAGACCTCAATGGTGGTGTGATCCATGATCAGGTGATGCGAGACGAAAAGCATCAGCCAGCGTCCCTGGTCTTCGGCCAGGACGATGCGCAGCAAGGGCGGGCGGATCAGATCGAGTCGGTTGTGTTTTGGCTGGCAAATTTCCAGTAGTTGGTCGGCAATTGCCCCCCTGGTAGGGTCGAATCTGCGAATTTCGACCGGCAGGGTAGCCTGGCGCCAGACCACCTGCACCGGCTGGGAGAGGCCCTGCCAGACAAAGGCCGTCCGCAAGACGTCATGGCGGTCGATCACGCTCTGGAAAGCTGTGAGGAAGGTGTCAATGCGGGAGCGGGAATCGAAAGCCAGCAGGGCATGGCTCAGGTAGGCGTCGCCTTCAGATTGCAACTGATGGTGAAAGAGGATGCCTTCCTGCAGGGGCGTCAGCGCATAGATGTCCTGGGTATTGGCGGCACCACCGTCGACGGTGGCGACAATGGCGTCAATTTCGTTCTGCGTCAGCGTAATTAGGGGCAGCAGGTCGGGAGTGATGCGTTCAGTTCCGGGAAGAATGGGGTTGGGTGGAACGGGGCTGGCGCCTTGCTCGCCGCTCATGGCGGTGCTGATGCGCTCGGCAAGACCGGCAATAGTTGGGTACTCGAAAGTCCAGCGTACCGGCACGGCAAGCCCGAGGGCATCTTGCAGGCCTGAGGCGACGCGGGTAGCGAGGAGCGAATGGCCGCCGAGTTCGAAGAAATCGTCGTGAATGTCGGGGTCGGGATGGTGTAGGAGTTTGCTCCAAAGGCGGGAAATGATTTCCTGCAGGGATTTGTTCGGAGTTGCCGTGCTGGCGTGCGGAAGGACGGGGAGAGAGGGCTCAGTGTTTTTGCCCTTGCGCTGTGGGGGTGACGCTTTTGGCAGCGATTGCCCCAGTTCGGCGACTGGATTTTCGGGGTTAAGCAGGGCGGAATGCAGGAGTTCAACGAAATGCTGCGCCATGTCTTCGATGCTTTTCCGGTCGAAAAGATCGCTGGCGTATTGCAGACTGGCCATGAAGCCATCGCTCTGTTCGGAAATTGACAAGGTCAGGTCGAACTTGGCAACGGCAGCTTCACTTTCCTTGAGGGTGAGCTGCAATCCGGGGAAATCGAAGTGGCGTTCGGTATCGCCATTTTGCATAACGAACATGACCTGAAAGAGCGGGGCATGATCGAGGCGACGGGGAATTTCCAGGGCCTCGACCAGCGATTCGAAGGGCGTATCCTGGTGGGCATAGGCTTCCAGACAAATTCGCCGGATGCGGGCGAGAACTTCGTTGAAGCTGGGATTGCCGGCAAGATCGGCGCGCAAGGCCAGGGTGTTGACGAAGAAACCGATCAGGGGTTCGATGGCGCTGACGGTGCGGTTGGCGATGGGCAAACCGATGACCAGATCGTCCTCGCCGGAATAGCGCCCGAGCAGGCAGGACCAGACGGCCAGCAGGGTCATGAACAGGGTGGAACCGGAACGCCGCGAGAAGTCGTTGGCCGCGGCGGCAAGATCGGCGTCGATCATGAAGCGGATTGACGAACCGCGATAGCTCTGTCGGGCCGGGCGCGGCCGGTCGGTGGGCAGGTCAAGACATTCCGGTGCACCGGCGAGGCGCTTATGCCAATAGTCAAGCTGATGCTGCCGGCGTTCGCCGGCGAACCAGTCGCGCTGCCAGAGGGCAAAGTCAGCGTACTGGATGGCAAGTTCCGGCAGCGGGGAAGGCTGGCCGGCATGGAAAGCACTATAGAGGGCGGCCAATTCGTTGAGCAGAATGCCGACCGACCAGCCATCGGCAGCGCTGTGATGCAGGGTGATGAGGAGCGTCCAGGCCTGATCCTGGCGTTGCAGAAGACAAACGCGCAACGGCCGACCGGCGGCGAGATCGAAGGGAAGTGCGGCCTCCGCGCCGGCCAGTTGGCGGGCTTCGGCGTCCGGATCGCTAAAAGTTCTCAGGTCATGGTAGGGCAACAGCACGGGTTCGGCGGGTGATATGCGCTGAACCGGCTCGCCGTCGCGTTCAACGAGACGGGTGCGCAAGACCTCATGGCGACGGATGATTTCGCTCAGGGCGGCGGTGAGGGCCTGTCTGTCCAGATCGCCGACGAGTTCGAGGCTTCCCGGCATGTTGTAGGTCGCCGAGGGGCCTTCGAACTGGTCGAGAAACCACAGGCGTTGCTGGGCAAAGGAGAGCGGTAGCGGCTGGTCGCGCGGCACAGGCGGGATGGCAGGAGCGACGGCCTCCAGAGGGTTGTTGTCAGCCATGCTGGAGCGGATGCGCTCGGCGAGTGTGGCGATGGTCGGGGCCTCGAAGACCAAGCGCAGCGGGATGGAAATCCCCAAAACGTTGGAAAGGCGGGAGACGAACCGGGTAGCGACGAGCGAATGACCGCCGAGTTCAAAGAAATTGTCCTGGGTTCCGGGGTTGGGATGAGCGAGGAGAGCGCTCCAGAAACCGGCGATAATTTCCTCTAGGGCATCCTGCGGTTTCTGATGCCGGGCAACGCTGTCTGGGGCGAGCAAAGCCTTGCGGTCAACCTTGCCGTTGGGGGTGAGCGGCAGGACGGGATGAAAAACCCAAGCCACCGGAAGCATGTAGTCCGGCAGTGATGTTTTGAGGAAGGCGCGTAGTTCCCTGGGGCTGGAGGTGGCGCTGGAATGCAGGAGAAGATGGGCGATGAGACGCTTGTCGCCATCGTCGTCGGCGCTGACGACGACGATGGCTTTGCTGATGGCCGGGTGGCAGGTCAGGGCGTTTTCGATTTCGCCCAGTTCGATGCGAAAGCCGCGGATTTTGACCTGGTCGTCGATGCGGCCGTGGAATTCGAGATTGCCGTCCGGTCGAAAGCAAACAAGATCGCCGGTCTTGTAGAGGCGGGCGCTGGGCTTGTTGCTGAAAGGATCGAGGATGAATTTTTCAGCGGTCAGTTCGGGGCGGTTCAGATAGCCGCGAGCCAATCCGATGCCGCCGATGCACAGTTCGCCGGGAATGCCGATTGGGGTTGGCTGCAGATGACGGTCAAGGACATAGAGGCGGGTATTGGCGATGGGGCGGCCAATGGGCAGCGGGCTGGCCGCATTGATGTCACGGCACTCGGCAATGCTGGCGCAAACGGTGATTTCGGTTGGGCCATAGGCATTGAAGAATCGCCGATCCCTGGCCCAGAAGGCCGCCAGTGCCGGCGGACAGGGTTCGCCCGCGACAATCAGGCACTGGAGTTCCGGCAGGGGCGTTTGCGGCAGGACGGCCAGCGCCGGGGGTGGCAGCGTGACATGGGTGATGGCGCTGCCGGCAAGATGTTGCCACAAGGGCAATCCCGGCAGGCGTTGTTCGGCATTGGGCAAATTAAGCGCGGCGCCGGAACAGAGCGCCATGAAGATTTCGGAGACGGCAGCATCAAAACTGAACGAAGCAAATTGCAATACCCGGTTTTGCGGCGTAATGCCGAAAGCGGCGCTTTGGGCCAGGGCAAGATTGTGCAATCCACGATGTTCGATGGCAACACCCTTGGGTTTGCCGGTGGAACCCGAGGTATAGATGACGTAGGCAAGATGATGCGGGGCGACAGAGCGCTCGGGGTTGGTTTGCGGTTGGTGGGCGAGGGTGGTTACCTCGGCATCAAGGCAAATAACACGGGCAGCCTGAAGCGAAAGCCGTTCATGGATGCCGGTTTGCGTCAGCAGGATTTTTACCCCGGCGTCTTCGAGCATGAAGGTCAGACGTTCGGGCGGATAGTCCGGATCGAGGGGAACGAAAGCGCTGCCGGACTTGAGCACGGCGAGCAGCGCCACGATCATTTGCGGCGAGCGTTCAAGCGCTATGGCAATCCGTTCGTCAGGCTGAACGCCGAGGCCGATCAAGGCGTACGCCATTTGATTGGCACGCGCATTCAATTCGGCGTAAGTCAGTTGTTCGTTTTCAAAGACCAATGCGGTCGCATCAGGCGTTTTGGCGACCTGGGCTTCAAACAACTGGTGAGCCAAAACCTCCGGCAGCGGTGTGGTTGTTGCATTCCAGTCTTGCAACAACAAGCGGCGTTCCTCGGGCGGCAAAAGATCCAATTCGCTAATGGGTCGATCGGGATGGGCCAGCACCTCATCGAGCAGATGCAGGAAACGTCGACTGATCCGCCCGATTTCTTCTGGGTCGAAATAGGCCAGATTGAAGGAGAAGTCGATCTGGATGCCTTGTGTTGCCGAATACTCGCGCACGAAAAGTGCCAGTGGGGTCTGTTCAAAACCGTGGGTCAGCACGGCAGTTCCGCAGGGTGAGGTATCGCAGAAGCAGGTTGCGTAATCGTGTTTTTCGAAGGAGAGCGAAAGATCGAATAAACGTTTGCGATCAGCCCCAAGCACTTTTGCCTGCCGATTGATTTCGCTGAGCGGGAATCGCTGGTGGCGGTAGCTTTCGCGCAAGGCCTTACCGATTGACTGCATCAGATTGGCGAAGCTTGTTTTGTGATCGACTGCAAAGCGCAACGGAATGACACTGGCGAAGAGACCGATGGTGCGCTTGAAAAGTGACGTATTGCGATTAAGAACCGGCAGACCGATGACGCACTCACTGCGGTCGCCGGTACGGGAGAAATAGACACAGAGGAGGCCGATCAGGGCATGGAACAGGGTGCCAGAATGGGCTTTCGCCAGTTCTTCCAGCCGGTTGTAACGGGCGCGGTCGAGGAAGTCGGTGCGGGTCGGGCCAGCGACGATGTCCTGGCAGCCCAGATAGGGGCTGCGCAATACAAAGAGCGGTTCGGGTAGGGTGGCGAACTGCTCCTGCCAGTATTGCCGGTCACGTTCGAAATGGGCGGATTCGAGATAGGCGTTGTCATTGTTGACGAATTCGGCATAGGAAACAGCGGCTGCCGGAGGAATTGCTTCGTCATGGCGCAGGGCATGATAGAGGGCGGCAACGCGCTGCACGATGAGCGAAATTGCCCAGCCATCAACCAACAGATGGTGGTAGATGTGCGACCAGAGAAAGGTGTTTTCCGCCAATTGGTAAAGGGTATGGCGTAACAGGGGTTCTTCAATCAGCCGAAACGGCCGCCCGATGTCGGCCTGCATGGCGGCGAGCGCCGTCGCCATCGGATCTTCCGCCTGCCTGCAGTCGCAATATCCGACTTCGACTTCTAGCCGTTCCGGAAAGAATTGCAGCGGCGCGCCCTCCTGCGGGCAGAGGCGCAGTCGCAGGATGTCAGTTTCCTGCACCAATTGCTGGACTGCGCGCCGAAATATTGCGGGATCGAAATCGCCTTCGATGCGGTGATAACCGCCGATGTTATAGATCGGAGCGTCCGGAACAAGGCTCTGATCAAACCAGATTTCACGCTGCACCGATGAGAGAGGGTGAAACACTTGTGCACAGGGCTTGCAGGCAGGTATTGCCTGGTATTGAGTCAAAAAGCATTGCTTGTCAGAGCGCTGAATTTTGTTCTCTGTCAGCATTGTTGTTTCAGTGTCTGGCATGGTGACTCGATTTATCCGTTTCGTTGTTGGCCATCAGTAGAGCCGCGCGTAATTTTATCGCCAGTACTGCAACCTGCGGCGACGTCATCATACTCAGATGATTGCCTGGAACGAACTGAATGGACACGGGCAAACTTGAATGCTTGCTCCAGCCCAGATCTTCCGGCACGTTCTCCGGCAGGGTTTGCCCCGGCATGGGTTCTTCAGCCCGGAACTGAAGCATGGGTATGTCATCGGCGCTGCTGGTGGCGGCGTCTTCAGGAAGTTGAAAGTGTGCCTTGAGCGTGCCAATCAGGGACTGCAGGTAAACGCTTGCGGTGTCCCTTGGCAAAAGATCGGCCGCTTCGAGGCGTTGTGCAATGGCCTGCAATTGTTGCTCTGGCCTCAGGGCTGCCAAGGGATCGTCGTTCACGATGATTTCGTGTTGGTACAGATGCCCGAACAGTTGGCCGATTTCCAGTAAGACCTTGTTTTCATCAAATTGGAAGAGCGCAGCGGATTTCACCAGGGATGGCGCAGCGGCGTTAACGAGGGTAAGCAAGCCAATGGATGCGCCTCGTGCCCGGAGTTGGCGTGCCATCACAAAAGCGACCTGGGCGCCAAGACAGTGTCCGCCCAGAAAATAGGGGCCTTGCGGCTGAATACCCAGCATGAGCTCGACGTAATGCGTGGCCATTGCCTCGACATTGGCGTGCGGAACAGAAAGGCCATCGAGTCCCTGTGCCTGGAAAGCGATGAACGGGATGTCTGGATCGAGAACCTGTGCCAGCGGATACAGATAGCTGGCCATGCCTCCGGCGCCGGGCAGGAAGAAGAGCGGCGGATGCGAGCCGCTGGCACGGATGCGGATGCAGCAGGAGCTTGGAATTGCTTGGCCTTGCTCTCGGAGCAGGGGGGCAAGTTCGGCGATGGTTGGGCGCTCGAAGATCTGGCTGATCGGGATGGAGGTGTCGAATTGTTGTTTGATTTCGTTGACCAAACGGACGGCCAGAAGGGAATGGCCGCCGCGTTGGAAGAAATTGTCGTTCAAACCGATGGGGTGAGTCGCCAGCACGGTTTCCCAGAGGCTGACCAACTGTTGCTCCACGACATCGCGCGGTGCCTGGTAGTGTTCTGATGGGTTGAATCCAGGTTCGGGTAACGCCTTGCGATCCACTTTACCGTTGGGGGTGAGGGGCAGTTGCGGGAGAAAGACGAATGCGGCGGGCAGCATGAACTGCGGCAGGGTGTTCTGGAGGAAGGCGCGCAGATCGGAAACGGAAGGGGGGGGTGTGTCCGGATCGAATGAAGCCGGGACAAGATAGGCGATCAGGCGCAGATCGCCGCTGCCGTCGGGACGGGCAATCACCACGGCTTCGCGCAGGTCAGGATGGCGGGTGAGCGTGTTTTCGATTTCGCCGATTTCGATGCGGAAACCGCGAATTTTGACCTGGTTGTCGATGCGGCCAAGGAAATCGAGCTGTCCATCGGGGCGGTAGCGGACGAGGTCGCCGGTTTTGTACAGGCGGGCGTCGGGCGCAGGGGAGAATGGATTGGAAATGAAGCGTTCGGCGGTCAGTTCAGGACGGTTCAGATAGCCGCGCGCCAGTCCGATGCCGCCGATGTGCAATTCGCCGGCAACGCCAACAGGAACAGGTTGTGTGTATTGATCCAGAACGTACAACTGAGTGTTGGCAATGGTGCGGCCAATGGGCAAGGGCAAGGCTGGGTCTATGTCGCGGCATTCGGCCATGCTGGAGCAGACTGTGGCTTCGGTCGGGCCGTAGCCATTGAAAAAACGCCGTCCTTGAGCCCAGTAGGTGGCGAGGGCAGGGGGGCAGGGCTCACCGGCAACCAGAAGAACTTGCAACGATGTCAGCGCCTTTTGCGGCAGAGTGGCCAAGGCTGCGGGAGGCAGGGTCAGATGCGTGATGGCGGCGCTGTCGAGAAATTGCCACAAAGGCAAGCCGGGGGCGCGCTGCTCCGTGTTGGGTAAATACAGGGCGGCACCAGAGCAGAGCGCCATCAGAATCTCAACAACGGAGGCATCGAAGCTGAAGGAAGCAAACTGGAGAACGTGGCTCTCGGTGGTAAGACCCAGCGCCACAATCTGGGCCTGCGCCAGATTGACAAGACCACGGTGCTCAATGGCAACGCCCTTCGGTTTTCCGGTCGACCCGGAGGTGTAGATGACGTAGGCGAGATGCTGCGGCGAAACGGCTTGCCCGGGGTTGCTGTTGGGTTGACCGTCGAGATGGGCGGTGTCGAGGCAAAGAAGCTGCGCCGGTGAGGGCGGCAGTGATTGTTTTAACGCAGAGTGCGTGATCAGGATGCGTGCTTCGCAGTCTTCGAGCATGAAGGCGAGGCGTTCGGCGGGATAGTCGGGGTCGAGCGGAACATAGGCAGCGCCTGCCTTGAGAGTGGCAAGAAGGGCGACGATCATGTCGGGGGAGCGTTCGAGGGCGATGGCGACACGCTCGTCCGGCTGTATGCCGAGCTGGATCAGGTAATGCGCGAGTCGATTGGCGCGGACGTTGAGTTCGTCATAGCTCAGGGTGCGCTGCTCGAAAACGACGGCGGGCGCCCTGGGGGAAGCGAGAACCTGTTGCTCGAACCATTCATGGGCGAACACATGCGGGAGCGGGCAAGCGGTTTGATTCCAGGTGACGAGAAGGCGTTCTTTCTCGGCGGGGGGCAGGACATCAAGGCTGTGCAGCGCAGTCTGCGGCGCTTCATCGAGTGCGCAGACCAGCGTTTCGAGTATGCGCTGGAAGAAAGCACAAATGCGCTTGGGGTCGATGGAGGCATCGACCTGTACCGTCAGGTTGAATGCTTCGCCCAGATCGTCGATGGAAACCCCGAGGGGATAATTGCTGCGTTCGTCGGCCCGCAGCAATTCGACGCCTTCGAGGCGGATCGCCGAGCCTTCGCGGCTGTGCCGGTAGTTGAGCAGGGATGAGAAGAGAGGCTCAGGGGCCGATATGGCACTGCATTGTTGCGCCAGGGAGAGCGTTGCCTGTTCGTGCGGCATGAGCGCCAACAGGCGTTGCTGCGTTTCGCGCAAAGCCTCGGCAACCGGTCGACCCGCGCCGGGCAGGCGGATGGGCAAGGTGTTCATGAACAGGCCGAAAGCGCGCTCTATGCCTTCGCCGCCGTGCATGCGGCCAAACAGCACCGTGCCAAAAACGACTTCGTCCTGTGCGCAACAGCACGACAGGAATACGGCCCAGGCCAGATGACAGAGCGCTGCTGGCGTGGCGCCAAGGCGTTGTACTGTCTGGCGCAGGTGTTGCGCAAGCGGGAGGGGCAGGGAGTGGCAGGCTTCGACGATGGATGCGCCATCGCCTTGAATGTTTTTCAAATCAAACGGCAGGGTCGGTGTGTCGACAGCGCCGAGCATGGCGCGGAAAAATGCCTCATGTGCACTGTTGTCCAGTCCGGTGCGGGTGGCATGGACGAAATGGCGAAAAGGAATGGGCAAGGGCTCCTGCGCCAGGCGGCCTTTCTGGTGGGCTTCGATTTCCTGCAACATGACCGACAGGCTGGTATGGTCTTCGTTGATGTGGTGCGAGAGCAGTAACAGGAGCCAGCGTTCGCCATCCTCGGCCAGAATGACCCGGCGCAGGGGGGCCTGTGTGAGGTCAAAACGCGTCTGGCGGGGATGAGCGGAATCGACCAGCTGATCGGCGATTGGTCCGGCCGCCGGGTCGAACTGGCGGACTTCGACAGGCAGTTCGGCATGACGCCAGACGACTTGTACCGGCTCCGAAAGCCCCTGCCACACGACGGCGGAACGCAGCACATCATGACGGTCAATGACGGCCTGGAAAGCGGCCAGAAAGTGATTGGCGCGTGCACGGGTATCAAAGGCGAGCAGGACATGGCTGATATAGGCATCACCCTCGGATTGCCAGCGATGGTGGAAAAGAATGCCTTCCTGCAGGGGCGCCAGGGGGTATATATCCGCTACGTTGGCCGCGCCGCCGTCGACGGTGGTGACGATACGATCAATTTCTTCTTGCGACAGGTGGATCAAGGGCAGCAAGTCGGGCGTAATCCGTGTGGTTCCCGGCTGGATGCGATTATCGGGAACCGCCTTGGCGGCGGGAGAAGCGGTATCGCTGCTCTGGCCACTCAGGGCAGATCGGATGCGTGCGGCAAATTCGTGCAGGCGCGGCGTTTCAAAAATCCAGCGTACCGGAACTGTGATCCCCAAGGCGTCGTAGAGGCGTGACGCGAGCTGGGTGGCAATGAGCGAATGACCGCCGAGTTCGAAGAAATGCGCCTTGCGTCCGGGATTGGGTTGATTGAGCAGGGTGGCCCAAAGACCAGCGATGATTTCTTCCAGAGCGTCGCGCCTCACGGACTCGGGCGACTCCTGGGTTGTGGGGGCTGTCGATGCGGCAAGCGCGTTGCGGTCGATTTTGCCGCTTGGGGTCAGAGGAATCTGGTCGATCAGTTGGATACGGGCGGGCAGCATATGGGTGGGCACGCGCCGGGCGAGATTGTCGCGCAGTTGTTGCGGCGTGATCAGGCTGGGCAGTGTGTCGCAGAACCGGGAGAGGTCATGCTCGATCCAGATTGATTGATCGTGATAGATACCGCGATCCTGTGCGATATCGATGCGAACCGGCTGTAAAGCGCCGTCGACCCGATAATCGCCGCTCTGGGTGAAGACGATGCCGGTCCATTCCTGCCATTGGGCAAGGCTTCCTTCGACTCTTTGCGAGCAATCACTGAACGCCAAAATTTTCCCGCCCAGGCGGCGATGCACGCGTAACCAGGGATCGAGGGGCAGACCATCGGTTTCGCGGGTCAGTTCGGCGTAATCGGACAGGGACATATCGGCAAAGCGCGGCTTCAGGGTAGGGCGCACCGGCACGATCAAATGCTCAAATCCGAGGCGGTTGGCGATTCTGGCCATGCTGGCAATGAGCAGATAGCTCAGGTTGCGCCCCTGCAGAGCAGCGTTGACGACTCCGGCCAGGACGCAGACGGTATTGGCGGCGAGGCCACGCTCCTGATCGAGAACGGCTTGTTTCAGCGCAGCATCCCAGCCGGAAGGCAGCGTGCTGGCGTTTCCGTTCCAGAACAGGGGCACCATGTTGCCTGCCAGGGCGATTAGATCTGCCTGCAACCAGGCAAACTGAAAATCGGGGAAGAGGGCGTAGATTTTTTGCCAGTATTGCGACTGCACGGCATCGCCGGCAAAAAAGGCGGGCCAGGACTGGGCGTGGGTTTGTTCCATCCGGGTCATCAGGGCGGGCGACTGCGCGACCGTGCGCAGATGATAGGCTTGTCCGTCTTCCAGTACTGTGTGGTGCTTCAGGACGACATGGGCCGTCAGGCTGTCGTTGCCCAGCACCGTTAGCACCGCTGCATCGACATCGGTCTGTTCCTTCAGGAGCGCTTCAATTTCGCCGAGCTCGATACGGAAGCCACGAATCTTGACCTGATGATCGAGGCGGCCAAGGAATTCAAGATGACCGTCGGGGCGGTAGCGCACGCGGTCCCCGGTTCGGTACAGGCGTGCACCGGGCTGGGGGCAGAAGGGATTGGGGACGAACTTTTCGGCGGTGAGTTCGGGTTGGTTCAGATAGCCGCGCGCCAGGCCGATGCCGCCGATGTACAACTCGCCAGGGATGCCGATCGGAACCGGCCCACCCTGTGGATCAAGGACATAAAGCAGGCGTCCGGGCAGCGGACGACCAATGGGTACGTTATTTCCGCCAAAATTGGCCGGGATTTCATACGAGGTGGCACTGATGGTTGTTTCGGTCGGGCCATAGACGTTGATCTGGCGCGGGCCGGGTTGGGGCCAGTTGGCGCAGGCAGCGAGGGCGTCCGGGGGTAGTGCCTCGCCCCCCAGAAGGATCAGGCGCAGGCTGGGCGGCGGTGCGCCCAGACTTGTCCAGAGCCGGAAGAGGGCCGGAGGCAGATCAAGTACGGTGACCTGGTGCCGACGCAGGTTTGCATCGAGTTCCTGGGTGGATGGCAGGCCGTGCGGCGGCAGAATGAGACGGGCACCGCTGCACAGGGTGGGCAGGATTTGTTCGAGGGCGGTATCGAAACTGAAGGAGGCGAACTGGTAAACACGGTCGTCGGGCGTAAGCCGGTAATATTCCTGAACGGTTTGGCAATGGCTGGCGATGGCACCCTGTTCGATGGCCACACCCTTGGGTTTGCCAGTGGAGCCGGAAGTGTAGATGACGTAGGCGAGATGGTGATGGGCGACGGGCCGATTGGGGTTGGTTTGCGACTGTTGGGCAATGGCAGGTTCATCGCTATCGAGGCGAAGGATTTGCCCGTTGAAATGTGCCAGCCGCTGTTGCACAGATTCCTGGGTGATGACGATGTCTGCGCCGGAATCCTTGAGCATGAAAGCCAGACGTTCGGCGGGATAGTCGGGGTCGAGCGGGACGAAAGCGCCGCCGGCCTTGAGGGTGGCGAGGAGGGCGACGATCATGTCGGGGGAACGTTCGAGTGCAATAGCGACGCGATCATCGGGTTCGATGCCGAGCGCAATCAGACGATGCGCCAGTTGATTGGCGCGGTCGTTCAATTCAGCGTAAGAGAGGGTTTCGGCCTCGAAGACTACTGCCGTCGCCTCAGGCGTTCTAGCTACCTGGGCTTCGAAGCATTGATGAACCAAACCTGCTGGCAAGGGTGTTGCCGTAGCATTCCAATCGACAAGGAGTTGGCGACGCTCAGCAGGGGGCAACAGATCCAGATTGGCAACAGGACAATCCGGATGCGCCAATATTGCCTCCAGCAAGTGCAATAGACGCTTTTCGATCAGAGCGATTTCTTCCGTCTCGAAATAGGCCGGGTTCCCGGCAAAGTTCATCTGGATGGCCTGGCTTGCGGCGAATCGACCGATGTAGAGCGCCAGCGGCGCCTGTTCGTAACCGTGGCTGAGGGCGGTCGTTGTCAGCGGAGCATTGCCGATCTTGGCCGTATGGTCATGCTGGTCGAAAGAAAGCGAGAACTCGAAGAGTCTGCTGCGCCCCGTTTCAAATATTTTCGTCAGTCGGCTGATCTCGCCCATCGGAAAGCGCTGGTGGCGGTAATGTTCGCGCAGGGTTTTACCGATGGATCGCATCAGATCAATAAAACTTTGGTTCTGCTTAATGCCGAAACGCACCGGCATCATGCCGGCAAAGAGACCGATGCTGTTTTTGAAAGCAGGGCTGTCGCGGTTGAGGACGGGCAATCCGACCACGCATTCATCCCGGTTATAAGTGCGGGAAAAGTAGAGACAAAAGAGGCCGGTCAGGGCATGAAAGATGGTGGCAGAGTGGGCTTGGGCAAGCGCTTCGAGACGGGCATATTGTTCCCTGGAAATGGTGCCGGTATGGATGGCGGCAGGGATGAGGTCGTCGCTTTTTGCATTTTCCCTGTGGGCGGCAAGCAAGGGTTCGGGCAAAGTGGAAAATTTATTTTGCCAGTATTGTCGGTCTTGTTCGAAGCGTGTCGATTCGAGATAGGCGGCATCACTGTCGATAAAATTCCGGTATGGAACTCCCGGTGGTGCCGGGGGCAGATCACCGGCCAGGAGAGCGTTATAGAGAGCAGCAACTCGCTGCACGAGGAGCGAATAGGAGCGCCCGTCTATGCTCAAGTGATGGTAGATGTGCGACCAGAGATGACGTTTTTCCGAAATCTTGTAGAGGGTATGGCGGAACAGGGGGGCTTCAAACAGTTGAAATGGCCGCTCGATGTCGGCCTGCATGGCGGCGAGTGCCATGGCCATCGGGTCTTCTGTCTGTCTGCAGTCGCAAAATCCGACCTCGACTTCCGGCAGTTCAGGAAAGGATTGCAGCGGCAGGTCTTCCTGTGGGCAGAGGCGTAGTCGCAGGATGTCGGTTTCCTGCACCAATTGCCGGATGGCACAACGGAAAGTTTCGGGGTCGAAATCCCCTTCTATGTGGTGATAACCGCCGACGTTGTAGATCGGGGCTTCCGGAACAAGGCTCTGATCGAACCAGATTTCACGCTGAACCGATGAAAGTGGGTAAAGCGCCAGTGTAGAGTACATGTAGGAAGGTATTACTGGGTTTTGGGTCGGAGAGGCTGGCGCGTCAGAGTGCTGGATTTTGTTCTCTGTCGGTAATGTTGTTTCAGTGTCTGTCATGATTAGTTATTTTTTGCGACGTTCTGCGCGGCCAGTTCCAGTGCGACCTCAATGATCAGGCTTTCCTGACCGGCCACTGCGCTGCGTTTGCCAAGCGCGAAGAAAATATCGCGCGGATCTACCTTGTACTCCTTTGCAGCCTGCCCGACCTGCTGGGCAAATGCCGAAAAGACCCCCGCCAGTCCGCTGACAATGGATACCGGCGAAATGCAAGGCGCAACCGGATTGAATTCTCTCTGCGCGATTTCGGCTGCGTCGAGTATCTTGTATAGGTCAATGCCGGTTTCAATGCCCATCCGTTCAAACACCGCCACCAACACTTCCAGTTGAGTATTTCCCGCACCAGCTCCAAACCCTCGAATCGTTGCGTCGATCATCGAAGCGCCCGCGTTTACCGCCGTTACCGAATTGATAACTGCCATACCGAGATTATTGTGGCCATGGAAACCGACCGGTATCGACAAACCATCGACCAAGGTAGAAATTCGTTCGTTAACGTCATCCGGAAAATACGCGCCTGCCGAATCCATAATAATGATGGTTTGTGCGCCATAGGACTCCATCTTTCTGGCTTCTTTTAGCAGAGTCGGTGCCGACGCCATATGACTCATCATCAGTACGCCAAATGCTTCCTTCCCGGCTTTACGGATGTAGCGAATGTGGCGATCCGTGATATCAGCCTCCGTACAATGTGCGGCGATGCGGAATACATCGACGCCCGCATCGACCGCCTTGGACAAGTCGTTTTTGATGGTGCAAAAACCGGGGATTACATGAATCCCGAGGCGTGATTTGGACAGATTGTCGCGAGAAACGGACAGTATCTCCTCATCACTCAATCGGCATTCCCCAACAAGCACGGATGAGGCGCCCAGGCCATTGCCGTGACCTACCTCCACAATCGGTACTCCAGCCGCTTCTGCTGCCTTGCAGTAGGCGACGAAGTGCTCACGGTTGAGCTGATGGCGCACCGCGTGGTTGCCGTCGCGCAGGGTGGGATCGCTGATGAGGATTTTCTTTTTCATGATCAGGACACCCGGCAAGAGCCGGATTGTGCGATGAGTTCAGCCATGGCTATGGCGGCGCAGTTGATGATATCGAGATTGCCGGCATACTGCGGCAGGTAATCGCCCGCCCCTTGTACTTTGATGGTGGTCATCACCATGCCGCCTTCGAGGGTGGGTGGCACAATGAGGCGATACCCCGGCACGTACTGTTTGAGTTTTTCCACCATCGCCGCCACCGAAATCTGAATCGCTGGCAGATCCGGATTGGCGATTTTCGCGTAAATGGTGGTTTGCATGTCAATGGGCGGATTGGCCGGGTTCAATATCAATATGGCCTTGGTGTGGCCAACGCCTGTAAAATTTTGCAGCGCAGCCTGGGTTGTCTCAATATATTCGTCCAGGTTATAACGGGTGGCCGGGCCAGCGCTACGTGAGGCGATGCTGGAAGCAACTTCGAGGTATTTGATGTCGTTATGCACCTGAGAAATCGCGTAAGCAATGGGGATTGACGACTGTCCACCGCAGGTGATCATGTTGATATTACGCGCGCCAGTGGCCAGGCACTGCGTCGCATTGATGGCTGGCACACACAGTTCGCCCAGCTTGGATGGTGTTATATCGATTACGGTCTTGCCAAGCCTATTTAAGGTAGCCCAGTGTTCCCTATGGGCGTGTGCGGATGAACAATCGAAAACCAGATCGCAGATCGCCGTATCGTTGATGATTGATTCTATGCCGTGATCCGAGATGTTTACACCCAATGCGTGCGCGCGCTTCATTCCATTTGAATTTAAATTGCGGCCCGCGAACAGGGTGCAGGTCATCCGCTCGGAGCGCATCACCTTGACTAGCAGATCGGTACCAATATTGCCGGAACCGATAATAGCAATTTTCAGTTTATTGGATGGCGGCATAGAGGTTACCGGCTCGTCTAGCCTGGCGGGACACGAGATGGTTGTTCAACAACCGGTTAAATGCCGTCATTGGGATATCTCCAGCCCGAACCAATCCTTTACATCGCGAGCCTGGCGGAAAAGGATGGAACTATCCACGTCATAAGTGATGAAGCGCATATCCATATCCAGCAGCCATTTAATGTCATCTTTCGACTGAGGCACAAATCCTCCGGCGCATTTCCCGGCCGAATTGACGTGCGCGACACCGCGACGTATCGCTGCAACCACATCGGGATGACGTGGTTCGCCAGGATGCCCCAAGGCTTGCGACAGATCATAAGCGCCAAAATAGATGACATCGACGCCGTCAATTGCCGCAATTTCCTCGATATTGTTCAATCCGGCGGAACATTCCACGATCGCGATACCCAGTGCAACTTGATTAACAACCCGTACGTATTCTGCAGTGCGGTGATTGGAGAATCCGCCCGCCTTGGAAAAAGGCGTAAACCCTCGTGACCCCTGTGGGTGATATTTAATGGCTTGCGCCAGCGTTCGCGCCGCATCGGCATCCTTGACATGGGGAACCATCACGCCATGCGCCCCTTGATCCATGGCTTGCAGCGCCATCCAGTCCTGATTCGATGGAATGCGCACCAGAGGCGCGCATTCGCTGCCGCCCTCGCAGGCGGATACATGAAGATGGATCTGATCCAGAATGAATGGCCCGTGTTCCAGATCGATGATTTGAAAATCAAAGCCGGCCTGTGCGATCACTTCTGTGACTAATGGCGATGCCAGCGTATTCCAGGTTCCAATCATGGGTTGCTGTGCCGAAATTTTGGTGCGCAAGGCGTCTTTGACTAACATTTTCATCTCACTATTACGGGGGGCAGGTTAAGCAGAGCCTCGCTGACTTCTTTTGCCAGCATCGCAACCTGCGGGGAAGCCATCATACTCAGATGATTGCCGGGAATGAAGCGAAGCGACAAGGGCTGACTGGAATAGCGGCTCCATCCCCAGTCCTCGCCAGACGGCTGATCTGGCGCTTGATCCGCTGCCCGGAAAAGCGCCAGGGGCAATGGCAAGGGCGATTCTGGCCAATAACGGGAAGGCATCGCCAGATGCGCCCGATACGCTTTGAGCAGATGGCGCAGAGTATCGGCACCGTAGCCCTCGGGCAAAAGGCCTGCTGTTTCAAGTTGTTGCGCGACCAAAGCCCGTTGTTCTTCAATCCCTAAACCGTCGAGATCGTTGCGAGAGAGGGGAACTTCTCGGGAAGATGATTGCCCGAGAAGCTGGCCGATATCCAGAAGCACGTTGGTATCGTCAGGAATTGCCGTGCTGACTGCGCTGGGCGCATGAGTATCGACAAGGGCCAGCAAGCCAATCGTTTGCCCCCGTGCCAGCAATACCTGCGCCATCGCAAAAGCGACCAGACCGCCCAACGAATGACCGGCGAGGAAATAGGGGCCCTGCGGCTGAACCTCAAGCACGAGATTTACATAGTGCGCTGCCATGTCTTCGATGCTGGCGTGGGGCGGCAATTGCCCATCCAACCCCCGCGCCTGGAAGGCGAAGAAGGGAATTTCCGGATCGAGTTCCCTGGCAAGCGGGTAGAGATAACTGACGACTCCGCCAGCGCCCGGCACGAAAAAGAGCGGTGGACGCGAACCGTTACGACGGATTCCGACCAGGCAGGATGCCTTGGCCCTCTCTCCGTTTTGGCGCAAGCAGGAGGCAACGCCAGCAACGCTTGGGTGCTCGAACAGCTTGCCAAGGGGCAAACGCAGGCCAAAACATTTGTCGATTTCGGCAACGAGACGAACGGCAAGGAGCGAATGGCCACCCAACTCGAAAAAGTTATCCTCGATTCCGACCGGACGCACGGCCAGCGAGGACTCCCAGATTTCGACCAATTGTTGTTCAAGCGCGTCACGCGGGGCCGCGTATGGTTCCGCATTGATGCGGGTCTCCGGTTCGGGCAGAGCCTTGCGGTCGATCTTGCCATTGGGCGTAAGCGGCAAGGCGTCGAGAAAGACGAAGGCCGACGGGATCATGTAATCGGGGAGGCGGGCCTTCAAGTGGGCGTGCAGGTCGGCGACGCTGGGTGCGGCGTCCGAAACGACAGGCGCGGCATAGGCGATGAGACGCGAGTCACCCGAATCATCCTGCCGGGCGACGACGACGGCCTCACGAATTTCCGGATGGACAGCGAGCGCCGCTTCGATTTCACCGAGTTCGATGCGAAAGCCCCGAATCTTGACCTGATGGTCAAGACGACCGAGGAATCCAAGATTGCCGTCAGGGCGATAACGGACGAGATCGCCGGTACGGTAGAGGCGGGTACCGGGGCTGTCGCTGAAGGGGTCAGAGATGAAGCGCTCGGCGGTGAGTTCGGGGCGGTTCAGATAGCCACGCGCCAGACCCATCCCGCCGATGAAGAGTTCACCGGGAACGCCGACAGGGGTGGGTTGCAGATGGCAGTCGAGGACGTAGAAGAGCGTGTTGGCGATGGGGCGGCCAATCGGCAGCGGACTGGACGGATCAATCTCGTGGCACTCGGCGATGCTAGCGCAGACGGTGCTTTCGGTTGGGCCATAGGCGTTGAAGAAACGCCGATTTTTGGCCCAGAAGGTCGCCAGGGCAGGCGGGCAGGCTTCACCGGCAACGATCAGAACCGCAAGTTCCGGCAAGGGGCTTTGCGGCAGGACGGCCAGTGCCGAAGGGGGCAGCGTGACATGGGTGATGACCTTCTCGGCCAGATACTGGCTCAGGGGCAATCCCGGTAAGCGTTGTTCGGCCTTGGGCAAATAAAGGGTAGCCCCGGAACACAGCGCCATCGCCACCTCCGATATCGAAGCATCAAAGCTGAAGGAGGCGAACTGGAGCACATGACTTTGTCGGTTGAGACCGAAGGAGGTGATCTGGGCGCGGGTGAGGTTGCTCAAGCCACGGTGCTCCGCCGTCACCCCCTTGGGTTTGCCGGTAGAGCCGGAGGTATAAATGACATAGGCGAGATGATGGGGCGCGACGGGTTGATTGGGGTTGGTCTCGGGCTGAGCGGCGAGGCCGCTTTGGTCGGCGTCAAGGCAAAGAAGGTGGAGATGGCAAGGATGAGCAGAAGCATCGATATTCCGGGCTGCCTCCGGAATCCAGTCAGACTGCGCCAGCCCTTGGCGGGTGAGCAGGGCTTTTGCCCCGGAATCTTTCAGCATGAAGGCCAGCCGTTCTGACGGATAGTCCGGGTCAAGCGGCACATAAGCGCCACCCGCCTTCAGGACGGCGAGCAGGGCGACGATCATGTCCGGACAGCGTTCGAGGGCGATGGCGACGCGATCATCCGGGCCGATACCGAGTTCGATCAGGCGATGCGCCAGCCGGTTGGCGCGAATGTTCAATTCGGCGTAGGTCAGCGTTTCGTCCTCGAACACCAGCGCCGTTGCGCCGGGTGTTCTGGCGGCCTCAAGCTCGAAAAGCTGGTGGATGCAGACTTCTGGTAACGGGGTTGCCGTATCGTTCCAGTCGGTCAGCAATTGCTGCCGTTCGGCAGGTGGCAAGATGTCCAGGCTGCAAAGCGGCATCTGGGGCGTTTCTTCCAGCGCTGTGACCAGACGCTCCAAGGCACCCTGCAGGGTGGCACAGACCCACTCCGGATTGACCGATACATCGACCTGTGCGGTCAGAGCAAACCCTTCGCCCAGATCATCAACCGAGACGCTAAACGGATAATTGCTACGCTCCTCGGCCTGCAGGAGTTCGACATCATCCAGACCCGTATCGTTTTGCGCCGGACTGTGCCGATAATTGAACAGCGACGAGAAGAGTGGTGCTGGCACTGGAACCGCGCTACAGCGCTGTGCCAGACTGAGCGAGGCATGTTCATGGCGCATCAGCGCCAGCAGGCCTTGCTGCGTTTCCGTGAGCGCCTGGGTGACGGGACGCGCATCGCAGTTGATGCGAATGGGCAAGGTGTTCATGAACAGGCCAAGAGCGCGGTCAATGCCTTCGCCACCCTGCATGCGCCCAAAGAGGACGGTGCCGAAGACGACATCGTCCTGATTGCAACAGCGCGACAACAGCAAGGCCCAAGCGAGATGACAAAGTGCCGCGGGCGAGGCGCCGCCGCCGCGCGCCTGAGCACGCAAGCGCTGCGCCAAATCGAGCGGCAGATCACGATGTGCCTCGGCAATGCGGGAGCCATCGCCCTGCACATTGAGCAAGCCAAACGGAGCGGTCGGTGTTTCGATATCGCCGAGCAGGGTGCGGAAAAAGGCCTCGTGCGCCGCAGGCGTCATTCCGCTCTTTGCCTGCGCCACGAAGTTGCGAAACGGAACCGCTGGCAGAAGTTGCTGCCCCGCAGCTTTGCCCGGCAGGAAGGCCTCGATCTCATCCAGCAGGATTGTCAGGGTCGTGTGATCGACGATCAGATGGTGATAGAGGAAGAGCAGCAAGGTGCGATCGCCGTCCTCTGCCTGCACCAGGCGCAGCATCGGTGCGCGGCTCAGGTCAAGACGGATTTGGCGGGGAGGGACGTGTTCGATGAGTTGTTCGGCGATGGAGCCGTGGGCAGGATCGAAGCGCACTGTTTCGACGGGCAGCGCCACCTGTCGCCAGACGACTTGCACCGCTTCCGGCAAACCTTGCCAGATGATCGAGGTGCGCAGGATGTCGTGGCGATCCACGACCGCTTGCAAGGCGGCGATGAAGGCCTGGCAATGCGCCGGGGAATCAAAGGCCAGGAGGGCATGGCCGAGATAGGCGTCGCCGTTGCTTTGCAATTGGTGGTGGAAGAGCACCCCTTCCTGGAGGGGGGCCAGCAGATAGATGTCCTGAATATTGGCGGCTCCGCCCTCGACGGTGCGCACCACCTGATCGATTTCGGTTTGGGTGAGCGAAACCATCGTCAGCAAATCGGGCGTGAGGTGCGTCGTGCCGGGAAGAATGCGGTTGGCCGGGATAGTGATGTTCTCTTCCCCGCCTTCGCCCGCCAGTACGGGCCGGATGCGTCCGGCGAGTTCAGCCACAGTCGGTGTTTCGAAGAACCAGCGGACGGGGATGGTGATGTTCAGCGCATCGCCGATGCGTGCAGCGAGTTGGGTCGCGAGCAGCGAATGGCCGCCGAGTTCGAATAAGTTGGCGTCGATGCTGACGGCAGGCAGATGCAGCACCGTGGCCCAGAGCCCGGCCAGAATCTCTTCGAGGGGGTCACGCGCCGCCGTAAAGTGTTCGGCATCAATGCGGACTTCCGGTTCCGGCAGCGCCTTGCGGTCGACCTTGCCGTTGGGGGTGAGCGGCAAGGCATTGAGGAAGACAAAGGCCGCCGGGATCATGTAGTCGGGAAGGCAGGCTTTCAAGTGGGTGCGCAGCTCGGGTACGCTGGGTGCAGCGTCTGAGGCGACAGGAACGAGATAGGCGATGAGGCGTTTATCGCCGGATGCGGCGCTGCGGGCGATGACGATGGCTTCGTTGATAAGCGGATGGGCAGTCAGCGCCGCTTCGATTTCACCGGGTTCGATGCGGAAACCGCGGATCTTGACCTGATGGTCGAGGCGGCCGAGGAATTCGAGATTGCCGTCGGGAAGATAACGGACGAGGTCGCCGGTCTGGTAGAGGCGGGTACCGGGAGTGTCGCTGAAGGGATCAGGGATGAAACGTTCGGCGGTCAGTTCGGGGCGGTTCA